>JACCDZ011943692.1_pt1 | contig 15569 bp, 7 predicted proteins | sample 7449551 | NCBI WGS metagenome assembly JACCDZ01 (sample SAMN15323452, study PRJNA562643) | freshwater metagenome | isolation source: river surface water | place: USA:Blue River Watershed | collected 2017-08-18 | reverse complement strand
CCTCCATCACGCTGCCCGACGGCACGCAGACCATCGCCCACCAACGCATGGGCTTCTACGTCGCGCCCGACGGCCGCCTGCTCGCGCTCAGCTTCTACGGCAAGCCCCCCTCGCCCAACGACGGCACCGGCATCGGCCGCGCCGTGCGCGAGGTCCGCGAGGACGGCGGTTTCGGCCCGATCTACTTTATCCGCCTCAACGCCCAGGCGCCCTTCCCCGGCTTCACCCCGCCTTTCCCGCTCCACACCCAGTCGTCCGACACGGGTTTCGTCGCCGCTTGCGAGGCCCTGCTCGCGAACAAGCTCATGACCGCCCAGTGGTGGGAGGAGGACCAGCTCGATGAAAGCGGCTTCTACCGCGTGCGCGGAAAAGCCCTCTCCTTCGTCACGCGCCCCGACGGCTCCGTGCTCGGCATCTGGAAAAACCGCCTCGTCGCCACCACCCGGGACCGCGGCGAGACGTGGAGCGAAAAAGTCTTCGCCGAGAACGTCCCCAACAACGCCTCCAAATACTGGATCCAGCGCACCGCCGACGACCGCTACGCCCTCGTCCTCAACCCCACCAACCGCAACCGCTACCCGCTCGCCATCGCCACGAGCGAGGACTGCTCCACTTTCTCCAATCTCTGGACCGTCCACGCCGAACTTCCCGACCAACGCTACGGCGGCTACCTGAAAAACATGGGGCCGCAATACGTGCGCGGCATCGTCGAGGGCAACGGTCGCCCGCCCGACGCCGACCGCGCCTTCCGGCTCACCTATTCGGTCAACAAGGAGGACATCTGGGTCTCCCGCGTGCCGACTCCCGTCACCGCCAGCGCCGCCCCCGGCCCGATTCGCGACGACTTCGAATCCGCCGCGCCCGGCACCCTGCCCGAGGGCTGGAACATCTACTCCCCGCTCTGGGCGCCGGTTCGCGTCGCCACCGTCGATGGCCGTCACGCCCTCGAACTCCGCGACGAGGATCCCGCCGACTACGCCCGCGCCGAGCGCGTTTTTCCCGCCACCCACGGCGTAAGGATCAGTTTCAAGGTCCTCGCCCGCCAAAGCGACGCCCGCCTCGAGATCGAGCTCCTCGATGGCGCGGGTCTGCGCCCGGTGCGGCTCGCCTTCGAGGAAAACGGCCGCCTCCGCGCCTGCCACGAGGCCCAGTGGATCGACGCCGGCGCCTACGAGGCCGGCCGCTGGCACGAGATCACGCTCGAGATCCCCGCCGCGGCGGACGCCGACCGCTGCACGATCTCGGTCGACGGCAAGGCCGCCCTCCCCCGCCCCGCTTTCTTCACCGACCCCGTCGCCACCGTGGAGCGCCTATCTTTCCGCACCGGCGCGTATAGGCAACGCGGATACGGCGGACGCGATCTTCCGGGAACCGACGCCAAATCGCCGCCCGCCTCGTTCCTTGTCGACGACGTGGTGATCACGCCGCTGTCGCCCAAATAGCCCCGCCCCTCGCGCTTTCGTTACCCACCCCACGCCCCCGTCCGCCTCGTCCCGCCCCATGTCCCATCTCCACTCGCTGGATATCGCCGTCCTTGTCCTCTACTTCATCGGCATCGTCGCGCTGACGATCAAGGCCACCAAGCGAGCCCAGACCGCCGACGACTACTTTGTCGCCGGCCGCTCCATGCCCGCCTGGGCCGTCGCCATGGCGATGATGGCCGCGCTGATCAGCAGCAACACCCTCGTCGGGCATCCCGCCACGGCCTACCAGAAGGGCCTCATCCTCCTGCTCGGCAGCTTCACCCTGCCGCTCGTGCTGATCTTCGTCGCGAAGGTGATCGTGCCCTTCTACCGCAACGTCGTCGGCATGAGCGCCTACGAATACCTCGGCGCTCGCTTCGGCGTCGGCGGCCGGCTTTATGCCTCGTGCTGTTTCATCGGCGACCGTCTCTTCGATGTCGGCGTCACGATGCTCACCACCGCGGTTCCGATCTGCGTGATGACCGGCTGGGATCTCCAACAGGTCATCCTCTGGATGGCCATCTTCACCGTGGCCTACACCATGATCGGCGGCATGGAGGCCGTCGTCTGGACCAGCGTGGCGCAGGGCGTCGTCTTCGTCGCCGCCGCCTTCATCATCCTCGCGCGACTGCTCTTCGCTCCCGAATGCGGCCCCTTCGGCGCGGTCGTCGGCGCCGCGTGGGACGCGGGCAAATTCTCCTTGGGCAACTTCGACTTCTCCTGGCGCTCGTTCTTTGACCCCAGCCTCACCACGCAGTGGCTCCTTCTCGTCGCCTACACCGCGAACTGGGCCCGCCGCTACATCGCCGACCAGCACATGGTGCAGCGCTACCTGATCGCCAAATCCGACGCCGAGGCCAGCCGCGGCGCTCTATGGAACGGTCTGCTCTGCGTGCCGGTCTGGGCGATCTTCATGGTCATCGGCGCCCTTCTCTACGGCTACTACACGCTCAGCGGCGCCACGCCCCCCGCGGTGAGCGACGAGGTCGTGCCGCACTTCATCATCAACCACCTGCCCACCGGCATCATCGGCCTCATGCTCGCCGCCATCCTCGCCGCCTCGATGTCCTCGATCAGCCCCGACCTGAACAGCATCTCCACCGCGTTCACCGCCGACATCGTCGGACATTTCCGGCCAAATCTTTCCGACCGCGCCCGCCTGCGCTCCGGCCGAATCGGCGTGGCCGTGTTCGGTCTTCTCGCCATCGGCGTCGCGCTGGTCATGGCGCCCAAGGGCGGGGCCGCCACAATCATGGAACGCGCCGTCACCGTCGCCGCGATTCTCTCGGGCGGCATGCTCGGGCTCTTTTTCCTCGGCTTTTTCACCCGCCGCGCCACCCGCCAGGGTTGCTACGCCGGCCTCGCCGCCTGCGCCGTCTTCACCGCCTGGGGCACCCTCACCTCCGGCAAGGAGCCGATGGTCGATCTCGGTTTCAACTTCCCGCTCAACCCGATTTTCATCGGCATCCTCGGCCACCTCGTCGTCTTCGGCGTCGGCTACGCCTGGAGCCTCGCCTTCGGCGGGCACGTGCCGGCCGATATCGATCGGCTCACCTTCCGTCGGAAGGCCTCCTGATCCGTCCCCAAAAGCTCTTCGCGCGTGAATCCCATCCGCCTCCTCGCCGCCCTTGTTGCCTCCGGCCTGCTCGCCCTCGCCGCCGCGCGAGCCGCGATCGAGGCCCCCGCCGACGCGTCGCCTCGCGTGCGCTACGCCGTTCAGCGACTGGAGAAAGCCCTGCCCTCCGACGGCCCGCGGGTGGTTTTGAGCGTCGCCCGCGGAAAACCCGGCGCCGAAGGCTTCACGCTCCAACGCGACGCCGGCGGCGAGATCGCGGTCACAGGCGCGGACGAATCAGGCCTGCTTTACGGCTGCCTCGAGCTCGCCCGCCTCGCCGGCCAACCGGGCGGCCTGCCCTCGACGCTCCGCGTGAACGACGCGCCGACCATGGTCCTGCGCGGCCCATGCATCGGCATGCAGAAGACCTATTACCTGCCCGGCCGAAAGGTTTACGAGTATCCCTACACCCCCGAGGAGTTCCCCTTTTTCTACGACAAGGCCTACTGGACCGAATACCTCGACACCCTTGCCGACCTGAGGATGAACACCCTCTACCTTTGGAACGGCCACCCTTTCGCCTCGCTCGTCCGCCTGCCCGAATATCCCGAGGCCGTCGAAGTCAGCGACGAGGTCTTCGCCAAAAACGTCGAGATGTTCCGCTGGCTCACCGCCGAGTGCGACCGCCGCGGCATCTGGCTCGTCCAACAATTCTACAGCATTCTCCTCTCCAAACCGCTCGCCGAAAAACACGGCCTCGACTCGCAGCTCCACGCCTGGAACGACCTCGCCGCCGACTACACGCGCAAATCCATCGCCGCCTTCGTGCGCGAATTCCCCCACGTCGGACTCATGCCCTGCCTCGGCGAGGCCTTGCAGGAGCAGACCGCCCAGACGCGCTGGATGACCGAGGTGATCCTCCCCGGCGTGAAGGACGGCATGGCCGCCGCCGGCCTGACCGAGGAACCGCCCGTCGTCCTGCGCACCCACGCCACCGACGCGACCGTCGTCATGCCCGAGGCGCTCAAGGTCTACCGCAACCTCTACACCGAGGCGAAATTCAACGGCGAGTCCCTCACCACCTGGGAGCCGCGCGGCGTGCGCCAGCAACTCCACCAGACGATGAGCAAGGTGGGCTCCACCCACATCGCCAACGTCCACATCCTCGCGAACCTCGAGCCCTTCCGCTACGGCGACGTGGACTTCATCCAAAAGTCCGTCGTCGCGATGCGCGACCGCCTCGGCGCCCGCGGCCTCCACCTCTACCCGCTCTTCTACTGGGACTGGCCCGTCTCGCCCGACATCACGCCCGTGCCGCTCAAGCAGTGGGAACGCGACTGGATCTGGTTCGAGGCCTGGGCCCGCTACGCGTGGAATCCCGACCGCGACGCCGCCGGCGAACGCGCCTACTGGACCGCGCGCCTCGCCGAACACTACGGCCCGGCCGCCGCCGCCAAGATCCTCGAGGCCTACGACGCCTCGGGCGAATGCGCCCCGCGCATCCTGCGCCGCTACGGCATCACCGAGGGCAACCGCCAGACCATGGCGCTCGGCATGACGCTCGACCAACTCGTCCGCCCCGAGAAATACCGCGAGTTCCCCGAGCTCTGGGAATCCCAGTCCCCCCTGGGCGAGCGCCTGAAGGAGTTCGCCGAGCGCGCGTGGAAAAAGCAGCCCCACGAGGGCGAAACGCCGGTCTCGATCAACGCCGAGGTGCTCGACTACTCCGCCCGCGCCGTCGACGCGATCGACGAGGCCGCGCCGCTCGTGACGAAAAACCGCGAGGAGTTCGCCCGTCTCCGCAACGACATCCACGCCATTCGCGCCATGTCGCGCAACTACGTCGCCAAGACCGAGGCCGCCATGTCCGTGCTGCGCTTCGGCTACAGCAAGAACCTCGCGGACATGGAACAGGCCGAGCAGTCCCTCGCCGAAAGCCTCGCGCACTTCCGCACGCTCACCGAGCTGACCAAGGACACCTACAAGGCCGCCAACTCCATGCAGACCGCCCAGCGCCGCGTTCCCGTCCCCGGCGGCAAGGGCGGCCAGGCCGCGAACTACCATTGGACGCAACTGCTGCCGATCTACGAACAGGAGCTCGCCGCTTTTCGCAGCCAGGTCGCCGCGCTGAAAAACCCCGCCTCCGCCGCGGGCCGCAGCCATGCCCCGCTCACGCCGGCGAAGTGGAAACTGCAAACCCCGGGTCTGAGCACCTACACCGTGCAAGTCGGCAACACCGCGTTTCCCGATTCACCCGCCACCTTCACCGCCGTCGCGCCCGAGCTCGAGGGCCTGCAGGGCATTCTCATCCAACGCGGCAACAAGCATCCCGTCATCATCGAGTGCGAGGAGTCCGTGCGCGTCCTGATCGGTTATTTCAACGCCACCGGCCCCGACTGGCGAAAGCCCCCCACCCTCGAAACCGACGCCACCGCCGCCGAGCGGGGCGGCGCGGAGCCCTTCATCGTCGACGCGGCCAAGATCGAGGGCCTGCCCTCGGTCACGGTGCATGCCTTCGATTACCCCGCCGGCCGCCACACGCTCGAAGTCCGCGACTCCGGCGCCTACCTGATCCTCGGCGTGGTGCGAGCCGGCGCCCAATAATCGCCACGCGACGATTACGGCGTCTGAAACACCCGCTTCAGATACGTCGCATTGGCGCCGAAATTGTATCTCACGTCCGCACCGCCCGACCGAGCGGCGTCGCGCGAGCGCTCGATCACGAGCCAGCCGCTCCAGCCGAGCTCGTCGAGCGCCGCCCTGAGCTTTGGCAGGTCGACCTGCGGATCTTTCTCCAGCCAGGCGCCGTCGTGGTTCGACGCATGGATCTGCACGATGCGATCCTTGCCCAGCGCCTTGAGCTCCGCGACCACGTCACGACCGTTCTGATACGCGTTGGCCAGGTTGAAATAACTCTTCACCGCGGGCGAACCGACTTCGTCGAGCAGCGCCGCCTCCCCCGCCGCATCCAGCGCGGTCTCGACGCCGATCACCACTCCCGCCGCCTCGGCCTGTTTTCCGGCGGCGCGCAGCCGCTCCACCACCGCGGGACGCAGCTCGGGGCGCTTCACGAGATCACCCTGCACGCCGAACGGCAGATAAAGCACCTTCACACCCATCGCCTTCGCGGTGTCGATCGCGTCCTGGACCATACGCTCCACACCCTCGCGCTCGGCAAAGGACTGCGCATAAAAACCCGACATCGCGATCGAACTGATCTCAAGGCCCAGTTCGCGCGCCTTGGCGAGGAACTGCTCCCTCGCCGCCGGGTCGCCCAGCTTGCTGTCGAAAGTCGGCCGGTTGCCCAAGCCACCCATGTCGACCTCCACGCCGTCCGCGCCGATGTCCTTCGCGAGCTGGAAGGCGCCCAGCTTCTGGCGCTTGAGAATCATCCAGTCGCAGACCGCGACGCGGTAGCGCGGCACCTCGGCCGCGGAGGCGGCGACGACAAGACCAAGCGTGAGGGCGATCAGGGCGGGGAACTTCATTTTACGAGAAGGGTTTGGACTTCGACGGCGCCCGTTTCGGGCAGCTCAAGAACGACGGTGTAATCGCCCGCGTTCATCCCGAGGTCGGACACGGTCGCGGTCGCGCCCGGAGTCAGCGCCAGCTCCAGCTTGCCGGAGCCCATCGGCGAACCGTCGGCCGCGAACACGCTGAGCTGCGCCGCCAGCGGCTCGGGGCCGGGATTGGAGTAACGGATGGAGAAATCGTGTCCGCCACCGAGGCCGAGCTGCACCGACCAGATGAGCTTCCGCTCCTCCCGGCGCGCGACCGCGGTCGGATAGGCTTTCTCGCCCAGCGAGAACGCCGCGTCGGTCCCTTTGCTCACGCCCGCCGTGGCCACCGCGGCGGCGACCGTCGCCGTCTCCTCAGGGACCTGCGCCTTTGCATCCTGCGTCGCGACCGCGATCGCCGAGATCACCGCCTGGTAGGAAGCGACGCGCGGGAAGGAAACGTCCAGCCAGCCTCCGCTTACCTTGGCGTTCACCACTTTCTTCAGCGCTCCGGCGAAGCCGGCCTCGCGCCACAGATCCACATCGCGCAGCACGGTCTGGCCGTTGAGCGCGACGTCGAACAGGCGCCAACCCGCGCAGTCGCCGCCACCCGTGCCATACCAGGGCTCGGCGAAATACAGCTCCACGCGGTAGTCGCCATCCGGCACGGCGAAGCGGTAGCGCAGCTTGTGACGCCCGTAGCGGTAGCTCTGGAACAGCGCCTGATCGTCGGTGCCGCGGATCACCTCGGCACTCTCCCGCTGGCTGCCGAAACGCGGAGAGAGCCCCGCGTATTCCGCCGCCCAGCTAAGCGAGCCGTGATTCAGCCCCGGAGCGAAATCGCGATCCGCCGTCCAGCGAACACCGTTGATGTCGGTGTAGTCCACGCCACCGCAATTCACACGATAGAGGTAGTTCCAGTCCGGCGCGGCGGCGGTGAGATTTTTGACCTCGCCGCGCAGCTCCGCCGCGTGGGGCGCCGCGGGCAGGTTCTTCAGCACGATCGCGTCGCGCGCCACGATCTTCCCGCCGACGCGGCCTTCGGCGTAGAGCACATTGTGACGGATCTCGACGCCGTCCCAGCGGAAGGACACGCCCGGACCGCCTTGGCGTCGCACCCCGAGCGACTCGCGTCCGCCGGCGTCGTTGAACAGCTCCACCTCGTCGCAGTTCGAGTAGACGAGGACGCCGTCTTTTTTGCCCGGCTCGCTCCAGCGCTCCGGCCAGGTGTGTGAGACGATGTAGACCATCGGATCCTTCGCGGCCGGCACGTAGCTCGCGCGGAAAAGATAAAACGCGTCGGTCGGCTCGCCCCAAAGCGTGAGCAGACCCTTGTTGTTCGCCGGCCCGATTCGATCGGGCTCCGCCCAGCCGTCGGTGCCTTGTTGCCCCTTGGAGCCGATGGTGCGCCCGGGATTTTCGTGCGTGGCGAGGAGCCAGTGGAAGTGCCCCGGCACCTGGTCGCGGATCGACTCCGCGAGCCGGATCTTCGTCGCGTAGATCGCGTCGGCCCGGCTCTCGCTGCGCACGCCGTCGGCGATGTAGCCGCCCTCGCTGTGCAGCCCGAGGCTGCGCCAGGCGCCGTATTCACCGATGAGCTGCTGGCGTTTGAGATCAGCGGCGTAATCATCCGGATTTCCGCCGTAGGTGCCGGTCCAGTTCTGCGGCACGTTCCAATCGGTGCCCTTGCCGCTGTTGCAGGTCGTCACCGGCCGCTGCGTCGAGGCGGTCGGGTCGAGCTCGCGAATCAGCTCCACGCACTCGCGCGCGAAACCCGCGGGCAGCTTGCTCTCGTTGGCCAGCCCCCAGAGCACGTTCGAGGGATTGTTGCGCCGCTCGCGCACCCAATCGCGCAGCAGCGTTTTGAAGTTCGCGCGAAACTCCGGCGTATCGAACCAGATCTGCGCCACGAATTGCGGCCACCAAAGGATGCCGTCGCGATCCCAATACTCCTGATAACGCAGGTTGTGCGGCTGGTGCGCGTCGCGAAACGCGTTGTAGCCCGTCGCCTTCACCTGGGCCACGCGCGTCGCGATCTGCTCCGGCCCGAAGGCGTGGCTCGCGCCGAGGAGGTGCTCGTATTCGCAGGTGCCGTTGATGAAGACCGGCTTGCCGTTGAGGTAGAAAGGGCCGCCTTCGGGATCGCCGGGCTTGGGCCAGCGCAGCGTGCGCACGCCGAAGCGGGTCGTCACCCGATCCACCGGCGCCCCGTCGATCAGAACGTCCGTCGTCAACGTGTAGAGATGGGGCGACTCCAAGGACCACAGCCGGACCGGCGACAAATCGATGTTGTCCGCCAGGGTGACGACGCCCTCCGCGAGCGGCTGCATGTGCAAACCGGACCACACGGTAGCGCCGTCGGCGTCGGTCAGCGCGGAGCGCACCCCCAGCGCGCCCCGTCCCGCATGGTTGCGAATCTCGGTGGTGAATCGCACCTGCGCGCGCTCCGCGGTCGCGTCGGCCTCGTTCCAGACATGAACCCCGAAGGGCTCCACGCGAGACGAGCCGGTCGTGATCAACGAAACGGGGCGAAAAATCCCCATCGGCTGGCTGCCTTCGGAAAATCCGGGCGCGCTCGCGCATCCGCCGCAGACCCAGGGCAGATCGGTGATGCCCGCCGGGTGGTCCGCGCGCACCGCGAGCAGATTGCTTTCGCCGACCTTCACCAGCTCGGTGACATCGAGCGTGAAGGTCGTGCGTCCGCCGGCGTGTTTGCCCGCAAGGCGTCCGTTCACCCACACCGTGGCGTAGGATCCGACGCCTTCGAAAAAGAGATACACGCGGCGCCCGCGCTCCGACCCATCGACCGTAAACTCGCGCCGATACCAAGCGCTGCCGTGACGGTTGCCATGCACCACGCGCGTCAGCCCGGCGTAGTCGTCCCAGGTGTGCGGCACCTCGACCTGGGTCCACGCGGCGTCGTCGAAGCCGGCCTGCTCGAAACCGTCGAACTGCGTCGCGTCCGTATCCGCGGCCACGCTGCGCCAGCCGGCGTCGAGGCCCGTCTCGCGACGCGGCGAGTCCTCCGCGCGCGACGCGCTCCCGGCGACCAGACCAAACCCGAGTCCGACGAGAAGAAGAAAGCCGCGCAGCGTCATGGCTGATCGAGGAGCCGGATGATGATCGAGCCGCGCACTTCACCGCCGATCTCGCGCGGCTGTCCCTGCGGACCGAGGTTGGACGGCTCGGACTGCTTCGTGCCGATCGCCGGGATCACCTGATACACGCCAAGACCGAGACGCGGCAGCACGAGCACGGGGTTGTTCTTCCCATCGCGCGGAGCGTAGACGCCGACGTAGGGCTGGCCGCCATCGTTGAGCAACGCGAAACGACCCTCGGCCGTGGTGAAGGACATCCAATCCCAGCGCGAGAACCAGCCCTTGAACTCGGGGAAGCTCCAGGTGAAACCGGGGATGTTGTCGTTGTATTCGGTGTCCCAGCGGTTGAGCGAGCCGCCCTTGAGCCGGTTGGCCCACACGCGATAGGGACCGGCGCCGAACCACTCCTTCGATTTCATCTTCTCCTCCGGGTAGTCGAAGTCGACGCCGAGCAGATCCACGAGGCCCGGCCCGGGGAACGCGTAGTCGAGGCGCAGATCGCCGTCGGGCGAGATCGTCCAACGCGTCTCGCGCACGCCGGCCTCGTGCTTAGCCGTGATCACCGCGGACTCGCCGTCCATACCCGCCGTGAAGCTCAACAGGCGCCCCGTGCTGGCCGCGACCGGCTCGAGCACGCGCTTGTCCCTCCGATAGGCGACGAGGCGCGGGCCAGCCCCGAGCGAGACGCGGCGTCCGTCGCGCTCCAGCGAGGCGAGGCGACCGGTCGCGCGGTCAAAACGGACCGCGTTGCGCCCGGCCGTCACGACCGTCTCGGCGGCATCCTCCGAGAGCGTGACGACGGCCTTGCCGGGAAACGCGTTCCCGATCGCGGTCGCGCCGCTCTTCCAACGCCAAGACCAGGTCCAGAGCTCGCGCGCCTGCGGGTCGATCGCGGTCAAGAGCAGCGCATCCGCCTCGCGCCAGTCCGCGGGCAGCGGCAACGCCAGCTCGCCGTCCGCGCGCGCCGCCACATCCGGCCCGGCGACGCGCCCGTGCGCGAGCAGCGAACGATGGAACATCAGCGCGCCGGGAGGCGCGTAGCGCATCAGGCGCCACTCGAAGGTGACGCCCTTGAGGTTGAGAAAATCGTAGCGGTTGCGGATCGGCAGCTTGCCCGAAAAATCCGCGGGCAAGGTCTCGAACGGGATCTGCACCGGGCACCAGATTTCGCGCACGGTGAAAAAGCTTCCCTCTTTCTCGTGACGCGGCCCGAGCATGCCGTCGGGCCCGAGGTCGCGGTTCGCGTCGAGCCGCCCGCCTTGATCGGTCCGCGCGATGGCCTCGTCCATCCAGCACCAGAGAAAGCCGCCGGCGGCGTGCGGCTTCTCGCCCATCAACTTCCAGTAGTCGTCGAGCCCGGCGCCGTGCCCGCCGTCGAAGAGTCCGTGCAGAAACTCGGTCGGCATGAACGTATCCGTCCCGTCGACATACTTCGCGGTGTCGGCGTATTCGCGATAGTGGAAGGTGTTGAGATTTCGGAAAGACAGCGCCCACGGATGCAGGACCGGGCGCCCCTGCGGATCGTGTTTGGCGAACTCGTCGTCGTTCTCGGGATTCTCCCCGCCTTCGTTGCCGTTGGCCCAGAAGAGCACGCTCGGGTGGTTCACGTCGCGCGCCACCATCTGGCCGATCAAGCGACGCCCGGTCGGCGTGTCATAGCTGCGCTGCCAGCCGCCGAGTTCATCGACCACGTAGAGCCCCGCCTCGTCGCAAAGATCGAGAAACTCGGCATCCGGCGGATAATGCGACATGCGCACCGCGTTCATGTTGGCCTCCTTCATCAGGCGGATGTCCTCGCGGTGACGCTCGATCGAAAGGGTGCGGCCGGTGTCGGCCCAGAAGCTGTGGCGGTTGACGCCTTTGAACACGACGCGGCGGCCGTTGAGGAAAACACCCGCACCCGCGCGCACCTCGAAAGTCCGGAAGCCGAAGCGCTGCGCGAACGTGTGCTCCTCGCGCCCGCCGGCCCGCAGCGTGAATTCGGCGCGATAAAGATGGGGCGTCTCCGCGGTCCAGGTGGCGGGTTCCGCGACCTGCGCGCGAACCGCCACCCGATCCACGCCGGGCGCGACGGTCTGGACAACGGGATCGCCCACCGCGCGCCCCTCGGAATCGCGCAACCGGAGGGTAAGCTTGCGAGCGCCCGAGGTCTTGCCGCCGAGAAAGACGTCCGCCGCGAACGCGCCGTCGGCGCGGGCGTCGATCGCCACGCGCTCGATGTGACGCGGCGGAAGCGCCTCCAGCCGCACGGGACGGAAAATGCCGCCGAAGTTCCAGTAGTCGGCATAGCGCTCGGCGCGGTTCACGCTGTCGTTGGCGGAGCGTTTCGACACCGCGACCTCGAGCAGGTTGGGCGCGCCGAACCGCACCTTGTCCGTGATATCGTAGGAAAAACGATAGAAGCCGCCTTGGTGGACCGGGCCGGCGACGACGCCGTTCACCTTCGCCTCCGTGTCCGTCATCGCGCCCTCGAAGACCAGCCGCACGATGCGGCCCCGCCAGGCCTCGGGCACGGTGAACTCGCGCCGGTAGAGGCCGCGCTCCTCCGGCGGCGGCGGGCGGACCGGCATGCGCTCGGTGCCGCGCGATTCCACGCCGTATTCGTAGGCGCCGAAACCCTGCTGCTCCCAGCAGGAGGGCACCGCGATCTTCGTCCAGAAACCGCTGTTGCGTCCGCCGGTGCAAAAGAAATCCCACTGCACCGCGTCGTCGCTTCCGCGACCGGAAAGATAAAGCGACTCGGTGCCGGCCGCGCGGGCGGAGAGCGCGGCGATGAAAAACGCGACGAGGGGGAGCAGGCGCATGGGCGACGTGAAAAAAAGGGGGGAGGGCGGGGCGCGCCCGCGAAGAAGGCGCGGCCATCGGGCGCGGACGGGGGAAGCCCGATGACAGGACACGGTTTCCTCAAAGCCGCGGGCAAAGCCAAACTCTTTCGTTTGAAAGGTATCCAATCCTAGGATACCGCAAAATCCGGCCGGAAAACCGCCGGTTACGGGAAACGATTCCGATGGAGTCGGCTTCCCGGTCGCCCATTCTCACGACCTTCCCCGCGTCAGCCGCCACGCCCCCGCCCCGACCATGCCCCGCCCCCCTCTTCTCGCCGTCGCCCTCCTTCTGCCCTTCCTGCCGGGCCCATCCTTGGAAGCCGAGGTCCGCTGCGCGAAGATCTTCGGCGACCACATGGTTCTGCAACGCGAGCTGCCCGTCCCGGTCTGGGGCGAGGCCGCCCCGGGCGAGACCGTCACCGTCGCCTTCGCCGGCCAGACGCTCGACACCCGGGCGGATGCGGGCGGTCGCTGGCGCGTCACCCTCGCCCCGCTCGCCGCGAGCGCGGAACCCCGGGAGCTCACCGTGGGCGGCGACAACACGTTGCGCTTCACCGACGTTTTGGTCGGCGAGGTCTGGTTTTGCTCCGGCCAGTCCAACATGGAGAAGCCCTTCGGCCCCCGGAAGGGCCAGCGCCCCGTGATCGACCACGACCTGGAGATCGCCGCGGCCCGCCATCCGAATCTGCGGCTCTATCAGGTTCCCCGCACCGACCAGAAACAGGACGCCGCGGGACGCTTCACCTGGCTGCCCTGCTCGCCCGAGGCCCTGAAGCTCTCGGATTTCTCCGCCGTCGCCACCACCTTCGGCCGGCAACTCCACCAGACGCTCGATCTCCCCGTCGGCGTCGTGCATGCGAGCTTCGGCGGCACGTTCATCGAGGCCTGGATGCCGCCCGAGGCCTTCGCCCACCCGCCGCTTCAAGGACTCGAAAATCGCCGCCTCCAGGCCTGGGTCGAAGGCGTGCAGACGACGGAACTCTACCGGGCCATGGTCGCGCCGCACGCGCCTTTCGCGGTCCGCGGCTTTCTTTGGTATCAGGGCGAGACCAACCTGATGAACGGCGACATCTCCCTCTACGCCGAGAAACAGACCGCGCTGATCGACACGTGGCGGCGCGCCTGGGAGCGACCGGACGCCCCGTTCTACGGCGTGCTCCTCGCCCCCATGGACTACTCGAAGTGGGAAAAATTCCCCGTCACCGCCGAGGCCCTGCCCGCCTTTCGCGCGGAGCAGGTCCGCGCCCTCTCCGCGCCGCGCACCGGCTACGCCGTCACGACCGACCTCGTCGCCGACACCCACGACATCCACCCGGTCGACAAACGTGACGTGGGCCTGCGTCTCTCGCGCCTCGCGCTCGCCGAGACCTACGGCCGCGGGGACATCCCCGCGCGCGGCCCGACCTTCGTGGCGATGCACCCCGTCGAGAAGGGCGCCGCGCTGGAGTTGGAATTTGAATACGCGGACGGCCTGCGCGCCCGCGACGGCCGCGCGCCCTCGGAATTCTCCGTCGCCGGCGAGGACCGCGTCTTCCACCCCGCCGAGGCGCGCATCCAGGCCGGCAAGGTGATCGTGCGCTGCCCCGAGGCGCCGCGACCGGTCGCCGTGCGCCTCGGCTGGCACGAGACGGCTATGCCCAATCTCGTCAACGCCGCCGGTCTTCCCGCCGTGCCCTTCCGCAGCGACGACTGGCCGCTCACTCTCTCCCGCCCGGTTTCCGAGGAGCCCGCGACCGCTCCAAAGCGCTAGTTTTCGCGAAGTTGGTCGCCCCAGCAAACCCACGTAAGGACAATACGGCGCATATCGAACAATACATTACTTAAATACTTAATAAGCAATTTAATAAAATACATCAGGCCAATACTCACCAAGTCTGAAGGATAGCGTGTCCACCTCTCAAGATCGACCGTCCGACCTCTACATATTTCCCAGAACTTTATTCAGGATCCTAAGGCCCTTCCCTCTGAAAGGCGGCGGATCGCCCCATCCCGACCGGGCAATGCCGTTGACCCCGCGAACGACGGATTTATGGGTGTTATCAGTTCCCAACGCGGCCTCCCCACACCCCCTCGGCTGCCCTCGTTAGTCCCTCCCCCTCCCCGTCAACCCCGCTGGACCCCGGTCCACCCCACGTCATGAGTTCCAATTCTCTGGGCACGCCCCCCCGGACCCGCGCCGGTTTCACCCTAATCGAGCTTCTTACGGTCATCGCCATCATCGGCATCTTGGCCGCGATCCTCGTCCCGACCGTGGGCAAGGTCCGCAACACAGCTAAAAAAGCCCAGTGCGTCTCGCAAATGCGCCAGTGGGGAGCCGCGACCAACCTCTGCGCAAACGACTACAAGTCCAATATCGCCCTTTTCTTTAAGAGCGATCCTTTCACTTACGCGCCCTACTTGGACAACGCGAAAGGCATGAACGTGGCTTCGTCAAACGGCACGGTCTCCAATCGAGCCACCATCGACGCCATGAGCATCTGCCCCACGGGCATCAACGGCGACAACAGCTTAAACAGCGTGAAGCAGTATGCCTTCGTGATTCCGGTCGGGGTATCCGCCAAAAACGGCAAAGTCTTCGGATTCTATACCGATGCCTACTACTACAAGGCATCCGATGCCGCCGCTCCGGCGAAGCTACTTCTCATGATTGAAGTCGCCAACCAAGTGACCGTAAAGCCTGACACGCTGGGGGGAATCCAAACCGCCCTTAACGGTTCAGACTCGACCCGCAAAATGCAGCTAACCTCCGGCTACGTTCGTCACGGAGGCATCGCTCACGCTCTCTTCCTCGACGGTCATGTCGGCGCTCTCACGATTGGAGACACCGACTACGGCACATCTCAGGATAAGCTGGATCGCTACTTCTCGCTCAAGTAGGCGATAATCTAAGGTGGACTGGATTTCAGAAAACCACCGCGAGCGTATTCTTAGAAGCGTAGTCCATCTTAAGGCCGGTCGGCATTCGCCGACCGGCCTCGTTGTTTAATCCGTCTTTAGCCACCTACCCACCCCATGAAAAAACTCGGCCTCGGCGTCCTCGGTCTCGGCGAGGGTCGCAGCATCATCTCCGCCGGTCTCTCCAGCCCGCGCTGGAACGTCGTCGCGCTCTGCGACATGAACGCGAAACTCGG
>JACCDZ010161082.1_pt1 | contig 15570 bp, 16 predicted proteins | sample 7449551 | NCBI WGS metagenome assembly JACCDZ01 (sample SAMN15323452, study PRJNA562643) | freshwater metagenome | isolation source: river surface water | place: USA:Blue River Watershed | collected 2017-08-18 | reverse complement strand
TGGCCGGAAAAACCGATTCACTCATGCGCGAGTCGGTGCTGGGAAAAAGCGAGGATTTCAGCCGCATTGCCATTTTGAGCAAGAGCCTGAAGCGTGACGAGTTGTTGACTTTGGACGCAGAAACCATCTTGCACCGTTTGTATTGGGAAGAGCCTTTGGCCCGATTTGAGCCCTTCATCGGCGAGACCGGTCCGCGCTTTGCTTGTCGCTGCAACCGAGAGCGGGTGGGACGGATGATCCGCAGTTTGGGCACCGAAGAAGTCGAAGGCATCATTGCCGAGCAAGGGCAAGTAGAAGTCGGTTGCGACTTTTGCGGCGCTCAGTACCGGTTTGATCCCGTCGATGCAGCGGGCTTGTTCACCGGTTTGCCGGCCGATTTACCGACCAATGTGCCCGGTGGGCCGGTGCACTGAACCTTTTTTCTCAGCGCTGTGCCAGCAGGCCCGTAAACAAACGGTGCTCGCACTCGGGGTCGCTGCAATCGTTGCACTGCCACACCGTGCGACCTTGGTGAATGGCAAATTGAGACTGCTCGCGCATTTCCAGAGCCGCCAAGTCTTGGCTGGGTAAGCCAAGCGCCAGCAAGGCGTTGTTCAGCCTTTGCGGCCCTTGCCCATACACCACATGAAAAGCCAGGCCTGCACGGTTCAGTGCTTGCCTGAGCAGGGTGTCGGTGTGGCTTCGTTTGGCCGCGTCTTGTGCGTTCTTTGGGTTATCGGGATCTGGCGGCGCGCTCAGCCATGCACCATCCAAGCCCATCAACAAAGTGAAATCAAACTGCGCTTGTTGCGCCAAAGCCATCGGGTACAGCGTGCTGTCGTTGAAGCGCTGTTCGGCCAAAGCCGCGTTCAGGAGGGGGGTGCCGTCGGCAATAGACCAGCCCTGTGCGACCTGTGCGAATGTGGCGGTCAAGGCCTTTGCCAGCCATGTTTTGCCAGTTTGATCGGCCCCCAAAATGGCCACACGGCGCGTGCCGAAGGGGTGCCTGGAGTACGAGGGCGAATCGGATGGTGGATGGGATGACGTTTGGGAGGGTGAGTGCGATGGTGAATCTGTCGCGCGTGCTTCGTTGATCGCACTCACATCGCCAAGATCCGGTCTGGCCGTCAGACCTGCCCCCTCACTTGGCGATCTGAACGTAGATTTCATTCGGCTTGACCATGCCCAACTCGTGGCGAGCACGCTCTTCCACCATGTTCAGGCCTTCTTTGAGGTCGTTGACCTCGGCGCTGAGTTGTTCGATCTTGCGGCGTGCTTCTTCGTTGGTCGCTTTTTGTTGCTGGAGCTCTCGCTCCAGCTCAGCCACAGTGGGTACACCGCCCCGGCCCAACCAAAGTTGGCCCTGCAAGATCACCAGCAAGGCGACCAGCACGATGGGGACGGTGCGATTGCCCATGGAGATCAGCGCAGGTTGTAAAACGCGCTGCGGCCAGGGTAGACCGCCACTTCGCCCAAGTCTTCTTCGATGCGCAGCAGCTGGTTGTATTTGGCCATGCGGTCAGAGCGGCTCATCGAGCCGGTCTTGATTTGGCCGGCATTCAGACCCACGGCAATGTCGGCAATGGTGCTGTCTTCGGTTTCGCCAGAGCGGTGGCTGATGACGGCGGTGTAGCCGGCGCGCTTGGCCATCTCGATGGCTTCAAAGGTCTCGGTCAAGGTGCCAATTTGGTTGATCTTGATCAGGATCGAGTTGGCGATGCCTTTATCAATACCTTCTTTGAAGATCTTGGTGTTGGTCACGAACAAGTCGTCACCCACGATCTGCACATTTTTGGCCAATCGGTCGGTCAGCACTTTCCAGCCGTCCCAGTCGCCTTCGGCCATGCCGTCTTCGATGCTGATGATGGGGTACTTGTCGCACCAGCTGGCCAACATGTCGGTCCATTGCTCAGAGGTCAAGCTGATGCCGCCTTCGCCTGCCAAGACGTACTTGCCGTCTTTGTAGAACTCGCTGGCCGCGCAATCGAGGCCAATCGCAATTTGTTCACCGGCGGTGTAACCGGCGGCCGAAATAGCGTCCAACACCATTTGGATCGCCGCTTCGTGGCTGTCCACGTTGGGGGCAAAGCCACCTTCGTCGCCTACGGCAATGCTCATGCCTTTGTCGTGGATGATTTTCTTCAGCGCGTGAAACACCTCGGCGCCCCAACGCACGGCTTCGCGGAACGACGGTGCGCCCACGGGAATGATCATGAACTCTTGCAAGTCGAGGTTGTTGTTGGCATGCGCGCCGCCGTTGATGACGTTCATCATGGGCACGGGCAATTGGTTGCCGTTCATGCCGCCGAAGTAACGGTACAAGGGCAGACCAGATTCTTCGGCTGCAGCGCGGGCCACGGCCATGGACACCGCCAACATGGCGTTGGCGCCCAAACGGCTTTTGTTTTCGGTGCCGTCCAAGTCGATCAGGGTGCGGTCCAAAAAGGCTTGCTCAGAAGCGTCGAGGCCCAACACGGCTTCGGAAATCTCGGTGTTGATGTGCTCCACGGCCTTCAACACGCCCTTGCCCAAATAGCGGCTCTTGTCGCCGTCACGCAATTCAATGGCTTCGCGGCTCCCGGTAGAAGCGCCCGAGGGCACTGCGGCGCGGCCCATCACGCCAGATTCGAGCAAGACATCGCATTCGACGGTGGGGTTGCCACGGCTGTCTAGGATTTCACGACCGACGATATCGACGATTGCACTCATTTTGGAACTCTCTCAAAGTTAAAAATAAAAAACAGATTCAAAGACCTTCGACCGCGATCATGCGCATGACCGCCGCGCCTGCTCGGGCCTCACGCGCTTGCAGGTATTCGGGTGTTTCGTAAAACGCCTTGGCCGCCGCAAAAGTTGGAAACTTCAGAATGACCACGCGCTCGGGCGCCCAGTCACCTTCTAACAACTGCACTTGGCCGCCCCGCACGCACACCTCGGCGTTGTGGGCCTTCATGGCGAGGGTGGACCACTTTTTGTACTCTTCGTACTGGGTGGGGTTGGTCACCTGAACGATGGCGATGATATAGCCGCTCATGCGAAATCGTCCTCTAAAAACGGATTCTTTTTGGTGACGGAATCCAGTTGAACCAGTGTTTGCAACAGGGCCTTCATTTTGCCCAGTGGCACCGCGTTGGGTCCATCTGACCATGCCTCGGCAGGTTTGGGGTGGGTCTCCATAAAGAGGCCGGCCACACCCGCAGCCACGCCTGCGCGGGCCAACACGGGCACCATTTCGCGGGCGCCGCCGCTGCTGGTGCCTTGGCCGCCCGGCTTTTGCACCGAGTGGGTCACATCAAACACCACCGGCGCGCCGGTCTTGCGCATTTCGGCCAGGCTCGACATGTCGGCAACCAAGTTGTTGTAGCCAAAACTCACACCGCGCTCACAAGCCAAAAAATTGTCCTCGGGCAGGCCAGCATCGCGTGCTGCGCTGCGCGCCTTGTCGATGACGTTCTTCATGTCCCAAGGCGCCAAAAACTGGCCTTTCTTGATGTTCACGGGCTTGCCCGACTGGGCCACAGCGCGAATGAAGTCGGTCTGGCGGCACAAGAAGGCGGGGGTTTGCAACACATCGACCACGCTGGCCACGGTTTTGACTTGCGACTCGTCGTGCACATCGGTCAAGATCGGCACGCCAATTTGACGGCGCACTTCGTCCAAAATTTTCAGACCCGCATCGATGCCCACGCCGCGCTGCGTGTTGCCCGATGAGCGGTTGGCTTTGTCAAAAGAGCCTTTGTAAATCAGCGGAATGCCCAAGGCGGTGCAGATTTCTTTGAGTTGCCCCGCAACCTCCAAGGACATGTCCAACCCTTCGATCGAGCATGTGCCCGCAATCAAAAAGAAGGGTTGGTTCAGGCCAACATCAAATCCACACAGTTTCATGGGGCAGTCCTTGGCGGGCGGTCAGTGGGCTTTTTGGTGTTCAATGGCCGCCTTGATGAAGGCGTTGAACAGCGGGTGTCCGTCCCATGGGGTGGACTTGAATTCAGGGTGGAACTGAACGCCCACATACCAAGGGTGAACCGACTGGGGCAGCTCAATGATCTCGGTCAGTTGCTCACGCTGGGTGAGCGCAGAGATGACCAAACCGGCTTTGCGCAAATCGTCCAAATAGTTCACGTTGGCTTCGTAGCGGTGACGGTGGCGCTCGGTCACAACGTTGCCGTAAATTTGGTGCGCCAGCGTGCCTTGGGCCACGTCCGAGCTTTGCGCGCCCAAGCGCATGGTGCCACCCAAGTCCGAGTTCGCGTCGCGCACTTGAATGGAGCCGTCGGCGTCTTTCCACTCGTTGATCAGGGCGATCACAGGGAAGGGGGTTTCGGGCTCGAACTCGGTGCTGTTGGCGTTTTTCATGCCGGCCACGTGGCGGGCGTACTCGATGGTGGCCACTTGCATGCCCAAGCAAATGCCCAGGTAAGGCATTTTTTGGGTGCGGGCAAATTGCGCCGTCTCGATCTTGCCTTCCACGCCGCGCTTGCCAAAACCGCCGGGCACCAGAATGCCGTCAAAACTGGCCAAGCTGGCCACGGTTTCGGGCGTCATGGTTTCCGAGTCGATGTGCTCGATTTTCACGCGCACATGGTTGCGCATGCCAGCGTGGCGCAGGGCTTCGTTGACCGATTTGTAGCTGTCAGACAGCTCAACATATTTGCCCACCATGGCGATGGTGACTTCGCCCTTGGGGTGCTCGGTTTCGTAGACCAAGTCGTCCCAGCGCTTGAGGCTGGCGGGCGGGGTGTTCAGGCGCAACTTGTCGCAAATCAGGCCGTCCAAGCCTTGCTCGTGCAACACGCGGGGCACTTTGTAGATGGTGTCCACATCGGGCATGGAGATCACGCCCCAGCCTTGCACGTTGGTGAACAAAGAAATCTTTTCGCGCTCGTCTTCAGGAATGAAGCGGTCGGCGCGGCAAAGCAAGGCATCGGGCTGAATACCGATTTCGCGCAGCTTTTGCACCGTGTGTTGGGTCGGCTTGGTTTTGAGCTCGCCGGCCGTGGCAATCCAGGGCAAGTAAGTCAGGTGCACAAAGGCCGCATTGTTGGGGCCAAGGCGCAGGCTCAACTGGCGCACGGCTTCGAGGAAGGGCAGCGATTCGATGTCGCCCACAGTGCCACCAATTTCGACAATGGCGACATCCACGGCTTCGGGGGTGCCATAGCCTGCACCGCGTTTGACGAAGTCTTGAATTTCGTTGGTGACATGGGGGATGACCTGCACGGTCTTGCCCAAATAGTCACCGCGACGCTCTTTTTCGAGCACGCTTTTGTAAATTTGGCCGGTGGTGAAGTTGTTGGCCTTCTTCATCCGGGTGTTAATGAAGCGCTCGTAATGGCCCAAATCGAGGTCGGTTTCGGCGCCATCGTCGGTCACAAACACTTCGCCGTGTTGGATCGGGGACATCGTGCCGGGGTCGACGTTGAGGTAGGGGTCGAGCTTGATGAGGGTGACAGACAGGCCGCGCGATTCTAGGATGGCAGCGAGCGAGGCGGAGGCGATTCCCTTGCCCAGGGAAGACACCACACCGCCGGTGACGAAGACAAATTTGGTCATGTCCAAGACGGGAGCCAGGCGCTCCCGGTAGGTGGAAATCGTGATTATAGACAGTCGGGTCTGCTACATTTCTGAGCATGAGAACATTGGCTGGAAAACACATAGTTTTGGGTTTGTCAGGGGGCATTGCCGCCTACAAATCGGCTGAACTTTGCCGCGCCTTGGTCAAGGCTGGGGTCACGGTTCAGGTGGTCATGACCCAGGCTGCCGAGCAGTTCATGACCTCGGTGACGATGCAGGCACTTTCGGGCAGACCGGTCTTCACCTCTCAGTGGGACCCACGCGAAGCCAACAACATGGCCCACATCAATTTGAGCCGTGAGGCCGATGCGATTGTGGTGGCCCCGGCCAGTGCCGACTTCATGTCCAAACTGCTGCACGGCGGTGCCGATGAGTTGCTCAGCCTGATGTGCTTGGCCCGGCCGCTGGACAGCGTGCCACTCATCGTGGCCCCGGCCATGAACCGCGAAATGTGGTCTAACCCCGCCACCCAGCGCAATGTGGCCCAACTCAAGGCCGATGGCGTGCATGTGCTGGATGTGGGCGAAGGCGACCAAGCGTGTGGCGAGACCGGTGATGGCCGCATGCTGGAGGCCGAAGAAATTTTGCAAGACCTAGAGGCCTTTTTTGCCCCCAAATTGCTGCTGGGCAAGTCGGTGCTGGTCACGGCAGGCCCGACCTACGAAGCCATCGACCCGGTGCGCGGCATCACCAATTTGTCGAGCGGGAAAATGGGTTTTGCCATTGCCCGCGCGGCCCAAATGGCCGGCGCTCAGGTGACCTTGATTGCGGGGCCTGTGCATTTGCCCACCCCGCGTGGGGTTCGGCGTGTGAATGTGCAGTCGGCCCGCCAAATGCTGGAGGCGGTCACGCAGCAAGTGGACCGTGCGAATGTGTTCATTGCCACGGCGGCTGTGGCCGATTGGCGGCCTGCAAATGCGGCAGAGCAAAAAATCAAAAAAGACGGCTCTGGCCAAACGCCGCAATTGGGCTTTGTTGAGAACCCCGATATTTTGGCCACCGTGGCGCACTCGGCCCGTGCCCAATCGGGTGAACTTTTCTGTGTGGGTTTTGCCGCCGAAAGCCACGACTTGTTGGCCCATGCCACGGCCAAACGCCAGCGCAAAGGCGTGCCCTTGTTGGTGGGCAACATTGGACCGGCCACCTTCGGGCAGGACGACAACGCTTTGTTGCTGGTCGATGCATCCGGCGCTCGCGAGTTGCCCCATGCGAATAAACAGGTGCTGGCGGTTGAGCTGATCGCCGACATTGCCCGCCGACTGACCTGAAGGCCCTCAGCGCCTTGATTGATTCAAGGCGAACACCGCTTTAATTTCGGAGACCTCATGAACATTGACCTCAAAATCATCGATGCCCGCATGGCCGAACAGTTGCCCGCGTATGCCACCCGCGGCAGTGCAGGGCTCGACTTGCGGGCTTGCTTGGACGCGCCGTTGACGTTGCAGCCCAATGCTTGGCAATTGGTGCCCACCGGCATTGCCGTGCACCTGAAAGACCCCGGTTATGCCGCCATGCTGCTGCCCCGCTCAGGGCTGGGTCACAAGCACGGCATTGTCTTGGGCAATTTGGTGGGTTTGATCGACAGCGATTACCAAGGCCAGTTGATGGTCAGTGCTTGGAACCGAAGTGATGTGGCTTTCACCATTGAGCCGATGGAGCGCATCGCACAAATGGTGATCGTTCCGGTGGTGCAGGCCACTTTTAATGTGGTCAACGAATTTGACGCCCCCAGTGAGCGAGGCGAGGGCGGTTACGGCTCTACGGGCAAAAAATAAACCGTGTTAGCCGTGTAGGCCACCGGGCATTGACAAGCCGGTCAGTGCAATGTGGGGCCGGTGGGTGCGCCTTCTTCGCCCACTTCGATCTTGAAGAAACCAGTGCCACAGCTGCCTTGGCCGACTTCTGACTCGGTTGGTTCGCGCACGCCTTCCACTTTCAGGTGAAGCCGAAGTGCGATGCCCGAGAGGGGGTGATTGGCGTCCAGCACCACATGCTCGGGGTAGATTTCAGTCACGGTGTAAAGCGCGTTTCTGGGCGCATCAGGGTGGCAACCCGCTGGCAGCGCAGTGCCCTCGATGGTGAGGCCTGGCTCCAAGCCGGGCGGAAAAAGAGCCAAGGGCTCTAAGAACAGCAGGTTTTCGTCGAAGTCGCCAAAGGCGTCTTCGGGCTCCAAATGCAAATCGACTTTGGCGCCAGGTTCGTGCCCCTGCAAGGCTTCCTCGATCTTGGGTAACAGGTCTTGCCCGCCCACAAAAAATTCAACAGGCTCGTCCAGCGTGTCCAGAACTTCGCCCAGCGTGTCTTTGAGTGTCCAGGTCAGTGCGACCACAGAAGGTGTCTTGATTTCCATAGGACAATTGTCGCAGTTTGGCGGCCTGTTTTTGGCCGTCCTTGCATCGCGATGAGCGCTTGACCCAGAGGGATGCGCCTTTCACCAGGAATTTGACATGGACACCGAACACCCCTTGGCCTTGTTGTGCGGCTTGACGCCCAGCCAATTCATGAAGCGGCATTGGCAAAAAAAACCTTTGCTGGTGCGCAATGCCATTCCCGGTTTTGTGCCGTGCGTGAACCGCGCTGAGTTGGTGGCCCTGGCGGCTCAAGAGGGTGTGGAATCGCGTTTGATTGTGGACTCGGACAAGGGGTGGAAAATGCGCCACGGTCCTTTGCTCAAGCGCAGCTTGCCGCCCTTCAGTCAAAAGAAGTGGACTTTTTTGGTGCAAGGGGTGGATTTGCACCACGACGGCGTCCATGCGTTGTTGCAGCAATTCCGATTTGTGCCAGATGCCCGGTTGGATGACTTGATGATCAGTTACGCCACCGATGGCGGCGGCGTGGGCCCCCACTTCGACAGCTATGACGTGTTTCTGTTGCAAGCGCATGGCCAACGCCGATGGCGCATTGGCCGGCAAAAAGACCTGAGCTTGCAGCCCGGGGTGCCGCTCAAAATTTTGCAAAACTTTGAAGCCGAAGAAGAGTTTGTTCTTAACCCGGGCGACATGTTGTATTTGCCGCCCAAATATGCCCACGATGGCGTCGCTCAGGGCGAGTGCATGACTTGGTCGATTGGATTCAGAGCGCCGCAAAAAGGCGAATTGGCGCGTGAATTGTTGTTGGGTTTGGCCGATGAGGCCTTTGATGCACTGGGTGACGGCATTTACGCTGACCCTGCCCAGCCGGCTGTGAGTTCGCCTGCCGCTATTCCGCCTTCTTTGGCCGTCTTCTCGCGTCAAGTATTGGATAAAGCGCTTAAAAACCCAGATTTACTCGACAGCTTGCTGGGAGAGTATTTGACGGAGCCCAAATCCAATGTGTGGTTTGAAGGATCCGAGACGGGCGCCGATTTGTCGCAGGGCGTGCAATTGGACCGTCGCACCAAAATGATGTACGACGAACGGCATGTGTTCATCAACGGAGAAAGTTTCCGCGTTGGCGGCAAAGATGCACGCTTGTTGCGTCAACTGGCTGATAAACGGTCGCTTTCTGCGGCTTCTTGCGCCAACTTGAGCAAAGATGCCGAACAAGCGGTGTTGGATTGGATGTCCGCTGATTGGTTGAAACCCCTAGAGTAATGTCCCTACCAATGGCGCTGATTGAAGGATTCATGTCAGCTTGATGTGGGTTTTCTGCAGCCACCTAGGGAAAACGCTATAATCCAAAGCTGAGAACGAAAGAGCTCGAGTGCTTTTGTCTCGGTCTTAGCCAGCATTCAGTTTGCTTCGACAATTTCCGGAAATTGTTTTAACCCCTATAAGGAAAATCATCATGAACAAGTCCCTCGTTTTGGCCGCCATCATCGCTGCTGCTGCTTTGTCCGCTTGCGGCAAAAAAGAAGAAGCCGCTGCTCCTGCTGCTCCAGCTCCTGCTGCTGCCGCTCCTGCTGCTGACGCATCTGCCGCTCCTGCTGCTGCTCCAGCTGCTGACGCTTCTGCTGCCAAGTAATGGTTTGCCGCATTCCCGGACGCTGTTCGGGAACGCATAAAAAAACCCCGCTTAAGCGGGGTTTTTTTATGGGCAGGTGAAAAGGGCGATTCAGACCGAGTCCGCAACCGCCACTTTCATCAGCGAAGCTCGTTGGCCAGCAGTTTCAAAATCCGCTCGGCATTGCCAGACGTTTCGGGCTGGCCGTTGCTGTCTTGCACGCGAACGATGCTGCTGTCACCCGCACTGGTCAAAGCAATGCGGTAACGCGCCAACGACGCTTCTTTTTTGCTGCTGAACATGCGGCCAAAGAAGCCGGGGTCTTTTTCAGGGGTCGCTCCAGACGAGACATACCGCACAAAATAAACGCCTTTGGTGCGGTCACGGTCTTCCACCGTGAACCCGGAGCGGTCAAGTGCCACACCGGTGCGGCGCCAAGCGCGATCCAGCGAGTCGTTGATTTGGATGCTGGGCTGCCCCTCGATGGTGGTGACCGCAGCCGCGGCGACCGGTGCTGCCGATGCCACCGCGGTTTTAGCCGCTTCTGGTGTGGCACCCAGCTTCACCATCAGGCGACGCAAGAACTCGATTTCGAGTTCGGGGTCGCTTGGGCGGGGTTGCCAGATGGTGCGGGTTTTGTCAGCAGAGGCATAGTTTTCAATCATGCCCCGGTGGGTGATGTAAATGTCCACGCCGCCTTGTGCATTGCGTTCTACGCGGGTGCGAAAGCGGTCACGCTCACCCGTGGAATACAAAGAGTCCAGCACTTTGCCCAAGGTCTTGCGGATCATGTCTTGAGGAATCTTGGCCCGGTTTTCAGCCCAATCGGTTTCCATGATGCCCACATCGGCAGAATCGGTGGTCAGGGTAAATCCGTTGCTGGTCCAAAACTCTTTCAAAGGTTCCCACACTTTGTCGGCGGGGCGAGCCACGACCAACCAACGTTGGTTGCCCTGACGCTCCATGCGCACATCGCCCAAACTGTTGGCCGCGGTGCCTGCATCGGCCACCCGTGCGCTGGCATTGTTGAAGCCAGAAGCAGTGGCCGAGTTGCTTTCGATCGCATAGCGCGAGTCTTTGCGCAGTTGGCTCAAGTCGGGTGGAACTTCAAGGCTCGGGGCCTTGGCCGCGCTTTTGTAGTCAATCTTGTCTTCTTCAAGAACCGAGCAAGCACTCAACATCACGGCCAAGGCGGCCACAACGGCAGTGCGTTGAACAGTGTGACGAGGGGTAGAGCGAGAGGACAATTTCACAAGCAATCCTTTGGTGGTATTCAAATCAAGCCGCTGGCTTTGAGAGCGGCTTTGACCACGGGCTGCTGAGATTCAGACAGCTCGGTCATGGGCAAACGCAAAGTCGGACCGCACAGGCCCATTTGGTTCATGGCCCACTTCACAGGAATGGGGTTGGCTTCGACAAACAAATTCTTGTGCATCGGCATCAACAAAAACTGGATGCGCATGGCTTCTTGAATGTCGCCACGCAAAGCCGCCATGCACAGTTCATGCATCAGGCGCGGGGCCACGTTGGCCGTGACGCTGACGTTGCCAGCGCCACCGCACAACATGAGGGCAACAGCGGTAGGGTCGTCACCAGAGTAAACGGCAAAGGACTTGGGCAAATCGCGAATCAGCCATTGGGCACGTTCGATGTTGCCGGTGGCTTCTTTGATGCCCACAATGCCGGGCACCTGGGCCAAGCGAAGCACGGTGTCGTGCTGCAAATCGGCCACTGACCGTCCGGGCACGTTGTACAAAATCACAGGCAAATCGGGTGTGGCTTCGGCAATGGCGCGAAAGTGCCGGTACTGGCCCTCTTGGGTGGGCTTGTTGTAGTAAGGCACCACCTGCAACTGGCAGTCGGCCCCCACTTTTTTAGCAAATTTGGCCAGCTCGATGGCTTCTGCCGTGGAGTTGGCACCGCAACCGGCCATGATCGGCACGCGGCCTGCAGCCTGCTCGACCGAGACGCGAATGATCTCGCAATGCTCGTCCACGGTGACGGTGGGTGATTCCCCTGTTGTGCCCACCACACCGATGCAATCGGTACCTTCTGCCACATGCCAGTCGATCAGTTTTCGCAAGGTGGGGTAATCCACTTTGCCGTCTTCGAGCATGGGGGTGATCAAGGCAGGAATGCTGCCTCGGATGGGGCGAAATTCGGTGGTCATGTCAGGCGTTTCTGAACAGAAAAAACCCATTCTAACGACTGCAAGCCCGGTTTACAGAGTAGGCACCGCGCCAATGTCACACGATGTGTCCAGAAAATTCGCAAGCGCTGTCAGTTCGCTGACAAAGGGAAGCGCAAGGGCGTCGCACTGGCCACCGGTTTGACGGCCACGATGCGTTGCACAAAACGATCCGGTGCGCTTTCAAAGCCGTCTTCGTAGGCAATGGTGCGCAGGCCTTGGGTGGCTTGCAGCAACTCGCCCGGTTGCAGCAAAAAGTCGGGCCGTGACGGCTTGCCCACGCTTTCGTTGCCCGCTGCAAATGTTTCATAAATGAGCAGCCCGCCGGGGGCCACCGACTGCAACAAGGTGGGCCACAAGGGGCGCCAGAGGTAGTGGGTGACCACCAGACAGTCAAAGGTTTGACCAGCGAAAGGCCATGGCCCGTTTTCAATGTCTGCACAGGTCACGTCGCCATAGGCTTGGGCCAGCGCCACCGCTTCGGGATGACGGTCAACCCCTTGCACGGTGTGCCCTTGAGCCGCCAGCCAGCGCATGTGCCGGCCAGCGCCACAGGCCACATCGAGCACGCGACTGGGGCGGGGAATCAAATGCGCCCAGCGTTGCAGCCAAGCGGAGGGGTTTTCAGTGCCGTGCATGGGGTTCCATCCCTTCAGAAACAAGCCCACAACTGCTCCGCCAGCATGACGGCCACTTCGGGTTTGGCATAGAGCCAAAAAGTGAGCCCCAGCGCAGCCGAGACGGCCAACAAAATGGTGGTCTTAGAGGTCATGCGGCTTTGGGGGACATGCGTTGAATCGGGCTTTCTTTGACCGGCAAATTGACCAAGGCAGCAAAGATGCCCAAGGCGATGGCCAGGTACCAAACGATGTCATAACTGCCGGTTTTGTCATACAAATAACCGCCCAGCCACACCCCCATGAACGAACCGATTTGGTGGCTAAAAAAGATGAATCCGCTCAACATGGACAAGTGCGAGATGCCAAATATTTGGGCCACCGCCGCGTTGGTGGGCGGCACGGTGGACAACCAGAGCAGGCCCATCACGGACGAGAAGATGTAAACACTGGTGGGCGACAGGGGCACCAGCAAAAACAGGACGATGGCCACAGACCGAGCGGCATAAATAAATGCCAAGATCTTTTTCTTGGCCATTTTTTGACCCAAGGTGCCGGCAATGTAGGTGCCGAACACATTGAACAGACCGATCAGTGCCAAAGCGTAGCTGGCCACTTGAGCCGGCAGACCGTGGTCTTTGAGGTAACTGGGCATGTGTACGCCAATGAACACCACCTGAAAACCGCACACAAAATAACCCGCCATCAGCAGTTGAAAGCTGGGGTATTGAAAGGCTTCTTTCAGGGCTTGCGCAATGGTTTGGTCGCGTTGCACCGGACCGCTGGCATTCAATGCCGGTTCGCGCAGGCCCCAGGCCAAAGGCACGATCAAGAGGGTGGCCGCCGCCAAAATCATCAGGGCTTCTTGCCAGCCAAAGTGGGCAATCAGCAGACCCTCAATCGGGACCATCAAAAACTGGCCAAAACTGCCGGCCGCAGCCGCCACGCCCATGGCCCAAGAGCGTCGTTCTGCGGGAACGTTGCGGCCAATCACGCCATAAATCACGGCGTAGGTGGTGCCCGCTTGCGCCGTGCCAATGATGACCCCGGTGAACAAGGCAAAAACCCAAGGGTCCGTGGCCCAAGCCATGCCCAGCAGGCCCACACCATAGACCACGGCGCCCAGCGCAATGACCCTGAAGGCGCCAAACCGGTCGGCCACCATGCCGGCAAAAATGCCCATAAATCCCCAAGACAGGTTTTGCACGGCCATGGCAAAGCCAAATTCTTGGCGGCCCCAACCTTGGGCTTGGGTCAAGGGTTGCAGCCATAGACCAAAACCATGCCGGATGCCCATGGACAAGGTCACGATGGCGGCACCGCAGACCAGCACCTGAAAGAGAGAAAGGGGTTTGTGTTGCATGGCAGCACTTTAACCAATCTGTACTCGCCGCGCGGTCACCCAAATGCCTCGGCACAGCACAGTTGACCTTCAAACCACTGTTTTTGTATCCAGTAACTGGCCGCAAATCCCACTACAATCCGCCACCATGGCCACCCAATCTACTGTCAAAACATCCAACGAGTACTCCGAAGGCTCCATCCGCGTCTTGAAGGGCCTGGAGCCCGTCAAGCAACGCCCGGGCATGTACACCCGCACCGACAACCCCCTGCACATCATTCAAGAAGTGCTGGACAACGCCGCCGACGAAGCGCTGGCGGGGTACGGTAAAAAAATCAAAGTCACCTTGCACGCCGACGGCTCGGTCAGCATCGAAGACGACGGGCGGGGCATTCCATTTGGCTTGCACCCCGAAGAAAACGCGCCCGTGATCGAGTTGGTCTTCACACGACTGCACGCCGGCGGTAAGTTCGACAAGGGCAAAGGCGGGGCCTACAGTTTTTCGGGCGGCTTGCACGGGGTCGGGGTCAGTGTGACCAACGCCTTGTCCAAACGCCTTGAAGCCACCAGTTACCGCGAAGGCAAAGTGGCCACGCTGGTGTTCTCGGGCGGCGATGTGACCGAGCCACTGGTGGCCCGCGCTGCAGGCGAGGGCGACCGCAAACAAGGCACCACCGTGCGGGCCTGGCCCGATGCCAAATATTTTGAGTCGAGTGCCTTGCCCATGCACGAGCTGACGCACTTGCTGCGCAGCAAAGCCGTGCTGATGCCGGGCGTGACAGTGACTTTGGTGAACGAAAAGACCAAAGAAACCCAGCAGTGGCAATACAAGGCCGGCTTGCGCGATTACCTCACGCAAACCCTGACGGGCGATCCCGTGATTCCTTTGTTTGAAGGCGAAGGTTTTGCCGATGCCAACCACGACAGTTTTGCCGAAGGCGAGGGCGCCTCATGGGCTGTGGCCTTTACTGAAGACGGTGCGCCGGTGCGCGAAAGCTATGTCAACCTGATCCCCACCAGCGCAGGGGGCACCCACGACAGCGGATTGCGAGACGGTTTGTTCACCGCCGTCAAAAGCTTCATTGAGCTGCATGGCCTGTTGCCCAAGGGCGTGAAGTTGATGCCCGAGGACGTGTTTGCGCGCGCCAGTTATGTCTTGTCGGCCAAAGTGCTCGACCCGCAGTTTCAGGGCCAAATCAAAGAACGCCTGAACTCGCGCGATGCCGTGCGTTTGGTCTCTAACTTTGTGCGTCCGGCTTTGGAGTTGTGGCTGAACGAGCACGTGGACTACGGCAAGAAACTGGCCGAGTTGGCCATCAAAGCCGCTCAGTCACGACAAAAGGCAGGTCAAAAAGTTGAAAAGCGCAAGAGCTCGGGCGTGGCGGTGCTGCCCGGCAAGCTGACCGACTGCGAAAGCCGCGACATTGCCCACAACGAAGTGTTTTTGGTAGAGGGTGACTCGGCCGGTGGCAGCGCCAAAATGGGCCGCAACAAAGAGTGCCAGGCCATCTTGCCGTTGCGCGGCAAGGTGTTGAACACCTGGGAAGTGGACCGTGACCGCCTGTTTGCGAACAACGAAATTCACGATATTTCGGTGGCCATTGGGGTCGATCCGCATGGCCCGAATGACTCGCCCGACATGAGCAATTTGCGCTACGGCAAGGTGTGTATCTTGTCCGATGCGGATGTGGACGGCTCGCACATTCAGGTGTTGTTGCTGACTTTGTTTTTCCGTCACTTCCCCAAGCTGATCGAGGCAGGTTACTTGTATGTGGCGCGTCCGCCCTTGTTCAGGGTCGATGCGCCTGCGCGCGGCAAAAAGCCCGCCTCCAAAGCCTATGCGCTGGACGAAGGTGAGCTGACCGCCATCATCGACAAACTGCGCAAAGACGGCGTGAAAGAAGGCGGCTGGAGCATCAGCCGATTCAGGGGCTTGGGCGAGATGAGCG
>JACCDZ010602359.1_pt1 | contig 15571 bp, 11 predicted proteins | sample 7449551 | NCBI WGS metagenome assembly JACCDZ01 (sample SAMN15323452, study PRJNA562643) | freshwater metagenome | isolation source: river surface water | place: USA:Blue River Watershed | collected 2017-08-18 | reverse complement strand
TAACCGGTAGCTGCGAGCTGCCAGAAGGCGTTGAGATGGTGATGCCGGGCGACAACGTGAAAATGGTTGTTACCCTGATCAAGCCAATCGCCATGGAAGACGGCCTGCGTTTCGCTATTCGCGAAGGCGGTCGTACCGTTGGTGCTGGCGTAGTTGCCAAGATCGTCGAGTAATCGGTTGAACTTGGGTTGTCGGGCCGGCATAATGGCCGGCCTGATTTTTGATACAGGCCAGTAGCTCAATTGGCAGAGCGGCGGTCTCCAAAACCGCAGGTTGGGGGTTCGATTCCCTCCTGGCCTGCCAGTTTCACAATTCGGTGAGCTGGCACAGATAGAGATAGTAGTTAATGAGTGCTAAGGCTGAGCCCAAAGACGTGCGCTTCGATGCTTTGAAGTGGCTGGTCGTCGCGATTGTTGTGACTGCAGGGGTGGTAGGGAACCAGTATTTTTCTGCGGAGCCGGTTTTATATCGTGTTCTAGGGATATTGGCTCTGGCTGCATTTGCCGGCTTTGTTGCATTCAATACTGCGAAAGGTCACGCCTTCTTTGTTTTGCTAAAGGAAGCCCGGACCGAGATTCGTAAAGTTGTCTGGCCTACGCGCCAGGAAACCACGCAGACAACTCTGATTGTCGTGGCTGTGGTGTTGGTAATGGCGCTGATGTTGTGGGGTCTTGATACTCTGCTTGGTTGGCTGATTTCCTTGATTGTTGGTTGATAGGTGCTCCGTGGCTAAGCGTTGGTATGTTGTGCATGCGTACTCGGGGTATGAGAAGCATGTAATGCGTTCGCTGGTAGAGCGCGTCAAGCTGGCTGGCATGGAAGATGAGTTCGGCGAGATACTGGTTCCCACCGAAGAAGTAGTCGAGATGCGCAATGGCCAGAAGCGCAAGAGCGAGCGAAAATTCTTCCCTGGTTATGTCCTTGTTCAAATGGATATGACTGAAGGCACATGGCACTTGGTCAAGGCGACTCCGCGGGTGATGGGCTTCATTGGTGGTACGGCTGACAAGCCGGCGCCAATTACAGACAAAGAAGCTGAGGCGATTTTACGTCGCGTTGCTGATGGTACCGAGAAGCCTAAGCCAAAAACATTGTTTGAGCCAGGTGAGACCGTTCGTGTTGTAGATGGTCCATTTGCTGACTTCAATGGCGTTGTTGAAGAAGTTAATTACGAGAAAAGTCGGATCCATGTGGCCGTGCTTATCTTTGGTCGCTCCACGCCTGTGGAGTTGGAGTTTAGCCAGGTCGAAAAGGCGTAACTGGCAAATGTATCCCTAGACCTCGCAGTCATCCGGCTGCGGGGTTTTGTCGTCACGGGAAAACGCGAAAGAAACTGGGGAGCCTAAAGGCGCTAGAACCCAAAACTGGAGTTGAAAATGGCTAAGAAAATTACGGCTTATATCAAGCTGCAAGTGAAAGCTTGTCAGGCTAATCCGTCGCCGCCCGTTGGTCCGGCCCTCGGACAGCATGGCGTCAATATTATGGAGTTCTGCAAGGCGTTTAACGCCAAGACTCAAGGCATGGAGCCAGGTCTGCCGACTCCGGTGATCATCACTGTATACAGTGATCGTAGCTTCACCTTTGAAACCAAGAGCACCCCCGCTTCTGTCTTGCTGAAGAAGGCTGCTGGCCTCGCCAGCGGATCCGCTCGCCCCAACACTGTAAAGGTTGGAACTGTTACCCGTGCTCAGCTGGAAGAGATCGCCAAGACCAAGCAGGCTGATCTGACTGCTGCAGATATGGATGCGGCCGTGCGTACTATCGCCGGATCTGCTCGTAGCATGGGCCTCAACGTGGAGGGTGTGTAATGGCTAAGCTGACTAAGCGCCAAAAGGCAATTTCGGAAAAAATCGAATCCGGCAAGCAGTACGGCTTTGAAGATGCGGCTAAGTTGCTTGCTGAACTTTCGACCATCAAGTTCAAAGAATCCATGGATATTTCGATCAACCTCGGCGTTGATCCGCGTAAATCTGACCAGGTTGTGCGTGGCGCTACAGTGCTGCCGAATGGCACTGGAAAGAGCGTTCGCGTAGCTGTATTTACGCAGGGCCCTGGTGTTGAGGCTGCTTTGGCGGCTGGTGCGGATCGCGTTGGTATGGATGATCTTGCCGCTGAAATGAAGGGTGGCGATCTGAGCTATGACGTCGTTATTGCATCTCCGGATGCCATGCGCGTAGTTGGTCAGTTGGGTCAAGTACTTGGTCCGCGCGGTCTGATGCCGAACCCTAAAGTCGGTACAGTGACGCCGGACGTAGCTACGGCAGTCCGCAATGCCAAGGCTGGTCAGGTGCGTTTCCGTACAGACAAGAACGGCATTATTCACGCTTCGGTTGGCAAGGTTGATTTCGAGCCAATCAAGTTGCGTCAAAACGTTGAAGCTCTCTTGAGTGATCTGAAGCGTCTGAAGCCATCAACCTCTAAAGGTGTTTATGTGAAGCGTGTGACGCTGAGCACCACCATGGGTCCTGGTTTGCAGATTGATCAGGCTTCTCTGGAAGCATAAGAAATATGGGCGAGGGCTGATGCCTTCGTTAACTGATTGGGGTCCCTGCCTGGCGGGGGCTATCCAAGACCGTAGGCGACGCAAGTCTTAAACCTTAAAGCCTACGCAGAGGTGCTCCCGATTCGTTAATCGAATCAGACACCAAAATCTCGTTCTGCTTCGGCAGAGCGAAACGGTAACCAGGAGTAAAACCCGTGGCAATTAAACTCGAAGACAAAAAGGCCATCGTCGCTGAAGTCAACGAGGCTGCCAAAGCCGCTCTTTCTGCTGTCGTGGCTGATGCCCGTGGCGTGACTGTAGGGGCAATGACCGGACTCCGTAAAGAGGCCCGCGAAGCTGGCGTATACGTGCGAGTTGTACGTAATACCCTGCTGCGCCGCGCCGTTGAAGGTACTTCTTATGAAGTCCTGAACGACGTGTTCAAAGGCCCGACCCTGATTGCTTTCTCGAATGAACATCCGGGCGCTGCTGCTCGCCTGTTCAAAGAGTTTGCCAAGGGTCAGGACAAGTTCGAGATCAAGGCAGCTGCGTTCGAGGGCAAGTTCCTCGCAGCAAATCAGATCGACGTACTGGCAACCCTGCCGACCTATGACGAGGCAATTTCTCAGCTGATGAGCGTGATTCAAGGCGCTACCAGCAAGTTGGCTCGTACATTGGCGGCTGTTCGCGACCAGAAAGAAGCTGCAGCAGCCTAAGGCGCTTCAGTCTCTTTCAAGTTTGTTTATTTTGATGGCCGCGAAGGCCGTCCCTCAATACAGGAATTAGAGTCATGGCTCTGTCTAACGAAGACATCATCGAAGCAATCGGCCAGAAAACCGTTCTGGAAGTTGTTGAACTGATCAAGGCAATGGAAGAGAAGTTCGGTGTAACTGCTGCTGCTGCCGCTGCTGCCGGCCCTGCCGCTGCTGCCGCTGTTGTAGAAGAGCAAACCGAATTCAACGTTATGCTTCTCGAGTCTGGTGAGAAGAAAGTTAACGTGATCAAGGTTGTTCGCGAACTGACCGGTCTGGGTCTGAAAGAAGCCAAGGCTGTAGTTGATAGCGCTCCTGGCGTGGTCAAAGAAGGCGTGTCGAAAGACGAAGCCGAAGCCGCTAAAAAGGCTCTGGAAGAAGCTGGCGCCAAAGTCGAGCTCAAGTAAGCGAAGACTTTGCGTCTACAGCCTGAGCGACTCGTTTAAGGCTGATGGCTGGTGGCTTTTGCCACCGGCCTTTTTCCGTTCTATGTGGGTGTTTTAGGCGGAAATCCAACCAGTGACTGGTTGGCGCAAACCAAGGGGTTTGCAAGATTTTCTGGCTGCTTCCGTCGGATGCAGCCAAACAAGCAGGTGACCAAGCTGGGGAACGCTGATGGCTTACTCATATACTGAGAAAAAACGTATCCGCAAAGACTTTAGCAAGTTGCCGGACGTCATGGATGTACCTTACCTCCTGGCTATCCAGCTGGATTCGTATCGCGAATTCTTGCAGGCCGGGATCAGTAAAGACCAGATTCGTGACATCGGTCTGCACGCGGCTTTCAAATCCGTATTCCCGATTATCAGCTACTCCGGAAATGCTGCACTGGAGTATGTTGGGTATCGTCTGGGCGACCCGGCGTTTGATGTTAAAGAGTGCACCCTTCGCGGTGTAACTTACGCAGTTCCTTTGCGCGTAAAAGTCCGCCTGATTATTTTCGACAAAGAATCGTCGAACAAGGCAATCAAGGACATCAAGGAGCAAGAAGTCTACATGGGTGAAATCCCCCTGATGACTGAGAATGGTACCTTCGTTATCAATGGTACCGAGCGTGTAATTGTTTCCCAGTTGCATCGTTCCCCTGGTGTGTTCTTCGATCACGATCGTGGCAAGACACACAGTTCAGGCAAGCTGCTGTATTCGGCGCGGATCATTCCTTACCGTGGTTCCTGGCTCGACTTCGAATTCGACCCTAAAGACTGCGTCTTTGTGCGTATCGACCGTCGCCGCAAACTGCCGGCATCGGTTCTGTTGCGTGCGCTTGGCTTCACCACCGAGCAGGTGCTTGAGTCTTTCTACAGCAACAACGTATTCCACGTTAAAGGCGAGAACCTGCTCACTCTTGAGTTGGTTGCTCAGCGTCTGCGTGGCGAAATTGCTGCATTTGATATCAAGGATGAAAAAGGCAAGGTTATCGTTGAGCAGGGCCGTCGGGTCACTGCGCGCCACATCAATCTGATTGAGAAATCCGGTCTCAGCGAGCTGGAAGTTCCTGTCGATTATGTTCTGGGTCGCACTACAGCTAAGGCCATTGTTCACCCGGCTACTGGTGAAATCATTGCCGAGTGCAATACCGAGCTGACTGCGGACCTGCTGGCCAAGATTGCAAAGGCTCAGGTCGTTCGAATCGAAACGTTGTATACCAACGATATCGATTGCGGTCCTTTCGTTTCCGACACACTTAAAATCGACTCCACTAGCAACCAACTGGAAGCGCTAGTCGAGATCTACCGCATGATGCGTCCTGGCGAGCCGCCTACCAAGGATGCTGCGGAGACGCTGTTCAACAATCTGTTCTTCAGTTCCGAACGCTATGACCTCTCCGGTGTAGGCCGGATGAAGTTCAATCGCCGTATCGGTCGCACCGAGATCGAAGGATCCGGTGTGCTGAGCAAGGAAGACATCGTTGATGTTCTGAAGACCCTTGTTGATATCCGTAACGGTAAGGGCATTGTCGACGACATCGATCACCTGGGTAACCGCCGTGTTCGTTGTGTTGGTGAAATGGCCGAAAACCAGTTCCGTGTAGGCTTGGTGCGTGTTGAGCGTGCGGTCAAGGAACGCTTGTCGATGGCTGAAAGCGAAGGCCTGATGCCGCAAGACCTGATCAACGCCAAACCGGTTGCGGCGGCGGTCAAAGAGTTCTTCGGTTCAAGTCAGCTCTCGCAGTTTATGGACCAGAACAACCCGCTCTCGGAGATTACCCACAAGCGCCGTGTTTCTGCTCTTGGCCCTGGTGGCCTGACGCGTGAACGCGCCGGCTTTGAAGTGCGTGACGTACACCCAACGCACTATGGTCGTGTCTGCCCGATCGAGACCCCTGAAGGTCCGAACATCGGCCTGATCAACTCCCTGGCGGCCTATGCGCGGACTAACCAGTACGGATTCCTTGAAAGTCCTTACCGAGTGGTCAACGCCGGTAATGTAACTGACGAGATCGTGTTCCTGTCCGCCATTGAAGAGGCTGATCATGTGATCGCCCAGGCTTCGGCAACCATGAACAAGAAAAATCAGCTGATTGATGAGCTGGTTGCGGTTCGTCACCAGAATGAATTTACCGTCAAGGCGCCAGAAGACGTCACGTTGATGGATGTGTCGCCTAAGCAGGTTGTGTCTGTGGCGGCATCCTTGATTCCATTCCTTGAGCATGACGATGCTAACCGGGCTCTGATGGGTTCGAACATGCAGCGTCAGGCTGTTCCAACCCTGCGTGCTGACAAGCCGTTGGTGGGAACTGGTATGGAGCGCAATGTGGCGCGCGACTCAGGCGTTTGCGTGGTTGCTCGTCGTGGTGGCGTTATCGATTCGGTCGATGCCAGCCGCATCGTTGTGCGTGTAAACGACAACGAAGTGGAAACAGGTGAGGCTGGTGTAGATATCTACAACCTGACCAAATACACCCGCTCGAACCAGAACACCTGTATCAACCAGCGTCCGTTGGTGAACAAGGGTGACAAGGTTGCTCGCAGCGATATTCTGGCTGATGGCCCGTCCACCGATATGGGGGAGCTGGCACTTGGGCAGAACATGCGCGTTGCGTTCATGCCGTGGAATGGTTTCAACTTCGAAGACTCCATCTGTCTTTCGGAGCGTGTGGTACAGGAAGATCGCTTTACCACTATCCACATCCAGGAACTGACCTGCGTGGCTCGTGACACCAAGCTTGGGCCAGAGGAAATAACGTCCGATATCCCGAACGTGGGTGAGGCTGCTCTCAACAAGCTTGATGAGGCGGGTATCGTTTACGTGGGCGCCGAGGTTCTGGCAGGCGACATTCTGGTTGGCAAGGTCACGCCAAAGGGCGAGACTCAGCTGACGCCGGAAGAGAAGCTGTTGCGTGCCATTTTCGGTGAGAAGGCCTCTGATGTTAAAGACACGTCCCTGCGTGTACCTACCGGTACCAAGGGCACTGTTATCGATGTTCAGGTCTTTACCCGTGATGGTGTCGAGCGCGATTCGCGTGCTCTGGCTATCGAGAAAATGCAACTCGACGAGATTCGCAAGGATCTGAACGAAGAGTTCCGTATCGTTGAAGGCGCAACCTTCGAACGTCTGCGTTCTGCTCTGGTGGGTGCCAAAGCTGAAGGCGGTGCCGGCTTGAAGAAAGGCGCTGTAATCAGCGACGAATACCTTGACGGTCTTGAGCGCGGTCAGTGGTTCAAGCTGCGTATGGCTGAAGATGCTCTTAACGAGCAGCTGGAAAAGGCTCAGGCCTACATCAGTGATCGCCGCAAGTTGCTGGACGAAAAGTTTGAAGACAAGAAGCGCAAGCTGCAGCAGGGTGATGACCTTGCTCCGGGCGTCCTGAAGATCGTCAAGGTGTATCTGGCCATCAAACGCCGCATCCAGCCGGGCGACAAGATGGCCGGCCGTCACGGTAACAAGGGTGTGGTTTCGGTCATCATGCCGGTTGAAGACATGCCGCACGACGTGCATGGAACGCCGGTTGATATCGTACTTAACCCGCTTGGCGTACCTTCTCGTATGAACGTTGGTCAGATTCTCGAGACCCACCTTGGCCTGGCAGCCAAAGGATTGGGCGAGAAGATCAACCGCATGCTTGAAGAACAGCGCAAAGTTGCCGAACTGCGCAAGTTCATGCAGGAAATCTACAACGAAGTTGGCGGTCGTCAGGAAAGTCTTGATGAGCTGTCCGATCAGGAAGTGCTGGATCTGGCGAAGAACCTTCGTGCCGGTGTGCCAATGGCTACACCAGTCTTCGACGGTGCCAAGGAAAGCGAGATCAAAGCCATGCTCAAACTGGCCGATCTGCCAGAAAGCGGGCAAATGAATCTCTTCGATGGCCGGACCGGTAACAAGTTCGAGCGCCCGACTACCGTCGGTTATATGTACATGCTCAAACTTAACCACCTGGTTGACGACAAGATGCACGCACGTTCCACCGGCTCTTACAGCTTGGTTACCCAGCAGCCGCTGGGTGGTAAAGCGCAGTTCGGTGGCCAGCGTTTCGGGGAGATGGAGGTCTGGGCTCTCGAGGCCTATGGCGCTGCATATACCCTGCAAGAAATGCTGACCGTGAAGTCGGACGATGTGAACGGCCGTACCAAGATGTACAAAAACATCGTGGATGGCGATCACCGTATGGAGCCTGGCATGCCAGAGTCCTTCAACGTGCTGATCAAAGAAATCCGTTCGCTCGGTATCGACATCGAACTGGAAACCGAATAACACGCACCGCCTGCGTTGCGTCCGGCATATGTCGGACGCAGCGGGTCCGTGAGGAGGAAAGGCCTTGAAAGACTTGCTGAATCTGTTGAAAAACCAGAATCAAATCGAAGAGTTCGATGCCATTCGTATTGGCCTGGCATCGCCAGAAATGATTCGCTCCTGGTCTTTCGGTGAAGTTAAAAAGCCGGAAACCATCAATTACCGTACCTTCAAGCCAGAGCGCGATGGTCTTTTCTGCGCCAAGATCTTTGGCCCGGTCAAGGATTACGAGTGCCTGTGCGGCAAGTACAAGCGCCTCAAGCATCGTGGCGTGATTTGTGAGAAGTGTGGTGTTGAAGTAGCCCTGGCCAAGGTGCGTCGTGAGCGCATGGGTCACATCGAGCTGGCTTCACCGGTTGCTCACATCTGGTTCCTGAAGTCCCTGCCGTCGCGTATCGGCTTGCTGCTGGACATGACTTTGCGCGACATCGAGCGCGTGCTCTATTTCGAAAGCTATGTTGTGATCGATCCGGGCATGACCACGCTGGAAAAGGGTCAGCTGCTGAATGATGAGCAGTATTTTGAAGCGCTGGAAGAGTTCGGCGACGATTTCGATGCCCGTATGGGTGCTGAAGCTGTCCGCGAGCTGCTGACTGCAATTGATCTCGAACACGAAATCGGCCGTCTGCGTGAGGAGATTCCTCAGACCAACTCCGAGACCAAGATCAAGAAGCTGTCCAAGCGTCTCAAGCTCATGGAAGCTTTCCTTGGTTCAGGAAACCATCCTCAATGGATGGTTCTGACGGTATTGCCGGTTCTGCCTCCGGATCTGCGTCCGCTGGTTCCGCTGGATGGTGGTCGCTTTGCGACCTCGGATCTGAACGATTTGTACCGTCGAGTGATCAACCGTAACAATCGCCTGAAGCGTCTGCTTGATCTGTCTGCTCCAGACATCATCGTGCGCAACGAAAAGCGCATGCTGCAAGAAGCAGTGGATGCCCTTCTCGACAACGGTCGTCGTGGTCGTGCCATTACTGGCTCGAACAAGCGTCCGTTGAAGTCTCTGGCGGACATGATCAAAGGTAAGCAAGGTCGTTTCCGTCAGAACTTGCTGGGTAAGCGCGTTGACTACTCGGGTCGTTCGGTTATCACCGTAGGTCCAACCTTGCGCCTGCACCAGTGCGGTCTGCCGAAGAAAATGGCCCTTGAGCTGTTTAAGCCGTTCATTTTCGGCAAGCTTGAAGCCCGCGGCATGGCTACCACGATCAAGGCTGCCAAAAAGATGGTTGAGCGCGAGCTGCCAGAAGTTTGGGACGTTCTTGCTGAAGTCATCCGTGAACACCCGGTGATGCTGAACCGTGCACCTACCCTTCACCGCCTTGGTATTCAGGCGTTTGAGCCGGTCCTGATTGAAGGTAAGGCCATCCAGCTGCATCCGTTGGTTTGTGCTGCCTTCAACGCCGACTTCGACGGTGACCAGATGGCTGTGCACGTGCCGCTGACGCTGGAAGCTCAGCTCGAAGCCCGCGCATTGATGATGTCGACCAACAACATTCTGTCGCCAGCCAACGGTGAGCCAATCATCGTTCCTTCGCAGGACGTCGTATTGGGTCTGTATTACATGACTCGTGACGCGGTGAATGCCAAGGGCGAAGGCCGTGTTTTCGCTGATCTGCAAGAAGTTGACCGGGTTTTCCGTGCGGGTGAAGCCTCCTTGCATGCGCGGGTCAAGGTTCGTATCAATGAAGTCATCAAAGACCGTGATGGCAGCATTACCAAGAACACACGAATCGTGGACACCACAGTTGGTCGTGCTCTGCTGTTCCAGATCGTTCCTGCCGGTTTGTCGTTCGATGTTGTCAATCAGTCGATGAAGAAGAAGGCCATCTCCAAGTTGATCAACCAGTGCTACCGCACTGTTGGCTTGAAAGATACGGTCATTTTTGCTGACCAGCTGATGTACACCGGTTTTGCCTATTCGACGATTTCGGGTGTCTCGATCGGCGTGAACGATTTCGTGATTCCAGATGAGAAGGCCAGCATTATTAGTGCAGCCACCATGGAAGTTAAGGAAATCGAAGAGCAGTACGCTTCGGGTCTTGTAACGCAGGGTGAGAAGTACAACAAGGTAATTGACCTCTGGTCGAAGGCGAATGACGAAGTTTCCAAGGCCATGATGGCTAACCTCTCCAAGGAGAAGGTTGTCGATCGCGAAGGCAAGGAAGTGATGCAGGAGTCCTTCAACTCGATGTACATGATGGCGGACTCTGGTGCGCGGGGTAGTGCTGCACAGATACGCCAGCTGGCCGGTATGCGGGGCCTGATGGCCAAGCCGGATGGCTCGATTATCGAGACGCCGATTACCGCGAACTTCCGTGAGGGTCTGAACGTACTTCAGTACTTCATTTCGACTCACGGTGCTCGTAAAGGTCTGGCCGATACCGCGCTGAAAACAGCCAACTCGGGTTATCTGACTCGTCGCCTGGTGGATGTAGCGCAGGATCTGGTCGTTACGGCCATTGATTGCGGGACTGAACACGGCTTGCTGATGACGCCGCACATTGAAGGCGGTGACGTTGTTGAGCCTTTGGGTGAGCGCGTTCTTGGTCGTGTCATCGCAAAAGATGTCTTGAAGCCCGGCACTGAAGAGCTTCTCGTTCCTGCAGGCACCTTGGTTGATGAGCAATGGGTTGAGTTCATTGAGCTCAACAGCATCGATGAAGTGATCGTGCGTTCTCCGATCACCTGCGAAACCCGCTACGGTATTTGTGCCAAGTGCTACGGTCGCGACCTGGCCCGCGGCCATCAGATCAACATCGGTGAGGCAGTTGGCGTAATCGCTGCCCAGTCAATTGGTGAGCCTGGTACACAGCTGACAATGCGTACGTTCCACATCGGTGGTGCGGCAAGCCGTACTTCCGCTGCGGATAGTGTGCAGGTGAAGAATGGTGGTGCGGTTCGTTTGCACAACCTGAAGCACGTATCTCGTCTGGACGGAAATCTGGTTGCCGTATCCCGCTCCGGCGAGTTGGCTATTGCTGATGAATTCGGTCGCGAGCGCGAGCGCTACAAGCTGCCGTATGGTGCTGTAATTTCCGTGAAGGAAGGTGACAAGGTCGAAGCTGGCGCAATTGTCGCCAAGTGGGATCCGCACACTCACCCAATCGTGACAGAGATGAAGGGTACTGTGACCTTCGTTGGCATGGAAGAAGGCATCACCATCAAGCGTCAGACGGACGAATTGACCGGTCTGACCAACATTGAGGTGCTCGATCCAAAAGATCGCCCGGCTTCCGGCAAGGATATTCGTCCGACCATCAAGATGGTTGACGCATCTGGCAAAGAGTTGTTGCTGCCAGGTACCGACGTTCCTGCCCAGTACTTCCTGCCGGCTAACGCTCTGGTAGGGGTTGCTGATGGTGCCCAGATCGGAGTCGGTGATGTTATTGCCCGTATTCCGCAGGAAACCTCGAAAACCCGTGACATCACCGGTGGTCTGCCGCGTGTTGCGGATCTGTTTGAGGCTCGCCGTCCAAAAGAAGCTTCGATTCTGGCGGAAATCAGCGGCACGATCAGTTTTGGTAAAGAAACCAAAGGCAAGCGTCGTCTCGTTATTACTCCGACCGATGGCAGCGATGCCTATGAAGAGTTGATTCCTAAGTGGCGCCACCTGAACGTGTTTGAGGGTGAGCAGGTCAACCGTGGTGAAGTTATTTCTGACGGCCCAAGCGATCCGCATGACATTCTTCGTTTGCTGGGTGTGAGTGCGCTGGCGAAGTACATCGTCAATGAAATTCAGGATGTTTACCGTTTGCAGGGCGTGAAGATCAACGACAAGCACATCGAGACTATCTTGCGCCAAATGCTGCGCAAGGTTGAGGTGACTGAGTCGGGTGACTCTGCCTTCATCAAGGGTGATCAGATGGAGTTGACCCATGTGCTGGGTGAGAACGAGCGCCTGGTTGCTGACGAGAAGTTCGTCGCGCATTACGATCGGGTCCTTTTGGGTATCACAAAAGCCTCGCTTTCGACTGAGTCGTTCATTTCTGCAGCTTCCTTCCAGGAGACTACGCGCGTTCTGACTGAGGCGGCGGTAACCGGCAAGCGCGACTTCCTGCGTGGCTTGAAGGAAAACGTTGTCGTGGGTCGCTTGATTCCTGCAGGTACCGGGTTGGCGTATCACAGTGAACGCAAGCGTCGTCGGGATGTGGACAAGCCGCAGCGTGTAAGCGCTAGCGACGTGGAAGCGGCACTGACCGAGGCGTTGAATTCGGGTAACGAGTAAAGGCAAGACTTGAGCTATGTTGCTCGGGTCTTTCTTGACGGGGTGCGTGAGTCTCTTTAAACTCATGCACCCCTAAATTTGGCAGGGCTTGCCCTGCCATTTTGCTTTCAGTAGAGAGCAATAGCGTCGTAAGACAACAGTGGAGCGTTAAGATGGCAACTATCAACCAGCTGGTACGTCAGCCGCGCAAGCGCATCGTCGATAAAAGCGACGTGCCTGCGCTGCAGAACTGCCCGCAGCGTCGTGGTGTGTGCACTCGCGTGTATACAACTACGCCGAAAAAACCTAACTCGGCATTGCGTAAAGTTTGCCGTGTTCGTTTGACCAACGGTTTTGAAGTCACCTCATACATTGGTGGTGAGGGTCACAACCTGCAAGAGCACAGCGTGGTTCTTATCCGTGGTGGTCGTGTAAAAGACCTTCCGGGTGTGCGCTATCACACTGTTCGTGGTGCGCTTGACACTACCGGTGTTAAAGGTCGTAACCAGTCCCGTTCGAAATACGGTACCAAGCGTCCTAAATAATCTGTTTCTATTTTTATGAGTCGATAAGAGTAAGGTCGGGATTGGCTTCGCGCCTCGTTCCCGGACTAACCTGAAGACCGTTTGAGGGCTTATCATGCCAAGACGTCGTGTAGCAGCAAAACGTGAAATTCTGGACGATCCGAAATACGGAAGCCAGATCCTCGCAAAATTCATGAACCACGTTATGGAGAGCGGCAAGAAGGCCGTCGCCGAACGTATCGTTTATGGTGCTCTGGATAAAGTTAAAGAGCGCAAGAACAGCGATCCCCTGGAAATCTTCGAGAAAGCTCTCGACGCCATCGCTCCGCTGGTCGAAGTGAAGTCGCGCCGCGTTGGTGGTGCTACTTACCAGGTTCCGGTCGAGGTTCGTCCGTCCCGTCGTAATGCACTGGCAATGCGCTGGTTGGTTGATTACGCCCGCAAGCGTGGCGAGAAATCAATGGCCTTGCGTTTGGCTGGTGAGTTGTTGGACGCCGCAGAAGGAAAAGGTGCGGCAGTCAAGAAGCGTGAAGACGTTCATCGCATGGCTGAAGCCAACAAGGCCTTCTCCCATTATCGCTTCTAACCTCCGGCACATTTAATTCGAGGGCTATATGGCTCGTACTACTCCAATCAGCCGCTACCGAAACATCGGTATCGTCGCTCACGTTGATGCTGGCAAGACCACTACCACTGAGCGCGTGCTTTTCTATACAGGCAAGAGTCACAAGATGGGCGAGGTGCATGATGGCGCCGCGACCACCGACTGGATGGTTCAGGAGCAGGAGCGTGGTATTACCATTACTTCTGCTGCAATCACTGCCTTCTGGAAGGGTTCCGAAAAGCAGTACAAGGATGAGCATCGCTTTAACGTCATTGATACTCCCGGTCACGTTGACTTCACTATTGAAGTTGAGCGTTCGCTGCGTGTGCTCGATGGTGCTGTCGTGGTGTTCTGTGGCACCTCTGGTGTTGAGCCTCAGTCTGAAACCGTTTGGCGTCAGGCCAACAAGTACGGTGTCCCGCGTCTTGTTTATGTAAACAAGATGGATCGCGCCGGCGCTGACTTCTTGCGCGTAATCGCTCAGATCAAGAATCGTCTTGGCCACACTCCGGTGCCGATCCAGCTGGCAATCGGTTCGGAAGATAACTTCCAGGGCCAGATTGATCTGCTCAACATGGAAGCCGTTTACTGGAATGATGCTGACAAGGGTATGGTTCCTGTTCGCAAGGAAATTCCTGCGGAATTGATGGAAGAAGCTGAGAAGTGGCGCAGCAACATGGTAGAGGCTGCTGCCGAAGCTAACGAAGAGCTGATGAACAAGTACCTCGAGGGTGAAGAGCTCACTATCGCGGAAATCAAAAGCGCTTTGCGTCAGCGCACTATCGCTGGCGAGATCGTTTTGGCTGTTTGCGGTTCGTCCTTCAAAAACAAGGGCGTTCCTCTGGTTCTTGATGCTGTTGTCGATTTCCTGCCGGCACCGACCGACATTCCTCCAATCAAGGGTACCAATCCTGATAACGAAGAAGAGGAGATGGAGCGCCATGCAAGTGACGAGGAGCCGTTTGCAGCGCTGGCGTTCAAGATCGCTACCGACCCGTTCGTGGGTACTTTGACCTTTGTTCGCGTTTACTCGGGCGTGTTGGCTTCCGGCGATGGCGTGATCAACTCGGTTAAAGGCAAGAAGGAGCGTGTGGGTCGTATGGTGCAGATGCACGCTAACGCCCGCGAAGAAATCAAGGAAGTGCGCGCTGGCGACATCGCAGCCCTGATCGGCATGAAGGACGTCACCACTGGCGAAACCCTGTGTGACGCTGATAAGCCGATCATTCTGGTTCGTATGGACTTCCCGGAGCCGGTTATTTCGGTTGCTGTTGAGCCTAAAACCAAGGATGACCAGGAAAAAATGGGTGTTGCTCTGGGCAAGCTTGCTCAGGAAGATCCATCGTTCCGCGTCAAGACTGATGAAGAGACTGGTCAGACCATCATTTCCGGTATGGGTGAGTTGCACCTGGATATTCTTGTTGATCGGATGCGTCGTGAGTTTAACGTCGAAGCCAATATCGGTAAGCCTCAGGTCTCCTATCGTGAGCGCATCACAAAGAACTGCGAAATCGAAGGCAAGTTCGTTCGTCAGTCCGGTGGTCGCGGTCAGTTTGGTCACTGCTGGATTCGTTTTGCTCCTGCTGACGAAGGTCAGGAGGGTCTGCAGTTCGTTAACGAAGTGGTGGGTGGTGTGGTTCCGAAGGAATACATTCCGGCTATCCAGAAGGGTATCGAAGAGCAGATGAAGAACGGTGTTGTTGCCGGCTATCCGCTGATCGGACTCAAGGCTACCGTATTTGATGGTTCCTACCATGATGTCGACTCTAACGAGATGGCGTTCAAGGTGGCCGCTTCCATGGCGACCAAGCAATTGGCCCAGAAGGGTGGCGGTGAGTTGCTTGAACCGATCATGGCGGTAGAGGTTGTTACTCCTGAAGACTATATGGGTGACGTGATGGGCGATCTTAACCGCCGTCGCGGCATGATCTTGGGTATGGAAGATACGGTCTCCGGCAAAGTTATTCGCGCCGAAGTTCCGTTGGGTGAGATGTTTGGTTACGCAACCGATGTCCGTTCCATGTCTCAGGGTCGCGCAAGCTACTCAATGGAATTCAAAAAATACAATACAGCGCCGTCGCACATCGTCGAATCTGTAACCAAAAAACAAGGCTGATTCAGCCCTTTAGGCAAGGAGTTAATTGTCGTGGCTAAAGAAAAATTTGAACGTAACAAACCGCACGTCAACGTTGGCACCATTGGTCACGTTGACCATGGTAAGACCACTCTGACTGCGGCGCTGACTCGCGTTTGCTCCGAGGTGTTCGGTAGCGC
>JACCDZ010043640.1_pt1 | contig 15580 bp, 4 predicted proteins | sample 7449551 | NCBI WGS metagenome assembly JACCDZ01 (sample SAMN15323452, study PRJNA562643) | freshwater metagenome | isolation source: river surface water | place: USA:Blue River Watershed | collected 2017-08-18 | reverse complement strand
TCATAATGATTTATGTAACAATCTATTGTAAAATCTGATAATCTGCTATCTAAATATCTAGCAGCACCCTTTGCAGTATTTTTAGCATTACTACTAGTACCCGATGTATCTAACAATGTAGCATTATATAACCATTCTTCTCCACTTTTACCTATACCCTCGTATACTGCCCCTGAACTATGTGGATGATAATATAACGTTACAGTAACACGATTTTCCATTTTTACATACTTCTTATATTCAGTATGTTTATAATTTGCATATATAAATCTTCTTTCTACAGGAAGCAATCCATCTCGTAAATCTGCTATCTTACGATATACGTTAATATTACCACCGTATAATAATTGATTCTGATTTATTAATATCCTCATTGGTACTTTTATTATTTTCATATCGTTCCTCCTAATTATCTATATCTTCTTTATCTATTTGATAATTCATAAATAGGTTATTCCTATTCACCTTATCTTCCTTACTATGACCAAAGAAGAGGTTCATTGTTTTCAATGTTTCTTCAACATCGTCAATAGTTATCTGTATCAATTCTCGATTTTCTTTATGCATCATTGTTTTTTCAAGGTCTCCCGATTTTCTATCTGCTTCTGCAAGTCCTTTAAATCTATTTATGATTTTAGGTATATACTGTATATTATCATTTAAGAAATCATAAATAGACATTTCATTACGTTCTCCTGTTTTATTCTTGAATACATTTATTATTAATCCATATTTTTCATATATATTATTAAATTTATCTGCTGTTTCTATCAATTTATTATTCAATAATATAGTTCTATGTTTTCCTTTTACAGGTCCTGATAATAAATGACCATTTAATTTTAATTCTGGATATATAGCTACTAAATAATTCATGAACTCTTTAACGCATTCTTTATTATTTAAGCAATCGTTTATTGTATTACATTTATACTTCTTACATTGCTTATTCAGTATATACATTGTTCGTTCTAATAAAGTCTGTTCTATTTTTTTATTCTTTGCTATATTATTTATATTATCATAGTATTTAAATACGTCCAATAAAAATTCATCTAAATTAATTCTTACATCTCCTATATATAATTTATATAATTTAGCTAATTTCTTATTATATAACTCCACGAATTCTCTCTTGTTCGATACATATTTTTTAACATTATCCTCTATTTTATATAACGGAGGCACTACTCTAAATAATTTACCTGCTTCTATTATACCCGGGGTAAGCATGTATGTGAGTACAATAATATTACTACATATTGCTCCACCATCAATATCGGCATCTGTACCTATGATAATCATATCATAGTTTAGTTTATTTATATCAAAATACTGTAACACTCCACATCCCCATACAGAGATTATAGATTGAACTGCCGTGTCTTTCAATACATCTGATAAATTATTCATATATTTCAAGACATTTGATATATTACCTCCTGTAGTTATTATGGCTTGTGTATCAGGGTCTCTACTCAATACTAATGAACCACTCGCAGAGTCACCCTCAGATATATATAATTCTATTGGAACTACATTACCATTTGCATCTTTATATCCTTTTTTCTTATTACATGCAGCGAATTTATTTATTAGAAACTTATTAAGGTCCATATTAACCCTGTTTTTTAATACAGATGATTTTATTTTTCCACTTTCTATTCTTGCTTTCATATTCAACTTAATAAATTTACAATACTCATTGAATATACTTTGATTATTTGTAAAATATTCACCTATATTAGTAACTAATTTATCATATAATAATTCTTTTAAATTTTCATTACCTACTGCTGATTTTGATTGTCCTACAAAATGCATCTGCATGTTGGTAGAAACATTCACCACTAAAGATAAAAATGGTTCTATATCTTGTTTGAGAACTTTATATCCTTTATCTTTATCTTTATCACTTAAAGATGCATTTATTACTCTCATAAAATATAACGATATAGCATCCCTACAAACATCATAATGCTTACCTAATAATTCTGTATTTATAAAGTTACAATAAGCATCTGATTTTATATCTTCTTCATTCGTAAATGTAAATGCATATTCGAACAACATAGTTCTATCCATATTAATTTTGTCATATGAAATCAAATTATCTTCACTTCGATTAATTACATTAACTTCCTCTTGAATATTATCTAGGTATAGTGAATTCTTAGTTATCTTCATTGTATTTTTATTATCCATTATATACTTCAATAATTCTTCCATTTGATTTATATCATTACTAGTTGTGAATTTGAACTCATTCAATATTTCATTATCATTTTTCACAGTATATGATATATTTATTTCCTTATCCGTTCTTATAGTTCTTACTATTTTAGACAACCATCTTATAACATCACTTTCTTCTATATAACAGTCATTACCCATTATATGTTTTGATGGTATGAATGAAACTAGCACACCATGTCTTTTATAATTTTTATCATCGATAATATTAGTTTCTGATGATAGGTGTCCTTTTTCAAAACATAATTTTTCTACACCCTTTTTATATCTATGATTTTCTATGATGTACTTATCAGACAATGCATTTATAGCAGTCATACCTACACCATTTTCTCCTGCACTATTACCATCGTTTCTATGGAATTTAGAACCAGATTGTAAAGTAGTACATGTAGTTATTAAAGGTACTTCTTCGGATGTGGGTATACCTCTACCATCGTCTTCACAGGTTATAGACATATCGGCAAAATCATATACTATACGTATATTTTTACCTATACTCAATTTATCTGTGACCTCATCGATATTATTTTGAACAGTCTCAATTACTAAATGTAATGCTGCTCTTCTACCAGTATATGAAATATACATACCTGGTTTAACTTGTATTTTTTCTATATCACTCGATATATGTTCCAGTGTGGTGTCCACAATTTTTAAACCACTCATTTTTATACCTCCTTATAGTATCTATAATATATAGTTTTAATGTATATAAAATATAATATATAATTATATCCTTTAGTGCAAAAACATTAGCTTAATATAATTCTTACTATTTAAGGAGTGATTGATAATGAATGATTATAAAAGTAAGATGCTTAATAGAGCAAAGGCAAATACACCTTATTTACAAAATGTATTAAAATCAATGGGGGTTTCTTTTGACAACGTATTAAAAGATATATCTCCAAATTTACATGACAGTATGTCGTTTACTAAGAATGCATCCAAAGATATTATAAAAGGATTGCGTGTTAATAGAAATAATACAGATAGAATTAAAAAGGCTATAGAAGATAATAGAGCTTTAAAAATAGTTAAAGATGGTTACGCTAACCTAAAATCAGATTTAAAATCAGGTAACTTCCATAATGATAGAGATGGTGTTATGGGCGGAGGATTTGATAATTTTGACGATGTCATGACTAGTCTAGACGATATAGACTGGGGTGACGGAGAAGTATCAAACGATATAGATATTAATCTTAGTAGTAATGGAGATACATCACAATCTGCTTCCATATTAAGAGATGGATTTGTTCAGTCTACTGATGCTATATTAGAAACAGGTAGATTGGGCACAGAGACAATGATAGTTACTTCTGCACAAATGATGTTATCTAATAAAGAGAACACTGAAAAAATAATAGGTGAACTTTCAAACATAAACTCATCTATATCTGCACTAGTAGAATACAATAACAACAATATGACCAGATTTATAGAAGCCTCTACTGGTTACTATGAGACTATATTAAAAGAAAAAGATGTGAAATATAAGGAGTCTAATTCTCCATTTGGTCTAGATGGAAAATTATCAATGGCTAATTATTTCAAATCTACAAAGAAAAAATTAAAAGACGCTACTATAGAAAATACACTACTGACAACTACATTGGATATGTTACAGGGTATAGTTGCCGGTAATCCTATGGCAGTTATATCAGAATCCTTAATAAAGGCCGTTGTACCAGGGGTAGCCAAAAAAGGATTTACTAAAATGGATGAGAACTTCGCAGCAGCCATAAACTCTATTCTAGGAAGAATAGATAGTTCAGCTAATAATTATGATGATAATTCCTTTATGGGTGGGTTAAAACGAACTCTTGGAAAAATTTTCGGGCATAGTGATAAATTATCAGCAGCCGGACCTGGAGAGGTTAGAAAATCTGTAGTTGGATGGGATGGTACATCTAAACACACATTAGAACATATCATACCAACATATTTAAGAGAAAGTAATGCATATTTAAGAGAGATAGCAACAACGTTATCTAACAAAAGAGATGTAGATATATTAAGTAACTCTAGAGTATATGATTGGAATGACAATAAATTTATAAATAAAAAAGAAGTCGACGATATCATACATGGTAGAATGTATGATGAGATAAAATCTTCTTTTAGAGATAGTAAATTCGGTGAAGCAATGACCGATAGAGCCGGAAGAATTAATATGACCGATAAAGATAGAGCAACATATGAGCATATGATGGACACTTTATTTACTAATATGACATTGAAGTCTAAGTTTATGAATGTTAAAGAAGATAAAGATATATTAGATATGATGAGTAATATAGTGGGTCCAGATAACCTAAGAGATGTGATGCTTCAGTCTATTAAAGAATTGGGTCCGACTGCGGCTCTAGATATAGCTAATGTTAGAACTAAAACTAAGCAATCATTAAATAGTAGACTTGAACAATTATTGGGTGAAGATTTAGTTAGAAGTAATTTGCTAAATGCTAATCTTGATGTGGATAGAGCTGACCAAAATATAATGCGATATATGACATCTGTAAATCCAAATGTTAAGAATTCTAAAGTAGCATCTGTACAATCAACAGTCTCAGGAACATACAATCATAAACTATCATTGATAGATTACGTTAAAGAAATTCGAGACATGATGGTACAAAATAGAGTTGGTCAGAATGGAACTGGTCAGAATGGAACTGGTCAAAATACCATATCTAATAATGGTATAATATTACCCTCAAATGCACTAAATCCTATTATTCAAAATTCATCAAATACCTCACAAACACAATATGATTTATCTAGATTGAAACCAGAAGATGATGAAGATTTCATATACCCTACAGATGGTTATAGAACACGATTTGATAATAGTATGCGTTCTAAATTTAAATCAGTTAATACTTTTTTATATGATATGGCTTTCGGTTCTCCTAGTTCGGCTGTTCAAGGATTAAGTTCTACATTGTTCCAGTCTATAGCTAAAACATTAGGTAATATAAATACATCAGTAATCACACCATCAATAAAACATATATTGGGTGTAGATAAAGATACTAGCTTATTAAAGTTAGATTTGATGTCTACTATAAAGAATAGGTTCTCGGATATTAGTAATGAATTGAGATTTAGAATAACAGGTAGAGGTTATACAGATACTAGTGGTAAAACTATAAATAATCTATCCGATGAAGATATGAAAGATACAGTTTCTGGACAATTAAAATCAGTATTTAATTTTGTCGGAGACGGTATGAAAACATATATATTTGGGGATAACTTTAAATCTAAAATACCTAAAGGTATAATAACATCATTTAAAGACAATATAGCGTTAGGTATGAGCGAATGGACTGGTGCTTTATTAGGATTTAAGCCAGATGAATCCGACCCTACAAAAACAGTAGAAGAACAACGTTCTGAAATGATAACAAAATACAAAGATGGTATGAAGAAACACGTACCAGATGCAATAGTTGGCGGTTTATTGGGTGCCGGTGGTGGTTCGCTTATAGGCGGAGTTGCACTAGGTCCTCTTGGAGCAGCGTTAGGTGCAACTATAAATATAGCAAGAAAATCCGAAAAATTTAACGAAATCCTATTTGGAAAAGAAGTCGAAGAAGATGGCGTTAAAAAGAAAATCGGAGGCATAATATCAGATAAGATACAAAAAACATTTAAAGATAATGGTAAAGCAATAGTTGGCGGTGGCATGGTCGGAGCTATCAAATACGGTTTATTAGGTAGTGGAGTAGCCGGTGCAATAGGTAGTGCTGTAGGTGGAATGTCGGGACTAGGATTATTAGGTTCTATAATAGGTGGACCATTAGTTCCTATAACCAGTGGTATAGCATTAGGTATGTTAAAAAATAGCGAATCATTTAAAAAAATGATGTTTGGTGAAGATATCGATGATAACGGTGTAATTAAACATGTTGATGGATTGCTGTCTAATATATTGAATAAAACTGGATTGACTGATGGTAAAAAAGCATTCAGAATGGGTGGTTTGGGTTTAGCGGGTGGATTATTAGCAGGACTATTTTCACCACTTGGACCAGTAGGAACTAGCTTAATCGGTATAGCAGGATTATCGTCTGGATTAGCACTATCTAGTAAAAATATATCTAATAGAGTTGAGGAGTTTATATTTGGTTCTGAAAATGATGATGGTAGTAAAAATAAGGATGGTATTATACATAGATTATCAAACTTTATAACTACAAATATAGCACATCCTATACAGGACAGTATGAGTTTTCATATGAAAAATATAGGCGATTATGTTAAAACAACAATAGGCGATTCATTAAAATACGCATTGACTCCATTTCATAATACATTTATAGATATATCCGATTCTATTAAAAATAAATTAGGTTTAGTATTTGATAATTTTACTAATGACGTAAAAAATAAACTTAAAGATTTTGGATTATCAGGATTAAGTAAAATAATAAGTGGTGCGGTTAGAGGTGTTAGTGGATTTATAGGTGGTACTGCTGAATTACCATTTAAGATAGCTAATAAAGTAGGAGAAAAATTAGCTAAATCAGCACATAAGTCACAAGAAAAGAGAAAATCAAAAATAGTTGATAACTTCTTAGACAGTACTCCCGAAGGAGTTAGATTAGTTGCTGCATACAATAGTGGTCATATGGATGAAGAAGAATTTAATAAACAAGTAGAAATCAATGTTAAAAATATATATAAAGACAAATATTCTTCAGAATTGTTATCATGGGATGAATACAAGACTAATCATGACAATGCTATGGAAGCTATAAGTCAACGTAAAAAAGACTATAATAACTTAAAACAAACTAGAAGTGTACAGAGAAAAATACAAGGTACACTTGGATATAAGGCTGGTTTTAATGAAGGTAATTTATCTTTAGAAGATACTATAGCAGCAGTTGATTTAATGGCTGAAAAAAGTATAAGTAAAAAGAAATTTAAAAATGATGTCGATAAAGAAAAGGCCATGCAAGATGCCAGACTAAAGGCCATGAAAACACTAGGTGTAGGTGCTGACATAGACCCAACTAGAATAAATACCATACGTTCTAGTGAAGAATATACTGCAGCTAAAAATAGACTAAGTGGTAAGGTCAATGTAGATGGTACCACATCTACTAATAACGAAAGTAATTTATCTCGTTCATTTGATGATACGATAACTACGAATGTAACACCACATCTTAAAAATATTTTTGAAGCTGTTAATAAATTATTGAATGCAAGAGATATAAAAGTTAATTCATTTCTAGAAAACCATAGAGATGAATTAAATGAAGATTATAATAATATACGTGAGCGAACAGGAAATAAAATTAAGCGTAAAAGAAGAAGAAGAAGACATTTCACAGATTCGTTTGATAGTTTTAATGGTGGTATTTTATCTGAAGAAAGTTTAGATGATGGTGCAAGAGAAATTGACCCAGATAATATAGATGGACATGCTGATGGTACACATAATGCAAATAGAGGTTTAAAATGGGTTGGTGAAAACGGTCCTGAATTACTAATGCTTCGTGGCGGAGAGAAAATAATACCAAACAAAGACTCTATGAAGAAGAATCCAATGGATGTTACTGATGAGGATTTATCAAAAATAAATCCAAAACTTATGACACATGAAGAAAGAATAGTCTCAGTATTAAATGATATTAGAGATAACAGTATTGGTGCTATTAGACCAGATAGTGGAGTTAAACCTAAGAAATATGGAAAATCTTTATTGTGGCACCCTATAAAAAATATTAAAAATAAATTCGGAGATATACGCGATGCAATAGTTGATACAAAAAATGATGTGTTTGATACAATTGGTGGAGTTAAAAATGGTATACTCGATAAGACATCAAAAATAAGACGCTTCTTCTCTAATACCGACGAAGATGTAAATGCCGTTGATGGTTCATTGTTAGATAGTCACAATAACAGGTCAATGACAAATATACTTGCTGATAGAAATAAAAACGATGTAGAAAAAGAGAATTCAACCGTTAATAAAATAGATGAACTAATAGGAGTACAGGAAAAACACTCTACTGTGTGGAATAGTATATTTAGTAAAAAAGGTTTAATAACAGGTGGAATAATATTAGCAGTACCATTATTAATAAAATTAATGGGTTCACTAGGAATAACTATGGATGGTATAGGTGAAACACTCGGCAACGCTATGGGAGTTATTTCATCAATAGTTGAAAATGGTGGTAATTTATTCGGTGGACTAGGTAAAATGATGACCAAAGAAAAAGGAGCACAAGATGATAGAACAAGTGCTTTAGATGCAAGCATTGATGATGCGATATGGAATACTGGTTCTAGAATGACAGTTAAACAATTTGCTAAATATGAGGGTAAAGAAGCTGGTAAAAATACAACTAAAGCAGCACTTAAAAAAATGGGAGTATCTACTACAGACGACGTGGTTAAGGCAACTGCTAAAACATCAGCAAAGAAAGTAGTAGTTAAAAAAGTTACTAAGTCCTCTGCAGCAAAAATAACAACAACAGCTATAAAAAGTACAGCTAAATCATCATCAGATGATGTTGTTAAAGGTGCAATGAAAACAATGAGTTCGACTATAAGCAAAAAAATATCAACTAAAGCTGGTAAAGTTGTTGGCAAATTCGGAGATGATATAGTAAAAATATTATCTAAATTATCAACAAAATTAGCTACTAAATTAAAAACAGGATTGGCTGTAGCTGCTGGTAAAATAGCTGGTGAAGCAGCAACTGCTGGAATTGTCACAGCAGGATTTTTAGTATTGGGTGGTTTAAACGGTGCTGATGGTGCTGCAAAATTATTCTATATTGATAAAGATGATGTTGATGAGAAGATGGTACTGATAGCCACCGTATTAGGTGCACTTGCAATGACAGGTGCTGGTTCTATATTTGATATAGCATGTGCTATTGCTAGAGAAGCAATTAGTATGAATGGTGGTTTCTTAGACCCAATTCATGAAATAGCTAAATTAATATACAATGCAATGTCTGATGAGGACGATGGTAAAAAACTAGATACTTCTATTGCTGACTTTAAAAAAGTATATGATGAATACTTTGATAAAAATATGAAAAAAGATTATGAGACATATAAAAAAGTAAGTGGCAATAATATATCATTTGAAGAATTTCAATCTAGAGTAGAGAATGACCAATTATCTACAACAGGTCAATCTTATATAGATTTCAACGAAACTAAAAATGCAGGTTTCCTAGATAAAGCATTCAATGCTATGGGTGTCGGAATAGGTTCATTCTTCGGAAATAAAGAAACTATTACCGATAATCAAAATAGAGTATTCACCGAAAATAGAAAAGGTGGATATGACGTAAAGCAAAATGGTAAAGATTTAGGTACAGTTGCGGACTATAAGGACTTTACGAATGACAAGGATATAGTTGATAAACATACTGAAAAAAGTACTTTTTGGAAAATGACTCTACCAGGCATAGTAGAACAAACAATGGATGCTGATAAAAAACTTGCTAAAGTATTAAAAGATAGGGATAATAAACTATATAAATATATAACTTTAACAGGAAAAAAAGAAAAATTTGATGAAGATTTAGATAAACTAAAAGAGATGTTTGGTGGTAAAAAAAAGAAAGATAGTAAGATATCTGAGTATAAGAAATTATCAGATGAAAATAAAGAGTCATTATTTATGTCAGAATATAATGATAATGATAAAGCATGGATGTTAGCAGGAACTACTTTCTATTACAGACTAAGTACCAGTAATAAATATTATAACAAATATACTATAAATGATGATATGGTTGCTACAAATATACCATTGTCCGAAGTTGAAGAATTGAAAGCATCTGGAATGTTAATAGAGTATGATGCTGGTAAACGTAAATCTAAAACATCACTCAAAAATACTGTAAATACCTTAAAAAATAAGTTATCAAATAAAGCAAGCAATACATTTGAATCAATATCTACATTTTTAACAGGGATAAAAGATAGTCTAACTGATAACTTAACATCACAAACAGTTAAAGGTGGTACTGGTTCAAATAAAGGCGGTTATGGAGATATTCCATATTTATCACAAAACGACCCTAGATGGGCTTCTTCTAAATATAAAGAATCAGGTGGTTTTGGAGATGATACTATAAGCAGCAGGGGATGTGGACCAACATCTATGGCTATGGTTCTAAATGGCATAGGTGGTAAAGGCATCACTCCTAAAGATACTGCTAAATTTGCACAAGATAATGGTTATAGTGACGAGACGGGTACCAACTGGAAATTCATGAACGATGCTGATAAAAATTTCGGAATAGATAAGAAGTCAACATATACACCAAATAAATCATTTTTATCATCCGAACTCAATAAAGGTAGACCAGTTATATTATCCGGTCAAGATGTACAAGGAGGATACGGTAACTCTCCATTTACACCAAGCGGTCACTATGTAGTTGCTACAAAAATGGATAATAGAGGTAATGTAAATATAAACGACCCTAGAGGTACTGACTATTCTGGTGCATATAATATGGACGATGTATTAAATAAAGCGACAGCAGCATGGTCGTTTGGCAAAAAAACTAAAGGTGGAATGGGTAATAAACAGGACTCTTATAAACTACCAAAATATATACAAGGTGGTAAAGGCGATAGTAAAACATATAATTTACCTTATAAAGACTTAGTTGTAATATCTCAAAGACAACATAGTGGTCATCATGGTATAGATATGTACTCTAAAGGAGATTTAACTTTATATTCATTAACAGATGGAACTGTAATATTTGCAGATTTTGGTACAGATGCTAATCACCATAATAGATATGGAAATTGTGTAGATATACAGTCATCGAATGGACAAGTATATAGATATGCTCATTTATCTAAATTAATGGTTAAACAAGGTGATATTGTTAAAAGAGGTACAGTTATAGGTATAGAAGGAAATACTGGTGAATCAAAAGGCTCACATTTGCATTTAGAAGTATTGAAAGATGGGTCTAGATTAAATGTATCTTCCGTTACAGGTATACCAGATACAGAAGGGACTACATTAACACCAAATACTAATTTCTCATCCACATATTCTATAAATGCACCTAGTGCTAGTGGAGATTCAATGGTGGATACAAGTTCTACATCTAGCATAAGTGGTTCACGTACGTTAGATGCTATATCTGGTTTATTTTCAGAATTAGGTAATAAAGCATGGGAAACATTATTAAACCCACAGTCTAATGCAACTAAAGACTTATCATCCACTAATAAATTTTTTGATATATTGAAAAATGGATATTATGCAGTTAAATCTGCAGCATCAAGTAACAATAACTCATCTATAGATTTCTCTACTCTTGGTGGGGATTATATAGGTAGACATATAAAGGAATTTGAGAGTGGTGATGGAGGCCCAACAACTATATCTAAAGGTGTTGGTGACCCAGGCGGAGTATCATTTGGAACGTTCCAAATGATGACAAAAAATAATTCAGTATTACCTGCTGGACAAGGATATTCATTATATGATTTCTGGAATAAATACTATGCTGATAAATTCGGAGGAAAACCAGGAAATAATGAAGATTTCAAAAATAAATGGCTAACTGCTGCTAAATCTGACCCTAATTTCCAAACAAATGAAGCAAGATATATGTATGATAATTATTATAAAGTAATGAAACCTAAAGTAACTGTAGGTCCAAATGGTAGAAGTAGAGCTATACAAGAGGCTCTAATGTCAACTGCAATACAATACGGACCTAATACACCAATATGGAATAATAATATAACTAGTGATTTTAGAAATAAATCAGACGCGGAACTAATAACTGCTTTATCCGATGCTAAAGTTAGGTCATTTAACGGTAATAGTCCAAGACACAAAACACATGAAAGAAATAAGTTACTAGGATTAACAAAGACAAGTCCTATAGTAGAAGGTGGTACTGGTGGTGGCGATTATAAAAATAGTAAGGTCGATGTTAATAGTACTATGAATGATAGACTAAGACCTGCTCATATGGATAAACCAGGTAAAGGAATAATTAGAAGTGAAATGGAAAGAGCCAATAGTATAAACAAAACACTTGATAATATACAGCCTCATTATAAAGAGATTAAAGGTGGACGTGGAAACAATGACTCAATTTCAAATAAACTACTATTAAAAATATACAATGTATTGGAGAATATAGCAAGCAATACTTTGAAAACATCAATGAATACGCAGGATATGAATAGTAGAAACAATAAGATATACACATCCTCGATGCCATCAATAGATAATAATAAATTCAATATGTCTAGAACTGATATATTAGCAAAGGAACTAGCAGGTATAGTATAAATAAATTAAGAGGACATACTATTAAGTATGTCCTCTTAAATAATAAAGGAGATGATATTTTTATGGCTGAAACAAATACAACTATAAACATTAATACGGTACTAGGAAACCAAACAGTAAAAAACAATTATGTTATATATAATAAAAGTAAAGCAACATCAAACGCATCTATGCGTTTATTTGGAATTCCACACCAATTTAATGCTACTACTGATACTAGAGTTCCTAGTATTAACAAGAATGTAGGTGTAAAATTTTTAGAAAACTTTATTCATGAAGCTCCGGTTGTATATTTAATACCCGGCAAACCTAGCTTCTTACCTTCAAGTAAAGATAAAGATAAAAACAAGAATATGACAAACATGTTAAAAGGACTAGAACAAAACTTATCATTAGATAAAATTGCTAGTTTGAGTGGTGGTAAAGATGGATTAAATGAATTCTCAAGATACTATGGTTTTGAACCGGATTATCTATCGTATATACAATATGTGAATATGATAGCAAGGTCATTTGCAGTCAGTCTTGGTATAGGTAATATAGATGTTTCTTTACCAGGTATAGGTAAAATAGGACCTCTTAGTAAATTTAACTATATTGATTATAGATGGACTGAAACAAGACACGAAACTATAGTAGACCAAGCGTTAAATACAGATACTGGTTCTACTATTAATAGAATGGCAAGTGCATTCTCTTTATATAGTAAATTTAATGACATTAAAGATGTAGATGTAGATAAACTCAATAGTGAAATGAGTAAACAATTTCCAATATTCACTACTAATGGAATGGGATACGATTCTGTTAACAGTGTTGTTAGAGAAGAGACTAATATAAATGACAATGTGTCTAATTTAATAGGTCAATATATGGATTTTGTACAATTTTACATAGACGGTAGTGGTTCTACTAATGATAATTTTGGAAATGATACTGCTAGTTCTAAAATGGATCAATTGATACAAACAGGCGGCGAATTATTTAAAGAGATAGCATTTATAACTAATTCTGGTGGAGCACCTATAAATGGTGTTACAGACGGCATGGAAGATATGACTGCTAAGTTACTTGAACAATTCGGTGGTAAAAAGTATGGTGCGATAGATAGAATATTGTCATTATCAGGGAATGTAATTAAAGGTGAGAATGTTATTATTCCAGAATATTACGATAAGAGTAGATTTACACAAAATCACAGTATACAAATAACACTTAGGCAGGTATATGGTAATAAACTATCTAAATTTTTTGATATATGTTTACCATTATCATTCATATTGGCTCTTATAAATCCACATCAAACAACTGCAAATACAAACAGTTCTCCATTCTTAGTTAGATATATAAGACCGGGTATAGAAACATGTTCTATGGGAATAATAGAAAGTGCTTCCATAGATAAGTCTACAGATCCAGATGATTTAGACATGGACGGTATGCCTATGGAAATGAAAATAACACTAAATATAAAAGATTTATATTCTAGTTTAGATATAAGTCCAACCACAAACCCAATAGGATTTTTAAATAATCATAGTTTAATAGATTATATATCAGTGAACAGTGGTGTAGATATAATCAATCCAAACGTAATGGCTAAAATCAAAAGATTAACAAATACTGTCACCGGAACAGTTGAAGACATATTACCTAATGTAGGTAAAAGTGTAACTGAAAGTGTTAGTAATAAAATATTAAAGCACTTTAAATTAATGGACTATGGGAGATAATTATGAAGCATGTTAAAGATTATAGTAGATATGAAGATATACCAGATGACTATGATAGTAGAATGACTATGTTATTAACAAGCTTAAAACATAGTAAAGATAAGTTACAATCGGAAATAGACAGAATAACTAACATCACATGGTCAAAGGTATCATTTACATTATATACGATACCTATACCAACACCAAGAGGAAGAAGTACTTCCAAACATAAATTCTTCTATGTTAAAAATGCTGTATTACACAAGAAAAATATGACAGAAATATACGAGTATTTGAACATAGAACAGATAACAACACCTATGAAAGTAAAAATAAAACTATTTTTTCCAACACCAGAACAATTATCCAATATGAATGTAATACTAGCTGAAATGGGATTAATAAATCATATATCCACACCTGATTGCGATAATTGTGCTAAAACATACACTGACGCACAACAAGACAATTTTATATTTAACGATTCATATATAGTAGACTTACATATAATAAAGAAGTATTCTATGAAGCCTAGAATAGAAGTTACTATAAAATATATGGATGAACATGATGTTAAATATAATGAAAAAAAATTCAAAAAGAAAGTTGAGGGTAATACAAATGTCTGATTTTATAAAACTAAATAACAAATACTATAGATTACCTAGTAATCAAGTTATAAGAAAAACATTATTTGAATTAGCCGATAGTTTAGTTCAAAAAAACAATGATATTATGATAGACACTGTCATGTCAGATGGTGTAGAAAATAAAGACAGGTACATAGATTTTAAAAACTATATAACATTATCAGGTGTGACAACTATACCATATATAAACCCAATATTTAAATGTAATGCTGAATTTGAAACGTTAAGTGAAGATGGACAAATAATCAAATCATTCACTCAGATAATACCGATGAGTATATTTGATTTAATTAAATTAGATATAACTACTAATGATTTAAATTACAATTTAATTAAAAATTTATCATTTACAATAGTTGGTTTAAAAACTAGAGATACGTATGCGATGGATAGGGGTATGACTTCAAATAGAAATTCAAACTATAGAGATGGTTTAAGATTAAAGAAAATAACTATAGAATCAAATACCCATTTATACGCTGAAACCATACCTATTAATTATGTTGCTAATCCACCAGCTAACAGAATAGCTGTTACAAATCCAATAGTATCATTTCCTAGTAATTACATGTCAGAAACAGTATTACATAGTGAAGTAGTAAAAATATGCGAATTAGATATAAATAAAG
>JACCDZ011321406.1_pt1 | contig 15581 bp, 14 predicted proteins | sample 7449551 | NCBI WGS metagenome assembly JACCDZ01 (sample SAMN15323452, study PRJNA562643) | freshwater metagenome | isolation source: river surface water | place: USA:Blue River Watershed | collected 2017-08-18 | reverse complement strand
CAACCAGCTTGACGGCCTCGAGCCGAAATTCTGGCGTGTACAACCCTCTTGGTATGCGTTCCATTTCATTCCTCCGAATCGGTAATTTTACGATCCGTCGGACTCCACTTTTTACAGCCTACCTCATTGCAACCTGCTTAACGTGCTTTGCAGTCCGTGTTCTGAGGCGACCCCTAATCGTGGTGCACAAACCAAACGCGAGGCTCGCGTCCAGGCCCATGGCGCCTGGAACTGGGCTTCGTGCGCCCAGATGGCCGCCTAAGGCGATCACCATCGCTCAAATACCCCTCATCCACCAATTTACCGACCAACTCACTTGACAATACCTTGTTGGTTAAAAATGGCTTGAAATTCATGGATAAAAGGCTCTCATAAATCGGGAGAAATATCGATGAATCCTGTAGAATTTAGTTTGCTTAGATTTGGTGCTTATCCTTTTGAATTTTCGTAAGTTTAGCCTTCGTTCAGCGTTTCTGTCCCGCTCGATTTCCGGTGATCGTTTTAGTGATGTTAAAGCATCGCTTGTGCGATGCTGGGATAGGTTGCGGGCGGGTAATTTGTCGCTTGGGCGATTGTCTGGACAAACCTCAAAATTCAAATTGAGGCCTGAAAAAATTTCTGCTGGGGTGAGTGTTGCCCTGGTGTTGCTGATGATTGGCATGGGGGCTTATTGGGTGATGCGCATTGCGCAGGTTTCATTCCCCTCAGCGCTAGCCGGTAAGGGCGTGTTGTTTTATCAATCCGGTTCTGACCAGGCGGTGCGCAGCTTGTTTGGTGAAAAAAGCTTTGATGCATCGCGCTTGGCATTGCGTGGCATTGTCATCACAGGTCAAGAAGGCGGTAGCAATCAGGGCATGGCTTTGATTGAGGTTGACGGCAAGACCGCTGAAGCCGTGTCGGTGGGTGAAATGGTGCCGCCGGGTATTCGCCTTGAAAAAATTAGCCCTGAGGGTGTAACTGTGACCTATCAAGGTAAAGAAATTAGTCTGCAACAATCATTCGACAATACTTCTGGTAAATCCCAGTAGGGTCTCTGTTTATGAATCAAAAAAACCGTACCTTAGTCTCGTTGCTGCTTGCGTGGGTGCTTTCGAGCACTGTCTCGGCGTATGCCCAGACTGATGCGCCTCAAGCTACAGCCGTACCGCCAGTAGCAAATGCCACCCCTGAGCAGGCGACTATTACGCTGGCATTCCAGAATACCGATATCGAGCCAGTTTCAGCCGCAGTTGCTAAGGCAACGGGGCAATCGATCATTGTTGACCCACGCGTGAAGGGCAAGATTTCGTTGATGACGCCACGCCCGGTAACCAAGCAGGGCGCGCTCGATCTGTTCTCTTCAGCACTGCGCTCGGCAGGGTTTGCACTGGTGCAGGTAAACGGCATCTATCGCGTGGTGCCAGAAGCGGACGCCAAGATTCAGGGTAATGCGGTGTTGACTCAAGGCTCGCAAGAAGGCGATCAGGTGGTGACCCGTGTGTTCAAGATCAAGCAGGATTCCGCCACCAATCTGGTGAATGTGCTGAAGCCCTTGCTGACACCCAATAGTTCCATTACCGCTAATCCGGGTAACAACACGATTATCGTGACTGATTACGCCAGCAACGTGAAGCGTGTCGCTAAGCTGATCGATTCCTTGGATGAGCCGACAGTAGGGGACGTACAGACCATTCATCTGCGCTATGGTGTGGCGATTGATGTGGCCAGCATTCTCAACAAGGTCGTTGAGACGACGTCGAATCCAGCAGATGCAGCCTCGGGCAAAACGGTGGTGATTGCTGAACCGCGTAGCAATTCGATCTTGATTCGTTCGTCGAACCCGGAAAAAATTCGTCAGATTCGTAGCTTGGTGGCGCGTTTGGATACGCCCACGGCTAACAGCGGCAATATCTGGGTGGTACCGCTGAAGAATGCAGAGGCTTCTAAGCTGGCAGTAACGCTACGCGCGATTGTCGCTGCTGATAATACATTCTCGCAACAAGCGGGCGTTAGCAATACGGGCGCGGTGAGTGGTGGTTCAACACCTGGCTCGACAGCTACACCGAATCAAGCAAGCACTCCGCAGACGGGCGCCGCAGGGCAATCCGGTTCAGGCTCTATGTCAGCAGCCGCGACGAGTAGTCTAACCAGTACAAGTGCGCCAAGCACGGGTGGTTTGATCCAGGCAGATCCGCCAACGAACTCGCTAATCATCACTGCATCGGAGCCTTATTACAAACACCTGCGTCAGGTGATTGAACAGCTGGATAAACGCCGAACTCAGGTTTATGTTGAGGCGATGATTGTGGAGGTGGCCGCCACGAGCAGTGCTCAGTTAGGGATTCAGTGGCAGGGCATTATTAATGCGGGTGGCCAGAATGTGCCGTTTGGCGGCACGAACTATGGGTCTGGTAACTCGAATATTTTTGACTTAAGCAAGTTCTCTGCCTGTTTGCTCAATCCAGCTGCTTGCTTGGCTAGCACGAATGCGGTCACGCCAGCGAATGGTTTGAATGTGGGCATGCTGTCTAAGTTTGGTGGCAACTACAGTATGTCTGCCCTAATTCAGGCGTTGGATACAGAAAAAGGATTCCGGGTGCTGTCGACGCCGAATCTGGTCACGCTGGACAATGAAGAAGCGCGCATCATGGTCGGTAAGAATGTACCGATTCTGTCGGGTTCTTATACGACGAATGCCACCTCGCAAACTACACCGTTTCAGACTTATAACAGACAGGATATCGGTATCCTGTTAAGGGTTCGTCCGCAAATTGCCCATAACGGCACGGTTAAATTAACGGTCTATCAGGAAGTTTCAAATCTTGAAAACCAGAACGCGCTGGTTATCGCAGCGCAAGGCTATACGATTAACAAACGGAATATCGAATCCAATATTATTGTCGACGATGGTCAGTTGTTTGTGATTGGCGGCCTCATTGATGACAACTACACCGATATGTCTGATGGTGTGCCGTTTCTCAAAGACATTCCGTTTATCGGGCAGCTGTTCCGCTATGACGCGAAGGCTCGCGAGAAACGTAACCTGATGGTTTTTCTGCGCCCATACATCATTAAGGATGCAAAAGCGGGTGAAGAACTCACGGCTAATCGATTTGATTTTATGCAGGATAAACAGGAAGAGTTTAAGCAATTGCCGATGCTATTGCCGAAGGAAAACCTGCCAACGATGGATACGTTCTCGAAGCCGCTGACCCATCCGGGTAAAGTGCCGGTTGCGCCGACGCTTACGCCATAAGCCTGATGCAACGCGTTCCTTTTGCTTTCGCTAAAGCTAACGAGGTGCTGCTGGAGTGGCACCCGGAGCGGGGTGTGCCGGTTTTACTGCATACGGCCAATACGCCTTATTCGGTGATTCAGGAAGTTTGTCGCGTTAATGGCCCGGTAGTGCGCCAGCGCGAAGACGCAGAAACCGTTCGCCGTAAAATCAATGAGAGCTACGCCAAGTCTGACCAGAATGCTGCTCAAGTGGTGGATGAGGTTGGTGAAACACTGGATCTGAGCAAGCTATTGCAAGATATGCCCGAGTCGGTAGATTTGTTGGAGAACACCGATAATGCCCCGGTGATCCGCATGATCAATAGCCTGCTACGACAGGCAACGCGCGATGGCGCATCGGATATTCATCTGGAAGCCTTTGAGCGCCAGTCTATGGTGCGCTTCCGTGTGGACGGCAACTTGCGTGATGTGGTTGAAATGCGCCGCGATCTGCATGCGGCGCTGGTGTCGCGTATCAAGATCATGGCGTCATTGGATATTGCCGAGAAGCGTTTGCCGCAGGATGGCCGCATTTCTGTCCGGGTGGGTGGCCGTGCAATTGATATCCGCGTGTCGACGTTACCGACGGCACATGGTGAGCGCGTGGTACTGCGTCTGCTGGAAAAAAACTACGACAAGCTGGATTTGCGTGCTTTGGGCATGGCAGAAGATACCTATGTTCAGTTCGATAAGTTGTTGCACAAGCCGCACGGCATTGTGCTGGTGACCGGGCCGACCGGTAGCGGTAAGACAACGACGCTGTACGCATCGCTCTTGAGTTTGCGTTCTAACATCAGCAACATCATGACGGTAGAAGACCCGATTGAGTATGACCTGGAAGGCATCGGTCAGACGCAGGTTAATCCGCGTATTGAGATGAGCTTTGCGCGGGCGCTGCGCGCCATTCTGCGGCAGGATCCGGACATCGTGATGATTGGTGAAATCCGGGATTTGGAAACGGCACAGATTGCCGTACAGGCATCATTAACGGGCCACTTGGTGCTGGCAACCTTGCACACTAACGACGCACCCTCTGCGGTAACGCGGTTGATCGATATGGGTATCGAGCCTTTCCTGCTGGCTTCGTCGCTGCTCGGTGTATTGGGCCAGCGCCTGATTCGCTTGTCTTGTACGGCGTGTCATGGTGCAGGTTGCGAGGTTTGTGCGCAGAGTGGTTATGCCGGACGTGCCGGTATTTATGAATTGATGCAGGTTACCGAATCGCTGCGTGAAAAGATTCACGCGCATGCAGCGGAATCTGAATTGCGCAAGCAGGCCTGCGCCGATGGCATGAGAACATTGACGGAAGATTGCCAGCGTTGGGTGGATAGTGGTGCCACGACTCGTGAAGAAATGATGCGGGTAACGGGTAGTGTCCATCTGGATTAAGCAGACAAAGACCGATGGCACGATTCCGTTTTGAAGCGATTACTTACGATGGCCAGACCGAAAAGGGTGTGGTGGAAAGTGATGCGCTGAAGTCAGCTCGTCAGCAACTGCTGGCGCGTGGTTTGGTGCCGGTGTCTGTTGAGCCGGATACATCGGATACGCGTAAAACCGGTATGTCGTCCATGCTGTTCGGACGCAAAGGCATTAATACAACTGATCTGGCTATCGTCACCAAGCAGTTTGCGCTGTTGGTGCGTTCGGGCTTGCCGTTGGATGAGGCGCTGCAATTGCTCGCGGAAGAGTCTCCCAAGCCAGCAACGCGTGAGGTTTTGGCCGAGATTGTGCAGGAGCTGCAGTCTGGCGTGTCATTGTCACGCGCACTAGCCAGCCAGCCCGCTACATTCGATACGCTATACCAGTCAGTCGTAGCGGCAGCTGAGCATTCAGGCTTAATGGCGCCTGTGCTGACCCAGTTCTCTACCTTTCTGGAAAAGCGCCAGGCGATGAAGCAGAAAGTCATTGCCGCGATGGTTTATCCCGCCATGTTGATTGGCGTGTCGTTTCTGGTGATGACCGTCCTGATGGTTTATGTGATTCCACAGGTAACGCGGGTGTTCGAAAGCACGCGTCAGAAGCTGCCGTTAACCACAGAGGTGGTGATGTCGATTTCGGCCTTTCTCGCCAACTGGGGATGGCTGGTGGCGATTATGCTGATGGGTAGCGTCTGGCTGGCGCGTCGTGCGTTGAAAAACCCTTCGGCTCGCTTGAGTTTTGACAGCCGCTGCTTATCCACGCCGGTGGTTGGCCCGCTGATTCTGTCCTATGAAACGGCACGCTTTGCCAATACGATGTCGATGCTGGTTGCCGCTAACGTACCTATTCTGTCGGCACTTAAAAGTGCTCGCGATACGCTGAAGAATACCTATTTGCAGTCGGTGGTTGATGCCGCCGAGATGCGCGTACGTGAGGGCAGCACACTGGCCAGAGCCTTAGGTGCCCAGGCAGTTTTTTCTCCTTTATTTGTGCATATGATTCGTTCGGGCGAAGCCACTGGCCAGTTGGCCGATATGCTGCGCTTTGGTGCAGAGAATGCGGAAGTGGACGCCGAACAAACAACGCGTGTTTTTACCAGCATTCTTGAACCAGCGATGATCTTGTTCATGGGCGTTATGGTGCTGATTATTGTGATGGCCGTGATGCAGCCGATTCTCGAAATGAACGCGGGTATACGCTGATTATGCAGATTCTGCTGGTGCGTGATGCACAGAGCCCCGTTCGCCAGATCGAGCTCACGTTCGGGCGTGTATGCAAATGGTTGCTGGTGCTACTGTTTGTGTTGGTGATTCTAAATTTGCTGGCTAATTGGCTGTTAGAAGCACTTGGGTTAGATGATGCTTCGCAACGTCAAGCACTTTCTGAAGCGCAGTATGAGCGTAAGCTGATTGAGCTGGAGGCGCAGTTGGCTGAAATGAATGCCCGTTTAAAAGGGATGGATGCCACGCGTCAGCAGATGCTTCAGGATCAGCCAGCAACACTGGTTCAGCCTGGCGTACCTGCACCAGCGCTAATGCCTGTGCCGGTAACACCTAATGCGCAAGGGGGGCAGGGCGGTCCGATGATAAGCCAGCCCGTGTTGCCGGCAGATCGTTCGTTTACGATGCGTTTGCACCAGTTAGAGCTGGCCGCTTTGAATGTTAAAGCGCAATCTGAGCAAGTATCGAATCAGATGCAAACCCTGCAGCAGTTCCAGCTCGCCACGCCAACAGGTTATCCGTTGCCGTATCAGGCGGTGGTGACCAGTGCACCGGGTTATCGGGTAGACCCGTTTACAGGGCGTAGCAGCTGGCATGCGGGTACGGATTATGGTGCCTACTCGGGCACACCGATTCTTGCCACCGGTGATGGTTATGTTATTCGTGCCGATTGGGATGATGAATTCGGTAACATCGTCGAAATAGCTCACCCGGGTGTGAACATGGTGACGCGTTACGCCCATGCACAAGAAATTTATGTGAAGTCCGGTCAGCGCGTTGCCAAGGGTGATGCCATTGCCAGCGTTGGTTCAACCGGTCGTTCTACGGGGCCGCATCTGCACTACGAAGTACGATAGGTTCATTGCTTTGGTGCGGCTTTAGAACACCAGGCGGTAGGTATCGCCTTGGCGTTTACCAATTAGATTAAGTAGCCCGGTCAGGGCTTCTTTCATTTCAGGGGTGGCATTTGCTTCGCCTTGGCCGGTGGCGCCCTGATTATTGACAGTGCCTTGCGCTTGCAGCAACAAAGGTCCTTTGCTGGTGCTCAATGTGTAGTTAACGCCTTGAGCCGTGAGATCGGCTTGCACATCATAGCTGCCCAGCGGCTGGATCTGGCTAATGGGGCTGATCAGATCATTTAAGCTGATGCGGATGTTGCCGCTGGCATTAGGTGTCTGAAATACCAGATCGGTCCAACGGGCGTGTAGTTGGGCACGCGGGTGCAGCAGCGTCCAGGGAGCGCCCAGCACTTCCAGAATTTGTGCGGGCAGGCGTGCCTCGTTATCTGCGAAACGGATTTCGCCCGGCTTTAGGCTGATATGCAGCGGTTTGTTCAGGGCCGGAGTCTCAATGCTCACCTTGCAGCCCAGGCTGAGCAGGTGGCAGGACATATCCCAGTAAAGGCGTTCAGTAACGGCTAATGCCGGACGACACGATTTGCCATCAATAGCCGGTTCAGAAAACCCGATGGCGGCGCTGCCTTGCCAGATGCTACCGGTAGGGCTTTCGATTAATACTTTGCACTGAGTTTGTGTGCTGATCGAAGACAGCACCCAACGGGCAGGGAGTTGCCATAACAGAACGATAAGGCTAACAACGATACCGCCCACCCAGAAAACCCAGGGTGGTGTACCTGATGTATTCAGTTTTAAACTCATGGCGCGGCAGTCTGAGCTTGCTGTAGCGTACCGCGTACCGATACGATTTCAGGCTGATCCGTTGCTTTAAGCGTCAGTTGGGTGGGGTAAACCTGCCAACGACGGCTAATTTCTTCCAGAAAGGCAACCCATTGCCCGAAGGCTGCCTGGTCGGCTTGAATCTCTATGCCTATGCCGCTATCCAGATTGAGACGCAAAATATTGGGGGTGATGCCGCGGTTTTGCAGAATAACCCGCATGGTTTCCAGATCGTTGTCGGTCAGTGCCGGTGCTGGCGAGGTGCTAACGCCGGTATTTTTGCTGTCTTGTATAAGGGATTCAATGGCCGTCAGTTGCGCCGGTTTCAGGGCGACGCTGTCTGAAACGCTGGCGATAAGATAGTTCACCAAAAAGATGGCGAGGATGGCAGCTATCGGGGCACCGACAGTCATCGCCAGTTTGCGGCCGTGTTGTTGTAACCAGGGACGCAGATCTTTCAGGCTGAGTTTCTGTTCGCGCTTGGCCAGTTGACGCAGCTTGTTCAGGCTTGCGGCGATAGAGGCTTTCACGCTGGCCATGTCGACTTGCTGTGTGCGTGCGCGGTACAGGGCAGCGGCGCATTGTTTTGCGCCAGCGATCAGACGGCTACGATACTCATCCATGCGTTGCCGATAATTCATGGCTGCGCTCCTTCACCCAATAAACCGGCATAAGGCAACAGTTGATATTCATTACGGCCGAGCGATACCACAGCCATATCGAGCGAACGTGCACGCTGCACAAGTTTTGCAGGATCAAGCACGCCCTTCATGTTACGCAAGGTAAACCGCAGGCCGTTTGGTTGGTAAGCAACCGTATCGAGCAAACCCGAAGGGTATCCAGACAACAGGGTCTGAAGTTTGCCAGCCATAGGGACAAAGTCACCCGGCGTGTCCTTGCCCAGCGCATGAATTTTGTCGGTCGCTTGTTTGATATAGGCCGGCAAAATGGCACTATTAGTAGCGATCGGGCTGAGCAGGTTCTGACGTGCCGATTCTTCGGTGGTCTTTTGCCAGCGCCAGTTGCTAATGCCAAGCGTGGCCAGATATACCAGGCTACCTGCCAGATAGATGATGCCGCTGATTGCTGCCAGTTTCAGCGGTTGACGCCAGAGCGCCCATGCCACTTTAGGTTGCCAGCGGACAGTCTGTTGTTTAGTGCGTTGTTTTTTAGCCTGTGGCGGTGCTTGCAGAATCAGGTTGATACCGGTTTTTTGCTTGAGCCATGCAGCTGCCTGAGTGGCGATCCAGCTCCAATCGAAGCTACGGTACTGCGTTTCCGTAGTGTCATCCGTAGCGGTTTCGTTGGAGTGATTCTGTAATTCGATCCAACCGGCGCCCCAGTCATAGCCTTCCCGAGTGGCCATAACGCAAAAGTCGCCTAGGGTATCGCGTAGAAATTGCCGGGGGGCACCATCGACGGTGGGCTGATCCAGCAGCAGACAATCCGGGATCATGCTGACGCTACGAACTGGCAGGGCGGCAAGCTGCTCGCTGAGCCAGGCCATCCAGGATTCGCTGGTAACGGCGATCGTGCGCTCAATGGCGGCTGCACCTGCTTGTGGCGGAAAAAGTTGATAGCGCAGTGGGCTGCGCTGATCAATTAAATAAGACTCCGCCAGCGTTGGCAGGAGTGAATCGAGTTTTTTGCCACTGATCAGCGGTACTCGGGTATGAATGAGTCGCACATCTGCCGTGGGCACCAGAACGATGGCTTCATCGGCAAACGGCATGCTTGATACGGCGCCTTCGCCGGTCTCCTGGACCCGAAGATCATCCCCATAGGCAACATGCTCGACCAGACACCAGCGAAAGCTTTCTGCGGGCGATGCAAAGTCGATATCACTCTCGCCTGCCTGATGCAGGATCCGCGGGTTAATCGGGCAGTGAATCAGCAGCAGTCGACTCATTCTTTTAGGGTGCTGTAAAAGCGGGTACTAATAATCTGTGTAAGGGAACTGCTAGTGGCTTGAGCAGCGGTGCCAGCGGCCGTTCGGCGCAGGGTAGATTGTCCCACATACAGCGACTCGCCAAAGCGAACTTCGGAACGCGCAATAAAAAAATTACTTTTGACATCCATTAGGCTAGTTTCGCCTGTTTGGGTAACGCCGATACGCGTTAAAACATTACGCACGTCTATGTTTGACTTTAATGGGGTTTCCAAGCGCGCACCAATAAAAGCGGTGGCCTGGCCGGTGCTCATGCCCTGAAATAAGGCACGAAGCACATCAGCGCTGGCCGTATTGACATTGATGGTGGTGTTTTCAGGGAGCGCTACCAAAGAAGGCTTTAGCCGCTGCATCACCCCCGAAGAAAAGCCACTAAAACCGGATAGTTCATTGGCATCCCGGAAGATGAACTTAGATTGCGTTAAGCGGTTGGTCACTTGTTGGGCCAAACTGCGATCTGCCCCATTGTTTTCTAGCAATCGCTGAAACACAGCCAATGCGGGTGCATTCGCGTTGCCCGTGGCGTCAACCAGGCTATTTAGATTAAAGCGACTCTGCGCATCGGTCACTTGCCCAATCAGTGAAACGTGGCGGATTTCCTGAGGGATATCGACGCCGCGCAGAAAGTCAGCAATTTTAGTGTCAGCAAGGGGAATGGCCCAAGGCTCGCCTAAGTGGTCGATTGTGGTTGCGCGGCTATCTTCGGCCAGCACGAATCGGGCAAAGTCCGCTGCTGCAATATGCAGCCATTCTGCCTGGCGTCGATCTCGTTGATACTCCAGTTGTCGTATGGATAGGTGTTGCTGCCAGATTAGGCTAGAGAGAATAATCGTTGCCAGCACCATCACAATCATGGCGGTGAGCGTGGCGGAACCGCGCTGAGAAGCCAGGAGGCGTTGTCGGTTGAGCAGCCTCATCTAAAGCCCCCGGCCAGACAGGTGCGCGTGACGGGCAGTTCGTTGCCGGGCTGGTTAGAAGCCAGATACCACAAAACTTTGAGCCCCTTAACCGGGGTGGTGATGTTTGGGGCACTAGAGAGCACGGTAGTATCTTGGCGGACTATTTGCTTGCTGATCAGCTGTAGATCAACCTGGCTATAGCCAGCATCTGGCGCAGCACTTAGGCCACGCCAGGCTTCCAGTGCTTTGTCTTTCGTGGGAAAGGCAGCAGAAAGCGCACGATATAAACCGTCTGTTTGGCTACGGTAGCCCACAATCTGCCAGGCCGGTGGCCCGCCATTGGCATCATTGCGTAACCACCACACGCTGCGGCTACCTAGGGCAACGGGCTGGCTCACCTGGTCATCAATCACCATGGAGAGGCAATCCCGATCAAGCAGCGTTAGTGCATATTGCAGATCCCGTTGCTGCTCGGCATGTGCCTCAAGGCGTTCTTTGCCGCGTACCAGGCCATCTAGGCCACGCCAGGCCATCAAACCGATAATCGCCATGATAACGAGCGCCACCATCATTTCGATCAGGGTAAATCCCTGTGCCTTGGCGTGTTTGATTGGGGTTGGCATCAGAAGTTGCCCCCCTTGATATTAGGTAGGAGTGCGGTGAGCCAGGCCAGTTTTGTTCTGTTTTCCGGGCTCGCGCCATCATCCGCGTAAACCGTAATATCAATGCGCTTAAAATTCGGGTTAGAACTGTTGGAGACCTTTTGCTCACAAAGCAAAGCCTGGGTGCCTTGTGGGCAAGGGGTTGAGCGAGTACCTACTTCCGGCCAGGCATTCTGCATGTAAAGCTGGTTAAGTGTATTGTCAGCGCTGATTAAAGCCAGGCTACGCGTCATGACGGCCTGCTGCGTATTAGTGTCGCTGCTCAAGGCGCGCATGGCTGTAATTAATACAATCGCCAGAATCGCTAACCCCACGAGCACTTCAATCAGTATGATGCCGCGTTGCATGTGATGGGGTGTCGTCGCTTTCACCGTAGATCCAGTCGGAAGCGGCCGAAGCGGTCACGCTGAATTTGCGCCGTATGATCGTCGTAGAGAAAATTCAGCGTTTTGATATCGGGGTAGGCATCATCCCCGAGCTTAAGCTCGACAGGTGACGTCTTAAGAGGCACATCCCAGGCAGTGGGTGCAAACGCCTGTGGCTGATTAAGCGGTTGTGGGTTTTCAAAACGATCGACCCGAAAGAACCGCCAGCCATTCTGGTCCACCATCACCCACAAAGGCGTGCCGCGGCTTAAGGCTTCGTCCTGAGCAAAATTAAGCGTGGATGTTAATTGCTCCAACCGGGATTTCCACTGCTGACCCTCCCGGTTGGGCAGCGCCAAACTGGCCAGTCCGGCTAGCATGGCGACGATAACAATAACAACCAGCAGCTCGATGAGTGTGAAGCCGCCGTTTTTGTTGCGCAACCTGAGTTACCAGTTACCGATATCACTGTCGTTGTCAGTGCCACCCGGCTTGCCATCGGCGCCGAAGCTATAGACATCGATCTCGTTGTTATGTGTGCCCGGGTTGTTGTACTGGTAAGGATTGCCCCATGGGTCTTGCGGTAGCTTATCCAGATAACCACCCATCTTCCAGTTCATCGGAGCAGGGTCCGTTGAAGGCTTGGTCACCAGTGCGTTAAGACCTTGCTCGGTGGTCGGGTAGCGACCCGAATCCAGCTTGTACAGCTTAAGCGCTTGAACCAGCGTCGTGACATCATGCTTTGCAGACACCACGCGAGCTTCATCTGGGCGGCCCATAATGCGTGGCACAACCAGAGTCGCCAGAATGCCGATGATCACGATCACTACCATGATCTCGATCAGGGTGAAGCCGCGCTGTCGATAACCGTCAGATTTTAGGGTTGTAATTTTCATATCGCATGGTTTCGATTACGGCAATGAATCTCGAAGCCGTATTGAAGGATTTAAAGCCGATCATGGATCAGGTGCGCCGCATACCAGCGCACGCAGGTCAACATGATGTCCAGCGGGAAATACAACCGCTGGACATCATGCACCCCTTATCGCGACAGATCCAACTTACTGCCACCCAGTACGATTATCTAGGGGTAGTCCGTATAAGGCGTTGATCTTCTGAGCGACAGTGGCTGGGGAAGCCACCTTTGCAGTACCGCAACTTGCTGTAGCTGTCTTCAGAATCTGCCAGATCATCGCGCCGTCTCTTGCATTGTGGTTGGTGCGCAATGGCGTGGCACTAACGGCACTAGCGTATCTGTTCACAGAATACGGAAGGTTGACTGTCGTACCGTACTGATCTTGGGTGATCGTGGACCCAGTACACTGCGCGTCAGCGTCGTTCACGACTAGCATGCCGCCGGCCCAGCCTTCGGGCGCTGTTTCCAGGCCGATATTAACAATCGTGGAAGACGGAAACAGGTCGCGATAGGTTTTCCAAGTGGTCACCCCATCGTAATGATAGGTCTGGGCATCGTAGGACATGATGTTGACCATATCAATTTTAGCAGCCATCCCCGATTGGCTGAATACCAGTCGTTCGCCACCTGACTTGCCACCCCAGAAAGACGTATTTCCACCGCAAGCACTGGCACTAGCACCGCTCGTACCGGTCGCAGAAGTGCAATCGGCACCGGTAGACCAGCCCGCAAGGGTCAAGATATGGCCAGCTTGTGATGCATTCGCCAGATCCACCGCTTTTCGCATGGCATTGACGGCACCCGTGTACTGGGCAGTGGTGATGCCATCGACTTCGTAATCCACGTCCAAACCATCAAAACCCACATCTAAAAGAAGCTGCTTCAGGCTATTGGTTATTGGTCCACTTGCAGAACCGTTTTCAGTAGCTAAGGCCGCCCAATCATTATAGGTAGCACCGCCGACCGCGACCAAAACTTTCATGTTGCGGGCATGCAAGACATCAACAGCGCGCTTGATGTCTTGGGGGCCAGCATTAAAATTCAAACCTGTACCAGCCCAAGTGTTCGCGGTGTAATTGCTTGCAGTTGAATAGCTAAAATTTGGTTGCGCAAAAGCTACTACAACGTGGGTATACGTCCCAGGAATTCTTGCCATCTTACTTGCTACAAGGATGGCGTCATCGCTAAGCGAATTCCCACTCCAGTCTTTAGCGCTAAACCAGTTGTCGCTCCACGATGGGTAGTACCCTACAAACACCCGTCCGCCTTGATTGGCATGCACCGAACCCGCTACAGTCGTTGGTTCTGAGCCGGTCACCGTCGGTGTCGGTGTCGGTGTCGGTGTCGGTGTCGTGGAGCTGGATACGGCAGCTTGACAGCTAGTGGGAGTACCGTTGTTGTAGGTGATTGTGCAGCTACTGATTGTAGCTGAGGACAGCAGGCTGCCACTTCCTCCGAAACCCAGGATAACTGCTTTCCCTGGAGCTACCGAACCATTCCAGCTTGCGTTGCTAAAGGTGACCGAGTTACCCGAGCTGGAAAATACATAGTTCCCCCAAGAGCTGATATCTGTCACATTATTAGGCTTGGCGATTGTAAGAGACCACGATGTCCATGGTGTAGAAGTGCTATTGCCCAACGCAATCTGACCATTAAAGCCTCCAGACCAGCTACTTGTGCTTGACATGACGACAGAGGCAGTGCTGGTAGCGCCTGTTCCAGCACTTGCCCCGCCACTAGCCTGATTCCCGGAGGAGGAAGCTGGTGCCGTCGTTGTTGCTGGAACATCCGTTGTTTTATTGGTAGTGGTAGAAGGCAACGAACTAACAAAATTCACCCAAGAGCGCGATGCTACGGCAGTGTCAACGCTGGCACTCAGATTCAGCGCCCCATCGTCTATTAAGATGATGCATTTTTTGCCGTTTATACTACACGCACTCAGATCTGTGACAGATGCGAGGGCACCAGACCCACTAAAGCCAAGCGTAAAAGGCTTGGGCATAGCACTGGTTGTCTTTGGTGCAAGCGAGGCCCAATCCGGCAGGGTTAATAAGTATTTGCTATTGCCGACACTCGCCGTTGCATTCCAGAAGCCATTAGCCTGCAACTTGGAACTTTCAAAGTACAGCTTCGCGTCGCCCGGGATAGCCGAGTCAGTGAAGTTATAAACAGCAATTTTCCCGGAGTAGCCGGCCCAAGAGTCGCTAGCACTACCCCATGAAGAATCGGCACTAACCACGACAACGACCGGCGCAGAGGACAACATTATGCTGCTATTAGTCGACAGTATGCTCTTCACAATTGTTGCGCTAGATTGAGCAGCTGCTACGCTGGTCGTGGAAATTTGCAATGTACCTGTCGACGATGATGCTTGAGCGCTATTCGGGGTAATTGAGCAATTGCTCGGTGCACAACTCACAGAGATGGCATCGAGTACCTTATCGAAGGGGTCAGATGTTGGTGTGAATAGCTTGGTAAGCATATCGGCACCGCTACTTACCCCAGTCACCCCAGCCGCCGTCATCAGTGGCCGAATTGCACTATGCACTGCATCAGCCGCCTGGCTGCGCACCGTCGCCAAGTCTGCGGCCGTCAAGGTTGCGTAATTTGGTGTATTGAGGACAATGTTGGTTACAATTGTAGACAAAGGAGTCACGTTCAGCGACGCAGTTCCTGCGCTGCCGAAATCGCTAGCCAAGACTAGGTTTGTATATGAGACGGTAGGCGACACCCCCGTATCCGTCACTGTTATCAGGTATGGAGCACCATCCGATGTCAGTTGTGCTTGCAGTGCAGCGTCATTTCCTACGGTACCACTAGTTACAAAAGTGCCATCCAGCTTTGTAATTGTAAAAGGAACGTTGGCTAAAGGCGCACCTGCTGCGGCCACTGCAAGCACATTATTAGACCCGCTGGTACGGTATTGAGCGGTGTTGCTGCCCCCGCCGCCGCCACACCCGAGCAACACCAAGGTTATTGCCAACACTAGAAACCTATTTTTGTTGCCATTGTATTTACACATTTATTTACCTTACCGGATTCATGCATTAAATGTAATTTTAAGTGCCGCAAGACGGTATTGTCAAGTTAGTGTATTGGTCCAATACATACTGGAATGTGGATGTGATTTGAGGAGGTATTCTACGGGAGGCACGGGAAGATTGTTCAGGGAGGCCGTTTTCTTGGGGTGAGGCTTGGTCGACAGATGGGGCAATTCT
>JACCDZ010124931.1_pt1 | contig 15586 bp, 21 predicted proteins | sample 7449551 | NCBI WGS metagenome assembly JACCDZ01 (sample SAMN15323452, study PRJNA562643) | freshwater metagenome | isolation source: river surface water | place: USA:Blue River Watershed | collected 2017-08-18 | reverse complement strand
CGCTATGTTGTTGAAATTAAAGTAACCACTACTGTAGAAGCATATGAAAATGAAAATGGTGAAGGACATTACTTCCTGTCAAATCAAACCAAAACATTTAGTATTGCTGAGACATCTGGTTTCTTTAATGACAAAGGCAAAGAACATCCGTACGAAGGCCACGTAATGGAAAACGAGAATATCATCAAAGCTGTTAATTTCTTGTTAGGTAACTAAATTCAATTTTTCGAGAAAATTTTTAGTATAGGTTATATCTATAATTGAAATAGCAATTTCTCTTTCTCTCAATCACTCTGTTACTAATTGATTATTTAATTTATTAAATATCTTCAGTTAGTAATAGATGGTTTATCTATCCTTCTCTCTGTCTCTGTAATAGGTATTTATGTTAGTGTAAATATAGCTATTTATATTTTCCCTTATTAATATATTTAATATGTATAACATAAAACCCCCCTCTGTAGGTCTCCCCCCTTCAAGACTCATATATATGTAAAAAATCATTAAAAAAGATTATTACTAAAAATAATAATTCAGGAATTCTATGATGTTACCAACCAAAAATAGAATAGGATTCCAAATGGTTGTATGCGATAGATTTTCGAATACAGTAGTGGGATTACCTGATGAGGGTATACTGACTACTATTGGTATCTCAACAGAACTAATGTCAATTGGGGATGACAGGGATTACAAAACAGCTAAGAGGGATTTAGATAATAACTTTAAATCTGACTTAGTTGATTTCTTTTATCAAACAGTAGTAGATAACTCCGAGAAGCCTAAATACTACCGAGATAGAAAATTCCTGTTTATAAACAATCACAATGTAGTAGTTTACATTGAAGACGGATACAGGCTAGCTTTATACCAAGGCAAACATGTTAAGTCTTTTCATAGTCCACAAGAATGTGTAGACTTCATCTGGAAACATTACGTAGATGAAAACTTTAGAATGAAAACTTTTAAAGACATGTCAGACTGTATTACATTACTGCGCTATAACGGAACTAGCGTAGAAATAGAAAACAGTTATGTTACAATGAATGATTATTTTGACCAACATGAATTACAGTTTCAAAGATTGAAAGGATTAGAGTAATGTCAAACGAAAGCTACGGTTATTAAAACCAGTAATATTTTTGTAATATAATTAATCTATGAGGTTTAAATGGATAGCTATACATTGAAGGATTTAACTGAGATTGCCAAAGGTGACTTAGTTGAAATACCACCAGCAATCGTTAAGAGTGATGACTTTGATGAGTGGCTAGACTCTCTTGATTTATTTGATTTTAAATTTAATTTGAAAGGATAGAAATATGAAACATTCAGATGCATCTGAATTTGGTTCTGGAGCTTTGGAATCAGGTTGTATGGAAATCAACAAAGGCGTTAGTGATATCTCTGGTTGTTTTGAAGGCGCAGTTGTTTAATAAAGATTTATTTAAGTAAACATCAAAACGACTCTACCCTCCCTTAAGTGGGATGGGTAGAGTTTATGTATGTTTTTTAACTAGTAAAGGAAATATTATCATGGCTTATTTCAGTATCTACGTAACAGCAAATCAGTTACGTAAAGCTAATGTAGATTATCGAATGAATGTAGACATTCAAACACGAAAAGGTTTTGATTCAACTTATCGGCTTTGGATATTTACTACCAGACCATTAACAGGTGCTTCTATCTCTATCAAGAGTCAAACAATGAAAACTCTTGATGACAAAGGTAAAGAACCAAAAGCGAAACTAACCAAGCTTGGTTTTAAATTTGATTTAAATATTAACACATTACATATCGTCGAACACATTTTACGTGATACAAGTTACGTACCTTATTTTGATGTACCTAGAAACAATTTAACTGTTATTCGTACATTAACAGCAATGGGTGTTTCATGGCCACAGCAGTGGGTAGTAGTATTTCAGAAAATGAATTTAATCACGATACGTGATCTTTACAATGTACCTAACGAATATCTAGAAAGTGAATTCAATATCCCGCGTTTCTTGGTTCGTAATTTTAAAGAACGTTGTCGCATTATCTTAGGTGAAGAAGTAAAAGAACATTTTAAATTAATCCAAAAGAACAAATAAACTTAAAGGAAAACACCAATGGCTAAATTCATATTAACTACCAATCTGAAACAAATTAAAGAAGCTGGATTACAGTATCGTATACTGGTAGACTACAACTCTAATCCTAATCAAACCTCAGAAGCCATCGTATGGTTCACTACGCGCCATCCGATCCACAATGGACCCGTAGTATTCCGAAGCGTTCCAGTGGTCCTTAAACAGGCCGCTAAGGGCGCTAAACAACGTGTGGCCATCAATGTGTTTGGACCAGATGGTTCTATTGAGGATATTGAACTCACTTACAATGTTAGTGATGAGAGACTTGAGTTATTTGAATTGGCTTTAGAAGGTAGTGGTTACGTTCAGATTATTGATAGAGTTCATGAACCAGCGCGCCTAACCAGAACTTTACTAGACTTAGGCTTTGCCAACACCAGAACATGGGCAGATGTCATCGCACGTTACAATTATACTACTGTCCGTCAAATCGCAGAACATGGATTTGAAGATCTCATATGTAATCACGGCGTGTCTACTGCAGCCGCAGGTAAATTTAAACGACGTTTTAAAGAAGTGTCTGGTATTGAGTCTAGAGAGATAGCTGAAACATTAAAGTAATCTCCGTTTCAACTTGATTATAGATTTTTTCAGATATATACTACAGAGGTGAGGATACTAAAGAAGTATACTTACGGTAGTTCCGATTAACCTCCATTCTAAGGAGATGCGATGTCTAGATACTATCGCAACAACGCACCGTCGTGCCCGTATTGCGGCGGCAGTTGTTTAGCGTTGTTCGGTTATCCAGTTTGCGTTAAGTAACGCAGTGGATTAACTCGTCCTAAAGATTCAAAAAAGATTTAATGGAGAGAGGAAACTCTCTCTCGTATTACCCTAAACCAATTAAACCTATATAAAGGACCCTACCATGAAATCAATTCAAATCGCTAAGTTAATTACTGCAATTAAAAACCGTTTTCCAACTATTGCTGATGAACGTTTGTTCAGTATGATTGAAGCGGCAGATGCTTCTAACTGCACAGAGTTTGTTCTTTGGTCTGAAGCCGAAGGAACTCATGATTTCCCAATCATTGGCTCTGTAACCACACGAATGGGCGCATGTTCAATCAATGCTATTACATATAGCAATGAACAGTTCTACCAATCAGGTCGTTCTGAGGGTATGGTATACCCAGCCAAAGGTTCTTTAGAACCAGCTAAAGTTGTTTCTAACTTGAACAACCCTGAATACATCGCCCTGTAATTAAACTCCGGTAGAGGGAATTCCCTCTACCAAACAAATATCAAACCAAACTAAAAAAGGAAATTACCATGACTACAATCTTCTTCAATAAAGAAACCGCCTCTGCGATTGCGTCAGACTGTGACGCAATCGTTGATAATGAAGAACTATCAACACTGGAGAAAGCTATCGCTATCTCCACTTTAGTCAGCGACATCAATGACATGTCGCACATTTTAGTCGGTGGCGCAGCGGTGAACTTGTTTGCCGCACACGTTTTATCGGATGATTCTTTCACAGTGGCAGAGCGTAAAGAATTTATAACATTCACTCCTACTACACAGGAGGAACATGAATACTTCTGCAGTAAAAATAATGTAGCTAGCATGTTGTACATTTATTTAGAGGGACATCTTGAAAATGTCATAGATAAGCCCTCTGATCTTGATGTTGAGGAAAAGAAAAAGCAAATAGCTGAACTAATGCCATTGGCATACAGAAGTAAAATATTACACAACGTATTAACTACAGCTAACATTTCTGTACAGGAAGCTGTTCATGCAGTAGCAATTATGGCAGACTAACATCTAGACCTTAGAGGATTCTTAACTGAGTCCTCTATAGCCTATATGGTAGGGGACGGCCCGAGACGGGTTCTTTATATGGGGAGAGAGCTAAACGCTCTCTCTTCATTTTTTTTTGTACTTTTATTTTTTGTACCCGTGTTTATTGTGATTGAACATTTTATAGTAAACATATAACAAGGAGTTGCCTAATGGAAAATCCAATTGAGCATACTTTCAGGGTAGTAGAAAGTTGTAGCAATATACCTATTCTTCACCGTGAATTAATCCCCTACTTTAAAAACATATTAAGCAGTGATCTAAATATCAATCAAATTACAATCACTGATTTAAAACAATACTTGATTGATAGTAGGGTATCCAATTTTTCCAACTTTTCTATTTGGTGTGGTAAGAATTTTAGATACGATAAAAATATTGATATTACTAAATATCATGAGTTCCTTTTATCTTGTGGTTTTCTAAACAATGTAATTCAATTGAAATGCAACGTAGATGAAAATAAGCACTCAGATAAAGTAACAATTTTTATTCACAATGAATCAGTAAGAATCCTGATGATATCTAAAGACTTTATAATCTCTACAAAGACTATAGAGAACTCAGATGTACACTCAGAACTGATTACATACATCAATGAGAAAGCTACGTCATGATTTATTTTGATACATTTTCACCTATGCCTTTAGTGAATGAATACGTATTAAAGAATTTCCCTAAAGAACAGTTTAGTGATTCTAATAACTTTACTACAGTAGTAGATATTAATTTATCTTACCAAGATAGACTATTGCCTTTACTGGTTGTTGGTATCCCTACAATTGATGTTAATAAATTTATGGTTGTTGGTAAACTTCAAACTAAATTAAAAAACAGTGTACTAGCATCCGTAGAGTATTTCTTGATAAAAGAATTAACGGAAGATGAAAATGTATTTCCTTATTTCATTACTGTAGCACATGTTCTCAATGACAGAGTTTCTTATACTTCAGTACATGTTGACAAAGAACAACCAATTGAAGTCCAAGAAGAACTTGTTGCACAGATCATGACTATCATGAATGTGATTGAACAACATTACGAAAGCAATGAATAATTTTATTTTTTGTTGATGTGATTTAGGGAGCCATCTAAATGAGGGATGATGAATACTTACGTTTGCAATACATAGAAACATCAACTGCCCTTAAGAAAAAACTAGATGAACATCTGGGCGAGTCTACAACTAAACATCATGACTTTTTAGGTTATATTGAAAAGCTAGAACAACGAGCAAATGTAATTAGAGAAGGTTTTGTATTTGTTGAAGACTTAGTGGCATTAGATCTTGGTTATAGCTATGATCCTTTTGATCTAGGACCGTTGTCATTTCCAATGTTTGATGAAGAGACTTGTATTTCTCTGATGAACGATTTCGAAATAAGAAAAGATCCTGTATTAACATGTTTAGCACAGGCGTCGTATAGATTTTTGAATTTATATAATATAGAATAGGACATACTGTACACGGAAAACCGTGTACAGTATGGTCTTTATGGTTTAGTTCATTGGTACTACACGATAGATAGTAAAACCAGCAATACACAATTGTTTTATGTTATCACGGGTTTCCACTTCTAAGCGATTAAAGTCTTCGGTACTTCCATTTAGTAACAATATTAAAATATTTAAAGTATCTGCTTCTGCAGAATACAACAATGGATTAACGAGGTCTTCTTGCTTACGTAAGTAAATATTAGTAGGTTTACCAGAATTGAGAATTTGTTTTACAATTTCAACTGGCACATTCTTAATCAAATCAGGATCGTAATCTTCAACTGAAATAACATATCGTTCTGCGTTATCAGTTAAATCATCTCCCATATCTGATCTTTTTTCATCTACTTCTTCTATTGTTTTTGTAAATGCTATAGCGAGGGCTTTGGTAAATGCATTTGACAAAGGACCATTTACAGTGATCTTCTTATCTTCTAAGAGTTCACGTCGTTTCTCTAAGATCACGTTGTCCAAATGAATATCTTCATCGATATCTACAATCATTTGTATAACCTTTAAAATGTTGGGAGTTAAAAAATATGGTAATTACTGCAAATATGATTTTCTATGGGTTAGGATTCATTATATTCTTACTCATGGCTAAAGTAACTTATACAGAATTCATGATTACAAAAATTTGTGACGAAATGAACAAAGCAATAGAACGACATGAAAAAGAAAAGAAAGCATTAAAAGAATCAGTAAACAACTGGAAGATAAAATTCATGGTAAATGAAATCTTATCTAGTACAAATACTGAAGCTTTAATTCACGCAATCAATTCATCTGAAGCAATGACTCATTCATTCATTCTGTTTAGAACTTTTTTACAAGATGCAATTGATGCTACAATAGCAGAAGGTAACTACGAAAGACTTCGCCCTGAAATAGAATACTGTATTAAATTCTTAAATGAAAATACTAACAATGACCTATTGGTAAATGCTGGGGTATACAAATCAATTCGCAATGAATTATTACGTAAGAATATACATTCTGATGATTAACCACCCACTCCGCGCAACATTGTGCGAATGTGTCTACCCATTGCGTCTTCATCATTCATGAACAGAATCTTACCAATCTTAGTTTCTTTCAACTCTTCGTATTGTTCATCTGCTTCAGCATAACTGTCTACAATTTCACGATAACGACCTAATTCATGGCCAGCATGTAATTTACCAATATCTAATTGCAAAGACAATTTGTTGTAGATGTATGCTTTACATGCTAGTACAATCAAGTCTTTAAATTTAGAAATAGATCTAGGCTTAATAGCTGATAAATTCTCATCGTGTTCCAATGTGACTACTAAGCCACCATTAGATCGAATACTGTTGTATGTTTTTACATAGATCGTATTCTCACCAATGAGTTCTACTTGGTCAGATGACATTACAGATGAACCATCTGTTGCGTTAGCTAAGTTGCTTGTAGCGCCTAGCACCATGCTTCGTGTACCTGTGATACCAGCTTGCATAGCCGTACCCATAGACGGGTTCAAGTATGTTACACCTAAAGCTGCAATGACACTTTTACCACCTGTTACTTCTTTTGGTACAAATACAACGTAGGAATAACTATCAATCATTTCTACTCTACAACCAGCCATAGGAATGTTTGTTCGGATGCCATGTGTCATGTTGATATCAGGCAGTACACGTTGTCTGATCACATTGATCATGATGTGTTCATCAATGCTAATTGGATTCACATTGTATTTCTGATTGTACTGATACCACGGAGCGATAAAGGCATCATGGAGGATTTGTTCTGGTATCTTTTGCTTACATGCAATAATACCTTGTTTAACAGCGTTCATGATTACTCCAAATTAAAATTCTAAATAATTACTATATATGTAACACTATAGTGACTCATAACTTTTCTTAAAAGGAAATAAAAGATATGTCTTCCGATAAAAAATGTGCACGCATTTATGCATGTGGTGGTGCCGGTATTAACATTGCTGCAACCTTTGAAGCAGCAGATGCTAAAAACGACATCGTACAAGCAGATGTTTATTTGTCTTATATGGATACGTCTACATCTGACATGCGTAATTCAAATATTGATAAAGAGAAAGTATTCATCTTCACCAATAAAGATGGTTCAGAGATGGATGGTTCAGGTCAGTATCGCCGCACCGCTGTACAACCTATCTTAGCACATACACGTGAATTGTTACAAAAATTCCAACCTGAAAGTTTGAATATTGTTATTCACTCAGCATCAGGTGGTTCTGGTTCAGTTATCGGTCCACTGTTGACTAAAGAACTGATCAAACGTGGTGAACGCGTAATTGTGTTTATGATAGCAGATGACAAGAATTTAAACTTTGCTAAAAATACCTTAGCCACTATTAAAACCTACGCAAACTTTGTAACAGAAGTTGAAACTCCAATTGTTTCTTATTTGCACGTTAACCAACCACGTAACAGTAATGCTACAGAAAATAAAGCAATCCATCAAGCACTTAACGATGTCTTGACTTTGTTCTCTGGCCAAAATGCTTCTTTAGATAGCATGGACTTATCTAACTGGTTAGATTACCAAAAGGTAACCGGTCAAGATGCCCATTTGTCTACTTTGTTCATTAACGAAGAAACAGAAGAAGCAGCAGCTCGTATGTCTGATCGTGAATTAGGTACACCATTGACTGTAGCTACTTTGTCTACCAATGACCATCCTAATCCGTACTTTGCAGAAGTTAAATACCAATGCGAAGGTAAGGCACCTAATTTGTTTAATGTGCATGGTGAAGTATTGCATTTTGCAATTCATGCTGGTTATTTCCCTTACGTAATTGATCGTTTGGAAAAAACCATCAATGCTAAATCAGAAGCAATTGAATCATCTGTTATTGCCAAAGTCGATGCAAAAGACGGTGACGATAACGGTTTAGTATTCTAAGATATGTTAAAAGAAATATAGACATGGGCCCTAGCGGTCTGTGTCTATATTTCTCATTTTGCACTAATTATGATAAAAACCCAATATATAAGGAAATTACAGATGATCTATAACGGTGCACCACGTAATTTCATAATCGCCACAGAATCTATTTATTCTGGCATTATGGATATCTTGTCACCTGATACTAGACGAGGTGTTCATATTCAGGGAATTGGTGAATGTGTATTAGAATTTGGTAAGACATATTCCATCAAACAAGATGGTGGTTGTGTTGATGTAATTATCACAGAAGAAAACTACAAACGATATCTTGATTACGATATATTCAAATCAGATAACTCTGGGGATGTAACGTACCATTCGATTTTTAGGAAAAGAACTTATGTTGAGAGGATTACTTGGGATATGCGCGGCCTTGCTTTTACTATTATTAGTAGCTTGGTTAAAACACTGATATCTAAACAACTTGTTTACCCAGTAGATCAAAAAGAAACAGATTTAAATTCTATCTCTGAACTTATTGTTTCTAGTGGTGCATTTGGAGATGATCCAAATGGTGTTCCAACATATGTAGTAGACAATATTAGCAAATACCTTAAATCCATGTCTAAGGAATTAGACGACTCTATTAAAAATTTACTTTTATCAGAGTGGGGTATATATGAGGTAAAATGCGATTCAAAAACCAGTACCATAATTTCATTAGTTGACGATTACAGAATAGGTTGGTTCATGCATGAATACTGTAAAGGAAAAATCGAACTATAATGACATTGACAAGTGTTGGATTATTGATGGGTACTATTATGCATCTCATGTTTGGTATTTCTTGGTAAACAAGGGATGCATACCTGCTATGTTAAATAAAGAGCAAGCAGAGAAACTGATCGTTGAAACAATTGATCACAGTGTTAAATGTAGTTTAGGTGATTCCGTAGATGATGGTTGGCTCATTAGGAAATACGTCAACCTAGGAATAGATGAGTATACTGTAGTAGATATGCTGTGTCTCATCTACAATGGAATTACTCAGGAAATAAATGACCACGTAGATAAAATATGCTACGATAACAAACACTTATTTTATTCAACCGTACAAGAAAGACCGTTTAATATATTTGTTTATTTAAGAAAAGGGAAGAATGATGACAATAGGCATTACCGTTCTCCCAATGTGCCAGGAGTTCTATGAGTTAGAGAAAGTGATTAGTAATGACTTCGCTATGATCATTGAACGAAAGACATTGGTAGAGTATATAGTAAGTACATTTATTAATCACGATCTTTATAATGCAGCATCTACTGCACATGTAATCGTCAATGGTGTTTATTTGATGATGGATAAACAAGCTATTAACAAAACAAGTCACAGAAACATTACCAAACTAATTAATGCTATCGGACATATCCTAGCTAAGAACTTCATTGGCTCAGATGTGCATTTTAGCGGATGTGTACAATATGAACTCCACTTTCAAATTACCCCTCCAATTTATGCAGCCTGAACCCATATACGTGCTTCCTTATGAACGTTTACCTGATATGGTTATAATTGCAACAGAGACACCATTGTACAGATACATCAATGAGTTTTCTCTATATGGTTTAGCCATGGAAACAGTGGAAACAATTGTAAGGAACATACACACTGAAATACTTTCATACGACCCTAACACCCAAGTACCTTTGGTTAATGAAAATATAATGTATGGATTAACTATTAGACTAGAGGGAATGTCAGCAGTAGCTGCTGATAGCGTAAGAGACTTAGCTGCTATGTTGACAATGGATATCTATCAAACCATGAGAGATAATTCATTATTGTCACCGGGACCTCTTGTTGATTCGTATGGCGATACATTTTGGACTTTATACAATTACATGTATATGACAAATACAACAATCGCTTTACGTAAGATTCCATTATAGAAAGAATACAAATGAATTTTAAACCAGGATCTACTTACAACTTTAAAGTTTATCCAAGTTCACAACTTGGTGCTGACTTTCGTAATGTATTGGTATTAGCAGAATTGACTTTTGCGGCAGCAGTGAATCGTGGTACAGATATTGTACATCTACATTCAACTGTATACAATACATTACCTGCAGGCGTCCCAGATGACCCTACACGCTATAACTACATCGAAGTAATGGTAAACAATACCAAATCTATTATCGGTGTACCTTGGATCAATTCAAACACAATTGAAGAAGTAGTAAAACAAGAATTGACAGCAGTGATTTATGATACTAATGTAAATGAAATTGATCGCTTACGTTTGGTACTAGTAGAAAATGGATTCAAAGTAAAATCAATAGGTTGATTTCTTTGTCATTATTCTCTAATAGTATGAATAAGAGTTTAATAGAGCTTCAGGTTAAGGCCAAAATAATTTTAACCACTTCATAATGAGGTGAGCGCACAACTTAAGGTAGAGACATCCGTATTGTCTACCTCGCTCTTTAAAGGGTCTTCGGGGCGATGTTCCTAAACATGACGAAGACATTGGTGGACGGCGCCAAACCATTTAGTTCCTTTACGGTTGTTGCCTCACGGGTGAAGAGGACGTCATGGTATTTCCTTCTGACTTCAGCACTAGCATCCTTCGGGGTGTTAGTGCTGGCAGTCTTTTAATTTTTTTTGTTTTGCTATATATCTGAAGAGCAGTAATCACTAGTAGAAAGGAAAAATAAATGACTACAGTAGCTATGGAATTAGAAGAATTAGATTTTGGCTATAGTCCTTTTCTTAAAGAAGCGAAAGAATATAAACGTAGAATTGATCCACTAAATCACTACATGCAACAAGCAAAAGCATTTCTATTAAAAAACAACCCAACAGCAACAGAAGAAGAAGTAAAATCGTTCCTGAATAAAAACTTAAGACCAGATGGATTATTTCCATTTAAAGATCCTAAAGTAAGATATTTAGAAAAGAACATATACGGTGATCGTGAAATAGTAGAAGGGACATTATCAGGTTACATTAAAGATTCTGTTAAAAATAGACACTTGATCGCACCTACGTTTACTACATATACGCACCCTGATGAAAAGCAATCATATCTAACTGATTACATCGATAAGAAAGTAGCAGCGCGTAAAGTACATAAACACGCACAGTTTAAAGCAGAGATGACAGGTGATTACGTTCTAGCAGCGATGGAGAACAACAATCAGAACAATGCTAAGGTAAGGCTTAACTCTATCTCTGGTGCATCGTGTACGCCTTCTACACCTATCTTTAGACGTACTGTTCACTCTACTCTTACATCTAACTGTCGTGTGACTTCTGGTTTTGCAAATGCTAACAATGAAAAGATGTTGTCAGGTAACAGACATTATCGTACTCCACAAGTAACATTGAATAACATTGTATCCATTATTAATAATACTGACTATGATCAATTAGAACGTACAATGAATGAATATGGTTTACATTACCCATCTTCAGATGTAGTGTTTGGTTTTATCTTACGTTCATCAAGACAGTACTGGACTAACAAATTAGCTGAACAAGAAATCAAAAGCTACTTGGATAAATTAAACAGATTAGAATTAGCTGCCTTCTTATATACTGGTGATCTATATTCTATCAGTCGTTTAAATGGTCATTTCGCAAAAGAGATGATTCGTAACTTTGCTAATCCTACACAACCGACAGAAGAACTCACTCCTGAGATTGCTGGTAAATATGTAGGTAAATTCAGCGAAGAGATTATTTGTTTAGCAGTACAAATTCATCGTGATTACTTTAAAGGCATTCAGCCATTAAACAAAATACCACAAACTGGTGAATATCAGTATGCGGATATGTTACCTACATTAGTGGCTACATGTTTAAACATATCACGTATGCAACAAAAGTATGCTTTGTTCTTTGATACATTCTTTAGAAGTAATAATGTTCCTGCTTCATTGGCTTACTTACCAGAATCAATTAGACACAGCGCATTGATGTCTGATACTGACTCTACGATCTTTACGGTACAAGAGTGGATTCGTTGGGTTAAGGTAGCTGAGGTAGTAGAAGATAAAGAAGACATTGATGCTTTGTTAGATGAGTCTTTTGAAGACGATATGTTGTTAGCTGATTACTTTACATTAGAGGGTAATGCTGTATTTGCTGTGATGGTGTTCTTTGCGGTATGTACATTGAAACACATCTTAGCTTTGATGTCTGCTAATCATGGTATTGAAGTTAAACGTATGTTCCAAGTAGCAATGAAGAATGAATTTAAGTTTGAACCATTTATTCCTACGTTCAAAACGAAACATTACTTTACTCAAATCCATTATCAAGAGGGTAACATCTATAAAGAACCTAAGATGGAAATTAAAGGTGTGCATTTGAAATCTTCTAATGCCCCTGTAACAGTAGTAAAACAAGCAGCCGACTTTATGGAGAACATTTGTACTACTGTTTCCACTGGTAATATGATCGATTTAGGAACACTGTTAAAAGAAGTAGCCGACTTAGAAAGAACTATTCTATCTGATGTAGATGAAGGCGGACACGTTTATTATCGTACTGGACAAGTGAAAGGAAAAGAATCTTACACACTAGATGAAACTAAGTCTAACTATAGACACTATACATTCTGGAATGAAGTATTCGGACCTAAGTATGGTTTCTCAGCACCTCCTCCATTCTCAGTAGTAAAAGTAAAAACAACCCTTGACAACAAAGCTCGTACACAAGCTTGGATTCAAAGTATAGAAGATAAAGAACTAGCCCAGCGTCTATTAGATTACATGGGTAAATCAGATCGTGAACACTTTGGGGCATTCTTAGTACCAAGAGAATTATTTGCTACTACAGCTCTCCCTATGGAGATTGTAGAACATGTAGATAAGCGTTCAATGGTATCTGATATCTGTGTATTGTTTTACTTCATCTTAGAAACACTTGGCATTTTCATGTCTAACAAAAATCAAACTAAATTACTATCGGACTTCTATTAAGTTCATAAGACTACTAGGGAGCGCAAGCCCCCTAGTAGTTTTAATATTTACACAGTTTTTTCAATTCAGCTAATTCTTTAACCAATAGTTCTTTAATAGGAACTAATGGAGATATAGAGAATGAACCATCGTTAATCATTCTATCTAATTCCCTAATGAACGTATTGATTACAAACTTATTCTTATTAATTACAGACTCACTACCACCTACGGATAATAAATAGATCATTGGTTTAAAGTTAGATAAAAACCATAACCATTTGTTCTGATAGTTGATTAAATCACTAGCGAATTCCATGTGGTCTATAATAGACTTGTTATTTGTTAGCATGGTGTTTTGACCTATCTGTACTATCGGCCATTTACTAGTAGACATTCTTTTAAGATGATTTGTAATCTGGTCATCTAAAGTTTTCTTAACATTAATAGTAAAAAACTGTGGTGTATGCCTAACATTAGAAACATCAGGTAAACCTTTTACTCTGTTGTAATACTTATTAATGATTACCACGTCGTTATGTGATTCGATCATATTAGGTAAAACATACATTGCAATAAAGTGTCCCACGTTTCTTTCTGTACCTCCCTCTAATAATGATTTGGCCTTTTCAGCTTTCTGCCAATAGTAATACATCATGTATAGTTTAGTAATGTCTATACCTATTACAGCAAAGCTAGGAGCATCAGAATAATTATTTTTACCATTAATGTTTATATATGAGAGTGAATCAAATTCATGTCTCAAAACCCGTATGGGCTGTAATGTTTTCCAGTTGTTATGTAATAGACTTATATTGAGTTCAGATGTATAAGCCATTACCAACTCATTTGTTCCTTGTCCATAGAAGAATCCTTTATGCATTCTCCCTTTACTGATAGCACTGGTTATTCCGAATGTGGTAGTACTGAATAAACCATCTGCTCTGATATAATGGTAAGCGGCATTAGGATCTATAGACGTAGGAATATAGAAACTGTTTAATAAAGACTTGAGAATATCATTATCAAAGTTATAAGTAGGATTGTCATGATAATAATTTTCAGCTTTATTAATATTGTAGAAGAGATTGTCAGTGGTTAAATCCCAACCTGGTATCTTTATAGTTCCATACTGGATTCGTGTGTTTATTCCAAGGTAGTCAAACATGTTGGTATTCCTAAAGATTTTGCATTCATAACATTTTGCATTATTTTTATATATTATATGTGAGACTATTCTCTTCTGTTGGCTAGTCCAACGCAAAAGAAGATATAGTGTCTTGATTCAAAAAATAAATGCATATATAATATCTAATTGCTAATACAAACGTAGAAGCAATTAATTCGCGATTAATTAATAAAACTCAAGGAAGCAATACCATGGCCGTTAAAGACTCTCGTCAAAACCAAACCCAACAATCTGCATCATCTTTAGGTGATATGGGTTCATTGATCCACCAGAGCAATACCGCTCAACAGCAAGCTACATCTGCACCACAACAACAAAACGTAAATCAAGGACAACGTATGTACCAACAAAAACCATCTAATCAGTCTTGGGGCTGGTTGAACCAAGGTGACTTGAGCCGCATCGGTCAAAGCATCATGCCAATGTCAGAAATCGTTGCACGTATTGTACGTGCTACCGAAGAATATCGTGATGAGAACATCACGAAGAACTTTGACATTCAAGTATTACCGATCGAAAAAGAAAAATACGCAGCTGTTGACGTATCAGCTTTCGTGGTTACATTGTCTGAAGGCAAGAATGCATCAGTGCCTGTAGCTTACCACGTTGTGTTGGTTGGTGACAGCTTTAATGGTCCTATCGTTTCAGCTACTAAAGTTGCTGGCCAAGATTGCAACATCTATTACACCGCAGGCGATTGCTATAACGGTCAAATGTTGGAAATTGCTACCGCAGAAGTACAAGCACGTTACCCTGGTCAAAAATTGCTCTACGCAGAAGTATCTGAGTTGGGCAAAGGCTTCGATTACAAAGACGGCATCTTGATGACTCAAGCCGTTGCTAACTACTTGGCAGCTAACCGCCGTGTGATCGATGAATACTACGGTATCGATGTTAAATTGAACTTGGAAAAGAATGACCGTCAAGCTGGTATCTCTTCTCAAGTACGTTTGAAACAACCGACTGAAATGGATGCTTACAACAACCCAATAGCATCTAGCATCGTGATCGAAACAATTGCTCAGGCTTACAATGCTCAGCCAGGCCGTCCTTTGGAACGCGCTGTATTGGCACGTGCCACTGGTTTCATGG
>JACCDZ010805371.1_pt1 | contig 15595 bp, 12 predicted proteins | sample 7449551 | NCBI WGS metagenome assembly JACCDZ01 (sample SAMN15323452, study PRJNA562643) | freshwater metagenome | isolation source: river surface water | place: USA:Blue River Watershed | collected 2017-08-18 | reverse complement strand
TGTGCTGCTGGTCAACCCGCAAAAAGTGCCCGCCAAAAACGTCAAGGAGTTTGTGAGCTGGACGCAGCAGCAAAAAGGCTTGTTCATGGCCACCTTTGGTGCGGGCACGCCCGGCCACTTTGGTGCGTTCATGTTTGGCGATGCCGTCAAGCTCAAGCCCGAAGCGGTGCACTACAAGAGCACGGGCGATGCGCTGGGGGGCTTGTTCAGCGGTGATGTGCAAGGTGTGTTCGCCAGCGTGGGCCTGGCCGCGCCCAACGTGAAAGCGGGCAAGCTGGTGGCGCTGGGCAGCACCGGAGCCACCCGCACGGGCGCACTGCCCGACGTGCCCACCATCAAAGAGCAGGGTTACAACAACCTGGAGTTTTCTTCGTGGTTTGGCATCGTGGCGCCCTCCAAAGTGCCTGCCGACATTCTGGCCAGGCTGAGCGCCGACATCCAGAAAGCCGTCAAGTCGACTGACACTAAAGCCAAGTTGGAAGAGTCTGGCTTTCGCGTGACGGGCACCAGCCGTGAGGAGTTCGCACGCATCATCGCCGCCGACACCGTGACCTGGGGCAAGGCCGTGGCGGCTACCGGCTTCAAGGCCGACTGAGCAGGCACTGACACCATCAGACAACAAGAGACAAGCCATGACCTCATTTCGATTGAAACCCGCTTTGCAGGCCCTGGGTGTGCTGTGCGCAGGCGGCGTGCTGCTGGCGTGCAGCAGTTTGTCCGGCACCTCTTCGTCACCGCAGGTCTTGAAAGCCGCCAGTGGGGCGAGCTTGCCCAGTTGCGAGGGATTGGCGGCTTCTTTGAAGTTGCCCAACACCCGGCTGGAGTCTGCGACCTCGGTGGCTACGGGGGCCGTCATGCAAGGCGACCAAGCGGTGCCCGCGCATTGCCTTGTGAAAGGCCGCATGCACGAGCGCAAGGGCAGCGATGGACGCGACTACGCCATCGGTTTTGAAATGCGTTTGCCCGTGGCCTGGAATGGCCGTTTTTATTACCAAGGCAACGGCGGACTCGATGGTTCGGTGCAACCCGCGCTGGGGGCTTTGGGCGGTGGGCCACTCACCGGCGCGCTCATGCAGGGTTTTGCCGTGATCAGTTCTGACGCCGGGCACAGCGGCCCGCAAACCACCGTGTTCGGGCTGGAGCCACAGGCCCGACTGGACTACGGCTATCAGGCGGTGCAAAAGCTCACGCCCATGGCCAAGCAATTGATTGCCGGGGCTTACGGCAAGGGGCCGGACCGGTCATACATCGGCGGCTGCTCCAATGGTGGGCGCCATGCCATGGTGGCGGCTTCCCGTGTGGGTGACCAGTACGACGGCTACCTGATCGGCGCGCCTGGTTACCGTTTGCCTTATGCGGCCTTGGCCCAAATCTGGGGTGCGCAGCAGTGGGCACCGCTGGCCACGCCGGGCGCCACCGTCAAAAACCCGCTCAACCCCAACGGCACCTTGCCCGATCTGGCCAGCGCCTTCACGCCTCAGGAACGCCAGACCTTGGCCCAGGCCATTGCCAACAAATGCGATGCGCTCGACGGTGTGACAGACGGCATGGTGCAGGCCACCCAGGCTTGCCAGGCGGCTTTCAATGTGAAAACCGATGTGGCCACTTGCACGGGTGAGCGCAACGGCGCTTGCCTGACACCTGCTCAAAAAGACGTGGTGGCGCGCGTGTTTGATGGTGCGCACACCCCCGCAGGTCAACGCATTTACGCGAGCTTCCCCTACGACACCGGCGTGGCCGGGGCCAACTGGGGCACCTGGAAGTTCATCGATTCGCTGATCCGTGACCCCTTGGCCCTGAGCACGATTTTCAGCGTGCCACCTGCGCCAGTCGACCCGCTCAAGGACAACATCGCTGCGCGTTTGGCGATGTTCAGTGCCACCAACGACACTTACCGCGAATCAGGCTGGTCGCTCATGACCCCGCCCGGCGAAAGCCAACCCGACAACCTGGCCGCCTTGCGCAGCCGGGGCGCCAAGGTGGTGCTGTACCACGGCGTGAGCGATGCGATCTTCTCGGCCGAAGACACCCGCCAGTGGGTCGAGCGCGTGGGCCAGTCGGGTCTCAATCCGGGTGCTGACTTTGCACGGTATTTCCCGGTGCCTGGCATGAACCACTGCAGCATGGGCCCGGCCGCTGATCAGTTTGATTTGCTCGGCCCGCTCGTGAAATGGGTGGAGCAGGGCGTGGCACCGCAGGCCGTGGTGGCCAGCGTGCGCGGCGCAGGCAACGCCGGTGAGGTGAACACCGAGCTGCCCGCCAACTGGTCCGCCAAGCGCACGCGCCCTCTGTGCGCTTACCCCACAGTCGCCACTTACAAGGGCAGCGGTTCGGTGGAAGACGCCAGCAACTTCAGTTGTCGGTGACCGGACGTCATGGATTGAAGGACGTTGCGCACACCGAGTTGGTAGCCATGAACATCGGCCCGCCGCGATCGGGCGGAAAGCCATAGCCCAGCACCCACACCAGATCGATGTCGCTGGCGCGGCTGGCCAAGCCTTCGGCCAGCAGGCGTTTGCCTTCGTCGATCAAGGGCTGCACGCAGCGCTGGACGATGTCCGCGTCAGACACGTCGGCTTGCTGGGCAATGCCCAGCCGGGCGGCCTCTTCGGCGCAGACACGGACCAGGTCCGGATCGGTGCGCCACTGCTTGCCTTCGTACAGGTAATGGCCGCGGCCGCTTTTGTGGCCAAAGCGCCCCAGCTCGGCCAGGCGGCGCGTGATGCGACGGTAGGCTGGCGCTTGCTCAAAGAGCTTGGCCCGTTCGCTCAGCACCTGGCTGACCAGGTCAGTACCCGCCATGTCGAGCGTGCGGCAGGGGCCTAAAGCAAAGCCGAATTGTTCTAGCACTTGATCAATGCGCGCAGCCGCCACGCCTTGCAGCTGAAGGGCATCCACCTCGCGCAAATAGCCTTCAAACATGCGGTTGCCGATGAAGCCCCAGGCATTGCCGGTCAGCACCGGCAGCTTGCCCAGCTGCACAGCCAAAGCGCGTGCGCGGCTCAGGCTGGCGGCCGAAGTGGCCTGGCCTTTGACCACCTCCACCAGTGGCGTGATGTGTGCAGGCGTGAGGAAATGCATGCCCAGCACTTGCGCTGGGCGCCCACTGGCCGTGGCCATGGCGTCGATGTCGAGCGTGGAGGTGTTGCTGACGAAGAGCGTGTGCGCGGGACAGTGCGCATGCAGTTGCGCCATCACTTGCTGCTTGATGGCCATGTTTTCAAACACGGCTTCGATCACCGCGTCGGCATCGCTCAGGCAGTGCCAATCGGTGCTGGGCTGCAGTCGACCGAGCCGTTCGTCACGCGCCTCGGGCGTGAGCTTGCCGCGTTGCACGGCGCTGTCCAGACTGGCTCGGATGCGGTCCACACCGCGCTGCAAGGCCTGGGCGTTCACATCGATCAGGCGGGTGACGCAGCCTGCCGCCAAAGCACTCATGGCAATGCCGCAGCCCATGGTCCCTGCACCGATCACGGCCACGGTGTGGTCTGCGTGGTCGGCAGCTTCGCTGGGCCATTCTTCGCCGGTCAGCGCACTTTGGCGTGCTTGCTGCAGATAGGTCGCGGCGGCTTCGCGTTCAGGAGTGTCCGTGGGGGTGTTCCAGAGGGAGGAGGTGTGGTTCATGGGCGCAGGTTTCATGGAATTGTTGTTGTATTGTCCGACAAATATTTGAAGGGCGTATGGCATGAAATGGGTGCTATCGATCGGGCCCTGTGAAGTATTCAAGTTGTCAAGGTTTGGCAGGTCGGTACCTTCAGGTCCGACATGACATGCATGACATGCTTCGGCGTAGGCTGCAGTAAAGGCTGAAGCCATCGATTTACGCGGTTACGGTGTAAAAAATCAAAGCGTCAGCGTGCCGAATCCATCCTGGGGTGTTTCTGACGATGGCCCCAGTCATCTGTCCTTTTGGCGTCTTTTTCAGGGTTTACACTGAATTGTTATTCGGACGGATTGTCCGACAATTAATTTCAATGAACGACAACACCCTGCTTGACACCACAGCGACGGCGCAGTCCGCTTCGCCCTTGAACTTGCCCGCTCTGGTGGACTGGCTGGCGCCGCGTGTGCCGGGCGTAGACGAGCAGTTGCGGGCTGAGCGCATGGACGGAGGTCAGTCCAATCCGTCGTGGTTGCTGCATGGGGCAGGGCAGTCCTGGGTTCTGCGGGCCAAACCTGCTCCAGCCGCTGACTTGCTGCCATCGGCCCATGCCATTGAACGTGAATACCGCATCCTGCAGGCGTTGGCCGACACCGATGTGCCGGTGCCGCGTGTGCGCGCGCTGTGCGAAGACGAATCGGTGATCGGCGTCGCGTTTTATGTGATGGACTTTGTGCAGGGCCGCATCTTCCGCGACGCCACCTTGCCCGAGGTGCCTGTGGCAGAACGGGCCGCGTATTTCATGGAAGCCAACCGCGTGCTGGCCGCTTTGCACCGCGTTGACTGGCGGCAGCTGGGTCTGCAGGATTTTGGCCGCCATGAGGTTTATTACACCCGCCTGATTCGCCGCTGGACACAGCAGTACAAGGCCACGCGCACAGCGCCCGTGGTGGCGATGGAGCAGCTGATCGATTGGCTACCAAGTCATATTCCTGCAGGAGGCGATGGGGCAGAGCACACCTGCATCACCCACGGCGACTACCGCATGGAAAACCTGATGTTCCACCCCACACGCCCCGAAGTGGTGGCGGTGCTGGACTGGGAGCTGTGCACCTTGGGCCACCCTTTGAGCGACCTGTCTTACAGCGCCTTGGCGTGGCACATGCCCGCAGGCATTTTGCGCGGCTATGGCGACCAGAATCTGGCCGCGCTGGGCTTGCCCTCCGAGCAGGACTATGTGGCCTGCTATGCCGAGCGCATGGGGCTGGACACACAGGCGGTGCTGAAGGATTGGCCCTTTTACCTGGCGTTCAACCTGTTCCGTTTGAGCGCGATCTTGCAGGGCATTGGCCAGCGCGAGCGTGAAGGCACCGCATCCAACACCACCGCCAAAGAGATTGCGGCGATGGCCGAGCCGGTCGCGCAATGGGGCTGGGCCATTGCCCAGGGGAAGCACTCAGTCAGCACAAGGCAAGGCGCAGACGAACACCACAAGGAATGGACATGAGTTTTTTTGAAGAATCCGAGAAGGCGCGCCAGTTGCGCGAAGCGCTGCTGCAGTTCATGGACGAGCACATCTACCCCAACGATGCGCAAGTCTGGCAAGAGGCCGCTGCCCAGCGCTGGGATTCGGCCGAAGGCTGGACCACGTGCCCCACCGTGGCGCGCCTGAAAAAGCTGGCGCAGGCGCAAGGCTTGTGGAATCTGTTCTTGCCGCATTCCGAGCGTGCACCGCAAGGCTTGTCGAACTTTGAATACGCGCCCCTGTGCGAAATCATGGGTCGCGTGCATTGGGCCAGCGAAGTGTTCAACTGCAGCGCCCCCGACACCGGCAACATGGAAACGCTGGAGCGTTATGCCAACGAGCAGCTCAAAGACCAGTGGCTGGAGCCGCTCTTGCGCGGCGAGATCCGCTCGGCCTTCTTGATGACCGAGCCCGCAGTGGCCTCGTCGGACGCGACCAACATCCAGTGCGAGATCCGCCGCGAAGGCGGCGAGTACGTGATCAATGGACGCAAGTGGTGGTCCACCGGCGCGGGCAGTCGGCACTGCAAAGTGTTCATAGTGATGGGCAAGACCAACCCCGAAGCCGCCCGCCACCAGCAGCAATCGATGGTCGTGGTGCCTGCCGATGCGCCCGGGGTGACGGTGGTGCGCCCGGTGCCGGTGTTTGGCTTTGACCATGCGCCGCATGGGCACATGGAAGTTTTGCTGGAGAACGTGCGCGTGCCGGTGGGCAACATCTTGCTGGGCGAAGGACGGGGCTTCGAGATCGCTCAAGGCCGTTTGGGCCCGGGGCGCATCCACCACTGCATGCGCTCGATTGGCGCGGCCGAGCAGGCCTTTGAGCTGATGTGCCAGCGCATCGCATCGCGCACCGCCTTTGGTAAAGCCATCAGCGAGCAGGGCGTTTGGCATGAACGCATTGCCGAATCGCGCTGCATGATCGAGCAGGCCCGCCTGCTGACCATGAAAGCCGCTTACATGATGGATACCGTAGGCAACAAAGCCGCGCAAGGCGAGATCGCCATGATCAAGATCGTGGCCCCCACCATGGCTTGCAAAGTGATCGATTGGGCCATCCAGGCGCACGGCGGCGCGGGTGTTTCCAATGACACGTCGTTGGCCTTTTCCTATTCGGACCAGCGCACCTTGCGCCTGGCCGATGGCCCGGACGAAGTGCATCGCCAGTCGCTGGCCAAGCTGGAGCTGGCCCGTTTGGGGCTGCGCCGCAAGCCTGCTTCGATGCCGGTCACGCGGGGCTGCTGAACGCTGCACGGAGCCAGATCGCCATGAACGACACCCTGAAACCCGCACACGACGCCCATGCCCACCTGCGTTTTTGGCCCGAGGGCGTGCCGCACCGCATCGATGTGCCCGACGAGTCGCTGTGGGCGGGCTTGCAGGCGCGTGCGTCGCAAACGCCCCATGAGGTGGGGCTGGACTACCTGGGTCGCACATACACCTGGCAGCAACTGCTGCAAAACGCCGAACATCTGGCCGGTGGCTTGCAGGCGCTGGGTGTCCAAAAGGGCGAGAGGGTCATTTTGTTCATGCAAAACTGCCCGCAGTTCATCATCGCCTTCCATGCGGTCATCCGCCTCGGGGCGGTGGTGGTGCCGGTCAACCCGATGAACAAGGCCGAAGAGCTGGGCCATTACATCCACGATGCCCAGGCGCATGTGGCCATCGCTTCGTCGGATATTGCATCCGAGCTGGCCCGTGCCAGCCAGATGCCCGAAGCGGGCCCCGCGCTGCAGCATCTGGTGGTGTTTGATTTGGCCGAGGCCCTGCCTGAGGGGCACGAAGCACAGATGGCGCAATGGCCTGCTGTTTGGCAACAGTGGTTGCCCGTGCGCCATGCGCTGCCGCAGGCCGTGGGCTTGCAGGTGCACGCCTGGCAGGCCTTGCTGGACCGCCTGCTGCAGCCACCTGCCGTCGCGGTTTGCGGCGACGACTTGGCCTTGCTGCCCTACACCAGTGGCACCACGGGCGCGGCCAAAGGCTGTTGCCACACCCATGCCACGCTGCTGCACAACGTGCTGGCCGCAGCCCCCTGGCTGGACATGCGCGCCGGGGATGCGACTTTGATTGTGGTGCCGATGTTCCACATCACCGGTTTGGTGATGGGCATGCTGGCATCGGTGCGCCATGGCTGTCGCCTGGTGCTGCTGCCGCGCTGGGACCGCCAGCAGGCCGCGCAAGCGATCCAGAAGCACCGTGTCACGCACTGGCCCAACATCCCGACCATGGTGATCGACCTGCTGGGCGATCCGGCCTTGCAGTCGTTTGACCTGTCCAGCCTGCGTTACATCGGCGGTGGTGGTGCCGCCATGCCCGATGCGGTAGCTGCTGATCTGCAAGCCAAGTTCGGCCTGCAATACATCGAAGGCTATGGCCTGACCGAAACCGCAGCTCCCACCCACACCAACCCGCGCCAGGCCCCGCACAGGCATTGCCTGGGCATTCCCTACATCGGTACTGAAGCCCTGATCATCGACCACGAAACCCTGCAGCGCTTGCCAGCAGGGGAGGTGGGCGAGATCGTGGTGCGAGGCCCCCAGGTCTTCAAGGGCTACTGGAACCAGCCCGCAGCCACAGCGCAGGCCTTCATCGACATCGCAGGACAAACCTATTTCCGCACCGGCGATCTGGGGCGTGTGGACGAAGACGGTTATTTCTACATGGCCGACCGGCTCAAGCGCATGATCAACGCCAGTGGCTTCAAAGTCTGGCCCGCCGAGGTCGAGGCCTTCTTGCACCGCCATCCCGCAGTGCAGGAAGCTTGCGTGATCGCCTCGCGCGATGCCTACCGAGGTGAGACGGTCAAGGCGGTGATCGTGCTGCGCCAAAGCCACCTCGAGCAAGTGCAGCCCGAGGACATCATCGCCTGGGCCCGTGAACACATGGCGGTTTACAAATGCCCGCGTGCCGTCGAATTCGTCCAGGCCTTGCCACGCAATGCCTCGGGAAAGCTGATGTGGCGCACGCTTCAAGCCGAGCAGGACGCATGTGATCACAAACAACAAGACGCTGGACAAAGCGCGACCGACAGCGCAGCGCCCGCTGCCTGAGTTTTCCCCTTCAGATCTTTTCAAACCCTACAGGAGACAAATATGAAACATTTGAACCGCCGACACACCCTCAGCACCTTGCTCGCCAGCTTGCTGGGCGTTGTGGCCACGTTGGCCGCTGCACCCGCCAGCGCCCAGGAAAGCTCGCCTGCCAAAATCATCGTCGGCTTTCCAGCCGGGGGCTCGTTCGATGCGATCGCCCGTTTGCTGGCCGACAAGTTCAAAACGGAACTCAACCGTCCTGTGGTGGTGGACAACAAGACTGGCGCGGGTGGTCGGATTGCGGTGGATGCGCTCAAGGCTGCTCCTGCAGACGGCAGTGTGATGATGTTGGGCCCGGACGCCTTGTCGTCCTTTTATCCCCATACCTACAAAAAACTGAACTACGACCTGAAAAAAGACCTGGTGCCCGTGGGCACCGTGGCCGAGTTCGCTTTTGGTTTTGCTGTGGGCACCGCGCCCAAGGTCAACACCTGGGCGGAATACGTGACCTGGGCCAAAAAGAACCCCAAAGAAGCCAACTACGGTATCCCGGCGCTGGGCGCTCCGCACCATTTTTATGGCATCTTGTTGGGCCAGGCGATTGATGTGCCCATGCAAAACGTGCCTTTCCAGGGCAGTGCGCCCATCATGCTGGCTTTGATGGGGGGGCAGATCAGCTCGTCAATCGACGTGGCCACCAGCCAGGTGGAGGCGCACCGCGCGGGCAAGGTCAAGATCCTGGCGGTGACTTCGGATGCCCGCATTCCACAGGCCCCCGATGTACCGACGTTTGCCGAACTGGGCTACCCCAATGTGAGCGGCATGGGCTTCAACGCTTTGTATGTGCCAGCGAATACGCCAGCGGCCACCGTGGCCACCTTGAACAAGGCGCTGGCCAAAGTCATGGCCCTGCCGGACGTGAAAGAAAAGCTGAACGTCATGGGCTTTTTGCCTGTGGGCAAATCCACACAAGAGCTGATCGACCGCCAGGCCGCTTCTGCCAAAAAGTGGGAGCCGATCATCAAGGCCTCGGGCTTTACGGCCGATTGATGGGGTGGCGGGCCAGGGCGCTGCGCATGCGCGCGGCTCCTACAATGCCCTCATGTCATTTTTTGCCTTGACCCAATGATGGACATCCCCAAACTCCAGATGACCCCCGCTTACCGTGTGGTGTCGGACGACTTGCGCCAGCGCATCGTGCGGGGTGAAGTGCAGGCGGGTCAGGCATTTCCGACAGAGACCGATCTGGCGGCGCGTTTTGGCGTGCACCGCTCCACCATCCGGGAAGGTTTGCGTCAACTCGAACAGGATGGCTTGCTCCAGCGCGTGGGCAAGCGGCTGGTGGTGACCATCCCCAAGCACAAGGACCTGGCCCATGCGGCTGAGCGCGCCTTGCGCATGCACCAGGTCACGTACCGTGACGTGTGGGAGGTGGCTTCGACGCTGGAGCCCATGTGCGCCAGCCTGGCCGCCGAGCGCATCAACGATGAAGAATTGGCGCAGCTGGAAAGCAATCTGGAGCAAACGGCCGCGTTGGTGCAAAGCGGTCAGTCGCCCATCGCCGCGACCATCGAATTCCAGTCATTGATCGCCGAAGCCACGCACAACCAGGCTTTGCTGCTGGCGCGTGCGCCCGTGAGCTTGTTGATGCGCTCAGGCTATGCGGCGATTGCGCCCGCATTGCCCCAGTCGGGGGCCCGCTTGCTGGAGGCGCACCGCCATGTGTATGACTCGCTCAAGCAGCGCGATGCCGAATCCGCTGTGGCCTGGACGCGCAAACACCTGATGGACCACAAACGGGGTTTTGAATTCGCGGGACTGGACTTTGACTCACCCATTCCCGAATCCAGCTGACTGCGCAGCGCGGCCAGGGCCTCAGCCCTGCGCGCCCAGCAGGTAATCGATCTTGCCCACTTCCACCCCGTTGTGGCGCAAGATGGCATAGGCCGTGGTGATGTGGAAGTACATATTGGGCAGCATCCAGCCTGTCAGGTAGTCTTGGCCCTTCAAAGTGCGGGTCTTGCCCGGGCCTGCAGGGAAGGTGATCTCCTTGTCTTCGGTGCCGTCCAGCGCCGTTGTCGGCACAGTGGCGATGAAGGCCAGGGTTTTCTGGATGCGTTCTTGCAGCTGGGCCAGCGTGGTCTCGGTGTCATCGAACTTGGGCGCTTCCACGCCGCTGATGCGGGCCACACCGTTTTTCACGGCATCGCAAGCGATCAGCACTTGGCGCGTGAAAGGGAACATGTCGGGGGCCAGGCGGTAGGTGGTCAGCGCCGTGGGGTCGATCTTTTTGGTTTCGACGAACTGCTCGGCTTTGGCCAGCATGTGGCTCAGGTTGGTGAGCATGCGGGTGCACACAGGCAAGCTTGCGCTGGACATGGAAATGGTCATGAAAGTCTCCGGTTGTTGTTGAAAATTCAGGGCTTGGAAATTCAGGCGTTGACCACAGGCAATGCCTGGACCGCATCGCCAATGGCGTAAAAATGGCCGCCTGCGACGTGGTGCAGGCTTCGCAGTTCAGAGGCTGCGTCTTCAAAGTGCCAGCGGCCTTCGCTGAACACGCGTTCGTCGGCCCAGGCGCCGAGCACCTCGGCCAGGATCAAATCGTGCGGCCCCGCCACATGCGCGGTGGCGGGCAGCACACGGCATTCCAGCTGCGCGATGCAGCCATCGACCAAGGGCACACCGGTCTGCGGTGCGGCTTGCGTGCGGATCTGGCAGCGGGCGAGTTTGTCGGGGTGTTTTTTGCCGCTCATGCCGCCAGCGGCCATCACCAAGTCGCGCTGGGCCACACAGGGCACGTTGAGGCTGAGCACGCCCGAGGCATCGACCAGCTCACGGGTGAGCGTGGCCTTGTCGATGACGACCGCGATTTTGGGCGTGTCAAAGTCCAGCGGCATGGCCCAGGCAGCGGCCATCACATTGGTGCGGCCCGCGTGGGCACTGCCCACCAGCACGGTGGGGCCGTGGTTGAGCAGGCGGTAGGCCTGCTTCAATTCAACGGGCTTGAACACGATGCTCAGGCGATTTCGGCGATCAGCTCGATCTCGACACAGGCCCCCAGCGGGATTTGTGCCACACCAAAAGCGCTGCGTGCGTGCGCGCCGACCTGCGGGCCGAACACCTGGCCCAGCAGCTCGCTGCAACCGTTGGTTACGAGGTGTTGTTCAGTGAAGTCACCGGTCGAATTGACCAGGCTCATCACCTTGACGATGCGTTTGATCTTGTTGAGGTCACCCACGGCCGCGTGCAGTGTGCCCATCAGGTCAATCGCCACGGCGCGAGCGGCTTGCTGGCCTTCGGCGGTGCTGATGTCTTTGCCCAATTGGCCCGCCCAGACCTTGCCGTCTTTTTGGGCGATGTGGCCAGACAAGAAGACCATGTTGCCGCTTTGCACGAAGGGCACATAGGCCGCAGCGGGCACCGCCACGGGTGGCAATTCGATGTTCAGGGATTTCAGACTGTCGTAAACGCTCATGGCAAGTGACTCGGTTGTGGGTTGAAGATGGCTGCCCGCGTGCGCGGTCATGGTCCATGAAGCGGGCGATGGTGTGCCGATATTGTCGCTGAAGCGTGGCTATTTTTTGCTTGTAGGGACGCTGGTGCCGGGCCAGGTGTACCGGGATATCCTGAAAAGTGCAACAGGGGCTGCACGCATGACAAATGCAGCGCGGGCTTTCTAAACTGGCCTGAAACGCGCCCGTCAAGAGATCGGTGCCCACAACAGCCAATTCAGGGAGGCTGAAGATGACATGCTTGCACAGCGTTGCCCGACGTGAGGCCGCGCCATGATGTCTTTGCGCTGGGCGCAAGGTTTGGCGCCAGCCTTGTTGGCATGGTGTGCCGGGGTCGCGCTGCAGGTTCAGCAAACCCAGCTGTGGTCTACGGCGGTCTATGGCGTCATGGTGTTTCTGGCGTGGGTGTGCTTGTGCTGGCCCGCAGGGCGGCGAGGGCGCGCGTTCATCGGTGTGTGGCTGGCCGCAGCGCTGTTGTCGTTTGCCATCACCGGCCTGCATGCCTTGTGGAAACTCCCTGCCATCGCCCCCGAGCTGGAGGGGCAGGATCTGGAGCTGGTGGGCGTGGTGCAGGCCATGCCGCACAAGCAGGACATCGGCTGGCGTTTTCGTTTCCGCGTCGAGGCGGCCTGGCGGGTGCAGGGGGCTGCACGGCAGCAGGTGCAAGTTCCTGAGCAGATCTATCTGGGCTGGTATGGACAGGAAGGCGTCACCGACAGTGGCTGGAACCTGTCGCCCCTGCCCGAGCCGGTGCAAGCGGGTGAGCGTTGGCGCTTGCGGGCGCGCTTGAAAGCACCGCATGGCAACCTGAATCCGCGCGGTTTTGACTACGAACTGTGGCTTTGGGAGCAGGGCATACGGGCCACCGGTGTGGTGCGTACTGGCTCTGGCAACCTGCCGCCTCAGCGGCTGGGCCAGACCTGGTCGCACCCGGTGGAGTGGTGGCGTCAGTCGGTGCGCGATCGCTTGCTGGCGCGGCTGGGCTCCGTGTCCGATGCCGGTGCGCGCAGTCCGAATGTGGCTGGCATCGTGGTGGCCTTGGTCACCGGCGATCAGGCCGCCATTGACCGCAGCGACTGGGATGTGTTTCGGGCGACCGGGGTGGCGCACCTGATGAGCATTTCGGGCCTGCATGTGACCATGTTCGCCTGGCTGGCCGCGATGGTGGTGGGCTGGTGCTGGCGTCGGTCGGCGCTGTGGGGTTTTCGCGGGGCCTTGCGCTGGCCAGCGCCGCAGGTGGGGGCTGTGGCGGGGCTGGTTTTGGCGGTTCTGTATGCTTTGTTCAGCGGCTGGGGCGTGCCAGCGCAGCGCACGGTCTGGATGCTGGGGGTGGTGGTGTGCTTGCGCCTGTCGGCCAGGCAATGGTCTGCGGCGCTGGTGTGCTTGTTGGCGGCAGCGGTGGTATTGACGCTGGACCCCTGGGCGCTGCTGCAGCCGGGCTTTTGGTTGAGCTTTGTGGCGGTCGCCGTGCTGCTGTGGACCGACCAGCGCTGGCCTGACGCAGCGAGGGAGGATGCACTTCAGGTGGTGCCACAGGTGCATGCAGATGGCAGTACGCAGCCGGGGCTGGTGCAGCGCTTTTGTGCCAGGTGCCTGGCAACTTTTCATGCCAGAGGCCGTTCCTTGCAAGGCGAACGGTGGGGCCGTTGGTGGCAGCGCATCTGGGGTTTGTTGCGCGAGCAATCGGTGGTCACGCTGGCGCTGGCACCTTTGTGTTTGCTGTTCTTTGGTCAGGTGTCGGTGGTGGGTTTGCTGGCCAATCTGGTGGCCATTCCCTGGGTGAGTTTTGTGGTCACACCGCTGGCCATGTTAGGCGTGATCTGGCCGAGCTTAGCGGTGCTGGCGGCATGGGCGCTCCAGCCTTTGACGGCGCTGTTGGTCTGGATGGCCAGTTGGCCGGGTGCCAGTGTGAGCCTGGCTTGGCCGCCTTGGGGCCTTGCGGTCCTGGCTTTGTTGCCCGCGTTTTTGTGGGTGTCGCGCTGGCCCATGTCGTGGAAGCTGGCGAGCTTGCCCCTGCTTTGGCCCGCGCTGTTTTGGACGGCACCGCGTCCGCCTGTGGACACTTTTGAATTGCTCGTCACCGATGTGGGGCAGGGCAATGCGGTGTGGGTGCGCACGGCGCGCCACAGTTTGCTGTACGACGCCGGGCCGCGCTATTCGGCCGAAAGCGATGCGGGTCACCGCGTGCTGGTGCCCTTGCTGGCGCAGGCAGCCGAGCACCTGGACGTGCTCATGCTCAGCCACCGAGACAGTGACCACACCGGTGGTGCGCCAGCGGTCATGGCCATGCAGCCGCAGGCGGTGCTGTGGTCATCGCTCGAAGCCGAGCACCCCTTGCATGCGTTGGCAGCCCGCACAAAAACTTGTCAGCGCGGTCAGGCTTGGACGTGGGACGGCGTGCGTTTTGAAGTTTTGTACCCTTCGGCGCAGCCTCAGCAGTCGCAGGGTAAGGCGCTCAAGCCCAATGCACTCAGTTGTGTTTTGCGCATCAGCGATGGTGTGCATTCGGCCTTGCTGGCAGGGGACATCGAAGCGCCGCAAGAGCAGGCTTTGGTGGCAGCAGGGCTGGCACCCGTCGATCTGCTGCTGGTGCCGCACCACGGCAGCAAGACCTCATCGACGCCCGAGTTTTTAGAGGCCTTAAGCCCCCAGCTGGCGCTGGTGCAAGCGGGTTACCGCAACCGTTTTGGCCATCCGGCCCCCGCGGTGGTGGCGCGGTATGAAGGCCTGAGCATCCGCGTGGTGGACAGCGCACACTGTGGCGCGGCCACCTGGCGCAGCAGGGCACCTGAGCAGCTGGTGTGTGAGCGGGACAAGTCGCGTCGTTATTGGCACCATTTGCCGCCTTGAGCGTCAATCCACAGCCCTACGAGGCGTGTCCTCGGGCCAACTCAATCGTTCAGCGTCAACACCACCGGCGCATGGTCGCTGGGGCGCTCGTTCTTGCGCGGCGTACGGTCGATCACGCAAGCCGTGGCGCGGGCTTTGAGCGGTTCAGAAATCAGGATGTGGTCGATGCGCAAACCCCGATTGCGGCGGAAAGCAAACTCGCGGTAGTCCCACCAGCTGTAGCTTTTTTCGGGCTGCTCGAACAAGCGGAAGCTGTCGGTCAAGCCCAGATCGATCAGGGCTTGCAGCTTTTCGCGTTCGGCATCGGTGCAGTGGATGGTGCCCGCCAGTGCGATCGGGTCCCACATGTCGAGCGCATCGAAGGTGATGTTGTAGTCGCCCAGCAGCACCAGGTTTGGGTGGCGTCTCATCTCGCCCTTGACCCAGTCGCGCAGGGCATCCAGCCAGCGCATCTTGTAGACGAACTTGTCGCTGTCGGGGGCCTGGCCGTTGGGGAAGTACGCGCCGATCACGCGGACATCGCCACCTGCACCGTCTGGGTATGTGGCCGCGATCACGCGTGACATGTCGTCTTCGAAGCCAGGGATGTTCTTCACCACATCCACACCTTCGCTGCGCGATATCAGCGCCACACCGTTGTAGGTTTTCTGGCCAAACCAATGGGCCTGGTAACCGGCTTCGTTGAAGGCAGCGACCGGGAATTTGTCGTCCGTGAGTTTGAGTTCTTGCAGGGCCAGTACATCGGTCGGGTTGGCGGCGAGCCAGTCCAGCACTTGAGGCAAGCGCACCGACAGCGAGTTGACGTTCCAGGTCACGATTTTCATGAGGTGCAGGTTCTTTTAAATGTGCAGGTAGGCCAAAACACCGATCACCACACCACCTGCGCCGGCAAAGTACATGACGTATTCGAGCCATTTCTTTTTTGACAGCAGGGCAATCGCAGCCATGGCAATGGCCACTTGCAGCACGGGGGTTGCTTGTGCCCAACGGTGGTGCTGGTGCATTTGCTCGGCCGACTTGTCGTCCCAGGCTTTGGCTTCGGCTTCCAGTTTTTCAGCGCCGGCCTTGATGTC
>JACCDZ010915038.1_pt1 | contig 15596 bp, 17 predicted proteins | sample 7449551 | NCBI WGS metagenome assembly JACCDZ01 (sample SAMN15323452, study PRJNA562643) | freshwater metagenome | isolation source: river surface water | place: USA:Blue River Watershed | collected 2017-08-18 | reverse complement strand
CGTGCCATCGCTCGTGCCAAGACCATCCTTGCTGAAAAGCAAGCCGCCAAATAAGGAGTGACCATGACGGAAGCCAAAACATCCCTCAAGCGCACCTTGATTGGCAAGGTGGTCAGCGACAAGCGCGCCAAGACAGTGACCGTGCTGGTGGAGCGCCGCGTCAAGCCCGCACTCTACGGCAAGATCGTGGCCAAGTCGAGCAAGTACCACGCGCACGACGAAAAAGGTGAGTACCACCTGGGCGACATCATCGAGATCACCGAAAGCAAGCCGATCTCCAAGACCAAGAACTGGGTCGCCACCCGCCTGGTCGAGAAAGCTGCAGCCGTTTAAGCCCAAAAAGCCCAAGCACTGCAAGCTTCGCCAAAACGACCCACAATGCGTGGGTCGTTTTTTTTGCCTTCCCCTTTTCAACCTGGAGACACACATGATCAAAGTCGGAGACCCGCTCCCTGCCGCCACCCTGATGGAATATTCCGAAGTCGAGGGCAATGGCTGCAGCATCGGCCCCAACCCGGTGGACGTGCGCAAAGCCGCCGCGGGCAAGACGATCGCCCTGTTTGCTTTGCCCGGCGCCTTCACGCCCACCTGCTCGGCCAAGCATGTGCCCGGCTATGTCGAGCAGTACGACGCCTTGCGCGCTGCGGGTGTGGATGAAATCTGGTGTGTGAGCGTGAACGACGCTTTCGTCATGGGCGCCTGGGCGCGTGACCAGAAGACCGGCACCAAGGTCCGCATGCTGGGCGACGGCAGTGCCGAGTTCAGCCAGGCCACCGGCCTCACCCTGGACCTGGCGGCGCGCGGCATGGGCCTGCGCAGCAACCGCTATTCGATGCTGGTCAAGGATGGCAAGGTCGTGACGCTCAATGTCGAAGCACCGGGCAAGTTCGAAGTCAGCGACGCCGCGACGATGCTGGCGCAGGCCAAGGGCTGAGCAGAAGGCGCGCACAAGACAAGGGCCGCAGCAGCGGCCCTTTTTTCTGGGTCTGCGTGCGGCAAGCCCGCTCAGTCCAGCTCGACCTTGAGGTAGTGCGCCCCCGCATAGGGGTTGTGGTAGTAAGGCGGAATTTCTTCGAAGCCCAGGTCCTCGTAGAGCGCGCGCGCCGCTTCCATGTCGTCAAGCGTGTCGAGCAGCACGCAGCTGTAGCCCGCGCGGCGCGCCTCGTCCAGGATGCCTTCGGTCAGCTGGCGACCCAGGCCAAAGCCGCGAAAGGCCTTGCGCACATACAGGCGCTTCATTTCGGCCGCGTTGGGATAGTCCACCGTGTCCAGCGGGCGCAAAGCGCAGCAACCGGCCACCGCGTCTTCCACATGGGCCAGCAGCAATGCCCCGCGCGGTGAGGCGTATTCGCCGGGCAGGCTGGCCAGTTCTGCGTCGAAGGCCTGGAAGCACAGATCGACGTTCAGCGAGTGCGCGTACTCGCTGAAGATCGCACGGACCGCCTGCCAGTCATCGGGACTGTTCGGTGGGCGCACATCGATTCGCGGGGTGTCCAACATCTGGGGTCTGGGGCTGATGCGCGCAAGTGTAGCGCCACGGGAGGCGGCCCAGTGTGCGCTGTGGACCGGCCTCAGCCGAGACCGATCAGCCAACGCACCGCGGCGGCCGAGGCGGCCAGACAGACCGCGGCCCGCAGCCAGTGCCACGCGCCATCGCGCGAGGCGGGCACCTCGGCCGGCAGCACCTTGTCGCCACGCAACATGGGCGTCAGCAAATCTTCGCCTTGGCGCCAGCGGTACCAGGCGATCGCCAGCACATGCAGCGCGACCAGCGCGATCAGCAGTGCCTTGCCCAGGTTTTTGTGCCAGGCCGTGAGCGCACTCACCCATGCGCCGGTCAGCAGCGGGCTCAGCGGGCCGGCGTTGGCGATCTCGTCATCGCTGAACAGACCGGTACCGGCCTGCAGCGCCGTCAAGGCCAGCAGCGCGAGCACCGACCAGGCCCCCAGCGGGTTGTGGCCGACCGTGTGGTGCAGCGGGGCGCGGCCACGCCAATAGGCCAATGCGCTGGCCGGCGACAAGGGCAGGCGCGACCAGCGTGACCAGTGGCCGCCGACCACACCCCAGAGCAGGCGAAAACCGAGCAGGGTCAGCACCGCATAGCCCAGGCGGAAATGCCAGACCATCGCGTCGCCCCCGGTCTGGCCGGTGAGCACCAGGCCCAGCAGACACAGCACCAGGGCCCAGTGGAACAGGCGGGTGGGAACATCCCAAACGCGAACGGTCACCATGAGGCGATCTCCAAACACAGCGGCAAAAATTCAGGAATCGTGCGAGACTGTAACTTCACCATCATCGTTCATGCCAAGGAGAGGCTTGTGAAAAAGATTGTTCAACGTCTGGTGTTGCTGGCGGCCATGACCGCGGCGGGTGCATCGCAGGCCCAATTCGCCAAGCCTGAAGACGCGGTCAAGTACCGCAAAGCGGGCTTCACGCTGATGGCCGCCCATTTTGGCCGCCTCAGCCAGATGGCCCAGGGCAAGCTGCCTTATGACGCCAAAGCCGCCGCGGAGAACGCCGATGTGCTGGCCGTGGTCGCCAGGCTGCCTTATGCCGGTTTCGTCGAGGGCTCGGACAAGGGCGAGACCCGCGCCAAACCCGAGATCTGGAAAGAGTCTGCCAAGTTCAAGGAAGCCGTCGACAAAAGCCAGGCCGAAATGGCCAAGGTGGTCGCGGCCGCCAAGACCGGCAACCTCGACGCCCTCAAGGCCGCCGTTGGCCCGGCGGGCAGCAGCTGCAAGGCCTGCCACGACAATTTCCGCAAGGACTGAGCGCCTGGCCCTGCGGGGCCCGGGCGCGCCTCAGCTGGCGGCCAGCAGCTTTTCGATCAGTTGGTGCAGCTCGGCGAAGTTGGGCGTGCCCACATAGCGCTTGACGATCTCGCCCTGCTTGTTGACGAGGTAGGTGGTTGGCGTGAGTTTGACGTCGCCCCAGGCTTTCGCGTTGGCACCCGTGTTGTCGATCGCGACCTTGAACGGCAAGCGGCGCGATTCGGCAAAGTTCACCACATAAGCGGGCGGGTCGTAGCTCATGGCCACGGCCAGCGTTTCGTAGCCGCGGTCTTGGTATTTGAGGTGTGTGGCCGTGAGCTCGGGCATTTCGGCCACGCAGGTGGTGCAGCTGGTGGCCCAGAAGTTGACGAGTACCACCTTGCCTCGCATCTGCTCGGTGCTGAGTTGGGAGCCGTCCAGCAACACGAAGGACGAGGCCGGTGCGCGCTCCTGCCCGCAACCGGTCAGCGACAGCGCGGCGCCCAGCAAGGCGGCGATGAACAACAGGCGTTTCATGCGCCCTATTTTAGGGGCGGGCCCTTGGCCTTGCCGCAGCTGGGGTGCTGTGGCGGGCGCTCAGATCACGCCTTTGGCACGCAGCGCCGCCTGTTGCTCGGCGCTGTAGCCGAGCAGCGCGCCGAGCACATCGCTGGTGTGCTGGCCCAGCAGGGGCGGCGCATGGTCCTGGCGCACCGGGGTGGCGCTCATCTTGAGCGGGCTGGCCACGAGGCGCAGATCGCCGGCCAGCGGGTGCTGCCAATGGTCGACCATTTGGCGGGCCTGCACATGCGGGTCGGCAAACACCTCGGCCAGGTTGTTGATGGCGCCGCAGGGCACCTTGGCCGCTTCCAGGGCGGTCAGCCAATCGGCCTTGGTGCGGGTTTTGAGCAGCTGCTCCAGCAGGGGCACCAGCACGCCGCGGTGGCGCACGCGGTCGGCGTTGCGGGCGTAGCGCGCATCCTGCGCGAGTTCGGGCACACCGGCCACCGCGCAGAACTTGGCGAACTGCCCGTCGTTGCCCACGGCCAGGATGATGTGGTCGCGCGCATCGGCGGCGCTGCCCTCTGGGGGCTTCACCTCGAACACCTGGTAGGGCACGATGTTTTGGTGCGCGTTGCCCGCACGCCCGGGCACCTTGCCACTGACCAGGTAGTTGGCGCCCAGATTGGCCAGCATGGCCACCTGCACGTCCAAGAGCGCCATGTCCAGGTGCTGGCCTTGTCCGGTGCGCTCGGCGTGGCGCAGCGCCGCCAAAATGCCCACGGTGGCGTACATGCCGGTGAACAGGTCGGCCACGGCCACGCCCACTTTTTGCGGGCCGCCACCCAAATCGTCGCGCTCGCCGGTCACGCTCATCAGACCGCCGATGCCCTGCACCGCGTAGTCGTAGCCGGCGCGCTCTTGGTAGGGACCGGTCTGGCCGAAGCCTGTGACGCTGCAGTACACCAGCTTGGGGTTGAGCGCCGACAGGCTGGCGTAGTCCAGGCCATAGCGCGCCATGTCGCCGACCTTGAAGTTCTCGATGAACACATCGCAGTGCTGCACCAGCTCGCGGATCAGCGCCTGGCCTTCGGGCTGGGCGATGTCGCAGGTCAGCGAGCGCTTGTTGCGGTTGCAGCCCAGGTAGTAGGCGGCCTCCTGGGTGTCCTGTCCAGTGCTGTCCTTGAGGAAGGGCGGGCCCCAGCCGCGCGTGTCGTCGCCGCTGCCAGGGCGCTCGATCTTGATCACGTCGGCGCCCAGATCGGCCAGGTTCTGGGTGCACCAGGGGCCCGCCAGCACGCGGGAGAGGTCAAGGACACGGATACCATCGAGTGCGTTCATAGCTTGCCATTCTCCCCAAAATCCGGGGCACCGGTGTCGCACAGCCATCGAGGGGTGGCCTCCTACAATGTCCCGCATGCGCAGCAAATTTTTTTGGGTGATGACCGCGTGGCTCGGCTTGAGCGCCTGCAGCCCCGAGCAGAACTGGCGTCAGGTGAGCTTCGATGGGACCGGCCTCACGGCCCAGTTGCCCTGCAAACCGGACCGCACGGTGCGCGAAGTGCCGCTCGGGCCAGCGCCGGTCAAACTCAGCGTGGCCGGCTGCGAATCGGGTGAGGCCATGCTGGTGGTGATGAGCGGCGCGCTGGCGCCCGGGGCCGATGCGCAGGCGGTGTTGCTGGGCTGGCGCCAGGCCAGCCTGGCCCATCTGCAGGCCGATCAGGGCTCGGGCGATGCACGGGCCTGGCAACCTGCGGGCTGGCTGCCGCTGGGCGGCGCCTTGCAGCAAACGGCCCAGGGCCGCCGTGCCGATGGCCGGCCCGTTGTGGCGCACCTGGCCTGGGGGGCATTCGCCGAGGGCGAGCATGTGCGTGTGGTCCATGCCGCGGTGTACGCGCCGCGTGGCCGACCCGAGCTCGCGCAAGGTCTGCTGGATGGGCTCAAGCCATGAGCGCGGGGGCGCAGGTCTGGCGCGCCGAGGCCTCCGGCGTGTTGCCCGGGCGTCTGGCGGTGGCGGTTTTTCTGGCGTTTGCCTTTGCCTATTTCCTCTCGACCCTGTTGCGGGCCATCACCGCGACGCTCTCGCCCGTCCTGACCCAGGAGTTGGGGCTCAGCGCGCGTGAGCTGGGCTTGCTGGCCGGGGGCTACTTCCTGGGTTTTTCCTTGACGCAATTGCCGCTGGGCCGTTGGCTGGACCGCCATGGGCCGCGCCGCGTGATCGTGCTGTTTCTGACGGTCGCCGTGCTCGGCTGCCTGGTGTTCGCGCAGGCCGACAGCTTCACCGGGCTGCTGCTCGCGCGCATCCTGGGCGGTGTGGGCGTGAGCGCCTGCCTGATGGCGCCGCTCACGGGCTACCGGCGCTGGTTCGAGCCGGGTGTGCAGCTGCGTGCCAATTCCTGGATGCTGATGGTGGGCGCGTTGGGCATGCTCGCGGCCACGCTGCCGGTGCAGTGGCTGGTGCCGCTGTGGGGCTGGCGCGCGCTGTTTGTGGCACTGGCCGTGTGCCTGGCGCTGGCCATGCTGGGCATCCGCTGGCTGGTGCCGCCCTGGCCAAGCGCATCGGCGCTTGCCCGGCCAGTGGCCGATGCGGGCGGTTATGCCGCCATCTGGCGGCGCCGCTATTTCTGGCGCATGGTGCCGATCGGCTTTTTCAGCTACGGCGGCATGGTCGCCATCCAGACGCTCTGGGCGGGCCCCTGGATGACGCAGCTGGCGGGCTGGAGCGCCGCCGAAGCGGCGGGCGGTTTGTTTCTCATCAACCTGTGCATGCTGCTGAGCTTTTTGCTGTGGGGCGGCATCACGCCGGCCCTCACGCGCCGTGGGCTGCACGCCAATCGCCTGATCGCCGCTGGCGTGCCGCTGAGCCTGCTGGCCATGGCGGCGCTGGTGTTCGCGGGGCCGGCCTGGGGGCCCTACACCGCCGTGGTGCTGACGCTGTTTTGCGTGAGCAGCACCTTTGTCTCCCTGGCCCAGCCTGCGGTCGCCATGGCCTTCCCGCCACACCTCGCTGGGCGGGCGCTCTCGGCCTACAACCTGGTCATCTTCGCCGGGATTTTTGTGGTGCAGTGGGGCATGGGCATCGGCATCGATGTGGTGCGCAACCTGGGGGGCACGGTGGCCCAGGCCTATCAGGTGGCTTTCGGTGTGCTGGGCCTGTGCTCGGCCCTGTCCTGGGCCTTCTTCCTGCTGTTCAGGGCGGATAATCCGGCGTCATGAACGGCATCCTCATCATCGCCCATGCGCCGCTGGCCAGCGCCTTGCGCGATTGCGCCCTGCATGTCTTCCCCGATTGCAGCGCCGAGGTGCAGGCGGTCGATGTGCCACCCGACGAAGCGCCCGAGGACACCCTGGTGCGCGCCCAGCAGGCCATGCACCGGCTGAGCGCCGAGACCGTCTTGCTGGTCAGCGATGTGTTTGGCGCCACGCCCTGCAACGTGGCGCAAAAGCTCAACGATGGCGTGCGCACGCGGCTGGTCGCGGGCGCCAATCTGCCCATGCTGCTGCGCAGCGTCTGCTACCGGCACGAAAGCCTGGAGGCACTCGCCACCCGTGCCCAGGCGGGCGGCACCCAGGGCATCATGCCGGTCGGCAGCACCGCCCCCCAGAACCAAACAGGAAAGAGACATGCTCCAGGCCACCACGACCATCAGCAATAAGCTCGGGCTGCACGCCCGGGCCTCGGCCAAGCTCACCAAGCTGGCCGGCAGCTTTCCGTGTGAGGTGTGGCTCAGCAAGGGCGAACGCCGAGTGAACGCCAAAAGCATCATGGGGGTGATGATGCTGGCGGCCGGCCTGGGCAGTGAGGTCACTCTGGAAACGCAGGGCGAGCGCGAGCAGGAGGCGCTGGACGCCCTCCTCGCGCTGATGGCCGACAAGTTTGGCGAGGGCGAGTAAATGACCTTCAGCATCCACGGCCTCGCGGTCGCGCGCGGCATCGCGATCGGCCGCGCTGTGCTGATCGCCTCCAGCCGTGTCGATGTGGCCCATTACTTCATCGAGCCCGACCAGGTGTCCGCCGAGATCGGCCGCCTGCGCGTGGCGCGCGACCAGGTGATCGAAGAAATCCAGCGCCTGCAAAGCGAGCTGCCCCACGACGTTCCGCACGAGCTGGCGGCCCTGCTGGACGTGCACCTGATGCTGCTGCAGGACGAAGAGGTGACGGCCGGCGTGCGCCAGTGGATCGAGGCGCGCTACTACAACGCCGAGTGGGCCCTGACCAGCCAGCTCGAAGTCATTGGGCGCCAGTTCGACGAGATGGAAGACCCCTACCTGCGCGAACGCAAGGCCGACATGGAGCAAGTCGCCGAGCGCGTGCTGCAGTGCCTCAAGGGCACCGGCTCGGCCATCACGCGCGTGCCGCCGCGGCCGCGCCAGCAGCAGGAGCTGCACCTGGAAGACACCGATGTCCCGCTGGTGCTGGTGGCGCACGACCTGTCGCCGGCCGACATGCTGCAGTTCAAGCAAAGCGTGTTCGCCGGCTTTGTGACCGATGTCGGCGGCAAGACCTCGCACACCGCCATCGTCGCGCGCAGCCTGGACATCCCGGCGGTGGTGGGCGCGCGCAGCGCCAGCCAGCTCATCCAGCAAGACGACTGGATCATCATCGACGGCGACGCGGGCGTGGTCATCGTCGACCCCTCGCCCATCATCCTGTCCGAATACAGCTTCAAGCAGCGCCAGGGCCAGGTCGAGCGCGAGCGCCTGGCGCGCCTGCGCCACACGCCCGCGGTCACGCTCGACGGCCAGAAAATCGAGCTGCTGGCCAACATCGAGATGCCCGAGGACGCGGCCGCTGCGCTGGCCACGGGCGTGGTCGGCGTGGGCCTGTTTCGCAGCGAGTTTTTGTTCATGGGGCGCCAGGGCAACCTGCCCGACGAAGACGAGCAGTACGCGGCCTACTGCCGCGCCGTCGAGGGCATGAAAGGCCTGCCGGTCACCATCCGCACCGTCGATGTGGGCGCCGACAAGCCGCTGGACGAGAACCGCCATGTGGCGGCGCACCTGAACCCGGCGCTGGGTCTGCGCGCGATCCGCTGGAGCCTGGCCGACCCCTCGATGTTCCTCACGCAGCTGCGCGCCATCCTGCGCGCCGCGGCGCACGGCAAGGTCAACCTCTTGATCCCGATGCTCGCGCACGGCAGCGAGATCCGGCAAACGCTGGCGCTGATCGAGCAGGCGCGCCACGAGCTGGACCGCAAGGGGCTGGTGCACGGCCCGGTGCGGCTGGGCGCGATGATCGAGGTGCCGGCGGCCGCGCTCTCGCTGCGGCTGTTCCTCCAATATTTCGACTTCTTGTCGATCGGCACCAACGACCTGATCCAGTACACGCTGGCGATCGACCGCGCCGATGAATCGGTGGCCCACCTCTACGACCCGCTGCACCCGGCGGTGCTGCGGCTGCTGGCCGACACCATCGCGGCGTGCCAGGCCCAGGGCAAGGGCGTGTCGGTGTGCGGCGAGATGGCCGGCGACGTGGGCATGACCAAACTGCTCTTGGGCCTGGGCCTGCGCAGCTTCTCGATGCATCCCTCGCAGGTGCTGCAGGTCAAGCAGCGCATCATCCTCTCGGACGCCACCAAGCTCGAGCCCTGGGCGCAGCAGGTGCTCGACAGCGACGATCCCGCGAGCCTGATGCCGCGCTGAGGCGCTTCAGCGCGTGCGGCCGAGCCAGGCCGCGCCCACGATCAGCGCGGCCGCGCCGCCGATCGAGGCGCTCCAGGGCTCGCCACGGTCCCACAGCAGCAGCGCGGTCGACAGCAGTGGCGTGAGAAAGCTCAACAGCCCGATCTGCCGCGCATCGCCGCGTTTGAGCGCCGCATCCCACAGGAAAAACGCCGCGCCCAGGGGCCCCAGCCCCATGAGCGCCAGCCACCAGAGGTCGCCCGACCGCAGCGCCACCGGCGGCTCGAGCAGCGCATGGCAGGCCAGTGACAGCAGGCCCGACAGCAGGGCGAACAGGCCGATGGCCGAGGTTGGGAAAGGCGCGACGCGCTGCGACCACAGGGAGTAGCTGGCCCAGATGAAGGCCGAGCCCAGGGCCGGCAGGTAGCCCCAGGCCAGGCCACCCTCCACAGGGCGCCCGCCGGTGATGGCCAGCGCCGCGCCCACAAACCCCAGACAGGCGGCCAGCAGTTGGCGCAGGCTCAGGCGGGTGCCGGGCAGGCACCACGGGGCCAGCACCACCATGCCCAGCGGCCACAGGTAGTTGATCAGGTTGGCCTGCACGGGCGGCGCATGCCGCAAGGCGATGAACAGCAGGAAATGGAAACCGAACAGGCCGTACACCCCCAGCGCCAGGGTTCTGGGCGGCACGCGCCACTGAGAAAAATCAAAGCGCGACAGCGGCCAAGCCAGCACACTGCCGATCAGCAGGGCCACGCCCGTCAGCCAAAACGGCGGCAGGTGGGCCAACCGCACGCCCAGCGTGGCCAAGCCGGCCCACAGCACGATGGCCCCCAGCGCCAGCGGGAAGTGAGAATGCATGCGGCGATTGTCGATGTTTTCCAAACCTTGAATCCACCATGAGCACCTTTGACCACGCGGACCTGATCCAGCACATCAACCAGTCCCTTGGCCCCTTCCGCGCCGCGCAGGCCGAGGCCATGCAGGGCTTCGGCCAGTTGGCCAAAGCCGCGATGGCCGAGGGCCAGGTCAGCGCCAAGCACAAGGAGCTGATCGCCCTGGCGATCGGCGTCACACAGCGCTGTTCGGGCTGCATCGGCTTTCACGTCAAGGCCCTCAAACGCCTGGGCGCCACGCGCCAGGAGCTCGAGGAGATGCTGGCGGTCTGTGTCTACATGGGCGGCGGCCCGGCCCTCATGTACACGGCCGAGGCCCTGCAGGCCTGGGATACCATGGCCTGATCAGCGCACCGGCTCAGAAACTGAAGCGCGCCAGCGTTTGTTCGCTGTCGCTGGCAACGCGCGCCAGCTCCCCAGCGGTGGCGGTCAGTTCTTCGGCGGCGCTCGCGTTGCCCACCGCCACCTGGCCCAGTCGGCCGACGCTGGTGTCAATTTCGCGCACCGCCGCACTCTGTTGCTCGACCGCGGCCGCGATGCGGCGCAGCATGCTGTCGGTGGTGTTGGCGCCGCTTTCGATCGCGCTCATGTCTCGCTCGACCTCGGCCACGGCCAACACCGCGCGTTGCGCCTCGGTGCTGGCCTGTTGCACAAGCTGCGTGATTTCTTGCGTGCTGTCGGCCGCGCTGATGGCCAGTTTGCCCACCTCGTCGGCGACGACGGCAAAACCTTTGCCCTGTTCGCCAGCGCGTGCCGCCTCGATCGCCGCGTTCAGGCTCAGCAAATTCGTGCGGTAGGCGATGCCTTCGATGACCTCGGAAATCTTGCTGATTTTTTCGGAGTTGTGGGCCATGCGTTTGACCACTTCGACCATCTGGGCGATCTTGTCTTTGCCGCTGCGGGCATAGTCGAGCGAGCGCCGCGACTCCTGGCTGGCCTGCTCGGTGTTGTGGGCGATGTCCGAGATCGCCTGTGAGGCGGTGCGCAGCGAGCTGGCCACCTGATCGACCGAATGCGACTGCAGCTGCGACCCCTGGGTGATTTGGTCGACCGCCCGTTGGGTTTCGTTCGATTGCCCGGAGAGTTGCTGCGTGCCGGCCTGGAACTGCGCCAGGGTCGTACCCAGCAAGCTCAGCGAGCTGTTGATGTGCGCCTTGAGCTGCTCCAAATCACCACGCCCCTGGGCCTGCACCCGCAGTTGCAGCTGGCCATGGGCGACCCCAGCCATCACCTGGCCGACATCGGCCATCATCGTGTGCAGCTGGTGCAGTGCCTCCTGGGCCAGTTGCAGCGTCACCTGAAATTCGCCCTGCACATCGGCTTCGAGCTGCACATCGAACTGCCCTTGCGACAGCGATTGCATGGCCTGGTTGATGGCGGCCATGGTTTTTTGCATGCTGGCCACGCTGCGGTTGATGGCCTCTTTCACGACCAGCAGATCGCCGCGCAAATCGGCCGTCACATGGGTGTCGAAGCGGCCGGCCGCCATGGCCGAGACGGACTGGCCGACTTCGCGCAGCGCTTGCTGCTGGGCTTGCAGCAAATCGTTGAAGGCCAGGCATGTCTGGCTGACCTCATCGCGTCCGTCCACCACGATACGGCGGCTGAAGTCGGCGGTTTGTTCCACTGTTTTCATGTCTTGGCGCAGGCGCAGCATGGGCTGCACGATGGACCGGCCAATCAGCAGCGCGACAATGGTGCCGCTCAGCACCGAGAGCACGGACAACACCGTGATCCAGGTGTAGCCGACGTCGGCGCTGTGTTCGGCATCGGTGGCGAACGCGGCGATCGCCTCGGTTTGCGATCGGACCAGGCCTTCGACCGCCAGCAAGTAGGCGTTCTGGACGGGGAGCAGGCGGGTGATCAGCATCTCGCGTGCCTGGGCCGAACGGCCCGCCTCCAACAACGCCAGCAGCTCGGTTTCGACCTCGCGGAAGGCCTGTCTTTTGGTGGTCAGTTCCGCCAGCGCCTGCTTGCCTTGTGGAGACTGGACGGTGCCTTGCAGCTGCCCAAAAGCCTGGTCCACGACCGGGACCGACGCCTCGATTTTGGCCAGCTCGGCATGCACCACGGCGTCCTGGCTGGCGATCAGCGCCGTGCGCAAGGCGCGGGCCTGGCGGTTGACTTCATTTTCAATCGCGTGCGCCAGCTGCACCTTCACCAGGCGGTCTTTGACGATCATCTCGGTGTCGTGGTTCAGGCGCTGCAGCTCGTACAGCCCGATGGCCGCCGTGGCCATCAACAGCGCGATCAGCAAGCCAAAGCCCAGGCCCAGACGCGTACGGATGGAGAAATTTTGCAAATTCATAAAACAGCCCAAAAGCCCCTCCATCTTAATTAATTGTTAAATCAATAATTCGACTCGTTCCCCCGCGCCCCGGCAGGCGGTGCAAGCTGCGGCACACTCCGGGCTGTGAAATCCCCCATCCATTTTGTCGACGTCGACCGCCTGGACACCTGGAGCCGCTACCGGTCGGGCCTGTGCGACAGCTGCGCGGCCCATTGCTGCACCATGCCGGTCGAGGTGCGGCTGCCCGATTTGGTGCAACTGCAGCTGGTCGACCCGTTTGAGGCCGAGCATGAGGCGCCCAAACAGATCGCCAAACGCCTGGCCAAAGCCGGCTTGATCGACCATTTCAATTTCAAAAACAACATCTTCACCCTGGCCCGACGGGCCAATGGCGATTGCCAATTTCTGGATGGGCGCACGCGACGTTGCACCGTTTATGAATTGCGGCCCAGCACCTGCCGCAAGCACCCCCAGGTGGGACCCCGACCGGGCCACTGCCCTTACGGCCCGAAAGCCTGAGCGCGTTCATGCGCCTGGGCGCTTGGTGGACGCGTGCTGGCGCATGCCGCTGGCGTTTGCGGCCCGCCCAAAGGCGCTGGTGTCTGGAGGAGAGAAAAAATCCCAGGCAGTTGATGAAGTACCTGTATTTATTTTGACTTGTACTTCTATAGAGCTCATAATTCATAAAAAAGCGAATATGTTGCCGCACATTGACGCTTAATTTGGCAGATTTCCAAAAACCGCCAAATACAAGTTTTTGAGGATGCAACCGAAGGTGGCATGTTCTGGGCAAGCCCCGGACAAGCCATGAACCTCGGTGCGCATCACGCGGTTGTCACACAGCACCAGCGAACAGGGAGAAGCCCATGGCCCAGGGTTACAGCATGCGCATCAGCGCCGACAGGTCCGTGCAAATCATTGATTTGGGCGGCGCAGGGGCCGCCCCCTCTCGGCCGATCCGTATCCCCGCGATCAATGGCGCGCGTTACCAACTGCAGGGCCCCGAGTCCGCCGCTGGCGTGCCCACGGCGGCGCCCAAGGCCGTGAAAATCCGGCGCGTGGGGCAAGACCTGCAGCTGCTGCTGGATGGCCAGGCCGAGCCCAGCGTGGTCCTTGAAGGCTATTACAACTTGCCGGCCAACAGCGCCACCGCCCTGCTGGGCCAGGGCCCGGACGGTGTCTTGCATGAATACCTGGTGCCGCAGGGCGCGGGCGATGGGCTGGAGCTCTCGGCGGTGCCTGAACGCCCCGAACCCTGGGACGCGTTGCTGGCGCAAACGCCCGCGGGTCCCGCAGACACCGGGGTCGGTGGCCTGGTGCCGGTGGCGGCGACCGGCGCGCTCGGCGCTGCGGCCGCCGGTGTCGCGGCAGTGGCCGCCGTTGCGGGCGGTGGCGGGGGCGGAGGAGGTGGTGGTGGCGCTACCACGCCGAGCCTCACACCTGCCCAGGCACTGTTGGCCATCCAAACCGCCGCCGAGGCGAACAACGCCAACGACGCCAGCCTGCCCCTGAGCACCTACGCCAGCGCGGGTGTGACCGGCGTCACGAGCACCAACCTCGCGGCGATCAACAGCGTGCTCAACAGCACTGCCATCCAGGGCAGCCAAGCCGACACGCTGGCAGAAGTACAAGCCATCGTGAACGCCTATACCAAGGTGCTGAATGCCGCCGATGGCAAAGACAGCAACACCCAGGTTGTGCTCACGGCACTGGACTTCAAAGCATTGGGTGTGAGCGGCGTGACCGATGCCGCCGCTCTCCTTTTGTCGGACGTGATTGATGGCAAGATTAATGCCAAGGTGGACAGTGCGGCAGAGCTGCAGGAACTGGCCGATGCGACCAATGCCGTGATCGCGTACAACGCCAGTACCAGCGGCACAACGCCAACTGCCGCGCAACTTAATTTGCTGGTCGCGGGGCAGGTGGTGAACGGGACAATCCTGGGAGTAGGAGATAGCATCCCCACTGAAGAGGCCTTGTCGCTGATGCTGCCCGCAATCTTCGCAGCCAATCGTGATGGCATCCCGGTCACCCAAAAAGAGTTGGCAGAAATCGTCGGACCCACAATGGTGGATTTCAATGATTCGAAGACCCTGGTATGGGGATATGCCGACGCATCGACGACAGATTTACAAAATTCGACCGTACCTGGTTGGCCACCCCAAATGGTTGACTACGAACATTTGGGGATTCAAGGGGTAACGGACCAAAGTCGTGTTGATGCGGTCAATGCCCTGCTGGCGCGTGAAGATGTGAGTTCGTTGAATTTCCCGACAATTGCGCAGCTGCAACAACTCGTTGATACAGCCATCGCTGGTGCTTCTGGCGTTGCGACCATGGCGTCAAGCTCGCTGATGTTGGCCCCCGCCAGTGCCATGGACAGCCTCGACCTGCAGGGGGCGGACAACAGCGCGGTCACCGTGCATTTGGCCGACCTGATCATCCAGCCGCAAACCGTGCAAGGCGTTGCCAGCGATGTGATGAATGGGGTGATGGGCGGCGTTGCCGTCGAGGCGCAGACGCTGGCGATGGGTGCCCAGCTCTACCCGGCCCACGACTTCAACCACGATGGGCAGCTCGACTTGTTGGTGCAGCAGGCGCTGACCGTGCAGACGCTCTGACGGCGTCTGCGGCCCCCCGATGCCGCGCGCTGGCGGCAGGGGGCTGAATCAGCGCAGCGGCGGTGCGGCGTTTTGCATTGCTGCATGCGCCTGCTGATCGGCGTGGTAGGAGCTGCGCACCATGGCGCCCACCGCCGCGTGGGTGAAGCCCATTTCGTAGGCTTTTTCCTCGAACATCTTGAAGGTGTCGGGGTGCACGTAGCGACGCACCGGCAAGTGGCTGTTGCTGGGCGCGAGGTATTGGCCGATGGTGAGCATGTCGATGTCGTGGGCGCGCATGTCGCGCATGACTTCCAGAATTTCTTCGTCGGTCTCGCCCAGGCCGACCATCAGGCCGCTCTTGGTCGGGATGTTGGGAAAGCGGGCCTTGAAGTCCTTGAGCAGTTTCAGCGAGTGCGCGTAGTCGGCGCCGGGGCGTGCTTCCTTGTACAGGCGCGGCACGGTTTCCAGGTTGTGGTTCATCACATCGGGCAGGCCGGCAGCCAGGATGTCCAGCGCCTTGTCCAGGCGGCCGCGGAAGTCGGGCACCAGCACCTCGATTTGCGTCTTCGGCGAGAGTTCGCGCGTGCGGGTGATGCACTGCACGTAATGCTCGGCGCCGCCGTCGCGCAGGTCGTCGCGGTCCACGCTGGTGATGACCACGTAGTTGAGCTGGAGCTTGGCGATGGTCTGCGCCAGGTTCTCGGGCTCTTGCGTGTCCAGCGGGTCGGGGCGGCCGTGGCCGACATCGCAAAACGGGCAGCGGCGGGTGCACTTGTCGCCCATGATCATGAAGGTGGCCGTGCCCTTGCCGAAGCATTCACCGATGTTGGGGCAACTCGCTTCCTCGCACACCGTGACCAGTTTGTTGCTGCGCAGGATGTCCTTGATTTCATAGAAACGCGTGGTGGGCGAGCCTGCTTTGACGCGAATCCAT
>JACCDZ010067104.1_pt1 | contig 15597 bp, 16 predicted proteins | sample 7449551 | NCBI WGS metagenome assembly JACCDZ01 (sample SAMN15323452, study PRJNA562643) | freshwater metagenome | isolation source: river surface water | place: USA:Blue River Watershed | collected 2017-08-18 | reverse complement strand
TTTAATTTTACCTATGAAAAGTTTCAAGATAATGTATTGATAGAGAAGGTAACGGCAAATAGAATTCGTTATGAAGAAGCTACCAAAAATTATACACTTTATGGGTATAATAGAAGAATTGTTGGGGAAACAAATGATGAAATTGTTTCTAGTGATAAATTAATGGTCAAATACAATTTTGAACCAGATGATTTAACACCTGTAATTTACGTTGCAGAAACGATGACCATAGGAGAGTTAAACCATTTTATTGAAAAAGAACGATCACGAGGTAATGGAAATATCAATACATATTTAGTAGTATTTTATAAAAAGTTTAGTTTGCCTGTATCTGCTTTTATACTTACCATTATAGCAGTTGCTGTATCTTCAATGAAAAGAAGAGGAGGTATGGGAATTAATCTAGCAATTGGTATTGTTATAGCTTTTGTTTTTATTTTTATCGACAAAGTATTTGGTACTCTTGCTGAAAAATCTAGTATTCCGCCGTTAATAGCGGTTTGGTTGCCTAATCTTGTTTTTGGAATTCTAGCTTATTACCTACTTCGCAATGCAAAACGATAATTTAAAAAGTTATTTACACCTTCATGTAATCGTTTTTATTTGGGGGTTTACAGCAATTTTAGGCAAATTAATATCATTAGAAGCCTTAGATTTGGTTTGGTATCGCATGCTTTTTGCTTCAGTTATCATGACTTTTGTTGTGTTATTAAATAAAGAAAAAGTAAAAGTGCCGTTCCATATTTTTATTGGGTTTCTTCTTTGCGGAATTATCATTGCGGCCCATTGGCTCACATTTTACCAAGCAATTAAAGTGTCTAATGTTTCTATAACCTTAGCGTGTTTGTCTACAGGTGCTTTTTTTGCTTCCATTTTAGAACCTATTTTTTACAAAAGAAAAGTGATTTGGTATGAACTGCTTTTTGGCGTCATAGTAGTAATAGGGTTAGGAATCATCTTTAATGTTGAAACAAAATATACTACCGGAATTTACTTAGCCGTTTCATCAGCATTTCTTTCGGCTTTATTTTCTGTAATTAACGGAAAATATGCCAAAGAATACGATCCTAATATCATTTCACTTTATGAATTATCAAGTGGGGTTTTCTTTTTAAGTGGCTACTTGTTTTTTGCAGGAAGTTTTACACCCGCTTTCTTTGCCCTTTCAATGAACGATTTGATTTGGTTGTTCTTGTTGTCATCCATTTGTACGGCTTATGCATTTTCAGCATCCGTAAAAGTGATGAAGTTTTTGAGTCCATTTACCGTAATGTTAACCATTAACTTAGAACCTATTTATGGAATTATTTTAGCGCTTCTAATTTTTGATGATACAGAAGAAATGACACCTTTGTTTTATGTGGGAGCCTTATTAATTCTTATCACGGTTATTGCTAATGGAATTGTAAAAAGCAAGAAAAAGAAACAACTTATTACCGATTAATTTATTAAAGTTAATTGAAAATTTTATCTTTGTAACAACAAACACAAACCCTAATAAACCGATTATGGAATATTTAGATTTTGAATTACCAATTAAAGAGCTTGAAGACCAATTAGATAAATGTCAAATCATTGGTCAAGAATCAGATGTAGATGTATCAAATACATGCAAGCAAATTGAGAAGAAATTAGAAGAAACTAAGAAAAAAATATACAAAAACCTTACCGCTTGGCAACGTGTACAATTATCACGTCATCCTAATCGTCCGTATACATTAGAGCATATTACGAATATTACCAATGGAACGTTTTTAGAACTTTTTGGCGACAGAAATTTCAAAGACGATAAAGCCATGGTAGGGGGATTAGGTCAAATCAACGGACAATCGTTTATGATTATTGGTCAGCAAAAAGGGATTAATACTAAAATGCGCCAATACAGAAACTTCGGTATGGCTAATCCAGAAGGATATCGCAAAGCTTTACGTTTGATGAAAATGGCAGAGAAATTTAATATTCCTGTATTAACATTAATTGATACCCCAGGAGCATATCCAGGTTTAGAAGCTGAAGAGCGAGGACAAGGAGAAGCTATTGCAAGAAATATTTTTGAAATGGCTCGTTTAAAAACGCCAATTATTTCTGTAATCATTGGAGAAGGCGCTTCAGGTGGAGCATTAGGAATTGGAGTAGGAGATAGAGTATATATGTTAGAAAATACTTGGTATTCTGTAATTTCTCCAGAGTCATGTTCTTCCATCTTATGGAGAAGTTGGGAATATAAAGAACAGGCAGCCGAAGCTTTGAAATTAACTTCTTTCGATATGAAAAAACAAAAGTTAATCGACGATATCATTCCAGAACCTCTTGGTGGTGCTCACTATGATAAAGAAACTACTTTTAAATCGGTTGCTGAATATGTAACAAAAGCTTACAACGAATTAAAAGATTTATCAACAAAAGATTTAGTGGCAAAACGTATGGATAAATATAGCAAAATGGGTGAATTCAAAGAGTAGTCACTTATTTTCAAATTATAAAAAAAATCCGAAGCCCTAAGTTTCGGATTTTTTTTGTCTTATTAACAAAATTTTGAAGTTATTAACAGCGCAGTATTAAGAACTCGATTTAAAATTATTTAAAAAAAGAGTACCTTAGCAATATGGAAAATGTCAGAAATATGAACCCGATAAAAGTAGATAAAACTACGATTATCAATTTGGAAAAAGGAAAGTTACCCCCACAAGCATTAGAACTTGAGGAGGCAGTGATTGGTGCCATGATGATTGATAAAAAAGGGGTAGATGAGGTAATTGATATTTTACAACCCGATGCCTTTTATAAAGAGGCACACCAATATATTTTTGAAGCCATAGTTCAGTTGTTCAATGAAACACAACCAATAGACTTATTAACCGTTTCGGCTCAATTGAAGAAAAATGGAAAATTGGAATTGGCGGGTGGTGATTTTTATTTAATTCAGTTAACACAAAAGATTTCTTCTTCGGCTCATATTGAGTTTCATTCACGTATTATTCTGCAAAAATACATTCAAAGAAGTTTGATTAAAATTTCTAATGAAATTATTGAAGAATCGTATGATGAATCTACAGATGTATTCGATTTACTAGACAAAGCCGAATCTAAATTGTACGAAGTAACGCAAGGAAACATCAAACGAAGTTCTGAAACTGCTCAAAGTTTGGTAATTCAAGCTAAAAAACGAATTGAAGAAATTGCAGGTAAAGAAGGTTTGAGTGGAATTCCAACAGGTTTTCACGATTTGGATAAGTTAACTTCAGGATGGCAACCTTCAGATTTAATTATTGTGGCAGCACGTCCGGGTATGGGTAAAACGGCATTTACGTTATCGATGGCACGAAATATGGCCATTGATTATGGTGCGCCAGTAGCTTTTTTCTCACTAGAGATGTCTTCGGTTCAGTTGATTACACGTTTGATTTCTTCCGAAACCGGATTATCATCTGAAAAATTAAGAACTGGAAAATTAGAAAAACACGAGTGGGAGCAATTGTCTATCAAAGTAAAAGACTTAGAAAAAGCGCCTTTGTTTATTGATGATACCCCATCACTATCGATTTTCGATTTACGGGCAAAAGCAAGACGTCTTTCTTCACAATACGGAATCAAAATGATTGTAATCGACTACCTTCAGTTGATGACAGCTGGTGGAAATGGAAAAGGTGGTGGTAATCGTGAGCAAGAAATCTCGACCATTTCCCGAAATTTAAAAGCCTTAGCCAAAGAGTTGAACGTTCCTGTGATTGCACTTTCGCAGTTATCTCGTGCGGTAGAAACTCGTGGTTCAAGTAAGCGTCCTTTACTTTCTGATTTAAGGGAGTCAGGAGCAATTGAGCAAGATGCCGATATTGTATCGTTTATTTATCGTCCAGAATATTATAAAATTGACGAATGGGATGATGAAGAACGTTCACCAACGCAAGGTCAAGCCGAATTTATTGTAGCAAAACACCGTAATGGAGGTTTAGATAATATTCGTTTAAAATTCATAGGAAATTTAGGTAAGTTTGATAACTTAGATGATTTTGGTTCGCCTTTTGATGCCCTACCTTCAAAAATGAATCTTGATGATACGAATCCTTTCATCACACCTAATTTGCCTACGCCTAATGAAGCTTTTGGAAGCGCAATGAATTCATTTGATGATGATTCTGACGTTCCTTTTTAAATGAGATGTATAAAGAATAAAAAAAACAGACAAATCGTCTGTTTTTTTTATTAATTTTTTTACTACATTTATGACTCAATTATAAAAACTTATTATGGCAGATTTTACAATTTCTCTCGATGAAGCAAAAGCTTGGACAACTTCATGGAGAACCAATCCCCCGAAAGATTTAGCAAAAGGTCATTTAATCCCTGGTGATGCTCTTAGAGAATTATTAGCAACCGATGGAGTTGTAGATGTGAGAGCCTACATGGGAGTAGATGCAACCGGAACGCAAAAATTAGCGTATGTAGGCGTTGACGCAAATGGAAAAGACTTAATTAGCGCAGACCATTTGATTTACGATACAACGCAACCATGTCCTAAATGTTGTGATCCTTCAAGTCCTCTATTTACGCCTTAATTTTGTTAGATTCTAAATATTTATATTTTACGTCTGCAGTATTATGCTTACTTTATCTTGTAGGTTTTTTCAAAAATGGAAAAGCTTACAAGATTTTTACAATTTATATAGTAGGTGTTTTAATCATCGATTACATTAGTTCCAATTTGTGGAAATGGTTTCGTATTTACAATGTATTCTTGCAACATTTTTATGAGTTATTCCAATTTGTAATACTGAGTTATTTCTATTCTCTATTATTAAAAACAAAAGCACAATTAATTTCGGTTTACGTTTTATTAATTGTACTGCCTATTTTTTTATTTTCAAGGTACTTATTTAATCCTAATTTGTTTCTAGAGTTTAATCTTTTAGAAACTTATTTAACAACCATGCCTCTAATTATTTATTCAACTATGCATTTGTACAATAATCTTGGAGGAAAGTCAGAATATTATTTTACAAATATTGGACTGTTGTTTTATTTATTTACGAGTACTTTTATTTTTTTAATTTACAAGTTGGTTGTTATTTTAGAGTTCGATGAATTTAATGATATAATGATTGATATAAATATCATACTGCAATACATAAAATTTGCATTCTTCTTTTATCAATGGAAATTAATTTATTTTAATAAGAAATGAAAGAAATTAATTTAGAAAATAGCGAAATAATTCAAGTATTTTTCTTTGTCTTACTTGCATTTATATCCATGTTTATGGTGCTAATTATGTTTTTCTATTTTTCAAGAAAAAAAATTGTAAAAATAGAAGTAGACAAGAAAAATTTGGAAATTGAACATCAAAAAGAGTTGTTGCATTCCATTTTGTTTGCTCAGGAAGAAGAACGCAAACGAATAGCACAAGATTTGCATGACGATATTAGTTCAAAACTAAATATAGTTTCCTTAAACAGTCATTTGCTTAAAACACCTAATTTAAATGAGGAAGAGCAAATGGAAATTACAAATAATATTATTGAATTAACCCAAAATGCCATTGAAAATTCGAGGCGTATAGCACACGATTTATTGCCTCCAGTATTAGAAAAATTTGGACTTCATGCAGGTATTGAAGAATTAGTAGAAGAGTTAAATAGCACTAAAATTGTTAAAGTTTCATTTGATAATCAAATTAATTTTGACAACTATCCTATTGAAAAACATTTACATATATTTCGAATCTTGCAAGAACTGTTAAATAATTCAGTACGTCATGGAAAAGCAACTGAAATTTCAATTCAATTCACTAACTTCGATGGCCAAAATAGTTGTACTTACATTGATAATGGTATTGGATTTGACAATTCAAGTGAGGAATACCAAAAAGGATTGGGAATGAAAAACATAGAAAGTAGAATAAACTTCTTAGGTGGTCAGTTTAGTTTTAATTCTCAACCTAATGAAGGTGTAATTATGGTGTTTAACTTTAAGTGATGAATAATAAAATTAAAATAATTTTAGCTGATGATGAGGAATTGTTCCGTAAAGGAATCTATTTCTTACTTAATCGCGAACCCAATATTGAAATTATTTATGAAACTTCAAATGGGAGCGACTTAATTGAACATTTAAAAACGACATCGCAACTTCCAGATATTATAATGATGGATTTAAAAATGCCTCATTTAAATGGAGTGGAAGCCACAAAAATTATTCATAAAGACTTTTCTTCTATTCGAGTTATTGCACTTACAAGTTATAATACAAGGTCGTTCATAGCCAATATGATAAATGTAGGAGCTGCATCTTATTTGGTTAAGAGTGCTTCACCAACCGATATGATTAAAACGGTAAATGAAGTTGCCCAAAAGGGATTTTATTATAATGAAACCGTTATGGAAGTAATTCATCAAAATATAATCTCAAGCGTTTCTTCAAGAACTATTCTTGATGAGGATTTTTTAACGGAAAGAGAACGAGAAGTTTTAGAGTTAATTTGTAAGCAATACAGTTCGGTTGAAATAGGAGAGATGTTGAGTTTAAGTACCAGAACGGTTGACGGCCATAGAAATAATTTGTTAGTAAAAACAAATTCAAAAAATATGGCAGGATTGGTAATTTTTGCCATACAAAATAAAATAATAAACTTAGAAGACTCTAATAATATGGGGTCTTAAATGCATATTATGTGAATGAAATTAATAGTTTCTGCAAAATTGAAAAACTAAAATAAAATACACTAGAATTGTTATTATCAACACGATATATCCAATTTTTTTTAATAATTTCATTTCTCTTGAGTTTAATAGCGATGTGTTTTTGCTGTTTGAATCCATTCTCATTTTTGTTTATATCTACAAGTCAAAACTAGGATAAAAAAAAATCCTGTGTAAGCGTAAAAATACCTGATTTTCAAACCAAGTATTTTTACGGGGGTAACCAGGTATTTTTACGGGGGTATGACTTTAACATTTCTGTAAATGTAAATCCCCAAAAATGTTTTAAATTAGTCGATTATATATGAAATTCATGAAGTTTAAAAGCCTTAATTTATTTATAGTATTGTTTTTTCTTTGCACTTTTACAAGCAGAGCATCATTTCTATTGCTCCCAATGGAAGCCGAAGGACAGCAAAATCACTTAAAAGCATACGGCATTACCTATTGGGCTTTAGACAAAAGTTACAAAGTAAGTTGGTTATTAAATTACCGAGGCGGCTCGTTTTTATTACCCGATGCTCCCGAAATTAGAAAAGAATGTCAAATCAGAGGAGTAACTTTTGAAATACTATCGGATGCATCCGCCAATTCTATTTTAGATGATATTAGTTCGCCTTCTCAAAATATGGAAACGGTTGTCTTAGAAAAAGCACCTAAAATAGCCGTATATACTCCAAAAGGAAAACAACCTTGGGACGATGCGGTGACAATGGTGTTGACCTATGCTGAAATTCCCTATACCGAAATTTATGATGAGGAAGTATTGTCTGATCAACTATTATTATATGATTGGTTGCACTTGCATCATGAAGATTTTACAGGACAATATGGAAAATTTTTTGGAAATTATCGCAATATGCCCTGGTACATTCAACAAAAAGCAGATGCGGAAGCATTGGCAAAAAAGTTAGGCTATAACAAAGTATCAGAAGAAAAGTTAGCGGTTGCAAAAAAAATCAGAGATTTTGTTATCGGTGGAGGTTTCATGTTTGCCATGTGTTCAGCAACGGATAGTTTTGACATTGCACTTTCAGCAGAAGGTGTAGATATTTGCGAACCCATGTTTGACGGTGATGACGCCGATGCCAATTATCAGACTAAAATAGATTATTCCAGCACATTTGCTTTTAAGAATTACAACCTAGTTCGCAATCCAATGGTGTACGAGTTCTCAGATATTGATACTACAGAGCAACACGGAAAAGGGGCTTTCACTATGGATAAAGATTACTTTACTTTAATGGAATACTCCGCAAAATGGGATCCAATTCCTACCATGTTGTGCCAAAATCACACTCAATTAGTAAAAGGATTCATGGGACAAACTACCGCTTTTGATGCCGAGAAAATAAAATCCAACGTATTAGTAATGGGAGAATGTAAAATCAACGGAGAAGCGCGCTACATTCACGGTACCAAAGGAAAAGGAATGTTCACGTTTTACGGCGGACACGATCCAGAAGATTACCAACATAGAGTAGGAGATGCACCCACGGTTTTAGATTTACATCCAAACTCTCCGGGCTATCGCTTGATTTTAAACAACGTATTGTTTCCTGCTGCGAGAAAGAAAAAATTAAAAACATAGTTTATTTCAAAATATCCTTAATAATCATCCAATGATGTTTCGTGTGTAATATCAAGAATTTCTCTGTTTCCCTCTTGTTTAAAACCCCAAAAAATGGATGCTGAAAATGAACATTTTTATCCAAAGTTTTCCAATCCTTAATATTTTCTCTCACTATTTCTAAACTTAAATTCAAAGTTTCAGGAGAAATATCACCTTCAGGTCTAACGATTTTTGGAGCTTTTGCTTTTCCTCTTGGAATCTTTTTCGCTACTGACATAATTAAAAAACGTTTAAAATTAAAATGCCATTGATATTCCGACGGATTTGAATGTTTACAAGCCGTTACAATTTGGTCAATCGTTTTTAAACTATGGGCTATATGCCAACCCACGCTTCCCGAAGAAACCGCTAAATTCACTTTGTCAAAAGACAAAATATCCGATTGTAATTGATCTAAAAGCTTGTGTAATTCTTGCATAATGTTAGTTGTTACTGTATTATTCTTATGTGATTTCGAGTGTTTTGTGTTTGTAAATCCTTAGATTTTTAAGAACAAAATGTATTGAGAACTATCAGAAACGCTTTAATACCTTTTACTTATTCTCATTTGCCTTTTTATTTAACCATTAAAAACGCAATTCCACTATCGTCATTTCGAGTGTTTTTCTTTTATAAATCCCTAGATTTATAAAAGAAAAATGTATCGAGAACTATAGAAACGTTTAACCTATTGCTCTTTAAAAGTCCAAAACAAAATTCTACTTACTTTATTCCCGTGCTTCATTTCTGTAATTTGGTACGAAGCCTTTACTTTTTTAAGATGTGATAGCAACGGTTTCAAATTATCCTTTTTCGAAACTAACGACGAAAACCATTTCACCTGCGTTTTAAAATGCACACTTTCATAAATCATATTGCTAATGAACGTCAATTCCCCACCTTCGCACCAAAGTTCCGAATTTACACCACCAAAGTTCAACGTTGGTTTTTTCGAATCTTCAATGCCTAAGTTTTTGTTTTTGCGAATCGTGCCTTTATTCGCTTCTTCTTTCGAACTATGGAAAGGCGGATTACAAATCGTCATATCAAATTTGTCTTCTGGAAGAATGATATTCTTGAAAATGTTTCGTTTTGAGGTTTGCAATCGCAACGCAACGTTTTCTTGTAATTTCTGATTCGAATTGATATTTTCCTGAGCCGCTTCAAAAGCTTGTTTGTCAACTTCACTCCCCACAAAACGCCAATCATATTCTGAAACACCAATAATCGGATAAATACAATTTGCTCCAATTCCAACATCTAAAATGCGAATTTTGTGCTTGGTTTGAATCGTGCCATACGTATCTTCTAAAACATCGGCAACTTGATGAATATATTCCGCGCGTCCTGGAATAGGCGGACAAAGAAAACCTTTTGGAATATCCCAATTTTTCAAACCATAATACTGCAACAACAACGCTTTGTTCAACATTTTCACCGCATCAGGATTCGCAAAATCAATCGTTTCGGTGCCAAATTCATTTACCGCAACAAATGGCGCTAAATCTGGATTAGCTGCAATTAAAGTTTTAAAATCGTATTTGCCGTGGTGTTTGTTTTTCGGATGAAAGCCGGTTATGGTTTTGGTTGTATTCAAGGTAATATTTTTAAAGTGTAAAGGTATTGAATTCTGGGGAAGGTTATTAAAGAATAATTAATAAAAGATTTTTATATTTGATGATATAATCGAGTTAGGCACAAGTTAAAACAACATAAACAGAAATGACACCAAAGAAACAATTAGAATCAATCCTTTCTAATAAATATAAATCGGAAGATGGTGATTTGTATAAGGTAGAATTGTTGGACGGAATGACTGATAGCGAAATAGAAAACATGAAAGGTCAGCTACCGAGTAACACCCTACCCACTGAAATTGATGAACTACTGAGATTTAGTAAAGGTTTTGAATTCTATGGACTCGAAGAAGTCCGTTTTGATGCCTACGGAGATTTTGGGTTTGAAGAAATATTTCCTTACTCAATTCAACTTGCAGGAGATGGATTTGGGAATTTTTGGATTTTAGATATAGACTCCAAAGGAAATTGGAATTCAGTTTATTTTGTCTGTCACGACCCAGCTGTAATTGTAAAACACTCTGAAAATCTAACGGAATTTATAAAACACGTTGACGAGTATGGACAAAAAAGGGATCAATCCAACTTAGACATTATTCACGAAAAAACAGTAATGGATATTTGGAGCGAAAAAGTCGGAATTATGGAAAAAAATGAAAAGGATTATGAATTTGAAAACGGACAAGTTGAATTACCTGAAATGTATTTAGTAGCAGACTTGACTGATAAACCGATAAAAACAGGATTTCCGTGGGGCAAATCGGGACCGAATACAAAAATCATAAGACCGAATGATAAACCGATTTGGATAGTTGAGAAACGAGTAAAGCAAGGTTTTCTATCAAGACTTTTCGGTGGAAAGAAATAAAAAATCCCGATAGCGCAAAATCACATTCAGAAAAATTAATTTATGAATAAATCAAAAACAGAAATAATAATAATTTTTATACTTTGGTTGAGCATAATTTCATCTTTATATCTAAATTATAAATTTGACATAACCCGATAGCGCGGAATTGCATTCCGTGCCCACAAACAAAATAATATCATGCAAAAAAGAATTTTATTTTTATTAGTTGTAATTGCATTATTTTCTTGTTCTACTAACAAAATGAATTTCTTACAATTTGAAATACCCGATAGCGCGGAATTGCATTCCGTACCCACAATCCAAACACACTACAAATAAAAAAAACCCGATAGCGCGCAATTGTATTCCGTACTTAAAATAAAAAACCCCGATAGCGCGGAATTGCATTCCGTGCCCACAATCCAAACACACTACAAATAAAAAACCCCGATTTTCATCGGGGTTTAATATATAAGTAAGATAAACTGAGTTAGACGTAATTATTTAATTTTGTTAACGATAGCTGTGAAAGCAGCTGGGTGGTTCATAGCTAAATCGGCAAGAACTTTACGGTTCAATTCGATATTATTAGCTTTTAATTTCCCCATAAACTGAGAATAACTCATTCCGTGTAAACGAGCACCAGCGTTAATACGCATAATCCATAATGCACGGAAATTTCTTTTGTTTTGTTTTCTATCACGGTAAGCATAAACCATTGCTTTTTCTACCGCGTTTTTAGCTACAGTCCAAACGTTTTTACGTCTTCCAAAGAAACCTTTGGCTTGTTTTAATACTCTTTTTTTTCTAGCTTTAGTAGCTACTGAATTTGTTGCTCTTGGCATAATTTTAAATGTTTTTTGCAGTAAGGCGATCTTTCGATTCTTCTAAATTCTAAACTCAAAATTCTGAATTCAAAACAGCCCACTCCAGGGTTACTAAATTGTTTTAACCAACAACGATTAAATTAAATTTAATTGTTGTTTAATGCTTCTCTCATCTGTTGGGTGAACCAATGTAGCGTGAGTTAAAGCTAATTTACGCTTTTTAGATTTTTTAGTCAAAATGTGACTTTTAAAAGCGTGTTTTCTTTTGATCTTTCCAGAGCCAGTAACTTTGAATCGTTTCTTAGCACTAGATTTTGTTTTCATTTTAGGCATTTTCTTCCTGTATTTATAATCTATCTTACTTATTATTTTTTAGTTTTCAGTCTCTGTTTTCAGATTAACTACTGAACACTGCGACTGTTAACTGTTTACTTTTTCTTCTTCGGAGCAATGTACATAATCATACGTTTTCCTTCTAAAACTGGCATCGCTTCTACTTTTCCAAACTCTTCCAATTCTTGAGCCAAACGTAATAACAAAATTTGTCCTTGCTCTTTGTAGATAATCGAACGCCCTTTAAAGAATACGAATGCTTTTAATTTAGCACCATCTTGTAAAAATTTAATCGCGTTCTTTTTCTTAAACTCATAATCATGCTCATCTGTTTGAGGTCCAAAACGGATCTCTTTAATTACAATCTGAGTTGATTTTGCTTTAAGTTCTTTATCTCTCTTCTTTTGTTGGTACAAAAACTTACCATAATCCATCAATTTACAAACGGGTGGCTCAGCATTTGGAGAAATCTCTACCAAATCAACTTCTTGCTCTTCAGCTAAACGAAGGGCTTCCGCTATTTTGTAAACTCCAGGCTCAATGTTTTCGCCTACTAAACGTACTTCAGGTACACGAATCAAATTGTTGATACGGTGCGCTGCTTTTTTCTCTTCGCGAGGTTGAAAACCTCTGTTGTTTCTAATTGCTATGGCTTTAAGATTTTAGTTAAACTTAAAATTGTTTTAATGTTTTATTGATTTCTTCGTTTATCATTGCAGCAAATTGCTCAATAGTAACCGATACATTTCCTTTTCCTTCTTGTCCGCGTTGTCTCACAGAAATGGTTCCGTTTTTCTCTTCTTCCTCGCCAACAATCAGCATAAACGGATATTTGTTCATCTCCGCTTCTCTAATTTTCTTACCGATTGTTTCGTTTCGGTTGTCAATTAGGGCGCGAATTTCGTGATTTTCTAGCAAATCTAAAACTTTTTTCGCATAATTTTCATATTTCTCACTCAAAGACAAGATTATAGCTTGCTCTGGCATCAACCAAATTGGGAAATTTCCTGCTGTGTGTTCTAATAAAATAGCGATAAAACGTTCCATCGAACCAAAAGGCGCTCGGTGAATCATAACTGGGCGATGTAACTTGTCATCCGCACCTTTATAAGACAATTCAAAACGCTCTGGTAAATTGTAATCTACTTGAATGGTTCCTAATTGCCAACTTCTGCCTAAAGCATCTTTTACCATGAAATCCAATTTTGGACCATAGAAAGCCGCTTCTCCAGCTTCAATCACATAATTCAATCCTTTGTCTTTCGCTGCACTGATAATTGCATTTTCTGCTTTTTCCCAGTTTTCTACGCTACCTATATATTTATCCGGATTATCTAAATCACGAACCGATACCTGAGCCGTAAAGTTTTCAAATCCTAACGAACCAAAAACATATAATACTAAGTCGATAACATTTTTGAATTCCGCATCCAATTGATCAGGCGTACAGAAAATATGCGCATCATCTTGAGTAAATCCTCTAACACGAGTCAATCCATGCAATTCACCTGATTGCTCATAACGATAAACTGTTCCAAATTCAGCATAACGTTTTGGTAAATCTTTATACGACCAAGGTCTTGCATTGTAAATCTCACAGTGGTGTGGACAGTTCATTGGTTTTAGCAAGAACTCTTCGCCCTCCGCTGGAGTATGAATTGGTTGGAAACTATCCGCACCATATTTAGCATAGTGTCCAGAAGTTACATACAAGTCTTTCATCCCAATGTGAGGCGTAACTACTTGCTCGTAACCTGCTTTTTTCTGTGCTTTTTTCAAAAATTGCTCTAATCTATCGCGCAAAGCAGCTCCTTTTGGTAACCATAACGGCAAACCTTGACCTACTTTTTGTGAAAAATGAAATAATTCTAATTCTTTTCCTAATTTTCTGTGGTCGCGGCGTTTTGCTTCTTCTAATAATTCTAAGTAATCCGTTAAGTCTTTTTGTTTTGGGAACGAAATTCCGTAAACACGAGTTAACTGCTTATTTTTTTCATCACCTCTCCAGTAAGCACCCGCCACCGATAAAATTTTCATCGCTTTGATAATTCCTGTATTCGGAATATGACCACCACGACACAAATCAAAGAAGTTCGAATGATCGCAGAACGTAATGGTTCCGTCTTCTAAATTCGAAATCAACTCTGTTTTGTACTCATTATCTTTATAAACCTCTAATGCTTCTGCTTTTGAAACCGAACGCATTTTAAATTCATGTTTCTCTCTCGAAATTTCTAACACACGATCTTCAATCTTTTTGAAATCGGCATCCGTAATTTTTTTATCACCAAAATCTACGTCGTAATAGAAACCATTATCAATCGCAGGTCCAAGTGTTAATTTAATTCCAGGGAAAATTTCTTCTAAAGCTTGCGCCATCACGTGCGAAGTCGAATGCCAAAAAGCTTTTTTACCTTCTTTGTCATTCCACGTATATAATATAAGTGTACCGTCCGTCGTTAAGGTCGTCGTCGTTTCAATAGTGGTACCATTATAGGAAGCCGAAATCACGTTTCTAGCCAAACCTTCACTAATGCTTTTCGCAACATCCATTGGAGTAACTCCTTGAGCCATCTCCTTAACCGACCCGTCGGGTAAAGTAACTTTTATCATTGTTTAAAATTTATAAGTTGCAAATATAAACGAATAATAAAATCCATACAATATATATAAGGTATAATGTTAAAAAAGATTAGAAGCACATGTTCGGCATTCCATAAAGACTACTTGTCCCGCTGTCCGCTATATCTTTTACAAACCTGACGGGTTTATAAAAGGATGCCACTCCCATCGGGGCTATTCAAGACGTTTAGCATTCCAGATAACTATTCCACCGGCTCGCCAAGCGAGCACTAATCCCTTGCCCCTGCGAGCAATTGTCATTCCGCAGAATAGGAATCTCCTGCGAGCAGGCTTTTGCTTAACGCAGTTAAGCCACGCCCCGCAACTCCAACAAGTGCAACGCCTCTGTGAAACTCACTCAACATAATCCATATCAAAAAAAACTCGGTGCAGCTCTGTGTAAAACTTTTCACAATCCTAAACTGTACATATATAATAGTATATAAAACTTCTCCATTCAAAATAAACGAATACTTCATAGAAAGTATTCCCCCTTCGAAGGGGGTTAGGGGGATGTTTCGTCCAGTTCCTCTACCCGCCAACCCCTTCTATGAACTTTTTCAATACTATATATAAGTAGCAAAAAACTTATCTGACTTATATGTTTAACAAACCCTTCGCGACCATTGCGCCTTCTTTGTACACTTTGCGCTTAAACCCTCAAAAAAACTTTCTTATATTAAATCCTTGTTATCAGCGTGTTAAGAAAAACATCAAAAAAAAGAATAAAAAAAGATTACAAAAGGCTTGCGAGAAGAGAAAAGATTGCTACTTTTGCACCCGCATTAGAGCAGAAGTTCACACACAAACTGAAGAGTTAAACAAATCAAAAAAACTTTTAAAAAAGTTGAAAAAAGATTTGGATAATAAAAAGTAAAGGTAGTATCTTTGCCGACCCGAAACGAAAGAATCGGGGCGTACAAGTTCTTAAAAATAGTGGTTGAGTGGTCAGGGAAAAATAATCAAAAAATTTTTTCAAAAAAGCTTGCCAGATTAAAAAAGAGTTGTACTTTTGCACCCGCTAATCGAATGAGAGGCGAGAATAAAAAAAGAATGACACGTTCATAGACATATTGAATTG
>JACCDZ011400668.1_pt1 | contig 15604 bp, 15 predicted proteins | sample 7449551 | NCBI WGS metagenome assembly JACCDZ01 (sample SAMN15323452, study PRJNA562643) | freshwater metagenome | isolation source: river surface water | place: USA:Blue River Watershed | collected 2017-08-18 | reverse complement strand
TTTAGATTCACGTTTACAAACACACGTGAATAACTTTAATAACCCACATAAAACCACTGCAGCCCAAGTCGGTGCTTATACTAAAGCACAAACCGATGCTCTGATAAACGGTGTGGGTAAAAAGGTAGACGACTTAAAGGCTTTGTTATTAGATGCTAATAACAAATTGAAACAAGACCGTGTTCCTATCTCTACACAGCCGTTTAACGAATTGCGTTGGAACGTGAATGGTCTTTACTTCGGTACAGCTCCAGACCCTAGTCTGGCTACGGTTTACGTGAATGCTTCTACAGGTGAAGACATCGCCTCCACTTATGCAGACCCACGCGGCACTTTCGCTAAACCATTTAAAACGATTTGGTTTGCTTTGGCTCAAGGACCTGCTAACGTTACACGAACGATTATGTTGGCTGAATCGCAGATACACTACGTAGAGCCTACTAAACCCATGAACTTACGTGGTGGTAACCTCACGTTCCGTCCTTATGGTACCAAAACCGATGCCATTCCTATCTACATCGGTAACAACAAATTGATAGCTAGACCTGAAGCTTTGGAGACCTTGAACTGTCGTATCGTGTTCCGTGGTATCACCATCACTGATACAGCTGACCCTAACATCTCTTACGTGAGTGCTTCGGCAGCCAGTATTTCAGGTAACCCTAAAGTGTCTTTCCAAGCCATCAAATTCATTAACGACACAACTTGGACAGGCTCTACGATACTAACACATTTGCGTAACGCTGAGTGGCCTGCTAAATACCGCTGGTCGGCTCAAAGTGCTCGTTTTAACTACGAATCTTTAGGTGGTGAAATAGACTTCTCTAACTGTTCGTTCGATACAGGCGGCAGTGCAGGTGTCCAAAGAGGTATGGGTTTTTTCATGCACAACCACTACTTACACCGCACAGACATCTTGTTCTCTTATCAATCGATGAACTTAGATCGTTGGAAAGGTGCAAACTGGTTCTTAAGCTCAGTAGCTTTAGATTGCTTCGGTGTTTTTAACATCGCTGATAATGAAGTTTGGATGCGTTACATTAACGCCCAAAGTGTTTACTTGGGACGTTACGCTAACGTACGTACAACGACTTACCCTCCTGGTCAACTCAATGCTTTTAATAAGCTTCCTGCTATCGTAGAAGCATGGGACGGTGGTGCTTTAAGTGGTGGTCATCGAATCGCCAAGGGTAGTAATAAGTGGCTTAACGTAGGTCAAACTCAGGCTGAAGTCACACTTACTCCTCCTATCAAAGCCAAACGCATTATCTTAAAAGGCTACATGCGTTTAGACGAAGTAGGCTTGATGAATGACACGAGTATTACTATCACGTTCTTAGGTGTAAGCTACACTCGAACCATCAATAACCGACGCACAGGTAGTTCGGGTCACGGTTACCATTCTGGTTTCTATATTCCTTTCGACCGCATTATTGACGTGTCAGAAACCAGTTATAAAACTGCAGGTGAGATCCCTGCTGGCGTCGCTCAAAAAGTCATCGCTACAGCTAACAACAACTTCGCAGAGGTTTATTGTTATGCTGAAGTGTACCCAAATCTCTAAGGAGGTCTTAAATGTCTTTTTTAGAAATGGCTCAAAAAGAGTTCGCTCTTAATCCGACAGATACTTACGCACATACCAAGGCTGAGTATTACGCTCATCGCTTTGGGGAAGTCGTAGAACGCAATCGAAAACGCTTGGGTTTAAGTGTTGCTACAGTGGCCCGCGCTGTAGGTATTAACGAACGTCAGTATTACTTACTGATAGAAACAGAAACCACACGTCGCACACCCGAACAGGATGAAGCTTTTAGAAAGTACTTCACCTCTTTGGGTGTGGAACTGGACGATGAAATTAACGTAACGCACAGCGGTGGTGCAGATGCCAGACGTTGGCAAATGCTGAAACTGATGCGGGAGCACTACAAAAAAGAAATGAAGCCATAAAGCCTAGAGGGAGCGTTAAGCTCCCTCTAGGTTATACGACGTCTGTGATACTGTTACTACCGAAAATCTTAATCAATTCCATCAACAACCCGAACCAGTCACTTACCAGTTCGTTATCCACTTCACCACGGATATACATCAAAAGAACTATACCGCCACCACCGAAGATAACGAAAAAACCAGCCATTAATACTAAGGCCATTTTAATTTTTTCTAAGGTAGTGATAGGAGCCCTTACTATAGGCCCACCAGCTATCTGCATTACAGCTTTACCGTCTCCTATTAACTCTACCAGCTCTCCCAAACTGGTTTGAGGTGTAAGGTCAAGTTTACCAGAGCCCATTAACTTCAAGATAAAATTAGCTGACTCGGTACCATTATGATTAAAGCAATACTCCGCTAGTGACAGGGATGGATCAACAGCGTTTATTTGGCTTAAGACTGTGGTCATTAAATCCACGATGTTACCCCTTATTATGTTTTAAGGTGTTAAGGCGTCTTTCTTAAGACGTATTAATTTCATGCGGTTGTTACATTCACCCAAATCATAATAAAGTTGACCGTTCAAGTCAAACAAACTAATCAGTTGTTCGTCTTTGGTTAACTTCAGAAAGGTTTGGGTGTTAGGCGGTTGGGTGACATGACAATCTACCAAGACGATGTCTTGAGGATAATAATCACGCGGGTCTATTTTAGCATTGACTGGCCCTTTGGCACAAGCCACCAAAAAGAAAAGAGGCAGTAAGTGTTTCATTGTTGCACCTCACATTCTTTAAAACTGGTGTCCGCACCTGGTGTGGCACAGTACTTAGCCCACAAAGCTTCTATTTTGACCACAGATAAAGCACGATTGCGTTCTTCAGTCAATGTTTCTTTAAGCTTAGGGTCTGTGGTTTGTTCTATCGTTTTATCGTAAGTAGACAAAACCTCTTCGGTTTTTAATTCTTCTAACGATTTGATGTCATGGTGTTTCGTATTTAAATCTTTTTGGTCTTTAATCAGAACCTCAGTGACTTTTTCATTAAGTTCTGTATTCTTCTTAATAGCGTTAATGACCAAACCTTGTTCAGCAATGAAAGTACCTTGGTCTTTCATTTTTTCTTTGGTGTTTTTAGAACTGTTCCATTGGTAAATAAAATAACCAATAACAGTTAACACGACTAAAATACTTAAAGACCACAACACCATACTCACGGTTCTTTTGAAAGAAGCGGATAGTGGGGTAAACGCAAAGAACTTTTCCATTCCAAGTTACTCCTTAGTTTTAAAATACCTGTAAATCCGATAGCGATGCTATCGACAGCGTGGTCAGTTAAACCGTCTAAACGGTCTCTGCTCAAGTGTTTGGTTATCTCAGGGATGGCTTTGACAGCAACCAGTACTGCGTCTTTTTGAGCCATCTTATTGATGCCTTTAAGTTTAGCTGCCTTTTTAACTTTGTCTCGTTTAACACCAACAGCAGCTTTCGCTTCAGTGGGTGAGAAAGTAACCAAAGGTAAACCAACATCGTATTCCATCAACACCATGCGTAAGGTTTGAATGGTTTCGATTAAAGGACCGTAAGCGGTGACAGTACGTATGCTAAAGAAAGCAGCCTCGCAACAAACATAAGCTGGGTTGATTTCTTCTAGCAAATCTTTGAAGAAAGCCCTAAGGTTATTAAGCCTTACATAACGGTCTTCATGTACGTTAGACATCTCTGGGTTTTTACTGTCCAGTTTAGCTAAAACCAAACTGTAAGGTTCGATGTCTACTATTTCGTAGGTGTAAGGATTAATAGTAAAAATACTTAGACCCAGGTTAGTAGTTCCTGGGTCTATGGAGATGAGTTTACAATCTCTTACACGCTCATCTAAAAGATTCACGTTTAACCTTTGATAATCATCGGTTCAGTAACACCCATGTTCACTTCAATGTCTACACCTTTGTTAGCGTAGTTCAAGTTAAAGTCACAAACGATGTGTGTCATGATTTGAGCTGAGATGGCCTCGTTACCTAAAGCCGCAGGGACATTACGCTCGGCACAGGCCACGATACCGATTTCAGAAATCACAGCGTACAAAGGTGAACCGTAAATAATGGTACAAGCTTTACGGATTTCGTCGATTTCTTCACGAGTTAAAACGATGGGTACCAAAGATTCAACCGCCAAGTAATCACCTGTGGCTAAGTTCACTGCTTCAGGAGCCAAAGCTTTACGTACTGGATTCAAGTTGATGTCATCAGGTACAAAAGCCACAGACGTAGTGATACCGTCTTTAGTGGTGTAGTGTTTGATTTTAGGTGCTGCCTGACTTAAGTCCAGTTTCTTTAAATAATAACCGATGTAAGTAACACCATTATAATTTAAACCAGTGATACGTGCCAAATACTTAGCACGGTCAGTGGCATCCAAGTCGTCATTTTCTTCACGCAACACAAAAGGGATTTGACTGAACAAAGCGAAATGGTCTGGACCGTGTTGAGCTGGTAAAGAAATATCAATTAACACGTCAGCGTTTACGTTGGTATCAATCGAATCACCTTGAGCTTTAACGTGACCACCATTACCAATGCCATAGGCACGGATGTGGTAAGCTTCATTGGCTGCTGGTTTTTGGTCACTTAAGAACTTGAACTTTTCATTCAAAGTGGTCTTAGGGTCGATGACGTAAGGAACACCCAGCATCTTAGAACTGACCAAACGACCCGCCAAGATAGTGCGAGTGATGTGTTGTATATCAAGTGTGGTTAAATCTACTGTAGCCATAATAAAAATACCTTATAAATAAAAAGAGGATTCAATCACAAAATTACTGTCTAAGAGCGTCGATGGTAGTTTGAGTCACTTTAGAGTTGAACACTGAGGCGTTGGCTGGACCATCTGAATAGTTACTGTAAACCATCAACGTAGATTTGTATAAAAACTTGGTGGTTTCTACCGAATTTCTGAACCATACATCGTCTTCGCCGATTTTAACAGCGAAACAAGCAGGTCTTAAATTACTATTGGTACTGGAAGTACTGTAAGCGAGAGGTCTTTCATCTAACAAAGCTGCTGGATGAATGTTTAAGAAACTGGCCAAGTATTTCGTTGGTTTATCCGAATAGAAATAATAATTAACCGTATCTATTAAAACAACCCCACCTGTACCCGTACCTTGATTCAAAACATCAACAGATGGTAATAAACTGGGTTTCAAATTCCATGCTGTTTTGTAAAACGAGCCAATAATGGCAGGACTGCCACCAATTTTATTTTCAGTATTGTGTAAATAATATTTATCTAATACTTTATTAATTGTAATTGGGTTACGGTTGGCACCCATCCAGTCGAAAGCTGAGGAAGTACGAATGAGGTTGTCTAAACCTGTATCTGTAGAAACTATTTTACCAGAAACTAGGGTATTAAGGTTAGTTAAAAAAGTATCCCATAAAGCAGCATCGTAATCCCAACAAGCAAAGATCTCACTATAGTTTTTCAACACACTTAAGTCAGCACGTTTGTACTTGAAAGTGTGCTCACCTTCCACACCCCAAATAGTCACCCCTTGGATTTTAACCCATGTGTCTAGTTCGATGCTTTTACCATCTATGGTTACCGTTTCTGTAGGTGTTAAAACACCCCCACCTACAATAACGAAATGGCTAACGGTAGCGAAGTTGAAATTAGGGTTGGTTGATTGTATCAGTTTCAGTAAGTTACGTTTGATAGAAATATTCGGGTCTATTAAAACAGACATTTTAGTTTTCCTTTTTAAGGTTTAATGGGTCTAATAGGGAAATCTAAAGAACCTAGACGACTACTTACAACTTTACCAGTAGTCAGTGAAATACGATTTTCACATTCTAAGTTATTTAAGATGTCGTTATCGATTTTTTCTTCCCAATTTTTAGTTAAACCTTGGATAAAATTAGGTAGGGTTTGTTGCTCACGCAACAAATCTCTTAGTTGAGGTACGGTAACATAATACTCACCGCTTTTCATTAAGCTTAAATCAAAAGGTAATTTGATGTAAGCCACTCTACAAGTACCTTTATAACGCCAAGTATCTGTACTGTGTAGTTTAAAGAAATAAGCTATACCGTTGTAACCTATTTTCTCACCATCAGCTTCTATGACTATCTCATCACCTAGATTAAGCCATTCTCTTAAATCAGCTTCAATAGCTGTTAAGTCAACGGTTTCTAAAGTAGTGAGTTTAACATAACCCTCGTAAACACTTAAATCTTGTTGTGTATAAACCAAGTTTTGTGTCGTACTGATGGCGTATTCGTTGTCTTCCTTAGCCTCTACCGTTACACCAGTAGGGGTTTTGGTATAGACGTAGTTGATTTCATCAAGCGTCAATAAAGTTAAGGGCTCTATTAATTCTTTAATTAAAACCAACACGTCTTCGAAAGAACCTAAAGAACGGTTGATGATACGCATCACAAACCTCGACGCACGTTCATGTCAATACGACCACGTTCACCAAAAACAGAGTTGTCGTAACTACCGTGGTAGAAAACAGAAGTTCCTAAGGTACCATCGCTGTGTATTAAGTCATCCCAAGGAATGAAAGAAACACTCATGAACGTGTAACCCTCGTTAGGATGGGTTTTGGCTACCGCTGTCGTGTTAACTTTAGGATGCAGTTTCAAGTAGTTGTTCATGTGCATCTTATCGAACTCATTGAAAGTAGTGATGGCTGCGTTATTACAAAAAGCTACAGCAGTACTTTCAGTGTTTGTTGTGGGGATACCTAAACGGTCAGCGACGGTTGAACCTGGTATCATCATGTTATTCCAGTCACCACCGTTACCCACCAAACTCGGGATGTTGAGTTCGTTCAAATGCAAGCGGCGGTACTGGATGGTTTGTTGACCTCGTAACGGTCCAGTAGGTAAACCTTTAACCACTATTTGATAATTCAAAATAATAGTTTCGCCACCCACAGTAACTGTGTTACTGTTACCTGTAATGCGTGAGCCACTTAACAAAGCGACGTTATCCATGTTAATTAAATCTAGATAAAGTTCACCTTCGTTAGCAGACTTAACCAGATTGATAAAATTTTCTTCTAGGCTTTTAGTGATGTCAAAAGCCAATAAAGCTGCTGCCATTTTTTAACTCCTTAAGGTATTTGTAAACGTTTGACACCTGGGGCCTTTAAAGGTCCTGGGTTCATGAATTGGCCGTTACCGTAGATAAGTCCTTTGGCTTTCAAAGGTTGGGTTTTACCGAATATCATGGCAGGGTTAACCAGGCCTTGACCAGTACCTTGTGTCTTCAGGTTATAAGTCTTGATGTTAAGTACACGACTCATGGTAACGACGACTTCACCGAAAGAAACAGTTAACAAACCTTCAGGTAAATAAGAGGGAACTTTAATTTTCACTTGTGAGGTGATAGTAGTTGTAGTGAGTTCACTGCCCTCTACATCTTGAACAGTTTGACCTAACCACTCGTATTCCAACTTGTCTTTAGGTAGTTTATACTGTACCCGTAAAAAGGTTTTAACAGCCTCGGGTGTTTCCAAGGTGTCATCTGGATACCAAATTAAGCCATCGTTAACCACGTCAGACCCTAACGTCGCTAATGACATACGTTCGTATTCGAAAGTATGGTTATCTGTATCAGCACTTAGGAAATGTAAACGACCGTCCACGTAAGAAGCTTGATGGGTATTTGGATTTAAAGTTTTACCGAAAACAACTTTAGCGATTTCAAAAGCGTTCTCTTTGTCTGTCATTTGAGGGTTCAATACCTCTGTTGTTTGAGCGGGTTTAAAAGACTGTTTACCCAACCCAGCGAAATTAAGGAAGCCAGCTAAGGGACCAGTCACTACACTTAAGTCCACCATGGAATCATAAAACCACAAGACAGCGTCACCGATATAACAAAGTGTACCTTCTTTCCAAACGTCACTGGTATAGAGTTTGGCTTTATAAACGTTACCTAAGCCAGGCATAAACTCTTTACCAACCCACTTAGCCGTGATAGAAGATTTAATGATACCAAACATATTGGCTATTTTCTGTAAGTCATTCTCTGGGACATCCCCTGAAACAACTTTGAAGTTAACATCACTGTCTACGATGTGTTTCTCATGTAGTTTATTTAAGTCTACACGGTCAAAAGGTAACTCGTGACTTAAGTTCCATGCGAAGTTGTTCGTGTCTTTAGCGGTAACTATTAAAGTACTGTTACCTGTTAAGCTACGTTCATTACGTACCTTGTAGTTATAATCAGCGGTGTTGAAAATCAAACCTGTATTGCTAAAGGTTCGGTTCATCAAGGCCGCTAGATTATCTAACTCAGAAACCGAGGGGTTGATGAGTAGAGGCATCACACACTCTTAGCGAAAGAGAAAACAAGTTGACCATAATACAAGGCTAAAGATGTTACCACTGTAGATGAGTCAAATAAAACAGTGTCTGGACTTATAACTATTTTGTATTTACCATTTCCAGCGAAATTAGATTGTGTATATTTTAAACCCTGGTGTAGCTTTAAGTAATTTTTGATATGTCTGGAATCCCATTCATTAAACCCATAATTGGTAGAGCTCGAAATGGCTGTAGCGTTACTGGCGGTTGATGCACTTGTTGATATACCTAGGACTGAGGCTATTTTGGCGGCTGTAATGAAACTAAGGTTTTCACCATCACCTACTAATTCAACTGATTGTAAATCAGCTAAGTTGATACGTGAGTATTCTATTGTTTGGACACCACGCCATAGACCTTGACCACGAATACGTAGAGCGGTGTTGATTTCAATAATCTCGCCTTCTTCCGAAGTGATTTCGTAAGGGTTAGCTAAAGGTGTTACATCCAAGATAACAAAACTTTCTGGCGTGATTAAATCAATCCAAGGTTCTGTTTGATTGGCGTGTTTCACCATATCGAAGAGGTTTTCACGAGGGGTTTTAGCTAAATCTAATGGTAAATAATGAACAGTCATTTTAATTCCTTTCTGAATCTTTAAACATACTGGCTAGTGTTTTAGGATTTAATACATATCTGAAACCACTTTGGAAATTAAAAACACCCGAAGGTTTCTTAACTAATATGTAAGTGGTCCCAGGTTGTAAAGAATACTTAGTTTCAGGCCTACCCTTGTAAATTTTGTCAGCTGGGTAAGCCACGAAACTAGGGGCAACCACTTTAGGACTTAAAATAAAAGTAGGATTAATAAAAGCTGGTGCATATGCGTCAGCCAAGAAGTAATTTAACTCAGCCTATAACAGATGCACTTTAAACTTGGTTAAATTTTCAGAAGACTCATCATTAGGCTTAATGTCACAAACCCAAAAAGGATTGTCAACAATTCTACCTTCGATACGCCAACCTTTATCTTCTTGGTCAACGTTCACAATACTGTCAATAACAAATAGTACGTCATTGTACAACTCTGGGTCTGTATAATCAGCTGCCAAAACGATTTTAGTCTGACTACCTAAACCCAAGATGCGATTAAGTTCACTTAGAATCCTAACTGTTATCTCAGCTTCACTAGACGTACCCTCGTTTATTGCTATCGAAGGTGTGAACAAACCCAAATAAGCAGTATCACCATCTATCAAACGACTTAGTCTACCCACGTTCAAACGTTGGTAAAAGAAGTCTTTCTCCCCCAATAAAAATCGGTTATTAAAAGACAGTCTGATTTTAGTGTTACCTTTAGTCAGACGTTCGGTTTCATTGGCTTCTAAACTTAAGATTTCAAAATCTTCTAAAAGTAAAGGCGTGTTAAAGCGAGGTTCGTAAACTTTATTTAGTTCCGATAAGAGCTGGTCTATAAAAGGCTTATCTAAATCAGCAGTTAAGTTTCTGTTAACATAAGACATTATTTAAGCCCCCCAATCGATTTCAATGATAGCCTTACGCAAAGGTTTTTTATCAGGTCCTAAAACCATAAAAATACCATGCTTAGGTTCAACATCTAAATAAATCTTACGGTGGCCATTGTAACCATCAACCAGTTCAAAACCAGTAATATAAAACAACACGTTAGTACTACCTATTAATTCCTGAGGCAGACGGTCTTCTTCGATTTTAACCCTGACAGTTTTACCGACTTCGTAATCTTCAAAAGCAAGCTCGATGCCACCTGTCATTCCTCTATCACCAGGGTCTGGTATCCAGTGGTAACCAAGGTTGGCCACGGTATTACCTTCGGTGTCTACTTCATACTCACGTATCCAACGCGTGAAATCTATACGGTTAAACCAAATCCACCGCTGACCTTTTAAACTGTGTTCAGGGTTACCTGAAATTAAAGCTTTGGTATTCTTATTAGGTACAGTCTCGTCCCACTGAACGTCGTGTACCAATAAAGAACCCAAAGCCAAAGACTCACCCGTGTCATTAAAATATTTAACGAGGTTATTAGGTAAGTCTTGACTTCGGTCTAAAAACATATCAATTCCTTTTAATTAATCCCATGGGTTATCGAAACCATCCAAGTCTTTATTCAAGTCTTGTAAGTTGTACTTACCATCGTTCCCGTCCCATACCAAACCATTAATATTACCTTCATGTAAAGTAGGCCATAATGGATAGGTGTCTTCGAACATATCCAAGTCTTCACCAAACACCACGTCTACTGGAACACGTTCAGTTACTGGTTTCAAATCTTGACCTGCGAAACCGCTTAAGCTCGTGACAGGTTTGATTTCCAAATCCTGAGGACCAAAACCGTCCAAGAACTCAGGTTTGTAAAGAATCAAATCACCATGGTCTTCTGGGTAGAAGCAATCCAATACTAGGTTGTCTAAAGCCACAAACAACATATCCAAATCATCATCACATTCGCAGATGTTGTAAACGTCTCTAGACTTACCAGGTGAACCCCAGCTTGGCATCACGACACCGTAACGAATATTAGGCAAAGCCAGATAGTAACGGTTATTGATTTTCAAAGCTTGATCACTGTCTATAAAAGTCGGCAACTTAACTTTCATGTCCCCTTTAACCAAACCCAAGAACGTCCATTCGATTTCCGCGCTTAAGTCATTAAAGTATTCACCTGTGGTGTTTGCAGGAGCATACAAAACAGAGTGTGGTGGGAGCTTAGCGAAGTATTCCGCTTCAGAAGCACCTGGCCAATCGTCCACACGCAAACAAGGTTGACCTAAGTTGGTCAAGTTCCCGTCAGCGATGTCAGTTATCAAATGGATAGAGTAACTGGACAAATGAATAAACAAACCACACATGGCACGTTGAATCGTAGCCAAGTCTAATTCTTTATCCAATATCAAACCAGTACCTGACATGAAGATATCAGTAGCCAACTGTAAGAAATCGTTTTTCTCGAAGTTCTCGAAGTTGATATTACGCTCACTTAACCACTTACTGTAAATGGTATTTTTAGGATACAAATTTACTTGGTACGTGTTTAAGAATTGGTCAACAGCGTATTCAGCATGACCACGGGCTTTACCGTGTTCTACAGCAGCCACCTGTTTATGGTGGTAGATACGGGCTTTGAAAATACTTAAAGCTTCTTCAAAGAAAGCATCAATACTGATGTTCTTTTTAACCCGAGGTAAAACGTCTCTGGCTTCTTTAATAAACGGTTCAAAAATCAAACGTTTGTCTACCACGTTATGGATTTGTTGAACGGTAGGTAAAGGATGTCTTAAGCCACCTCTTACAGTTAAAGTAGGTAGGTGGAAAGGTTCTTGTCCCCAGCTTTTAAGTAAAGCGTAATAGAAGACCAGTATGGCGTCCTTAGACGACAGTGCGAGGCGCTCCCCTGTAGTTGGGTTAGAAACCAAAAGATAGGCCGTGTAGAGGCCTCTATGAGCTTGTTGCAGCCAGTGGTTAAAAAGAACGTTTTCCTTTTTGAATGGGTAAACGTTACTGTAGTCCCGCATCTTAGATTCTAGGACTTTGGTTTGTAACTCGTCACTGGGGGCCAGTATGGTTTGTCTGTCTACGTGAGGTTCGTAGTCGGTACGTAATCTGATGTTAGAACGGGCTTGTTCAGATTCAGTATCCAACAACTTAGGTAAGTCGATGATGTCCCGAGGGTCTTTATAACGATTCAAGTTAAGAGGACTGCGACGGAAACCCACAGAAGGATACAAGTCTTCTAATTGAAATTCGTCACTTTGTATTTCAACGAATTCATCGATAGGGATATTGCGTTCAGTTAAAACGTTTTCTATCAACCAATCAAAAGTACTTAAGTGACCTGTGTGCCTTTGGATGTATTTAATGTTGCGGTAAAAGAAATGTTTTTGTCTGTTGGTCAAAACCGTGATGTAACGGTCTAAGAAACCATGACTTAAAAGGTACTGTTCCACATGGTAACTGTGCGCGTGGATGGTTTTTATTTTCTTCATCCGCAAACTTAAGATCTGAGGCACCACCTGAGAATAGAACATACCTAAAAAAGTTAAGTGGTAGGTATTGTAGATGTAAGCGTACTGAGGGTTATAGTGACGGTAAAAGAAACCAGCCACCCAGTCGGTAAGTTCTTCAATGAAATAAACTTCGTTGTCTTCCACGTAATCTTTAACCACGTGTATCAAAGTCAGGTCTTCGGCTTCTACAGCCAAGTTGATGTCTACAGGGTTCAAGATACCTTTAATCAACATCTCTTGTTCTGGGTACTGACGTAACAACTCGTAGTAGTTACGTGTACCGAAAGTGTATTCGCGTTTGGTAGCTCGGTGTTCTAACAAACTTTCTTTACTGAAAAGGATGGTTTCCATGTTGTCCATAGAAACAACATACATCTTAGTATCGGTCGGATGGTATTCGCCGCCTAGGTTCAAGTAATACTTCCAACTGCCTTGATTAAATGGGTCTATGCTATCAGAGCCGTATTTAGCTGCCAACACTTCGTTGATACGCTCTGCGGTATAATGGTCTTTAATAACCAGGGTTTTGGCTAAATCTATGATAGATTCTAAGTATGCCTTAAAACGATTATCACCATATAGCGGTGTGTTTGTTGTCATAATACAGCCCTATGGAAAAAAATGGATATAAACATGAAAAAATTGAATGGTGTTCATACTGGCTTACCGACTTTAGTAGGAGAAAAGAATAGACGGACTTCTTTAACCCCTATCGTGAAAGACCCTAAGTTAGCCAGTATAATTTCTAAAGTTACAGCAGACCCTAAAGCTGATAAAACGGGCACTCAAGACTTACGAAGCTTGATGCCTAACAAAGCCATCACGAGTCAAATCACTGACGCTAAAATGGCTTCTATTAAAGACACTCGAAACATTTGGCAGTTGTTACCTGACATTGCTTTGTGTGCCCGCATTGTTGTCAGTTCTATATTGTCTCCTGTGGATATGATTACTACTGAGTTGATCTTCAACTCAGAAAATGATTTATTACCACCTGAACTTAACAGTACCCTCAACAATATCTTACATCGTTACAACAGTCAGACTTACCGCTTGGAAGAAGACTTGTATGACATCACTGAGAACATGCTTTATCGAACAGGTGCTGAGCCACGTGCTGTGATACCTGAGTCTTCTCTAGATGAAATGATTAATGGTGAAGTCATAGCTTCCTTTGAATCCATTTCTAAAAAACTCAACATACAACCTAATGGTGATGTAGAGCGAAAAGGTTTGGTAGGTCCTTCTGATTTTGAAACCCAGTTGTTAAAACTCAAGAAGGGTGAGCACAACGCCATTCCTGCCTTGGAAGCTTTGTTTATAAATCGAGCTAATGCACCTGCTGGTCAATATGACTTCAGTCAGCCAGCTCCAGAAGGTTTGTCTACTGAAGAAATGGTTCGGTATAAACTTCGTTCTAATTTGGTTATTATTGATAACCACGAAGTTTTAAAAATACCTAAATTAACCGAAGTCATATCACGACGAGCCCAAGCTGAACGCAGCGGTTTAAAAACAGGTAGAGAGCACCTAGGTGGCATACAATCTCTTGAAAATCACTTCGTTGGCAAAGGTACAAAACTCAGCGAGTCAGATGAAATGCGCAAACGTTTATTCCAAAATAATAACCGACCTGAAGCGCCTTTCAAGAAATTCAAGACCGAACAACAAACGATACGTAAAAGCATCGGTGATCCAACCATCATGACTTTCCCTACTGAATCGGTAATCCCAGTGTACTTACCTGGTGACCCTTCTAAACAAGTGGGGTTCTATTTGATTCTAGACCAAGATTACCAACCTTTGACTTTGGATAATTCTAAAGACAGTATGCGTGATATGCAAAACCGTTTTACAGGTGATACTAACAAAGACACTGTTAACGGTAGTGAAACAGCAGCTTCTAACTTATTAGAGCAAACCCGCCAGTCTATGTTAGGTTCAGCCAACCCCGGCCGTGGTGCCAACGCCCAAGCGGAAATCAATCGTTTAAGTGAACTGATGATGGAAGAAGAGTTGGTATCAGCACTGACTAACGGTTTAGGTGGCTCTGGCTTTACTTTAGCTCGTGCTCCTGAAATCGGTCGCATGATGTTGAAACGCACTTTCGCTTCCGAGAAAACCATCTGTGTTTACATCCCCGAAGCTTTGATGACTTATTTTGCTTTCGAATACGACGCCTATGGCTTAGGTAAGTCTTTGTTAGAAGACAGTCGCTTGATTAACTCTATCCGTGCGATAGCTTTGTTCGTGAATACCCAAGCGGCTTTGTTAAACGCTGTTGGTGAAACCGAATATCGAATCAAACTGGATCCAGATGACCCTACACCTGTAGAGACCATCGCTTTGATAGAAGAAGTCATTTCTGAGAAACGACAATCAGGTAACCACTTGGTACCTTTTGGTGTTAACGATTCCAGTGACATTATCGACTGGTTACCACGCGTGGGTGTGAGTTTTACTTTTGAAGGCAACACACGCATCCCTGATATGTCTATTGACAAATCAGTTACCACACAAGACCAAACCACCGTAGACCAAGAATTGATAGACCGTTTAGATGACTTGGCTATTATGAACATGGGCTTGACACCTGAACTTATCGATACCGCTAAGAGTCCTGATTTCGCGATTGGACACTTAACTCAAAACGTGTTGTTAACCAAACGTATTATGCGTTGGCAAGACAAACTCATGCCTCAAGTCACAGACCACATTTACAAGGTTTGTATTCACACCCCTGCGGTGATGTCAGAACTTGAAAAGACCATCAATGCTAACTTAGACAGTGTGTTGCGTGGTATGGTTAACTCAGCAGTTAATAAGAAAGAGTTTTACTTAGCTGTTCGTAACACGGGCCGAGACGCTTTTGTACGTGGTTTGGCTGAGAAATACTTACTTAGCATGACAGTGACTTTACCTAGACCTGTTAACTCTAGTTTAGAGAATCAACAAGAAGTCATGGAAGCTTACGCTACCGCTGTTGACTACGCTTTAACGAATGCTTATATACCTGACTCTATGTTTAACGAGTCTTCTTCAGGTGAAAAACAAGCCAGTGAAATGGACAAAATCCGTGACACTTGGAAAGCCTACCTCTTACGTAAGAAAATGCAAGAGATTGGTATGTTGCCTGAAGTGGCTGCTTTGTTTACCAAGGACGAAACAGGTAATCCTTCTTACGACTTAGTGGAATCTCAATTAAGTCTGATTGAATCTGGTACAGGTACGTTTAATAACTACTTAGACAGAATCAACATCATCGGTGCTGGTAATAAACGTTTTGCTGAACTTAAAGGTTTGGATACGAGTGACGACTA
>JACCDZ010511921.1_pt1 | contig 15606 bp, 11 predicted proteins | sample 7449551 | NCBI WGS metagenome assembly JACCDZ01 (sample SAMN15323452, study PRJNA562643) | freshwater metagenome | isolation source: river surface water | place: USA:Blue River Watershed | collected 2017-08-18 | reverse complement strand
CTTTGAAAAATTCGGCGATGTAGTAATCCGTCTCGCTCTTGCGCATTCCAAGCGCCTGTATATAGGGCACGATATCTCGCATGGGCAAGCTGCGTGATTTGCCATTAAAAATATCAGAGAGCTTGGTTGGACTGCCAAGCGAGCGGCCAACCAACTGCTGCGCTTTTTCGTGCCAGTCATTGCGTTTTAGCCCTGAGCGGTCAAACAGCGCTTTAAGCATTTTGTGCTGTGGCAGTTCCATGCCCGTTGTTAAGTCGGTAATTACCCGGTCATTCCTGTTCATTTCTATCGCTTCATAGTGATGAGATAGCGCCAATTTAGCCTAACAACAACAGTATGTTAAGTCTCAAACATGAGATATTTTTTAGTCCATAAAAATCTCACAATTGAGACTTTATTTTAGCTATTGAGATGTTAGATTTGCTGCATCAGTTGCCGGATTTGGAGAGATAAAATGCTGACAAAACATGCTAAGGACAGAATGCAACAACGTGGTTTTACCAATGAACATATCGACTTCATTTTGCGATATGGTACCAAGCGCCGGGTTGGTTCCGCAGTTCGCTACCTGATCAGCAAAAAACTGGCTCTCAAGCTTCAGCATCAAGGAATTGCATTAAGCGTTCTGGATAAATGTAACGGCGCCTATGTCGTGTCTGAAAACGACCTGGTGATCACAGTCGCTTACATGCACTAAGTTTGGAGGAATCAATGATGAATATTCAGCAGCTCGATGAGCACCTGTCAGCGCATGCAGCTTTTCGGCAAAATACATGCCCAAGGTGCAATGGACGTGGTTTTCTGGAGGTTTACCGCCATGTCGAAAACGGCGTCTGTTTTTTGTGCCGTGGTGAAGGTGTGTACTCAGGCCCCATTTCCGACCATTCATCACTAAAAAGCCAGATAACAAGCGAAGCAAGCACCAAGCGTTGGTTTCTGGGATATCTCAGCACCAACGATAGAACACCAAAGCAGATCTTCGCTTTTACTGCCGACGACTTGCAAGCAGGTAAGGCCCGTGCAGATCGTGAGTTAGCAGCGCTAGGCTATCCTGATTCGCCTAAGCCGGACGGCTACTATTTGATCATCGGCGGAATTGATGAAACTAAACAGGAGCTAATAGCCCGGTATGGGGATTATCTTCGGGGCGTGCAAGCTTGACCGCTAAGGGTTGCTGAGATCGGTCAAGCTCTGCGACTTTTTCGCATTTGTATCAGTGCAACCAGACCTTTTTGGTGCGCCAACCGGTCGTGAGAAGCTGCCCATCGGTACTCACGTGCCATATACGTATTGAGATGTTTCTGGTTCTATTGCACAAAATGTATACCAGAGTGGAAGTGCTGTTCTCGAAAATTTCGAGAGCCGCGGTTCATTCAGATCTCCGCTATGTCTGCAATCAGTGAAAAGCGCCGATTGAATCAAATCACAGCGAATTTCCGCGTTTGCCACAAAGCCGCGTTCCAGAAAAGTCGTACTCTCAGTGAGGCTGTAGTACTTTTAATTTGCAACACGAGGTAAGGACGACTGGAATTTGGTGACTAATACAATGCAATTAATCATCACTTTCCTCTCGTCCATTTCTAGCAAAATCTTTTTGCAAAACGCATGGCACACAAGCTCAGGAAAATCATTATCCGAATGCCCGCAGCCCCTAAAGTAAAGCCTGCGGCGAATACATGGGGAGGTTTACTTGGCTTAATGAAATTATTTCTATTTAACAATATTCAAAACAGAATTTTTGCTTGTAAAAGCGGTAGTTATTTCAGTAACAGTGAGGCTTCATCCGCACAAGCTATTTTTTTGAACTGCCAATTCCGCCAAATCGAGAGCTTTGTTTGTCGTGCCCATCGTGGGCACCAACTGGCTTTGCCCAGCTTGGGTGCGCGTCGTTTTGGGCACGACTTTGAATACTGGAAAAATGAGATAGCAACAACCTGCAAGACAAGCATCGAAGTCGTTAGGTTTGATTTAAGTTAGGCTTAGGCGCCATTTCACCACGAATTTGGGCACCAATTGGGCACAGTTTGTAAATTGAGTGTAAAACGTCAAACAAGTAGGATTTTCACAGCAGATTGTGAGCCTGCAAGATAACGACAACTACTTCGCAACAACAAAAACTGAGCATCCATAACACAATGATTTACACTGAATTTTTACGAAGAAGATGAGTTGACCGTTGCAATAAAGAATGGTGCGTCCTAGTAGACTCGAACTACCGACCCCCACCATGTCAAGGTGGTGCTCTAACCAACTGAGCTAAGGACGCATTTTGAAGCTTGTGTTCTTTACGCAAGGGTTGTGGCAGTTGCCAGCTGTCGCGAAAGAATGGTGCGTCCTAGTAGACTCGAACTACCGACCCCCACCATGTCAAGGTGGTGCTCTAACCAACTGAGCTAAGGACGCATCTAGGTGCTTTGTGAATCAAAGCGAGCGCTATAGTATTTTTCAGCGCTTTGCTTTGCAAGCGATTTTTTGGCTTTGCTGGTTTACTTGCTGAAAGTTTGGCCGCCACGGCCAAAGCGCAGCCACAAATGCAGCACCTGAGTCGAGTTTGCCTTCGCATTAAACAGAGCATTGATAGTAATTCCACTGGTTAGACTTGCCAAATTTTTAACATTGTTTTTATACTGCGGCCACTTGTCGGAGTGCCCACTGGGCTGAGACCGCGTTATGGCGGGATCCGTTGAACCTGATCAGGCTAACACCTGCGAAGGGAAACAAGGGGTTCGGTGAACCCTCACAGCAGCGATGCAGCGTGGAAAAACCATTGAGAGATGGTGTTGCGTTGTCAGTGCCGCTGTTAGAACGTCACCCGTTGTGTCGGGTATGTCGCTTAGATGCCGTTGATTGACGCGGATGGTTTCGCCCCTCGCTGACGCGGCTTTAAGGCCAATACCCGTACCCGTGGTACCAGCGCACGAGTGCGCATGGCGACGTGGCTTAACACGTACGCTCAACCATGGCACTCGTGAAGTCCACGCAAAAGCGCAGCGCCAACGCTAAACCGTAGCGCCAACGCCTCGCCGGTCATGCGCCACAACGACCCTCTTCAACTGTTCATTGCTCGAACCCCACTCTTGGCAAGCAACCCAACCCATTTTTGGAGATTGCTATGTCAAATCAACCTGTTGTATCTGCGCAAACCCGGCGTGAAAAACGTCAAGCCGCGCGGCAGTTTTTAACCGATTACCCCACGCAAGCCCATCATGGTTCGCGCCGCCATTATCTACTCGGCGAGCTGCACCCAGTGCAAGTGCCTGTGCGATTGATTGATGTGGCGCCCTCGCCTTGTGGCGAGCCCAACGCGGCCGTGCCGGTGTATGACGCGTCCGGCCCTTATGGCGATCCAAGCCAAACCATCGATGTCAGCCGCGGCTTGCCGGCCCTGCGCGCACCTTGGATTGAGGCACGCGGTGATACAGCGCCGCTGCCGACGGCGCTTAACGCTATCGTCAACCACAACGACGAACTATTCGAGAACTACCAGCCGCGCTTTGTGCATCAGGTCCGCCGCGCCAAAGCGGGCCAGCGGCCAACGCAACTGGCCTATGCCCGCGCCGGCATCATTACCCCTGAAATGGAATTTGTGGCGCTTCGAGAAAATATGGCGCGCGCGGCACAACAGGCCACGACCGATGCGCAATTAACGCCGCAACACCCAGGCGAGGCCTTTGGCGCGGCCATTCCACGCCAAATCGACGCCGAATTTGTCCGCCAAGAAATCGCCCTAGGCCGGGCTATTTTGCCGCTGAATATCAACCACCCCGAAGCCGAGCCGATGATTATCGGACGCAATTTTTTGGTCAAGGTCAATGCCAACATCGGCAATTCAGCGGTGACGTCCAGTATCGAAGAGGAAGTCGAAAAGCTGCTGTGGGCGGTGCGCTGGGGCGCCGATACTGTGATGGACCTCTCCACCGGCCGCCATATTCATCAAACGCGAGAGTGGATCTTGCGCAACTCGCCCGTGCCCATTGGCACTGTACCGATTTACCAAGCGCTGGAAAAAGTGCGGGGGGATGTCAAAGCACTGACCTGGCAGGTGTTTCGCGACACCTTGCTCGAACAAGCGCAACAAGGGGTGGATTATTTCACCATCCACGCGGGCGTGTTAAAGGACTATATCCCGCTGACGGCCAATCGGCTGACCGGCATTGTGTCGCGCGGCGGCGCTATTATGGCCAGCTGGTGCCAACTGTTTGACCAAGAAAACTTTTTATACCGCCATTTTGCCGAGATTTGTCAGCTGTGCGCCGAGTACGATATTTCGTTAAGTTTGGGCGACGGCCTGCGCCCGGGCTGCATTGCCGATGCCAACGACGCCGCGCAATTTGCTGAACTGCGCACCCTTGGCGAGCTGACAAAAATCGCCTGGCAATACGACGTGCAAGTGATGATTGAAGGCCCCGGCCATGTGCCGCTGCACTTAGTGGCGGCCAACATGACCGAGCAACTGGCGCACTGCCATGGCGCGCCGTTTTATACGCTTGGGCCACTGATCACCGACATTTCACCGGGCTACGACCATATCGCCTCTAGCATTGGCGCGGCGCTGATTGGCTGGTACGGCTGCGCCATGCTTTGTTACGTCACGCCCAAAGAGCATTTGGGTTTGCCCGACAAAGAAGATGTCAAACAAGGGCTTATTGCCTACAAAATTGCCGCGCATGCTGCAGATCTGGCCAAAGGCCACCCCGGCGCACAGCTGCGCGATAACGCGCTCAGCAAAGCACGCTACGAGTTTCGCTGGCTGGATCAATTTAATTTATCGCTCGACCCCGAAACCGCGCGCGAGTACTACCGTTTGTCGTTGCCCGAGGGCGAACAAACCGAGTTTTGTGCCATGTGTGGGCCTAAGTTTTGTTCGATGAAACTCAATCAAGCGGTCAAAGCCAGTGTGCAAGCCAACCAACAAAGCAGTGTGCCAGCCGCTAGCGCTCACCTCACCCAACCACAACACGACCATGCCGAGCACGTGGAGCTCTCCGCCAAAACCGCCGACGAGGTTGCGCTATGTTAGCCACAGCTGCGTGTCCCGCGGCACCTTATCCCCCGACACCTCGACTTTGGTGCATTGGCGGCACGGATCCATCGGGCATGGCGGGGCTGGCTGCCGATCAAGCCACAGCGCAGGATTTAGCCAGCGCGGTTATGCTGACCGCCCCCGTCTGTTTAGTGGCGAGTTGCTTAACTGCGCAAAACCAAACGCAGGTGCTGGAGGTACAGCCGGTTGGCGCGGCGTTTTTGCTGTCGCAACTGGATAGCCTCGACGCCCAGTTACCTGAGGTGATAAAGATTGGGTTGCTGCCAGACCAAGCGACACTAGAAGCGCTCGCGGCGCGCCTGAGCGTCTACAAACAGCAAAAACCACAGCTGTGGTTGATTTGGGACCCGGTGCTGGCAGCCAGTAACGGCGCAGCGCTGGCGAGCATCACAGATCCGCGCCCCTTGCTGGCGCTGGTCGATGTATTAACGCCCAATCGCATGGAACTGTTGGCGCTGGCGGCGATGGTAGCGGCCGATCAGGCGAGTGAACAAGGGCTCCTTCCACCAGACAAGATATCCATCAGGCGGGAAACCGGCAACGATGGCGCATCGACAGCCGAGCCAGCCAACAATACAGTCAATAATACAGTCAATAGCGCTCCTGCCAATGATGCTCTTACAGATGATGATTTAATGCACAGCGCCGTCGCGCAGCTACTGGGGGCTGGGGTCAGCGCCATTTGGTGCAAAGACGGCCATGGCACTGCGCCGGATGAGCTGTGCGAGCAGTTGTACCTGCGAAGCGCGAAAGCTATCAAGCAACTGCCCCATCGCTTGGATTTCCGTACCGAAAATGCGACGTTAGATGTCCCGGCGTTAGCTGTCAGGTCTACCGATCATGTGGCGACGCTGGCATGGACTGACGCCACACGTAAGGGGCTTGCTTCTAGTCATACAGAACCTTGTTCGCTCGCGCAAAACACCCACGGTAAAGTGCCAATAGTAGCGCCAGTACTAGCGCCAGTGCTGACGCTGCGCCAACCACGGCAAGCCGCGGTGCTTCGCGGCACGGGCTGTAGTTTTGCCACCGCGCTTAGCTGTTTTTTGTTAGCGCCGCGCTTATTGCCAGACGCCTTGCTGCTGGCGAGTGCCTATCTGCAACAGGCGTTTCGTGCAGCAAGCCAAAGCTTTGGGGATCAACGCGAACCCGCACTTGACGGCGTGTCAGCCCAGTTCCAGCCAGTGCAATCTCAGCCAGTTCCACCACAACCAACGACATCCCTCTATCTCGATACACCATCGCATGCCTTCGCTCAGCGCCTGCCGCGTCTTGGCATGCCACAATTAACCGACTGCCATTTTGAGGTGCAATGTGACCGAGCGCTGATTGAACTCGGGTTACCGGCCAACGTGAAGGCGCACAGGTGGGAACTCGAAGGCTTGCCACAGCCAACGGATGCAAAACGCGCACTAAGCTTTGCCCCGCTCAGCCGCCCGATTGGTATCTACCCCATTGCCAGCAACCTGCAGCAACTTGAGCAACTGGCTATGGCCGGCGTCAGCACCTTGCAATTACGGCTAAAACAGCCCGCCAGCGTACACGAGCTGCGCTTGCAGCTACATGCAGCGATCGCCCTTGGCAAGCGCCTGCAGCTGCAACTTTTTATCAACGACCACTGGCAGCTGGCGCTGGAACTTGGTGCTTATGGTGTGCATTTAGGCCAAGCCGATGTGGTGCAGGCGGACTTACGCCTTATCGCGGGCTCAGGCCTTCGGCTTGGTGTATCAACGCATGGCGAATTGGAGCTGTATCAAGCGCTGCAACTACGCCCGTCCTACGTGGCACTTGGGCATGTGTTTGATACGCCCACCAAACACATGCCGTCGATTGCACAAGGACTTCAGCGCATCACTCAGCAAGCACAGTGGTGCCAAGCTGCGCAGATCCCGACGGTAGCCATTGGTGGTTTGGATGCGCGGCATATTCCGGCGGTCAAAGCCGCAGGCTGTAGCGGCATGGCGGTGGTGCGTGCGGTGGCTGACCAACCCACAAAAGCCTGCCAACACTTGCAGCAGCTATGGGAGGAGGCATGAAACCTGTCAAAACACCTGTCATGCACACGCGCCCTGTATCTACAACGAGCCCTGCACCTAAAACGTGCCCTGTCACCCAAACGCGCCCTGCACTTAAAACGTGCCAAGTCGCCGGCAGGTTGCCTGAACTCAGCGCGACGGAGTTTATTCGCTACAGCCGCTCCATCATGCATTTTGGCGAGCAGGCACAACAGCAGCTAAAGGCTCGAACTGTGCTGATCGTCGGCCTTGGCGGCCTTGGCGCACCGCTTGCGCTTAGTTTAGCCGCCGCCGGGGTGGGCGAATTGATGCTATTTGACGACGACCGCGTGGAGCTGTCCAACCTCGCCCGCCAGACCCTGTACACACCCACCGATTGCGGCTTGTTCAAATGCGACGTGCTAGCCGCACTGTTACGTAAGCAAAACCCGCATGTGCAGATCAAAGCCTTTGCCACGCGGCCCAGCGCCGAGCTATTGGCGCAACTCGGCGCGCAATGCAGCTTGCTGCTGGATTGCACCGACAATTTCGACAGTCGCCTGCTGCTCAATCAGCAAAGCCGTTTGCTGCAGCTGCCGCTACTTAGCGCCTCCGTCAGTGCCAATCACGCCCAGTTGTATTTACTCGACCAAACCGGGCCTTGTTACCAATGTGTCGTCGGTGACGATGCAGCAGCAACGACTGGCAATTGCCAAAGCTTGGGCGTAGACCCTGTACTGGTGCAGCTGGTAGCGCAGCAACTGGCGTATGTGGCGCTGTGTTTTTTACGCCAATCGGCGCTGGAACGCTCGGCGTCAGAGGCCTGCACGGTATACGACACGGCGAACATAGCGGCGCCAGTTGCTATTTTTTCAAGCCCTTCGGTGCGAGCACCAACAGCACTAACTCCAACAGCAGTGCCGCAAGTACAACCAATATCAGCGGCGCTGCCGGTCAATCAATTGGGCTTGTGGCAAGGCCTCGGATTTGTGTTTGTGCCGCTGGTACAACGCCCCGGCTGTCGTTGTTGTATGCCAGACATGCCCGCCGTTCTCGTCCCACACTCGCCTGCTAGCGCGTCGATTTCATCCAGCAAGGAGTTGATATGACCACCATTTTTTTAAACGACAAGCCGCTGACGACTCAGGCCAAGACCTTGGAAGAGTTAGCAAAGGAACTTCAATTGCCGGCGCTGCCGCTGGCTGCGGTGCTTAATCAGCAAGTCATTGGCAAGGCACTCTGGCCCGACACCAAACTGACCGAGCACTGCCAGTTAAGTTTTTTCCAATTGGTTGCGGGGGGCTAACGCATGACAACCATCCACAACCCAACCACCGCCAGCACAACGGCCAGCACAGCAGCGCCGACTTTGCAGCAAAAATCAGCGCAAGCTGCTGCCGGGCCAAACGGCTGCGCGCAAGATGCCGCCAATAGCTGGCAATTGGCAGGGCGCACCATGCACAGCCGTTTGTTGCTCGGTACTGGTAAATTCGGCTCGGTCGAGTGCATGCAACAGGCGGTTGCCGCCAGCGGTAGCGAGCTGGTAACGCTAGCCCTTCGTCGCTTCACGCCGGGCCAACCGAGCGACGACTTGGTGACGCCACTGACCCAACTAGGCGTGCAGCTGTTGCCCAACACGTCGGGAGCGCGCACAGCGCACGAAGCGGTGCTAGCGGCGCAAATCGCCCGCGATGCGCTGGGCACTTCGTGGCTTAAACTAGAAATTCACCCCGAACCACGGTATTTATTGCCCGACCCACGCGAAACCCTCAAAGCCGCCGAGATCTTGTGCCAACAAGGCTTTGTCGTGCTGCCGTATTGCAGTGCCGATCCGCTGCATTGCAAGCATTTAGAACAAGTCGGCTGCGCCGCTGTGATGCCCTTGGGCGCGCCAATTGGCTCGAACCAAGGCCTGCTTAATCGCGCCATGCTGGAAATTATTATCGAACAAGCACAGGTGCCAGTGATTGTCGATGCCGGCATTGGCCGGCCAAGCGATGCCACCTTGGCGCTGGAATTAGGCGCCAGTGCCGTGCTGGTCAATACCGCCATTGCCACCGCCGCTGATCCCGTGGCCATGGCGCTGGCCTTTCGCCACGCGGTTGCTGCCGGCGCGCTGGCAACGCAGGCCGGGTTGGCGCCGTTGAGTTCAGGCCAACCAGGCGCTGGGGGATACCAAGCGCAGGCCAGCAGCCCGCTGGAGCCGATTTTTCAACAGCTATTGGCGGCCTTACCATGACAACAGCAGATTTGTTCCCCCCACCGGCTCTAAGCCCAAGCGATGTCCAAACAGAGCCGTTTCGCCCCCGCGTTTTAGGTCAAGACGCATTAGGTCAAGGCGCAGCAGGTCAAGTTGTTGAGGCAACCAGCGAGGCTGCGACAACCGTTGATGTAGCTCGTGCCGATGAACTACTTGCCGGTGAAACAGGTGCCGCTGAAGCTCTTGCCAACGCCAGCCTGCTGTATCAACAAAAACAGCAGTGGCAACAGGCGCGCACGCAGGCCCTAGTGCCCAGCGCCGCCGATGTTGAGCGAGCCCTTTCGAAACACCGGTTAGATTTAGACGACTTACGCGCGTTATTAAGCCCGGCTGCTGCAAACTATCTTGAGCCGATGCTCGCGGCTGCAACTCACGCGAAACGGCGCTATCAAGGCAAGACGCTGAAGCTATTTGCGCCCGTGTATCTGTCGAATTTATGCAGCAACGAATGCAGTTATTGCGGTTTTTCGCGCAGTAACGCGGTCAAACGCCGCCAACTCACGGTCGGTGAAGCACTGCGCGAAGCCGAGGCGGTCAAGCAAAGCGGCATCCACAGCTTGCTGCTAGTCACCGGCGAGCACGCGCGCAAAGCCGGCGCAACTTATTTAGCCGAGATCACCGCAGCACTGCGACCACAGGTCGCGCAGCTGATGTTAGAAAGTCAGCCGCTAAGCCTTGACGAGTATCGGTGGTTGCGCCACTGCGGCATCGACGGCGTGATGCTGTACCAAGAAACCTATGACGTCGCGAGTTATCAGCGGCATCACAGCTTTGGCAAAAAAGCCGACATGGCAAACCGGCTGCACGCGCCAACACGGGTGCTTGAGGCTGGCATCGCCACGCTGGGCATGGGCGTGCTGCTGGGGCTGAGCGATTGGCGCGCCGATGTCTGGTGTTTGGCGGCGCATCTGAGCGCCTTAAAACAGCAGTATTATCAAGCCAGTTTTAGCGTCGCGCTGCCGCGTTTACAGCCGTGCGAAGGCAATCTAGAGCAACACAGTGGCGTGACCGATCGTCAGTATCTGCAGCTGTTGTGCGCACTGAAACTGTACATGCCTGAGCTACAACTGACTATTTCCACCCGCGACTCGCCAGCGCTGCGCGATTTGCTGCTGCCAACCATTGCCAGCAGCGCCAGTGCCGGCAGCAAAACCCAACCCGGGGGTTATGTGGTAGCGCCACAAAGCTTGGCGCAATTTGCCATTGACGATACGCGAAGCCCCAAACAAATTATCCAGATGTTACACAGCGTTGGTATCAGCGCGGTGACGCAGGATTGGCACGCGGTACTGGGGCGCGATGCGCTCTGAAGGCGGCACAAAGTGCTGGGGTGAGACGGCAGCCAGCCGAGTGCGCAACTACAGCATTGCTGCACTCGCGCCTCTGGTTCTCAGTTCCTCAGACTGGCATTCGATGAAAGTCTAAGTTTCAAAAGGTCTGGCTGGGTCTAGAGTAAACATCACAAAGACTGATAAAAATACCAAGGCAGCATCCATGACCTCTCACTACACCCCAGTATCTATCCAAAGTGCGGCGGCGGCGCCCTATCGCGACGCGATCGCCCACGCCAGTCAATCGCCAGAGGCCTTTTGGGCCGAGCAAGCCAAACGAGTCGCGTGGTTTAGCCCACCCAGCCAAATTTGCCAACAGCGCGACGCGCAGCATACCGACTGGTTTGCTGATGGTACGCTCAATAGCAGTTATTTGGCGCTGGACTGGCATATCGAGCAAGGCCGCGGCGCGCAAACGGCGCTGATATACGACTCGCCGGTGACCGGCACTAAACAGCGCTTTAGTTATCTGGAGCTGCGCGATGCCGTTGCCTTGTTTGCCGGCGTGCTGCAACACTTAGGCGTCAGCAAGGGCGATCGGGTGGTGATTTATATGCCGATGGTGCCCGAAGCCGCCATTGCTATGCTGGCGGTGGCGCGCCTTGGCGCTGTGCATTCGGTGGTATTTGGCGGTTTTTCAGCGCATGAACTGGCGCTGCGCATCGACGACGCCACGCCCAAAGTGGTGGTCAGTGCGTCTTGTGGTATTGAAATCAACCGGGTGATTGCCTACAAACCGCTGCTCGATGAAGCGATTGAACTTGCCGCGCACAAAGTCGCGAACTGCGTGATATTGCAACGCCCGCAGGCGCCATGTGAATTAACGCCATCCCGTGATGTGGATTGGCTAGAGGCTCTTGGCAGCGCCGCGCCGGTGGCGCCTGTGCCAGTTAAAAGCACAGATCCGCTGTATATCCTGTACACCTCCGGCACCACCGGTAAACCCAAAGGCGTGGTGCGCGACAATGGCGGCCACGCCTGCGCGCTGCTTTACAGCATGCATGCCATCTACGACATGCAGCCCGGTGAGGTATTTTGGGCGGCCTCCGACGTTGGCTGGGTGGTTGGTCATTCCTACATAGTGTACGCGCCGCTGTTTGCCGGTTGCACCACAGTGTTGTACGAAGGCAAGCCGGTGTTTACGCCCGATGCCGGCGCTTTTTGGCGGGTCTGCGCCGAATACCAAGTCAAAGTGCTGTTCGCTGCGCCAACAGCATTTCGCGCCGTACGCAAGGAAGACCCTGACGCCCTGCTGCAAACCTATGATTTATCGACACTTCGTTACATCTTTATGGCCGGTGAGCGGCTAGACCCAGCCACCTACCAGTGGGTGGTCGATAAAATCGGTAAACCGGTGATTGACCATTGGTGGCAAACCGAAACCGGTTGGGCTATTAGTGCCAACCCGGCCGGGCTTTGTTTGCTTGAGGCCAAAGCAGGCTCGGCCACTGTGCCGGTGCCGGGCTTTCAAGTCGAGATTTTGGATGAACTCGGCAGCCCAGTGCCTGTCGGCGAACAAGGTTTTATCGCGCTAAAGCTGCCACTGCCACCGGGCTGTTTGCAAACCATCTGGGGCAATGACGCGCGCTTTGTCGACGGCTACTTAGGCACTTTTGCCGGGTATTACGCCAGCGGCGATGGCGGTTATCGCGACCAAGACGGTTATTTGTACGTAATGGGCCGCACCGACGATGTAATTAACGTCGCCGGCCATCGCTTATCGACTGGCGAGATGGAGCAAATTGTCGCCAGTCACCCAGCGGTGGCTGAATGTTGCGTCATTGGTATTCATGAACCCATTAAAGGCCAACAACCGCTGGCACTTGTGTTGGTGAAAAACGGTGTCGACATCGACGAAAGTCAGCTTGAAACTGAGCTGGTGGCGATGGTGCGGCGTGACATCGGCGCGCTGGCGTGTTTTAAACGCGCTGTGATCGTCAAACGCTTGCCGAAAACTCGTTCTGGCAAAATTTTACGTAAGCTACTTCGCCAAATCGCCGCCGGCAGCGAGTACAGCGTGCCATCGACCATCGACGACCCCGCCTGCTTGCCGGAAATTGCCCAGCTAATGCAACAACATCAGTTAGTTCATCAGGGGTATTAACACCTCAGGCGGTGCTGGTTTGCACGAAAGGCCGGCCAACACCGCCCCGCTCCGCCTGTTTTTGTTGATACATGCGCACATCGGCAATTTGTAATAACTGATCTTCGGTATCGCCATCCTCTGGAAACCTTGCAATACCGACACTGGTGCCAATTTGCACTGTCGCAGAACTTAGCGCAAATGGCTCACTTAAGGCGTGACGAATTTTTTGCGCCACCCGTTCTGCTTCACTTGGACTGTCTAGCTGAGGCAACAACACCACAAATTCATCACCGCCGATACGCGCCACCGTATCGGACGCTCGTAACAGTGCCCGCAAGCGCTCACCAATGGCCACTAACAACTCGTCACCAGCAGCATGGCCAAATTGGTCATTGACGGGCTTAAACTTATTGAGATCGAGCAATAAAACCGCCAATTGGCGTTCATGACGACTGCAAAAATGTAAGGCTTGCTCCAGCCGATCATGAAACAACAAGCGATTTGGCAACCCTGTTAAGCTGTCGTGTTGCGCAATATGCTGCATTTGTTGCTCGGCAAGTTTGCGCTCGGTCAGGTCTCGAGTAATACCAACCACGCCAATAAATTCGTGTTGTTCGTTGTAAATCCCAGCCGTTTTAACTTCCACCCACACCATGCTGCCGTTTTTATGCGTCTGTTGTAATTCACAAACAAATTCGACAAAAGGCAGCCCCTGTTCAACGGCAGCGAACGATTGTTGCAACGCCTGTTGCACTTTCAACGACGACTCGGTACTCATCACTTGGCTAATATGTTGATTCATCACCTCAGCCGGCGTGAAGCCACGCAGCCGCTGCACCGCCGGCGAAATGTAGGAAATATTGCCTTTGGAGTCCAAGGTAAAAATAACGTCGCTGGCATGGTCGGTTAATAAGCGATGTCGCGCTTCACTTTGCAGCAGGGCTTGGGTGGCGTGAATGCGCTCCAAGCCAACGGCGATGATCGAGACCAGATCATCAAGTACGTCTAAATCCTGTGTCTCAAAATTCCGAGGTAACCAGACCAATAACACCCCGGGGATTTGACCTTGATCCCCTTGTAATGAAAAGGCACAAAAATGGGCTTGTTCAGCGATCGGCGTGTTGAAATAAGGTGTTGGGTACCCTAAGGTTCGAACCCTCAGTAAGTTTAATCCAGGCACATCACAGCGGTCATGACAGTGCTGTAATCGCTGCTGCAGCTCATCCACCCCAGCCGCACTGAGATCCGCGCTAAGTAGCTCTGCCTTGTTGGCATCATCTAACAACAACACGCTGCGGTAGTCTGCATCATAACGCTGCAGATGTTGCAGCACCTGTTGCATCAAGTGGCTGGTCGAACCCTGTTGATGCAACATCAGCTGCAACACTTCGTTGCGCGTCGCTTGCCACACCCGTTGTTGTCGATGCTCTTTGTGTAACCGCTGTAACCGTCGATTGACGCGAGTGATATAGCCCAACACCAGCAACGCCAACACTAAGCTAAGCCCAATGACAAAGGCAAACCAGTACCACAGCGGGTTCACCGGTTTCGGTGGTAAAGGCAAAAACGCGTCTAAGTCGACGTGCGCTGACACCAGACCAAGTTGCTGATACACATCGGCGATATGTTGCCATCGAGCGCGATTGATATAACCCACTTCGATTAATTCCACCCGCAACAACGGTTGGATCGCCTGCGCTTCAGCCTCCAAGATAAGTTCATCGGTGGACGTGAGTTTTGCATCCAGCATATAACGAATGACCGCCGTTGGATTTTCCAGCGCATAGACCCAGCCCTGCATACTGGCACGACGAAAGGCTTGCACTAGCTCTGGCTGTTTGGTGGCAAACTCAAGGCTGGTAAATAAATTATCTCCATAAAAAATCAATGCCATGCGCTCTTGGTGTGTAGACGTGATAAGGCACATTGGCTTGACGCAATAACACAGGTTCATAAATTGAGTACGCCGACATCGCATCGACTTTGCCAGACATCAAATCATCCAACGAAAAGGAATGAGGTACCGACTGATAATCGAACGGCCCAAGCCCCTGAATTTGCAGGTAGGCCTTTAATTCTTCTGCGCCAGGTTCCAGCATCAAGCGGCGCCCCCGTAAATCATGAATGTCCTGCAATGCATTCATTTGCCGGGCAAGCAACACGTATGCCGAGTGTTGAAACACATTCGCCACCAGACGCACTGGGGCACCATTGACATAATCCAACAACAAAGACGAGGTACCAATCCCAAACTGTGCGCGTTGGCTGGTCACTTCGTCGACGACATTGACGCCCGCTCGCAGTGGCACAATCTCAACATCCAAGCCTGCCGCTCGGTAATATCCCTGCTGCTGCGCCGCGTAATAACCTGCAAATTGAAACGCGTGCTGCCATTTCAGCTGTAAGGTGATTTTCTGCGCCGCCAGACAGGCCATGCTGACGGTGCACAGCATCAGCAGTATGCCAATTTTTGCCAACACCATTATGCTTAGCTGTGTCACAGGCATTGACTCTTAAGTAAGGGAATGGAGTTGCGGGTTCACCACAAACACCGAGGAAGAACTCGGCCTAGCAATTAACCATGTGTCGGAAGTCCGTACTGGTCAAGTTTTTCAAAGCAACCACCGCAATTTTCTGCAACTTAGCGTTATTTGTCAGTGCATTAGCAGAAGATTCACTTGAGCTTGCAACATTATTTACTAAAATACCTGCCCTTTTCACTGCCACGCCTTTACCGGAGATTTCCGATGGCTATTCGACTTAATTCGTAAGCGTAACAACAACCACACCTTCCAGCATGGCTGTCGTTCCAATCAATACGGCAGCAGCGTAGCTAATGCTTGTGTAGTGTTAGCTGTTGGCAGTTTTTCAAACAACTCATTGAGATATTT
>JACCDZ010148033.1_pt1 | contig 15608 bp, 12 predicted proteins | sample 7449551 | NCBI WGS metagenome assembly JACCDZ01 (sample SAMN15323452, study PRJNA562643) | freshwater metagenome | isolation source: river surface water | place: USA:Blue River Watershed | collected 2017-08-18 | reverse complement strand
TTAAAGTCTCAACAATCTTAGGATTATTTTGTTCACAATAATTTATATCAAAAAGAAAAAACAATTGATTAAATTTTGGATTTGAGTTTATTGGAACAATAGCTGTTTTTTCAATTTTACCATTATAAACAACATCACAATCGTATATTTCACCAAAAACTAATTCGAAAAAAGGGTTACTTAATTTTGAGAGTTCTTGATATTCTATATTTCCTTCGCTTTGATGTAAAGCAGATTCAAAATCATTTTGATTACAATTTGGACATTTTAATTTTTCCCCATCAAAAAAATATTCTACTTCTTGACAATTCGGACAAAGAAATCTATTTTCCATTTTTGAATACCTTAAATTTGAAATAAACTTGAATGAACTACAACTTATAATGATTCATCAACATTTTCTCATACACCGTATCAGGCAAAATACGTTTTAGAACAATAGAAAACTTTTGCATGAAAGCCCCAACTTTATAATGTACTTTTGGTTTTTCAGTTTGAATAATTGCATAAATAGCTTCTGCCATTTCGTTTGGATTACTACCGCTATCTACGTGCGAATCCATTTCTTTTAAGGTGTTTCCGTAAGGAACTTCGTAAGCAGAACCTTTCACAACCGGCGCATGATAACGTCCTGCAGCAATGTTAGTAGCAAAATCACCTGGAGCGACATTCGTAATTTGGATTCCGAAGGATTTTACTTCCATTCGTAAGGCTTCGGTGATTAATTCTAAAGCGCCTTTTGATGCGGAATAAATCCCACGATAAGGCAATCCCATATAACCTGCAATCGACGTAATATTAATAATCAAACCCGATTTTTGTTCCCGCATTTGAGGTAAAACCGCTTTCATCACTTCAATTGGACCAAATAAATTCGTTTCGAAATTGTTACGAATTTCTTCTGTTGGAATTTCTTCAATAGGACCAGTTATTCCAACACCAGCATTATTAATCACAATATCCAATCGTCCTGATTTTTGAATCACTTCGGCAACACAATTGACAATACTTTGCTTATCGCGAACATCCAAAGCTACTAATGGAAATATAGAATTCGTGATTTTTTCAGGATTTCGGCTAGTTCCGTACACTACAAAACCTTTTTGGTGTAAAAACTCGCCAATTGACTTTCCAATTCCTGATGAACCACCTGTAATTAATACTACTTTACTCATTTTAGTGTGAATTATACTGCGAAAATACGGCTTTAAATTATTTCAAAGAAATTCCTAACCCAACTTTCTCCGAAAGCAACACTTTTCCTTTTTCAATCGTGCTTCCAAAAGCGATGTCGTTGGCAATTAAATTCGCGCCATCTAAATCTACATAATCCACTAATGGAACTAGAACAGAACCGGCTGAAATTCCTACAGTAGATTCGGTCATGCAGCCTATCATGATTTTGAAATCATTTGCTCTTGCTTCTTTAATTAGTTCTAAAGCTGGAGTTAATCCGCCCGTTTTGACTAATTTGATGTTGATGGTTTTATAATGCGATTTTAAATCGGAAAGTTTTGTTTGTTCTTGGCAATCTTCATCGGCCATCCAATTCGCAAATTTAGAAGCATTCAAATGACTGTAATTTGAAATTCCAGTTTTCATGGGTTGTTCAATATAAGTAAATTGAGCTGATAAAGGATTTTCTTCCAATTGCTTACATTCTGAAATAGAGAAACTTCCGTTGGCATCTAAAGCGATTTCTTTTTCGCAATTCAACAATAAATCCAATGCTTTTTCATCGTAATGATTCCATTTTACTTTGAATTTATTCCAATCGGATTTTGCGATTTTTTGCAATTGCTCTTCTATTGGTGCGACGCTTATGGTGATGGAAGATTCAGGTAATTGTTGTATTTCAATCGAATTTAATTCTAAGAAACTCTTGTTTTCTAACTTCCCGAATAAATCCCAATACGCACAATCTAAAGCCGATCGCAAAAAAGAATGCAATTGTAAACTTTTTAAAAAAGTATAAAATTCGATTGGATGATTTATGGATTGTTTTTCGATTTGGGTTTGAATTTCGGCTAATTTCTGAGTGAAATCGGCTAAATTAATTCCGTAGTAATCAATCGCTGTACATTCGCCAAAACCAGTTTTTCCGTTTTTGGAAAGCGAAACAATTAAGGCATCTCTAAACGAGTAACTTCCATAACTAATTGAAAACGTTTCTTTTAGTTGTAAGCGAACAATTTGCCAAGTGATGTGCATAGGAATTAGAATTGGTGTAAAAATAAAAAATCTCCACAAAGGGAGATAACAATTCAAAAGAAATAAAAAATGGCAAGCGACCTACATCGCACCGCTACAACCACATACCTTTGCTGTGTTCCCACCCTGGAGGAGTCTGCAGGAGCTGGTCGTGTAGGACTTGCCGATGCAAATATACAACCTTTTTATATTTTTGCAAGGCAATTGTGAGTATAAAAAATCATTGTATATTTACGTAATTAAATATTTCAACCATGTTAAAAGTTAAGCTATTCGCTTTCATTACTTTAGGTGTAATTTCTACGTCATGTAAAGAAGATGAAAATGCATTAAAAAATTTATTTTCGATTGAAAATTCTACTATAAAACCGATTCTTAAGTTAGAAGAAAGCATTGATTTGGTTCTTCAAAACAAAGAAAACAAGGCAATAGATTCTGTTGTTTACTACATTAACGAAGTTAAAATTGGTTCGGTAAAAGGAAACGAGAAATTACCTTTCGCCTTGAACAATCAGAAACTAGGAAACCAAACGATTAAAGCTTTAGTTTATTTTGAAGGACAAAATATTGATATCTCTTCAGGATTTTCAATTTATGCTAGTGCTGAACCAAAGATTTTGAATTATAAAATCGTGAATACTTATCCGCATGACATAAATGCTTACACGCAAGGTTTTGAATTTTATAATGGCGTATTATTAGAAGGAACTGGTCAATATAAAGAATCAACGCTAAGAAAAACCGATTATAAAACAGGAAAAGTTACCGAACAAATTAAATTAGAAGATAAGTATTTTGGAGAAGGAATAACGGTTTTAAAAGACAAAATATATCAATTGACTTGGAAGGAAAAAACAGGTTTTATTTATGATGCCAAAACCTTCAAATTAGAAAAAACGTTTTCATTTGAAACAGAAGGTTGGGGAATCACCAATGATGGTGAAAAATTATATATGAGTGATGGCTCTGAAAAAATCTATATTTTAAATCCTGAAACCTTTAAAGTAGAAGATTACATTAACGTTTATACAAATGGTGCTAAGATTGAAGCGGTTAATGAAATGGAATGGATTAATGGAAAAATTTGGGCAAACATTTACCAGAAAGATGCAATAGCTGTAATTAATCCAAAAACAGGTGCTGTTGAAAACGTAATCAATTGTCATGATTTAAGAAGCAAAGTAACACAACACCAAGAATTAGATGCGTTCAATGGAATTGCATACAACCCAGCTACTAAAACGTATTTTGTTACGGGTAAAAATTGGGATAAAACTTTTGAAATCAGTATAACAGAATAAAAATTCAAACCATTAACAATATAAATAGATATAAAAAAAACCGACTCTCGTCGGTTTTTTTTTAGTTTATAGCTTTGGCTTTTTCGTTTTGGCCAGTAACCTCATAAGCCATTTTTAATATCGTCTTGGTATTTTCATCTGATGGTTTAATAGCATAAGCTTTTTCAAAGTCTGGAATTGATTTTGCAAACATTTCTTTTCTTTTTTTCATTAATTCATCATATTTCTTTTTATCTGCTCTAGAATTATTGATTTCATTTACTAATTTTTCATCATCAGCTAAACTAGAAAATCCAGCATTAAAATATATATTAAACTCACCAGTCTTAAGTTCTTCGTCGTTTGGAAGTAATTTTCTTGCTTCTGAATAAACTGCTTTAGCTTTTTCATTCTCTCCATTTTGAGAATATACTAAGGCTAAAATTTTATAAACCTCAGCTTTAGTAGTATTATTTTTAACATCTCTAGGTTTTTCATGACTTCCTAAACTAACGAACTTAGAACGCTCTTCTTTAGAGTTAAATTCTTCTTCTTGCTCGTTAACCTTATTAACGGCGTAATAAATAGTTCCATTATTTAAATAATCACTATTTATATAATCTTCATAAACTTTTTGAGCTAATTTATAATCTGATGCTTGAATAGCTAAAATTGAAGCATTTTTTAAAGATTTACCTTCTGTTTTAGGATCAAATAAGTACAAATTATAGAACAAAACAGCAGCTTCCTTAAATTTAGAAGAGCCATTTAAATTTAAAGCTAAATTGGCAATGCTCTTTTTAAAAACTTCTTTAGCTTTAACTAAATCATCTGTCAATATTTTTTTATCTGTTCCCTTTTCAAACTCAATAGTTTCATCTACTACTTTTCCATATTGATTAATATACTCTTGAGTAAATAAACTCAACTTATCTTGTTCTGTAGCTTTATCTCCTTTAGAATTTAATGCTACATAAGGATAAATAGTTTTGTAAAATTTAGCATAAACCTTATCTCCCTCTTCAGACGCCAAAGATTCTAAGGCATCACTTGCTGATTTATAAGCAGTTAAATCTTTTTCAGAAAGAACATCTTTACTGTAAATTTTCTTTAACGTTTTTAATTCATCTTTTTGAGCAAACGTTGCAACAGATAACAATACTGTTGCACTTAAAATTAATCTTTTCATTATAGTATACTTTGTTAAACAAAAGCCCAAATATATTTTGGGCCTTATTAATTTATTCATGTGAATCGTTATTTTCAGTTTCAATATCTGTGCCATTTTCAACATCACCTTCTAACTCCTCATTTTCAGACTCGTCTTCACGCAATACTTTAGTTACAGCAGCAATTGAATCATTTCCTTTAATATTAATTAATCGAACTCCTTGGGTAGCTCTTCCCATTACACGTAAATCAGAAATTTTCATTCTAATCGTTAATCCTGATTTGTTGATGATCATTAAATCATCTTCATCAGTTACATCATTTATCGAAATTAACTGACCTGTTTTTTCAGTAATGTTAAGTGTTTTAACTCCTTTTCCACCTCTATTTGTGATTCTGTACACATCTTCTCCATCCTCGTCAACTAACTTAGTACGTTTTCCGTAACCGTTTTCAGTAACCACTAAAAGTTGAGATTCATTTACATGATCTTTATCGACAGAAACCAATCCAATTACTTCATCTTTTTCATCGGCTAATGTAATTCCTCTTACTCCAGATGCCGTTCTACCCATTGGACGCGTTTTTTCTTCTTCAAAACGAACTAACTTACCTGATTTCACAGCAATTAATACTTGACTGTTTCCAGTAGTTAATTTTGCTCCGATTAATTCATCGTCTTCTTTGATAGTGATGGCGTTAATACCATTTTGACGTGGACGAGAATATTGTTCAAGCGGCGTTTTCTTAACTTGACCTTGTTTCGTAGCCATAATAACATAATGACTGTTGATGTAATCTTGGTCTTTCAAGTCTTGAGTACAAATAAACGCTTTTACTTTATCGTCTTGTTCAATGTTAATTAAGTTCTGAATTGCACGGCCTTTACTTGCTTTGGTTCCTTCTGGAATTTCATAAACGCGCATCCAATAACATTTACCTTTTTGGGTAAAGAACATTAAATATTGATGATTCGTTGCAACAAATAAATGTTCTAAGAAATCTTGATCTCTTGTTCCAGCTGATTTTTGTCCAACTCCACCTCTATTTTGTGTTTTGTATTCTGATAATGAAGTACGTTTGATGTAACCCGCATGAGAAATTGTAATAACTACACTTTCATCTGCAATTAAATCTTCAATACTTACGTCACCACCTGAATATTCAATTTGCGAACGACGCTCATCACCATATTTATCTCTTACTTCAGCTAATTCGTCTTTAATTACCTGCATTCTCATTTCTTTGCTTGCCAATAATTCTTTCAAATAAGCAATCAATTTCATGATTTCTTCATACTCAGCACGCAATTTATCTTGCTCAAGACCTGTTAATTGTCTTAAACGCATTTCAACAATAGCACGCGCTTGAATTTCTGATAATTTGAAACGCTCAATTAATTTTGCTCTAGCTTCATCACCATCTTTAGAAGCTCTAATAATTTTGATTACTTCATCAATATTATCTGATGCAATGATTAAACCTTCTAAAATATGTGCTCTTTCTTCTGCTTTTCTTAAATCATATTGTGCTCTACGAACTACAACATCATGACGGTGTTCTACGAAATAATGAATCAAATCTTTTAGATTCAACATTTGTGGACGACCATTCACCAATGCAATATTATTTACACTGAAAGAAGATTGTAATTGAGTAAACTTATAAAGTGTATTTAAAACTACGTTTGGAACCGCATCACGTTTTAATTCGTAAACGATACGCATACCATTTCTATCCGATTCATCTCGAATATTTGAAATGCCTTCAATTTTCTTATCATTAACCAAATCGGCTGTATGTTTAATCATATTTGCCTTGTTTACCTGATAAGGAATTTCGGTAACAATGATAGCTTCTTTACCATTTACTTCTTCAAAACCAACTTTAGCACGCATTACAATACGACCTCTACCTGTTTTGAATGCCTCTCTCACTCCTTCGTAACCATAAATAGTTCCACCAGTAGGAAAATCAGGTGCTTTGATGTAATTAATTAATTCATCAATTTCAATATCATTATTATCAATGTAAGCTAAAGTTCCATTAATAACTTCTGTTAAGTTGTGAGGCGCCATGTTGGTTGCCATACCTACCGCAATACCCGAAGCTCCGTTAATTAATAACGTAGGGATTTTAGTTGGCATAACTGTTGGCTCTTGTAACGTATCGTCAAAGTTCAATTGAAAATCCACTGTTTCTTTGTCGATATCAGCCAACATTTCTTCCGAAATCTTTTTCATTCTGGCTTCGGTGTAACGCATTGCTGCTGGACTATCACCATCGACAGAACCAAAGTTACCTTGACCGTCAACCATTAAGTAACGCAAACTCCATTCTTGAGCCATACGCACCATTGCATCATATACTGAGGCATCACCATGTGGGTGATATTTACCTAAAACTTCTCCAACAATCCTTGCCGACTTTTTGTGGGCTCTGTTCGAAAGAACTCCTAATTCATACATTCCGTATAAAACTCTACGGTGTACAGGCTTTAAACCATCTCTAACATCAGGAAGTGCACGTGACACAATAACAGACATCGAATAATCGATGTAAGCTGATTTCATTTCATCCTCAATGTTAATAGGAATTAACTTTTCTCCTTCTGACATAAGTATTTATATTAAAATTATATATTAGTACTAAAACGTGCCAATATACGGCTTTTTGAACTTTTAGCACAAATTTTAAACCACTTATTTCGAATTTTTATTAACAATTTTGTTTACAAAATTGGTTATAAAATGAAATACAATTTCTTTCATTTTTAATTTTTTTTTTGTCATTTAGCATGACAGTACTTTTAGAGGCACGGTTTTTGAAAAAACACTAATAAATTTGTAATTTTACAATCATTACTATAATTATTATGGACGATAATTTTTCACCAAGAGTTAAAGATGTAATTACCTACAGTAAAGAAGAAGCTTTACGTTTAGGTCATGACTTTATTGGTACTGAACATTTAATGCTCGGGATACTAAGAGACGGTAATGGTAAAGCAATAAATATTTTAAACAACTTAGGAATAGATTTATCTCATCTAAGAAAAAAAGTTGAAATTCTGAGCCCTGCCAACCCTAATGGAATTCAAAATTTAGAAAAACAAAATTTACATCTTACTAGACAAGCCGAAAGAGCTTTGAAAACCACATTTTTAGAAGCTAAATTATTCAATAATTCTGAGATTAGCACAGCACATCTTTTGTTGTGTATTTTAAGAAATGAAAATGACCCTACAACAAAATTATTGAATAAAATTAAAATAGATTACGAAACCGTTAAAGAGCAATATACAGCCATGATGACAAACGAAGACGATTATTTAGAAAATTTACCGAAAGCAGAATCGTTCAACGATGATAACGGAAATGATGAAGGTATGAAAGACAGTGGCTTTAGTAACACTCCTCCTTCTGGAAGCAAAACAAACAAAAAGTCTAAAACTCCTGTTTTAGATAACTTTGGTCGTGATTTAACTGAAATGGCTGAAGAAGGAAAATTAGATCCAGTTGTTGGACGCGAAAAAGAAATTGAACGTGTTTCGCAAATCTTAAGCCGAAGAAAGAAAAACAACCCTCTTTTAATTGGAGAGCCTGGAGTTGGAAAATCAGCAATTGCTGAAGGTTTGGCTCTACGAATTATCAAGAAAAAAGTATCTCGAAATTTATTCAACAAACGTGTCGTTACACTTGATTTAGCAAGTTTAGTAGCTGGAACAAAATACCGCGGTCAATTCGAAGAACGAATGAAAGCGGTAATGAATGAATTAGAGAAAAACGACGATATCATTTTATTCATTGACGAAATTCACACTATTGTTGGTGCGGGTGGCGCAACTGGTTCACTTGATGCTTCTAACATGTTTAAACCAGCATTAGCTAGAGGTGAAATTCAATGTGTTGGAGCAACAACTTTAGATGAATACCGTCAATATATTGAGAAAGATGGCGCATTAGAAAGACGTTTCCAAAAAGTAATTGTAGAACCAACATCTGTTGAAGAAACGATTACGATTTTGAATAATATCAAACCTAAATACGAAGATCATCACAACGTAATTTACACGCCTGAAGCTATTGAAGCTTGTGTGAAATTAACTAATCGATATATGACTGATCGATTCCTTCCAGACAAAGCTATTGACGCTTTAGATGAAGCGGGTTCTCGTGTTCATATCATCAATATTGATGTTCCAAAGCAAATTTTGGAATTAGAAAAGAAATTAGAAGAAGTTCGCGAACTTAAAAACACAGTTGTAAAAAAACAGAAATACGAAGAAGCAGCTAAACTTCGCGATGATGAAAAACGCATCGAAAAAGATTTGGCAATCGCGCAAGAACAATGGGAAGAAGATTCCAAAAACAACAAAGTAACCGTTACAGAAGATAACGTTGCGGATGTAGTTTCTATGATGACGGGAATTCCTGTAAATCGTATTGCTCAAACTGAAAGTAATAAATTAGCTCACTTACCAGAACTAATTAAAGGTAAGGTAATTGGACAAGACGAAGCAGTATTGAAAATTGCAAAATCTATCCAAAGAAATCGTGCCGGATTAAAAGATCCAAACAAGCCAATTGGTTCGTTTATTTTCTTAGGTCAAACCGGAGTTGGTAAAACACAATTAGCAAAAGTTATTGCAAAAGAATTATTCGATTCAGAAGATGCACTAGTTCGTATCGACATGAGTGAATACATGGAAAAATTTGCGATTTCTCGTTTAGTTGGTGCGCCTCCAGGATACGTTGGATACGAAGAAGGTGGACAATTAACTGAAAAAGTAAGAAGAAAACCTTATTGTGTGGTGCTTTTAGACGAAATCGAAAAAGCACATCCTGATGTTTTCAATATGATGCTACAAGTTTTAGATGACGGACATTTAACCGATAGTTTAGGTCGTAAAATCGATTTTAGAAATACGATTATCATCATGACTTCAAACGTTGGTGCTCGCCAATTGAAAGATTTTGGAACAGGAGTTGGATTTGGCACGGCTTCTAAACAAGCACAAACCGAAGAACATTCTAAAGGAATTATCGAAAATGCCTTGAAAAAAGCATTTGCTCCAGAATTCTTGAATCGTATTGATGATGTAATAGTATTCAATGCACTAGAAAAACATGATATTGATAAAATTATTGATATCGAAATGGATAAATTGTATTTAAGAGTTAAAGATTTAGGCTACACGCTTGTTCTTTCTGAAAAAGCAAAAGATTTCATTGCCGATAAAGGTTTCGATAAGCAATTTGGTGCCCGACCTTTAAAAAGAGCCATTCAAAAATATGTGGAAGATGCTCTTGCTGAGGAAATCATCACACATAAAATTCATGAAGGCGACCAGATTTTCATGGATTTAGATGAAAGTAGTCAAGAACTCAAAATTGAAATTAAAAAATTAGAAGAACCAAGCTCTTAAGCTTGGTTTTTTTTTATTTAACGAATTGATAATTGTATTAAAAAAAATACTACATTAGTTCTAAATTACAATTAATCTATGCAAGACAAAGTTATCGTAGGAAGTGAAGAATGGTGCTCCTTCCCTGCTCTAGGTATTCCAACTATCAAAGCTCGTGTTGACTCGGGTGCAAAAACATCAGCATTGCACGCCATCAATATTGTTACATTTGAAAAAGACAGCGAGAGTTGGGTTAAATTCGATATCAATCCTATACAAAATAATGCAAAAGCAGTTATTCACTGTGAAGCCCCTTTAATTGACAAAAGAGTAGTTAAAAGTTCCAGTGGTTTCAGAGAACAGCGCTATGTAATTAAAACCAAACTTGAAATTGGTGGCAAAACTTGGGAAATTGAGGTTACTTTAACTAATCGCGATTCAATGGGTTTCCGGATGTTATTAGGTCGTGAAGCTATGTCAGGTCGTGTTTTAGTCGATCCTGAAAAACGCTATTTATTAGGGCAACCTACAACCGAAAAACTTAAAGAATATTATTACGCTGCAACAGAAAACAAAAAAGGATTAAAAATTGGTTTATTAGCTAGTAATCCTGAATTATACAGCAACAAACGTATTTTAGAAGCAGGTGAATTAAGAGGTCATGAAATGCATTTCTTAAATTTGAAGTACTGCTACATGAAATTAGATGCTACAAAACCTGAAATCCATTATCGTGGTGGAAAAGTATTGAATGATTTTGATGCCGTAATTCCAAGAATTCGTCCTAGCATGACGTATTATGGTTGCGCTTTGACACGTCAATTTGAAGCTTTAAAAGTATTTGCTTTAAACAATGCTTCTGCTATTACGCAATCGAGAGATAAATTATTTTCATTACAATTATTATTAAACAATGGAGTTGACATTCCTACTACTGGATTTGCCAACTCTCCTTTAGATACTGACGATTTAATTAAAATGGTTGGAGGTTCGCCTTTGATTGTAAAATTATTAGAAGGAACACAAGGAAAAGGTGTCGTTTTGGCAGAAACTAAAAAAGCAGCTGAATCCGTAATTAATGCTTTCAAGAGTTTAAATGCTAATATTTTAGTTCAGGAATTCATAAAAGAAGCCAATGGTAAAGATTTGAGACTCTTTGTTGTAGACGGAAAAGTTGTAGCAGCCATGCAACGTGAAGCCGCTCCTGGAGAATTCAGAGCTAATATTCACATGGGAGGAACGGCCTCAGTTGTAAAAATTACTTCTGATGAAAAGAGAATTGCTATTAAAGCCGCTAAAGCTATGAATTTAAAAGTAGCAGGAGTGGATATTATTCGTTCGTCTAAAGGTCCTTTGTTGCTAGAAGTTAATTCTTCTCCCGGATTAGAAGGAATTGAAGGCGCAACTCAAAAAGACATCGCTGGAGAGATGATTAAAGCCATTGAGAAAAACTTTAAGTGGAAATAATATGAAAAAGCAATATTCAGTTCCATTAGTTTTATTTCTGTTAGGAATGGCAATAACAATAATTGGCTCTCTGTTTAAACTCATGCATTGGCCTGGTGCAAACATCATGTTAACAATTGGAATGTTCGCCGAAGCAACTGCTTTAATAAGTCTTATTGTTATAGTTTTTAAAAGAATTAAATGAATCCGTATATCGACATCACATTAAGAAGTGTAGCTGTTTATTTTTTTATGATAATTGCTTTGCGAATATTTGGAAAAAAAGAACTTTCACAACTTAATACAGCTGATGTTATTCTGATTTTATTGATTAGTAATTCCGTCCAAAATGCAATGGTTGGCGCTAATACTTCTTTGTATGGAGGAATTATAGCTGCTTTTTCACTTTTTTTAATCAATTCTATTTTTAAGAAAGTGATGCTGAAGTCAAAATTCATCAAAGAATTAGTTCAAGACAAACCTGAAGTTTTAATACACAACGGAAAAATTGAGTTCAAAACCCTTGCTCGATTAGGGATTACATCAGAAGAACTTGAAGAAGCCATGCGTGAACACGGAATTGAATATTACAAAGACGTAAAATTAGCCATGTTTGAAATCGATGGAAATATCAGTATTATATCAGGAAATGAAAATCTAAAACAAACCCATCACAAAAGGAAAATTCATAAAACATTAGGTAAACTAAACAATTAATAAAAAATTTATTATATAGTTTAATCAATAAAAAAATTATGCACATCATCAGTAAAATTCTAATTGTAATCATAGCTTTATTTCACCTGTATTTTCTATGGCTTGAAATGTTTGCTTGGACAACTAGTGCCAAAAAAGTATTCCGAACCATCCCAGAAGATTTATTTGAAAAAACAAAAGTTTTAGCCGCTAATCAAGGTTTGTATAACGGATTTTTATCTGCAGGATTACTATGGTCTTTGGCTATTTCAGATGAAAATTGGAGCCAAAATATTGCTCTTTTTTTTCTTTGCTGTGTGAGTGTTGCTGGAATTTTTGGAGCATATTCTGCTTCTAAGAAAATATTTTATGTGCAAGCGTTACCAGCTATTATTGCGATTATAACCATCGTATTTTTATAAAAGAAAAGCTCAAGAAACCTTGAGCTTTTTAATAATATAGTTTCAATTAGTCTTCCATTTCAATTTGAAAACTATTCAAAAACGAAACTGATTTTTCAATATCGTAATGCAGAATTCGATCTTCTGATACAAACGAAACTTCTTCTCTGTACGATTTTACAAAACTTTCAATAAATTCACTTGATTTTAACGGTCTTCTGAATTCTAAAGCTTGCGAACCGTTTAATAATTCGATAGCCAAAATACGTTCTACGTTTTCAACAATTCGTAAGGTTTTAGTTGCCGCATTTGCTCCCATACTTACATGATCTTCTTGTCCGTTTGACGAAACAATACTATCAATACTTGATGGCGTTGCTAATTGTTTGTTTTGGCTAGCAATACTTGCCGCTGTGTATTGAGGAATCATAAAACCTGAATTCAACCCTGGGTCGTTTACTAAAAACGCTGGTAAATTTCTCAATCCAGAAATCAATTGATAGGTTCTCCTTTCCGAAATACTTCCTAATTCTGATAATGCTATTCCTAAGAAATCTAAAGCTAAAGCTAAAGGTTGTCCGTGGAAATTTCCACCAGAAATAATTAAATCTTCTCCCACGAAAATATTTGGATTGTCAGTAACCGAATTGATTTCAGTACGGAACACTTTTTTCACATAATCAATCGTATCTTTCGAAGCGCCATGCACTTGTGGAATACATCTAAAAGAATATGGGTCTTGAACATGTACTTTTGGTTGCGCAATGATTTCGCTATCTTCAAGTAAATCGCGCATTCTTTCAGCTGTTTGTACTTGACCTTTATGAGGACGAACTAAGTGAATCAAATCCGTAAATGGTTCAATTCTCCCATCAAAACCTTCTAATGAAACTGCTCCGATTACATCTGCTAAATACGAAATTTTCTCTGCTTTAATCAAACAGAAAACGCCATAAGCACTCATGAATTGCGTTCCGTTCAATAATGCTAATCCTTCTTTTGATTGTAAAACGATTGGTTCCCAACCAAATTTTGCTAATACTTTTGAAGCTGGCTGTCTGAAACCATCAACATAAACTTCACCTTCTCCTAATAAGGGTAAAGACAAATGCGCTAAAGGAGCTAAATCGCCCGAAGCGCCCAACGAACCTTGTGTATAAATTACAGGTAAAACATCATTATTATAAAAATCAATCAAACGCTGCACCGTTACCAACTGAACACCTGAATGTCCGTAGCTTAACGATTGGATTTTCAATAACAACATGATTTTTACAATTTCATGAGGTACTTCCTCCCCTGTTCCGCAAGCGTGCGATTTTACTAAATTCTCTTGTAGTTTTGATAAATTTTCATTCGAAATTTTCACATTACACAACGAACCAAATCCGGTGTTAATTCCGTAAATTGGATCAGAGTTCGATTTCATTTTATCGTCTAAGTATTTTCTACATTTCTCAATGTTTACGACAGCTTCCTCTGATAATGCCAACTGTTTTCCTTGAAAAACAATCTCGTTAATCATGTCAATCGACAATAAATCTGAACTTATATAATGTGTAGTTTCCATTTGGTTAATTTTAAAAGTCCAAAATTCCGCAAACAATTGTTAAAATGCAAGATTTATCAGCATTATTAACAAAAAATAAATAGTTCTCAAATTTTAAGGCAAATCTGGGTGCATTTTTAAGAATTTTCAATAAATTAGCGCATTCAAAAAATACAACATCAAATCATGAAAAATACAGCGTTAACGCACATTCACGAAAGTTTAGGAGCTAAAATGGTTCCGTTTGCAGGATACAATATGCCGGTACAATATGAAGGAGTAAATGTAGAACACGAAACCGTTAGAAATGGCGTTGGTGTTTTTGACGTTTCTCACATGGGAGAATTTTTCTTAAAAGGAGAAAATGCGTTGGCTTTAATTCAGAAAGTAACTTCAAATGACGCTTCTAAATTAGTTGATGGAAAAGCACAATATTCTTGTTTACCAAATAACGAAGGTGGAATTGTTGACGATTTAATCGTTTATAAAATTGCTGATAATCATTATATGTTGGTGGTAAATGCTTCAAACATTGAAAAAGATTGGAATTGGATTGCTGAGCACAATGATTTAGGTGTAGACATGCAAAATTTATCTGACGAGTATTCATTATTAGCAATTCAAGGACCAAAAGCTGCTGAAGCTATGCAATCTTTAACCTCAATTGATTTATCAAATATGGGGTATTACACGTTCCAAATTGGTGATTTCGCTGGAAAAAGTGATGTAATTGTATCGGCTACTGGTTATACTGGTTCTGGAGGATTTGAAATTTACTTCAAAAACGAGGATGCAGAATACATTTGGAACAAAGTTTTTGAAGCTGGAGCAGCATTCGGAATCAAACCTATCGGATTAGCAGCACGTGATACATTACGTTTAGAAATGGGATTCTGTTTATACGGAAACGACATTAACGATACTACTTCTCCGTTAGAAGCAGGTTTAGGATGGATTACCAAATTCGACAAAGAATTCACAAATTCTGAAAACTTGAAAAAACAAAAAGAAGCAGGTGTTGCTCGTAAATTAGTTGGTTTCGAAATGGTAGAAAGAGGAATTCCTCGTCACGATTACGAAATTGCTGATGCTAATGGAAATATCGTGGGAGTTGTTACTTCTGGAACACAATCACCTTCTATGGGAATTGCTATCGGAATGGGTTATGTACCAACAGAATTAGCTACACCAGATTCTGAAATTTACATTAGAATTAGAAATAAAGATATTAAAGCAAAAGTGGTTAAAATGCCATTTTATAAAAAGTAATCAAGAACAAGTACAAAGACAAGAGCAATTACAAATTTGAAAATTGAACTTGAACTTGTACTTGAACTTGAATTTGTTATTTTTGCAACCTGAAACTTGAAACTTTAAACCAAAAAAGAAATGGGAAGAGCGTTTGAATTTAGAAAAGCCCGTAAAATGAAACGTTGGTCAGCAATGGC
>JACCDZ011120097.1_pt1 | contig 15618 bp, 11 predicted proteins | sample 7449551 | NCBI WGS metagenome assembly JACCDZ01 (sample SAMN15323452, study PRJNA562643) | freshwater metagenome | isolation source: river surface water | place: USA:Blue River Watershed | collected 2017-08-18 | reverse complement strand
TATACCATTTCTTTGTTCCGTTTGGGTATTCGATCGCTGGACCATCTTCTCGGTGAATATTACCTTCTTTATACCAATATTTCTCTCCGTCTGCCCATTCAATTGCTGGCCCATCAAGTCGATGGTATTTTCCTTCTTTATACCAAAATTTGGCTCCGTCTGGCCATTCAACACTTCCAGTGTAGTTTTTTGGAAAACTACTAGTCCAATCTAAAAATATCGTCTGCATTAAAACCCTTCTGGAGTATAAGACCAAATAAATTCAACGCCTGGGAGGAGTTGTTGGATACTTTCTTTAAACTCTTGTTCTGTTTTAAACGTTGTTATGTTGCCGCTTGAATCTCTCGTGTGCCATTCTCCAAGACCTTTTAGGATATCCATTTTAGAAACAACAACCTTATCAGCAGCATTTATTTGACATGCTTTAACAAGTTCATCAGTGTTAATCCAATTTACTTGTCTTGGTCTACCTGTTGTTACCCCACGTTCCCCTCCAAGTTCTCTAATCTTAGCAAAGATTGGATTTGAAACATCTTCGAACTGTTTTGAACCAACATAGGTTTCATACGCTTTAATCGCTCCGTAAACCGTGTCAATTTGTTTGTGATTAAATCCATTAAGAAACACGCCGCCAAGCCCGCAATGACTTGACGTGACATAAGGATAATCTCCCCAGTCAATATCAAGATAAAATCCTTGAGCTCCTTCAATCAAAACTCTTTTTGTGTTGTTTGTGTCTTTCAAATAAAACTCTTCATGAATATCAATCAAACATTCTTCAAACTCTGTTCCTTTTAAGGCTTCTTCAGCTCTGATACCAACTCTGGAGTATTTGTCTCTATATGCAGGACCAATTCCTCGTTTTGTTGTTCCAACCTTTGTTTCTGACTTTTCTTCATCGAGATGCGCTTGAGTTACAATATGGGAATTTTTTGCAATCTTAAAATAAGGCTTAACTTTAATAGACCCTTGTGATGTGGTTTCAATTTCCTCAATCTCTTTTCTTAAGAGATCAATATTGAAAACGCAACCAGGGCCAATAACTGAGCTAAGCTTTGTAAATACACCAGAAGGAATAATATGAGTTGCATATTTCTTTCCTTCATGATAAATTGTATGCCCAGCGTTTTGTCCACCAGATGTACGCATTACATGCGTGTAGTTTTTATGCTTTGTAAGATAGTGTGCAATCTTACCTTTTCCCGAGTCTCCTCTTGAAAGGTCAATAACTACATCAACAGTGATATTTCCGTTTAGATTTTTCATTTTCTTTTCTTTCTTTTTTTTCGTTTTTACTTCTTAAACAATCCTGGAATGTCTGGGTATTCGAATATATCGTTTTTATCAAGGAGTTTATACCACATTAATCCATATTTTCCCTTATCATAACCAAGAACAATCTGGTCTTTCAGGTTTATGTCATAATATAACTTTCCTTCAAGCCACCATTCTTTTGTTCCGAATGAGTATTCTATTGCTGGTCCATCTTCTCTATGAAGATTTCCTTCCTTGTACCATCTTTTTGTTCCATTTGGATATTCCGCAATCCCAGTGAAGTTTTCTGGTATCTCTGCAAAATAGAATACTTTTATCGTTTTCATTTATTTTGGATGCCTAGTTGTTTCTATATTGTTCTTTAAGTTCTTCTGCGTTTAGAAGTTGATCAAGACTATTGAACCATATACAATTACTACAAGAAATATATGCTTTATTCGCTTTGAATCCTCCACAGTAGCCACAAATATGAGCAATTGAATTTATACAGTCTGTTATGTAACATTTTGGAACAAGTTTATATAATTCAAAACTTTGAACAGGCATCCATATTTTAGTTTTTGTTTCTTTCTTTTCTAAATTAAAAATATAATAAGTTGTTGTTTGTTCTTTAACCACTCTACCAAATTTTTTACGTCCGACCTGATAATAATTAATACTTTTAATTCTAATTGGACATGGGGTATCGCTTTCAAGAACATCACAAAATTTAAGAAGTTGTTTCCAATAACCTGGGAAGGATAGTTCTAGAATCCTACCTTGTTTATAGTGATGGGAACTTGTGATTCTAGAAGTGCAAAGATTGTGTTTCACATCAACCTCCTTAATTTACTTGAGCTTCGACGACTTTAGTTTCGCTTTTGTTGCCGCAACGTCATCATTCGAAACATAATCAAACTCTTCTTCTTCTTCTTCTTTTGTTGGAACAAGAAACAGAGAAGTGGGTTCTGCAAGAGCTCGAATTTGTGATTCGATGTTAATGTTGCCGCTCGCAAGATCATCAATCTTCTTGAATCCCTCGAAAGCTTTAATAATTGTTTGTCTTGCTTGCTCTGCCGCGGGACCAGAAAGATAGTCAACAAACTCAACAGCAAAGTGAGTCATTCCATCAGTTCTGAAACCTTTGGAGACCTGAGAAATAACATCTTTAATGTTCTCAGGAACCTTGTCGTGGCTTGCAAGAATAGGCATCAATGCTCCAATCAGAAGTTGGAAAGCAGCCAAGCCATCTTTCGTTGAAAGAAGATCTTTTACTTTCTTCTTCATTGCTGAAGCTTCAACACCTTTTTTGTTGGAGGCGAGAAAATCAATTACAACCTGAGAAAGCATTTCGGTTGACTTTTTCACGGCAACCCTTGTCGCAACTTCACTAAGATCACTCTTAACGGTTTGCTTAATGGAACTAAGTTTTGTTGCCGCAACAGGGACGGCAATGGGAGCGGCTTGTTTGAATTCTTGTGGCAGTTCAACTTCTTCAGCTTTATAAACCAAATCATCCAAACTAAAACCTATGTCTGTGTCTTTTTCCCAATCTTTCTTTGACACAATACCCGTATTAGTTGTTGCATATGCTTGACCAGATACATGAAATTTGATGAAATCAGCATTTTCATAAACCATGCTAGTATCGCCTTTAGAAACAAGATCACTGTCATCAAAACGATCTCCAATCAATACTCTTGATGGGCCTTTTTCATTGTGCAAGTGACCTTCAAGAAAAACCAAAATTTCTTTAAGATCTTTCTTTCCCTTGTCTCCTTCATTGTAAAAAGCAACAATTCCTGAATAACATTTATCATCAACTTTTGATCTAAATTCACTAATACCAACCACCGCAAGGTGTTTTTTGTTTTTTAGCATTTCTTTGTAAGCTTCTTTCTTTTCATTAGAAAGAAAACCAGAAGCCGCCTTTGAAGTCTTTTTGCTTGTCATTTTCTTGTTCTCACTTTCGGTTTTTAGACTGTTTGTTTGTTTTGAGTTTCGCGAAACTTGCTCTTTGTTGGGTAAGGCCCTAATAAGAGAATCAATATTGTTGCTGAGGAATTCACTATAATTCCCAGAATAAGAATGATTCGATACATTGTTAAACCAATACCATTCTAAACTTGTCTTTTGGCTATCATATCCAATCTCATCAAATGCTTCTTTTGTTTTCTCTAAATCGAAACTGATAAACGCTGGTTTGATCCAATGTTTACTTGAATTGTTAAAAATATTTTCAACGGATAAAAGTTTTTTTCCATCATAAACAAGAACATATCCTGTTGCTTTCTCTTTTGAATACTGATCCTGTATATGTCTTACTTCATATTCTGAGATATCAATCGAATAAAGATAATCAGGATTTTTTTCATTTTTATAATATTCTTCTATTATGGAAAGATTCTCTCCAAACCATGCTTGTGCATCGGTGTTAAATATTCCCCATGAACAATCCTCAAGCCAATCTGTTGAAAACATCGGCACAAGTTCTGTTGAAAACTCTGGGTCAACTCCTGATCCAAAAATAGACTTCCATCCTTTTTCGTATCCTTCTTTAGAAAGAATAACTGAGCACGGAGCTCCTGACAAGTTACTTACAATACCACCTTGGTAATGAACAACCTGCACAACTTCACCGTTGTGAACAATCTGATGCCATCCGTCAGATTGCTCTCCTGCTTCTATCAAGATGAATGATTTAAGTTCGATTTGTTTGTTGCCAGATGAAATCTGTTTCCAAAACTCTCTCTGTTTTTCTTTGTTTGTTTCCATTTCAACTCTACTTTCGAAGAGAAAAACTAAAAAACCCCAAACAAGCATAAAACTTGATTGAGGCTTTTGTTTCTTATTTGTTAATAAGATTTACTCTGTATCAGCGACCAGTCTTCTTAGCCGCGACGGTGGCTTTCAACTTTTCGACTTCGGAAACATCCAAAGTTTCTTGGGCAGGTTTTGGAAGTTCTGCACGGACTTCGCTCTTCGCCTTTTCTTCGGCCTCAATAACACCATCAAGGGCATTTTTGATTCCTTCGAAGGTTCCTTGGAAAAGAGGAGCAGCGATCTGATCAATCATTTTATTCGTCAAAACAACCTCTCCACCAACTCTCGCTTCTTGCCCAATTTCATTGGCAAGTTTGCGATGTTTTTCTGGGATTTTGTCTTCGAGAACTGGAACCGCAGCCCCCAACAAAATTGAAACGAATGCTTGACCTGTGTCGGTCATCAACATTTCTTCAATGTTTTTACGGATTGAAGCATCCTTCTTTGTATCTCCTGGCGAGATAGCTTTCGCCAGCATTGTTGTTACTCCACGAGTTGCAGTCTTTACGGCAACACGCTTAGCAACTTCCCGACCATCCTTTTTCACAATGTCCATCTTGCTCATGTTTTTGTTTTTCCTTTTCCGTTAGTTGATTCTGCGACTTGTTGCCGCCGTTCTCTCGCGTCTCTCTCAGTCTGTACACGCTCGCGAGCGCTGTCAACGCCCCGCGTGTTTGTCGTTAGTTGAGTTCTTTAAGGTTCTCAATGTTTTTCATCATAACTTCTTCAAACTCCCCTGATTCCACAGGGACGTGCGCAGGTTCGCTGGTATCCACACGGACGAGCTCAGGATTATTTCCAGAAAAGAGGTCGAGGGTCTTTAGGGAGTCTGCCACACTGCTAAACAGCGGCCCCGCAGCGAATTCCGCCAACTGGGAAACAATATCAGTCTCGCCAGAAACTCTGAATTCGTCCGCCATCTCGTTGAGATATGGTCTATATTGTTCTGGAAGTTTGTCTGCTAAGAGCGGCAACATTATTCCTGTGGCGATACCAACAAACGCTTTTCCGTTTGTTGATTCAAAGAACTTCAAGAGACTTGACTTGTGTTTGCCGCCGACTTTTTGAATCATTGTTTTAATGATTAGATCATTGATCAATGAAACTATTTTGTTTGCTGCTATTCGCTTCGCAACTTCCACAGCATCAGACTTCACTGTCTGAACAAGTTTGTTTTCAGACTTGACCTCAGATTTCATTTCAGCTATTAATTCAGTATCAAGTTTAATTGACATATCAGAAAATACATTTACTTTATTCGTTGTCATTGTAGCGTTTTGCGCTAACTCATATGGTATTACTTTTTGTGTTGTTGGCATTGTTTTAATAATATCCCAAAGTTTTGGATCTAAGACTTTGGAAGGATGTGGAATTTCGGTTTTTATTTCTCCGTTATCATTCAACTGAATACTGCTTAACATTTTGTTGATTTTCTCAACATTGTCTTTCAGCATTTGAATATCGGCAAGAGTTATTTCTTCTGCTTCTTTTCCCTCTTTTACTTGTTTCAACATTTCAGATTCAAGTTTTTTAACAACATTCTCAGAGATTTCTGCGATAAACTTATCAACTTGTTCTGTCGGCACAATTGGTTTCTTTTCAATCCCATTAACATTATTAAGAGAGTTAACTTTATCTGCAACCTCTTGAAACTTTTTCGCTGTGATTGACTCAACAACCTTTATTTCCAAGCGGCCATTAGTTGTTATATATTTAGCTCGTTTGTAAGTGTCATGGCTTGATTCAAAATCAGTATTAAGAGTGGCAACACCATCTGAGTCTTTAAACAGTGCATAAGTTGGAATTGATTTTTCATAAAAAACACCTGGTTCTGATGGATCTTTAAATATTAGGTACAAGATACGATCTGAGCCAACATATGAAAACCTTACTGGATGATCTTTACTAAGGGCTTCGTAGCCTACTTTTTGTTCTTGATCTTTTGTTAACGGTACAAAGGTTTGCTTTGCATCAAAACCATAGTTTTCTAACTGAGTATGCCGCACCCATTTTGGAAGGCCATTTTCCAATAAACAGAGTTGAGCTTTCCATTGAAACTGGTTAATACCAACATTATCTTCTAATGCATAAGTTGGCAGGTGAACAGAGCCGTCTGAATTAAAAGTAAGTTGAACAGGTCCAAAAAAATTTTTCTTTCTTGAATAAACCAAGTTTTCTTTTTCATCATAAATAAACTTGGCCGTTTTTTCTAGAGCTTCTTTATCTTTACTATTTAATCCCGCTGTTGAGACCATGCTAAGGCTCAACACATCCCCAGATGGAGTAATCTCAATTGAGTCTTTCAAATGCTTCTTTATATTTTCAAGAACTTTTTTATTAATTTTCTTAATAGAACCATCTGCGATTTTTATATCAACTGTTGTTGATTGTTTATTGAGCCTATATTTTTCATGTTCGGCCGCCGAAACACTGATACCGTTTAACCACCACTTACTTTCCTTAACCGCCCCAGAATTATCATAAACAACCTGAGCAGGACCGTCGTCAGAATGGTTTACTCCGTTTACTCTGGATTGTTCTTCCAAAAGATTTCCACTGTAATCATAACGGACTATTGATACTCCAAGCGCGGGATCGTTTTCATAATGTCCATTTTTATAATGGGCATATAAGTTCATATGCTTTTTCCACCCTGTGTTGCCAGCGGTAGCAGATGTTTGCGGTATCATTCGACCCTGAATTTCCCGCAAGAAATCAGATTCTTTTAGATATTTTCTTGTCATGTTTTTTATCTTTTCTATACCAGAACTCAAATATTAAAACACAAAAATCCAAAAGTCTATATAAACTCTTGGAGATTTAATATATCAGATTTTTTTGGCTATCAAGCCCCGTTTGCTTTACCATTTTTTGCTGATGAAAGCTCAACGACTTCCGCCTGGGCTTGTTCTGGTACTTTTGCCGCATCCACCGTTTCGGTTTCAATTCTAACAAATTCACTCACAGAATTCATTGAGTTGAATGAATCCATGATTCCACCCGCCAACAGTTTTATCATCGGTTCAACCACGCCGATTACTTCAAGCGTTGCTGTTGTTCCACCTTGAACTCTCATTTCTGTTGCAACGATATCAACATAAGCGTGATACTTCTCTGGTAAGTATTTTTGGACATATGGAAGAGCAACACCCGCAACCATCTGAATAGTCGCGACTCCCTTTTCCGTGGCAAAGAATTCTTCGAAAGCTTTCTTGGTTTGATTCTTGTTCTTGCCTTTTAGGTCTTGAGTCAAAGCTTTGACAAGCCCATCCTGAATTACTTTCGACATTCTCAACACAGCAACTCTTTTTGCTGTTTCTTGCGCATCTGAACGAATAACCTGAATTACCTTTTCCTGAATCGTATTTTTCGCCATGTTGTTTATTTCCTTTATTTTTGTGTCTACCGACGCAGATATAACCGAGGTTCCCACACTAACCACCGCGGCCGCAGTCGTCAACGGCGCAGTTTCTATTGTTTCTGGCGCGACCTCTACTTTTTCAGATATTTCATTAATCTCATTTGTGATAATATCAATGAATTTGTTAAGATATTCTGGTTTTGTAATATTATGAGATCTGTGTATTTCACCGTCAAGATACAGCCCAACAAACGATTGGTCCAAAACTATTTCTAATTTCGGAGGTTTTATAAAATTATATTTACCGTTGTGTTTGTGATGTGATGTTACTTTGATGTTTTTTTCGAAAACTATTTTCAAGAGTTTTGCCAACGGCATTAACATATTTGATTTTTCTCCAAAAAAGTAAAGGAGATAATCAGAGTCGGAAGTAATTGTTGTTTTTTTAACAAACTTGTAAAGGTCTAGTAAATGTTTTCCATGTTCAAACGAAGAAATATGTGCTTGAAATGCAGGTTTCCCATTGTGATCTGTTAACCACATAGTTTTTTCTTTAGGATCAAATATTAGACTATGTGGTTTCGTTTCTGAAAGAATTTCTTCAGTGGAAGAAACGACCTTAATCTCGTTGTTTTTTAATTGTTCATTAAAAACAGTTGGAATCCCAATTTTAAGATTAACAAGAGCCGATTCCAATTCAGAGAGATCCAATGTATTTATTGTACATTTAAAACGTTCGTTTCTATCTTGATCCAAAATAATAAGATTATTTGAGATTAAATAAAAAGAACTTGGATCTTTATAGATCTCATATTTTTCAAGCAGTTTGTTTACCTCTGGAAACATAGAACTTATAAATTTTTGTTCAAGATCTTTAGTGCTAATATTTGGTTCTGACTCTATAATTTTAAGATACTCTGTAAGTGCTTGTTCTCCAAATTTATCATTGATCCAGATCTGGATCATTGCTTTGTGTTCTTTGTTGCGGAGATATATTGATGAACGGTCATATGTTGCTTTATTGGGCAAATGACCATTGACAGAAACAGAAATAAAATTTGGAGATGTTAATATTTCTGGAGTCAGAAAAGTGAATTGTTCTGGGGCTTCTTTACACAAGCCTTTCAAAAGTTTTATTTGTTTTGAAAATTCTTCCCTTGAAAAATTCTTACTACAACAGACAGGAATCGAAATCTTTGGTAGGGTTCCGATTTCCACATGCATTATTGACTCAGCATTGTTTATAAAACTAGGTTCAAACGAAATATGTTTCCTTTTTTTCTTTTCATTTTGAAATGAAATGTCATACAATTCTGATTTGAGAACCTCTATATGTTGAGAATGATCTGCAAGAATATACTCGTCAGAAGCTGAAAACTTCTTTGTAGTATTTTCAGATGATTTACTAAGATAGTCAGCAAGAGCATTAATAATATTATAGGATACTTCTCTATATTCTCCTGGCTTGATTTGTTCAAATGTCATAAATTTTGGGATTTCTAGTTCGTGCAAGTTATTTCCAAGTGTATTTTCAAGAAGCTTTAGGTCAAGCTTGTCACTTAATAAAAGTTCTTGTGCTTTTTTCGAAAGCTTGCTCCAAGCTTTATCTGAAAAGCTTTTTTTCTTAAAAGCTTCTTTCTCTTGGTTTTTCTTTTCGTTCTGTTGTAAAGCTTTTTCGTGAAGCTCTATCTCAACTTTTGCCTTATATTTAATTGCATCAGTCTCGTGATGAAAAACATTCCCATCAATACTACATTTTATAAATTTTTTATTTTTAAGATCGTAAGTGATGTAATTTAATTTTCCTTCTTTTTTATTGCAGCTAGGACTAAGCCAATATCTATCATTTTTTTCATATTCTTTTGAATTAATAAACACAACAGTAATTTGTGAATCTATATTGTCTTCGATAGCTATGTATTTTTCTTTTTTTCGTTGGTAACTATACAAACGTGTGAAATCCCGCCATTTAACAATCTCTGCGTCCTTAAACTCTTCTGGAATCATCCTATACACAAGATCTGGAATGTTAATATTTTTTCCTTCTACTGGTTTAAGTTTTAACAGTTCCTCAAGTTCTGTTTCATCGTGATTCCGACCGCTGCCATAAACACGCCGAGGTTTAATACAGGTTTCATTATCTCTACCTGCCTTATCAACCAAGGCAAGATGATCTTCTTCTACACTAAAATGGATGCTATTTTTGGTATACTTACTATGTTTTTTAAGATTGGTCCATTCCCAAATGTTTATATGATCCTTGATTTTATCAAGAGAAATATTGTCAACAATTTTATCATCTATTAGAACAGAAATGGTTTCGCTTGGTTTTGTCATTGAAGGCTTTCCTTTTGTATTAGAAGAGTAACTTTTCTGAGGTTTCTGGATTTACAACAAATAGTTTTGTACTTTTCTTAAAAAGACAAACACAAGATTTTCCTATTCTTGTATAGACTGCAACGGTTGCTAATGCAACTTCTTCTGAAACGGATACGGTTTCAAGACTATATGTTTTCGTTGTGTTATCAACCAAGAAAACATGATAAAGGTCTTTTTCTGTCGCTGCGGTTAGTTTTGATTTTTCAATAAACTCAAAGAATTTTAGTGCCATTTATCTTAGCCGTTTCTTGTTCCATAGTTTGAATGAAGTCAAGAACTGGAGTCTTTGAAGTTTGAAGCTGGGGAGTAACTTCAACTCTTAGTTTCTCTTGGCCGTCTGTGAATAGATCAAGATTTGAGAACGCTTTAGACAAACTTTCTCCCAAAAGATCAACCAAACCCGAAGCAAGTTCAGTTTCCCCAGATACTCTCAGTTCCGCAGAAATAGAATCAATGACACCTTCGTATTTTGTTCCGAGAATTGGTTTGATTGTTGGAAGAATAGATCCCGCTGTTACCATCAAAACAGACTTACCTTCTTTTGAAGAAAGAAATTTGATTGTGGCTTCGATCATAGCATTATTCTTTTTATGCTTTTGTTTAAGGTTTTCAACAATTGTGTTGGAAATAATATTCATAACCTTACTAACCGCAATACGCTTTGAAACTTCAACAGCATCAGACATTACAGTCTCAAAAACTTTTGATGCAAGTGGTGCCGCGACTGCTGTTTTTGCGGCAACATCCACAAGCCCTTGTTTTTGTTTTTCCAAGAATGGTTTCATCTGTGTCTCAATTATATTGAAGAATTGATTAAGAAAATTTTCATCTTCTGATAACATGAGTTTATGATATGCTTTTGATTGCAAATCTGGTGTAACCAAGATATAAAAGTCACCAAACTCAAATATACCAACTTCAAATGGAGTAAATTTCATTGTTTTCATATCAATTAATTGTTTAACAGGAACTTCTGTCTCAGCAAGGTCTGCTTGAAAAGCTTCAAAAAACTCTATATCTTCTTTTGAAACCTTTAACATATTTGTCAAATCATACGTTGTTGTCAAATCAACGTTGAAAATATCAACACCAGTATGAAGAATAGCACGTTGCAACTCTGCACAATAAACCAAAGTCCCAGGGTTATAGTTACTAAGTTTAAGAGATGCATCCGTAAGCTCTTGTGCAAACTCTTTTATGTTTTTAGTTACCATCTTGTCAATTAAACCATATTTCAGTATTTCATAATAAACATCTTTTCTCATTCCATTACTCATGTAATTGCCACTAATTTCCGCATCAGTGTTCTTAATATAGTCTTCGAATTCAACCCGATTATTTGGATCAAGCATGTATTCATATACTTGATTTTCGTCAAAACCTTTATGGTCAATGGCAACATATCTTGGCTTCAAGGTGGTTTTATAAAAACTACTGTATCTAACTCTGTTTGCAACGGTTGGACTGAAAGCTTTCCAATCCGTTTTAGAAAGGCTCCCAGTCATTAATTTAATATCTTTTACTTTTATCCTTGTGATAGAAATAAAACCTTCTACTGTTCCTTTTGCCTCAACATCTCGATAAATAATAAAATCTTCATCTGGTCCATATTTGTCCATGAGTTTTTTACTAAGTTCTTCTCGCTCTTCCTCAGATCCAATATCTCTACTGAAAACAACTGTTTCTCTCTCTGATGGTGTTAGGTATTCATACCAAACCCAGGCTTTAATCTTTCCTTTGTTTCCAAGTATATCAGTAATCTCAATATCTTCATTTTGAGTTTTTTTCCATGTTTCTTTTGTTTGTTCAAACCCATTAGCAACATAAACCTGTTTGTGATTAAAAATACTTTGGTGCAATGCATTAGAACTTAAACCATCTGAAAATGCCGCGCAGGCACTAATGTCTCTGTCTTTATCAAGAAGAATTCTTGTGTATTGATATTCTCTTGAATATTTTGTTCTCGGATCAAGCTTTGAGCTTTCAGTAATATCATCTGCAATAAAGATTTTATTTGCATTCCAAAATGGAACATGCTTTTTAATAAAGTCTATTGAGAGATCTATTTCTTTACCTTTGAGAGTCTTAAACTTATAGTTCATTTTTTTATTTCTTTCAGTTGTTTGCTGCGCGCATTCCTATATTACTAACCGTATAATCACTAACATCTTCTTGGTTGAAAGATGATGAATCGGTTGCTTCCGAAACAATCCTCACCAAAGATTCCATCGAATTTGACTCTGTTGATAGCCCAGAAGAAAACATTCCCGCAAGTTTTCCAACAAGTTCAGATGCTATCTCTGTTTCGCTAGAAACTCTGAGCTCTTCTGAGAGTTCCTCTAAAGTAGAGGAGTATTTTGATTCAAACTTATTGTTGAAAGATTTTAACACAAAACTTGCCGATACTCCAACCACTGCTTTTCCATATGCGGAGTTAAAAAACTTTTCAACATCTGTTTTAGAAAGCTTCTTTGTTTTGTGCAACAAAGAAGTCATTAGCTTTTGGACCAAGGTAATAATCTTTTCAGCCGCAATCCTTTTTGCGACAATCTCCGCATCAGACCTTATTACCTCTGTGAGTTTACCAATATTAACATTCAAAGGTTTTGTAGTTGCACCTAAAAGTGCGAATATATTTGCCGAAGCCTCTTCTATTTCTGAAAAATCACCATAATCATCAATATCAAAATCACTGATAATGTTTTCCGTCTCATCTTGATTCCAATAAAAGTTATTAAACAAAATTTCTTCATTGGAAACGAAAATATATCCTATGTCTTCGACACGCGAAAACTTTTCATTCCATTCAACTTCATTTGTAATGACCTTATCTTTAAAATCATCTGGAATTAGTTTCATAACACATTTTGCGATTCCTGTTTTTGTATCATATTGCTCTTTATACGACACAAGAAACTTTCGCATTTTTTCAGCAAGGATTTCTTTGTTGTAAAGTTCTTGAGCAGTACACTCAAAAAGTTTCTCACAAGCTTCTGGGCTATAAAACCTTACAGTGTTTGTATACGTATCAAAAACAAATTGAGAAAATATATCTTCCATAATACCTTCCGAATGTGTTTGAATCATGTCGATTCCAAGATCAAAACACATATTGATAAACGTAGACGGCAAAGTCATTTCGATATTTTCGACGTATTCACAATATTCTGCTGCATGCTCCATTTTTTCTAGGACTTCATTAATTTTCTGTTTATAAGATTCATGGTCGTGAAAAATCCAATCGGTTTCAACTGCGTTTTCTTGTGGTGCCAAAACGTCTCCAAAAGGAGATTTGAATTGAAATTCGTCGATCCATTCATACCCGAACATCATATATTCATCTATTTTTTTAAGGGTATGAAGATTTAATATTTCGCAATATGCATCTGATCTTTTGTTTATGACATTAACAACAGCCTCGATAAAATTCTTTTCAAAATTTGAAGAATCAAAAAATACACTAGTCCGCACGCCAGAATGGGTTGAAATATCAGCACAATTTCTATTTGGAGAATAAGTAATAGAAAAAGGTTGATTTATATATTCTGAATATTCTCTAACGTTTTTTGCGCAAAACTGATGTAATCTCGTCCGAAGTTTTATGGGAATTGTGTCTCTGTCCCCTTTTCTAAAGAGCCAATCTCCAAAAAGAGATTCAAGTTTGGTTTCAACAACCCCAAGTTCCTTAAGGAACTGTGCTTCATCAATATATTTTGGGATAGGAATTTCAATATTTGGCTTTTCTCCATGACCACAATATACAATGAGTTTATTTTCTTCCTTGTTATAAAAAATGTGGAAAGGAAGTTTTAAACTATTTTCAACCAAATCATCCCAAAAATAATAAAATTTATCCTTCACTCTAGAAAGAGAGTCATTAACAAGAGAATTGATCTTTTCCTTGTTTTTACAATCATCAGTTGTTAGGGAATCCATTCCAAATTTAGATTGTAAAAAGTCAATGTAAAAACTTTTATTTTCATTAAGTTTAAAACTTGAATAGTGAAAGCCTTTATAAATGATTGATTTCTCTTTTGAAGTTGATTTGTCAATAACAAATAGAGATTGTTCAGTATACCTGCAAAGCAAACCTCTTCCAAGCATAGATGAAAAACCAGTGTAAATATTAAAGGTTTCATCATCTTCACCAAAGGTATTTACAATACAATAATCCTTATCTTTGTTAAGACCACTGTTTTTTTCAAGTTTTGCATTTTCGATATAATCGTTTTCCGCGAAAACTAAGTCAAGACCTTGATTATTATACATATTAATAATAAAATTTACGTGCTTTGATACAACTCTAGAGTTGCCAAGACAATCATATACCGTAACATCTCCTTTTTGATCATTTTTTGCAGGGATTAAAGCCTTATCTGCGTCTAAACGCGGCAAAAAAGACTCGCTATCTTTTACAGTTGAAAAGATAAAATCTTTTCCAAGAAATTCTTGGATTCTATGAATCGCCCAAACTGGAACTGTTTTCATAATATCTGAAAGACGATGCCCTTTAAAATAAATCTTGTCGGAGTCTGTATTCAGCAACGTTTGCTTTTCCATTTAGTTTCTTTCTAGATTAGAGAGTCGCGATCTTTTTCCAAGTTTCCATTTTGGAAATAATATTTTGAACTCCAACGGGGTTTGTAGAATGAACAGAATATCCTGGGATATCTCCCTTGATTCTTTCATCAAGGGAGGCATTCACCATCCATGTGATGAATTTGATTGAGGTGTCCATCGTTCCATCCTCTGTTTCACCGAGATCATGGTCAAAAGCAATATGAATTGGCATATAACCTTTGTTTGTTACCAACTTGATTGCTTCAGTTGAAGTTCGGCAAACTTTCCACCCCTCCGCTTCGTTCCCCGTGAAAACATCGGTGGTTTCTCTCAAGTCATCAAGAAAAATCTTGTAGGGCTCTTGGGAAGAAGTTTGCTGTTTTTTGTTTTTGCCTTTGTTCTTCGCCATGATTCGCATCTTTCCGTTGTGGCCGTCGTTACCCATGTAACCATGCTACGCGCTCGCGCAAGGGCCGAGCTTAACGGGTCGATTGTCTTTATTATACTACGGAAAGAATCGCCTTTTGGGCGATTTCTGTGGTATTAAACATATCAGATTCATTATTATCTGAAGATTCTTTTGTTTCTTCAATAGCTACTCTAACAAGGTCTTTTGTTGTTGTTAATTGGTTAAACATTACTTCCGAGGCATTCAAAATATGTGTTGAAAGTTCATCAATGATCAAAACTTCACTTGAAACCCTGAGTTCATCACTAATTTCATCAATCACTTTTGAATATTTTCCTTCAAACCTGGAGGCGAGACTTTTAAGCAAAACACCAGCAACAGCACCAGTAACGGCATTTCCATAATTTGAATTTAAAAACTTAGCTATCGTAGATTCTGTATTTCCTTTTTGTTTCAGAAGTTTCGTTATAAGAGTTTTTGCTGTTGAAACGATTTGTTGAGCTGCAATTCGAGTGGCAACAATCTTCGCATCAGATTTAATTGTATCTGCGAGATTACAGTTGGGAACAGTAATGTTGGAAGTAAGCTCTCTTACCTTGATTTTCCATTCTTTCTCCGAAAGGAATATCCCATTTATTGCCCAGCGGACCGTACCTTCAGGATATTCAACCGCAGGACCATCTGTTCTATGAATCTTTCCTTCGAACCACCACTCTTTCTTTCCATCCGCAAATTCAACTGCTGGACCATCTTCTCGATGACGTTTTCCTTCAACCCACCATTCCTTTAATCCAGTTGCCCATTCAATCGCTGGGCCATCTTCTCGATGCCG
>JACCDZ010637875.1_pt1 | contig 15618 bp, 18 predicted proteins | sample 7449551 | NCBI WGS metagenome assembly JACCDZ01 (sample SAMN15323452, study PRJNA562643) | freshwater metagenome | isolation source: river surface water | place: USA:Blue River Watershed | collected 2017-08-18 | reverse complement strand
CAACAACGGCTACTACAGGAATAGCTCACATCCCGGCCTAGACAGTTCCTCCCTCGACGTCGCAAATAAAAAGGCGGCATCCCTTTCGGAATGCCGCCTTCTTACTTCAGGCCAATGGCCTTCTACTACTCAGTGATGTCCACCACCCTGATTGTACTTGGCAGTCCAGGGAATCAGGTTGGCAAGCGGCTTGCCATTTGGCAACAACACATCATATTGCAACGGCAAATTCGCTCCATCCGGAGTCTTTGGGGACGTGTTCAGCAACGTCTTCGCGGCGTGACAAGGAGCATCCACTTCCGTCTTCCCTTCACATTCCTTCAAGCGAAGGGAGGAGATGCTCTTTGGCTTACCCATTTCGCCGGCATTGTCGGCCAACTTCTTGACTGACGAAATCACGCGGCGATTTTGCTCGACTTCCTGAGCCACGAACTCTACCAGAGTGGTCGGGGATCCAGGGGGAACTTCCTTCGCTGCAGCCGGTCCGGAATGCGGACGCGCCATGGACTTCAGCTGCTCCCACACATTCTTGTCCGCGGGATAGAACTTGAGGTTCTTCCCTGGGTGAATTCTCTGCCAAAATAAACCGCTCTCTGCGTTGCCGCCGAACACAGCGATGTTGAGCCAGACCGCTTCATCGTATGGATCTAGAATGATGACACGCCCCTGCAGCGTAGTGGGCTTGCTCAGATCTCCCCACTCGAATCGCTCCTGGAACGCCTCGATGGCCAGCGCAGTGGAGGCAAAACCCACCACCAAAGCCACGGCAGCCATAAAGGTCCACCCCTGCTTTTGAAGCTTCATAATCACATCCTCCTTAAAGAAGACAAAAAAGTCTCAAGAATGTCGCCTCGCGTATAAATTCTATTTCAAGACCTTGAATCCGGTAATGGTCCGACCATCAAGAGTTACTTCCATCGCCACGAGTTCCTGCGATGCCTTGATGATTTGATCCATCAAACTCTTATCCTTAACAGACAAACGAACGGTGGTTTGCGCGTGGTGCCAGCCGGCGTAAGGATTGTTCTTGTCCGTACCACCGGTGAAGCCCCAGCCGCAACAAGTAAACAAAGGATCCGGCGGCTTCACATCCATTTGCGTTGAAGAACGGCCGCCGCCCTCACCGGAAGCCGGATCACCGGTGTTCCAGTACTGGATGCCGAAGAGCAATTCGGTATCAGGATTGTCTGCCCATTGCGACCACACCCGACCTTTCAAGGTATTGGTGGTCTCGCCCTTAAAAAACTTTCCGCTGCCCGTGGTGACTTCGCTCGGTCCGCCCCCGGCTGGAGCATCCGCCGCCAACGTAACACCGGCGGTCAACAAGCCGACAACGGAGGAGACTGCAAGTGCGGCTAGAATTCCGACCCTATTCATAACCCTACCCTCCTTGGAAAAATGATGACCAGAGAACCGTTGAATCACAGTATCCAAAAAAAGAGCTCAGAAAAAAACAAAATTCCAGAGAACGCGCTAGGAGGAGGAAGTGCGACGCACACCCCCTTTCTCTCTGCTTACCTTCCCCTGTAATGCAGCCGAAATAAATTCAGACTTATATGATGAAAACGCGGCCATGGTACTTAAATCCACGAAACGTGTCAAGAAAATGTTTTTCCGAAATCCAGCCATGATTCGCGCCCTAAAATGAGTACCGTAGCAAAGAGTTAGTCCTGCAATGGCGCTCAAATCACCGCTACTCATTGCCCGACCAGCCCTTGCGCCCCGCCTACGGGTGCCCCGCAATTGACCGGTTATGACGCAAACGACTGCAGACTCTTGGTCGGAATCGGGCCAAGTGCCGTAATTGAAAGACAGCGCTGATCCAGTAACGTTTGCGCCACCCGATACACCTGATCGGTCGTCACGCGATCGATTTCCGCAATCATCTGCTCGAGCGACACGTGATTGCCTTGCGTCAGTTCGTCCTTCGCCAACTTGCTCATGCGACTGTGCGAACTCTCCAGGCTGAGCATCAGACTGCCCTTCATTTGGTTTTTCACCCGGGCCAAATCCTTCGCATCGATTCCATGCGTGCGGAGCTTCTTCAGCTCCCGGCAGACAACTTCCACGACACGCTCAACCTCTTTCGGGCGCGTACCGGCATACACCGTGGTCATTCCGCCATCGGAGTAAGTGGACAGAAACGAATAGATCGAGTACACGAGGCCACGCTTTTCCCGTACCTCCTGAAACAGGCGTGAGCTTACACTCCCGCCTAGCACCCCGTTGAGCGCATGCGCCGCATATCGATCCTTATGCCCGGCACTCAGACCCTGAAGGCCCAAACAAAGATGGACCTGTTCAAGAGCCTTACGTTTGACCAGCACCCCACCCTTCACTTCAGGCGGGCGACGGCTTGGCCGAGCGGCCACACCCTTGTGCGAGTCGGAAAAATACCGCGCCAACAACTGCTCCAGGCGGCGCCAGGTAAAGTTGCCGGCCACCGCGACGACGGTGCGCTCCGGATCATAGTGCGAACCAACGTAGGACACCAGATCGTTACGCCCAAGAGCCTGAATTCTCGGAGCTTGCCCCAGGATTGGCCTGCCCAGCGGATGGCTTCCGAGCGTGTGCTTCATGTGAAGCTCTTGAACCAGATCCTCTGGATCGTCTTGGACCATCCGGATCTCTTCGAGCACCACCTGCTTTTCTTTTTCAACTTCTTTCGACTCGAACCGGGACCGATAGAACAGATCCGAGAGCAGCTCCAAAGCTGCCTCCAACTGTTGATCCAGCACCTTCACATAAAAGGTCGTCGTTTCTCGGGTGGTGAACGCATTCATCTCACCCCCCAGCGCATCGATCTCGCGGGAAATCTGCGTCGCCGTGCGGCTGCGCGTTCCCTTGAAGAACATATGCTCCAGGAAGTGAGACAGCCCCTCTTCCCCCGGCTGCTCATCGCGCGATCCGACGTTGACCCATATGCCGATCGTGACGGACTTCAACGTCGGGAGCAGTTCGGCCACAATGCGCAACCGGTTGTCGAGAACGATCTTGCGATACACGATCGATTATCCCGCGGGCGTTGGTTCGGTGGCAGGAGAACCAGCCGGTGCCGGCATGGCTTCCTTCCGGCTTAAGCGAATCTTCCCCTGCTTATCGATTTCCAGCACCTTCACCATCACCTGATCGCCTTCGGACACCTCGTCGGTGACCGCCTTGACGCGATGATGAGCCAGCTGGGAGATATGCACCAATCCGTCCGTGCCGGGAAGCACTTCGACAAATGCGCCGAAATCCATGATCTTCCGAACGGTTCCGAGATAGATCTTGCCGACCTCGACTTCCTCGGTCAGGCGCTTGATCATATCGATGGCCTTCTGTGCCGATGCTTCATCGGAAGAGGCAATCGTCACATCGCCGGTGTCTTCGACATTGATCTTCACACCGGTCTCCGCGATGATGCTGCGGATCATCTTCCCACCAGGGCCGATAACATCGCGGATCTTGTCTTGCTTGATCTTCATCGGGAATATGCGCGGAGCGAAGGCTGACAGCTTGGTGCGCGGTTCGGTCAACGCCTGGGCCATACACCCGAGAATGTGGAGCCTTCCCGCCTTCGCCTGAGCCAGCGCTTCGCGCATCAATTCGGAGGTGATGCCGCCGATCTTGATATCCATCTGAAGCGCCGTCACGCCGTTTTTCGTCCCCGTGACCTTAAAGTCCATATCGCCCAGGTGATCCTCCAATCCGAGAATATCGGACAGAACCAGCACCTGATTGCCTTCCTTGATCAACCCCATCGCGATCCCCGCCACCGGCTCCTTAATCGGAACGCCCGCATCCAAGAGCGCCAACGTACCGCCGCAGACCGTGGCCATGGAAGAGGATCCGTTCGACTCCAGGATTTCCGATACAATTCGCACCGTGTAAGGAAACTTATCCTTGCCGGGAAGAATCGACTTGAGCGCTCGCTCGGCTAGAGCTCCATGCCCGACCTCGCGGCGGCCCGGCGACCGGAGCGGCCGTGCCTCGCCGACACTGAAGGGCGGGAAATTGTAATGCAACATGAAGGTGCGCATGTATTCGCCCTCCAAGGCATCAATGCGCTGCTCGTCGTCGGTCGTACCCAGCGTCACCACCGCCAGGCTCTGCGTTTCTCCGCGAGTGAAGACTGCGGATCCGTGCGCGCGAGGCAGCACACCGACTTCGCAGGTGATCGGACGAATGTCCGCTGGACCACGCCCGTCGGCGCGCACCCGCTTTTCGAGAATCATGTTGCGAACTTCGGTGTACTCCAGACCATGGAAAATGATCTTGACATGCCGGTCCCGATTCGGCTCGTCCGATTTGAGCTTCGCAACCGTCTCGGCCAACACCTGATCCAGGCGCTCCTGCCTTGCGCTCTTATTGGGGATGAGGATGGCCTCGCGGATCGGACCGGCCACCAGCGCACGCACCTGTTCGGTCAATGCGGCATCGATGGGCTCTTGCACCACCGTCCGTTTCGGCTTGCCGGCCAACTTGCGCAATTCTTCGATCTTCGCGACGATTTTCTTGATTTCGCTGTGCGCCAACTCAATGGCTTCCAGCATAGTCGCTTCCGGCAATTCATTGGCCCCGGCTTCGACCATCATCACCGCATCGGCAGTCCCAGCCACGACGAGATGAAGATCGCTGGTTTCCAGGGTTTCCAGATCGGGGTTCACCACCAACTGCCCGTTGACGCGGCCGATTTTCACGCCTGCGATCGGCCCGTTGAATGGAATCGACGAGACCGCCAACGCCGCGGATGCCGCGATGATGCCGATGACATCCGACACGCCCGTCTTATCGGCAGACAATACCGAGGCAATGACTTGCGTCTCGAAGTAATACCCTTCCGGAAAGAGAGGCCGAAGCGGCCGATCGATCAGCCGGCTGGTCAGCACTTCCCGCTCCGAAGGCCGACCTTCCCGCTTAAAATAGCCGCCCGGAATCTTACCGGCTGCATAAGTCCTTTCCTGGTAATCCACGGTCAGCGGAAGGAAATCCACTCCCGGCTTGGCATTTTGTGACGCAACGGCCGTTGCGAGCACGACGGTATCACCGTAGGTGGCCCAGATGGCGCCGTCCGCCTGCTTCGCGATACGACCGGTCTCCAGCGTCAACCGACGCCCTGCCAGCTCAATGTCTACAACATGTTTCATCTATGGTCTCCTCCGTTTAAATCCCACAGATGCCCACAGAGATAAGTTCAACCGGCCATCTACACATCCAACGACAAGCGCCTGCCCTCGATTGAATGTCGACCCGTGCCGTTGAACTTGTCTCAGTGTTCACCTGCGGGGACAACAAATGGTTCGGCCGCCACCCACGAAGGTGGCAGCCGATTCGCTCACACGACTACTTACGAATACCCAGTCGCTCCAGAATGGCGCGATACCGGGCTTCTTCAACTTTTCGGAGATAGTCCAACAACCGACGACGACGTCCGACCAGTGTCAACAACCCGCGCCGGGAATGGTGGTCCTTCTTGTGCAACTTGAAATGTTCCGTCAAGTACGTAATCCGGTTCGTCAGGATCGCGATCTGCACTTCCGGAGATCCGGTGTCCTTGTCATGCTGCTGGAAACCCTTGACCAATTCCGTTTTCACTTCTTTTACCAGTGCCATACGTCTCTACTCCTCTATTGAGTTCGCGATACTACCACCCTGTGATTCTTCTGTGACCAATACTTTCGATACAGCAATCGACTGCGCATTCGCCCCCGGCGCCTCAGCATTCATGCCGTCCGGCATCGTGCCGATGGCTAATAACCGCCCCGCTCCGTCCTTGATGCCAATGGCCCGATTCGCCCCCTCAGAGAGAGGCGAAGACAAGCCATGCCAGGCCAGCACTTCTGAGGCAGGAACCGGCATGCCGTGCAGGACCCGGCCGGCCGTCGCCGCCCCCACGATACAAACCGGAAGTCCGACCAGCGCCTGATCCAACGTCAACATCGACGCCGCCAGCGTGCCTTGCTCCAAGCGTGATTCGACTTCGTCCACCGTCAACGCCTGCTCAAGGGTCAGTGGCCCCACGCGCTCGCGGACCAACGTCGCCATATGACCGCCGACCCCTAACTTGTCGCCGATATCCGCGCAGAGCGTCCTGATATACGTCCCCTTGGAACAGACCACCCGGAGCGTCACTTCAGGAATCTGAACATCCACGATATCGAGGCGAAAGACGGTCACTTCACGAACCTGCCGGGAGACCTCCCGCCCGGCTCGCGCCGCTTTGTATAACGGAACCCCGCCGACTTTTACCGCAGAATACATGGGAGGGAGTTGCTGAATGCGCCCCTCAAACCCAGCTACCACTTCACGGATGCGGGCTTCGGACAACGACTCAATCGGTGAACGCAGGAGCACGGTCCCGGTGGCATCTTGCGTGTCGGTTGTTTCACCGAGGCGCAATCCGGCGAGATAGGTTTTGTCCCATTCCAGCAAATATTCAGCGATGCGCGTTCCACGCCCGACGAGCAACGGCAGGACGCCGGTCGCCGCCGGATCCAGCGTTCCGGCATGGCCCAACTTCATGCCGCGCAACTTCCCACGAATGCGAGCCACCACATCGTGCGACGTCCACCCGGCTTCCTTGCGGACATTCAACACTCCGTCCTGAAGCACAGTAGTCGCGCGTGGCTCCATCGAGGCGATCATGGTCATTTGCTAGACATCGGTGTGGGGGGTCTCTGCCAACATCTCTTCGTGGGATTGATCGCGGTGCAGTCCATCCAACAGCTCCAGGACTCGGTCAGCTCTAGGGCCACTGATGTCTTTCATAAAGATCAGCTCCGGCAGGTATCGTAATGCCAGACGCCGCCCCAACTCCGCCCGAACGAAACCGCTGGCCTTCGCCAGCCCGTCGAACACCAACCGCTCATCCTTATTCTGCTCCATGGTCGTCACAAAGACGCGCGCGATGCGAAGATCTTTGGTCAACTCCACATCGGTCACGGTGACCGAGCGCACACGCGGATCCTTAATCTTCCGCATCAGAATGTCGGCCACTTCCATGCGGATCTGGTCTGCCACACGATCGGCCCGGCTGTACGTCGATTTGGTCATGACGCCGCCTTACAGCAACTCGATTCGCGAGCGTACTAGTTGGATCACAGGCACGGACTGAATCAAATTCACGGCTTGATCCAACACCTGGTTCACATGCGCGGATTCATTCGCCACGCAGGCCATACCTAAAATTGCCTTCTGCCACAAATCCTGGTCTCCGACTTCCGCGACCGATAGATTAAACTTGTCTCGCAACCGGGTCTTCAGGCTTTGCAGGACCTGGCGTTTCTCTTTCAACGAATGCCCGTCGGGAATGAACAACTCAACCGTGCAGAGCCCGACGGTCATGCCCGATGACTTTGCGGAGACGTGCCACGGTTCGCAGGCTCAAGCTTGGCGGCAATCTTATCAACGACGTAGGCCTCGATAATGTCCCCGGCCTTGAGATCATTGAAGTTTTCGACCGTGATACCGCACTCATACCCCTGCTGCACTTCACGCACATCATCCTTGAAGCGACGGAGCGAGCCCAGCTTGCCTTCATAGGCCACCACACTATCCCGAATCACGCGCACGCCGACGCTGGCCCGGGAGATGACGCCATCCACCACGTAACAGCCGGCCACCAGACCGGCCTTGGGGATCGTAAACATCTGCCGTACTTCAGCCCGCCCAAGGACACGCTCCTTGAGCGTGGGTTCGAGTAAGCCCTCCATCGCGGCGCGGATATCGTTGAGTGCATCGTAAATAATGCTGTACAGGCGCACATCGACGCCCTCCCGCTCGGCCAACGCCGCCGCCTTCGGCTCCGGACGGATATTAAAGCCGATCACAATGGCCTTGGACGCGGCCGCCAAGAGAATGTCGGTTTCGGTAATACCGCCCACCCCGGTATGCATTACACGCAACTTGACTGCGCCGGCCGGCATTTTTTCCACCGCGGCAGCCAAGGCCTCGGCCGACCCCTGCACATCGGCCTTGATGACGATGGGCAATTCTTTGACATTGCCTTCCTGAATCTTGGCAAACAGATCATCCAGGCTCACCTTCGCCGGCCCGGCCAGATCCGCCGCCCGCTGCTTCATCGCCCGCTCCTGCGCAATCTCACGGGCAACCCGTTCATCTTTCACGATGGTGAACAAATCGCCGGCCGACGGCACGCCCGGCAAACCGATCACCTCGACAGGAACAGACGGGCCAGCCTCAGTCGTCTTGCTCCCCGTGTCAGTCACGAGCGCGCGCACGCGGCCGCTGAAATTGCCGACTACAAATGCATCCCCGACATGGAGCGTCCCGCTCTGCACCAGCACCGTCGCGATCGGTCCACGCCCGCGGTCCAACTTCGCCTCGATCACCAGGCCCTTGGCCATGCGCGATGGATCCGCCTTCAACTCCAAGACTTCCGCCTGCAGAAGAATCATTTCCAACAACTGGTCCAGGCCGGTCCGTTGCTTCGCGGACACCTCAACCATAATCGTGTCGCCGCCCCAGGGCTCAGGAACCAGCCCATGCTCGGTCAGGGCATTCTTGACACGATCGATATTGGCTCCCGGCTTGTCGACCTTATTGATGGCGACGATCAATGGCACTCCGGCAGCCTTGGCATGGTGAATGGCTTCCACCGTCTGCGGCATGACGCCATCATCGGCAGCCACGACCAGAATCACGATGTCCGTGGCCTTCGCGCCTCTGGCGCGCATGGCCGTAAAGGCTTCGTGGCCCGGGGTATCGAGGAAGGTCACCTGCTTACCGCGAACTCCGACGATATAGGCGCCGATATGCTGCGTAATCCCTCCGGCCTCACCTTCCGCCACCTTTGTCAGGCGAATCGCATCGAGCAAAGACGTTTTCCCATGATCGACATGCCCCATGATCGTGACGACCGGAGGCCGCAAGACCGCATGCTCCTCACCCGATGATTGGGCGGCTTCTTCCAGCAACGCTTCGCCAACCTTTTCTGTCGACACTTCCACCCTGGTGCCATACTCTTCGGCGATCAAGGAGGCAGCCTCCAGATTGATCGACTGATTGAAGGTCACCATCTGCCCCATCTCCATCAGCTTCCGGACCACGTCCGCAGGCCGCTGACCGATGAGTTCTGCGAATTCCTTGACGCTCACTCCCGCGCTCAATTTCACGCTTTTCTTTCTCGGCTTGGTGACTTCCGTTGGCGAGGCATGGTGAATATGCTTGGATCGGTCTTCGCGCCGCTGCACCGGGATTGCCCGCAGATCTCCCCATCGAGTGGCGTCGTTCTTAAACTTGGCTTCATCTTCCTCACGGGTCCGCGGAGCCTTCTTGGCTTTTTTCAATTTTTCTCGAGCCGCCGCTTCGCTCTCCATGGCCTCCGTGGCCGCACTCTTCTTCTTTGCCGTCGCCAGCGCATCAAGCGGGGGAGCCGTGACCTGGGGAACCTGGACCGGCTTGACGAGCGGCTCCTCCGAAACGGTCACGACAGGCGGTGGGGACACTAATTCTTCGGGTGGGGCAGGTTCAACCGGGGCGGCTTCAATCGCTTCTGCGTCAGGACCAGCCGCCGGCGCTACCACCGACGCTTCGGTTCCTGCAGGGACGACGGGCGCAAACGCCGCTTCTGCCGCCGCCAGAGAGGCCGCAACATCCTCCGCACCTTCTTCCCTCTTCTTCTTGATGAGAATCCGTTTCTTGTCCGGCTTCGGGGGCTCTTCGTGCGCCGCCGCGTGTCCCCTCTCGTGAGACGCACCGGGTTCTTTCGACGAGCGAACCATTTTCTTCGCCTCATGCCCGCCGGAGACAGCCTCACCGCCCCGAGCCTTCGAGCTCAGCTTCTCCAAGACAACGCGAACCGAATCGTCATCCAAGGCGCTGCTGTGGGACGCCACCGGAATCCCGAGCCGTTTCAGTTCAGGAATCAGCTCCCGATTTTCCATCCCCAGCTGCTTTGCTAATTCGTACACGCGCATACAGTACCGCTCAGCTCCACCCGCTTAAATAATTGCCATTCAGCCCGTGAATATCGAACCGCTTCACTCCGCCTGTTGCGCAGCAGCCCGCGCTTCATCCTGCTGGCGCTGCGCCTCGGTTTCCTCTGCCAGGGCCGCCTTGATATCCCGATCCCGCTCCGCCTTTTCTTTCTCGTATTCGGTCGCGCTGATGATATCGATCTTCCAACCGGTCAAGCGCGCGGCGAGTCGCACATTTTGCCCGTTCTTCCCGATCGCCAGAGACAACTGCGAATCGGCCACCACCACCAGGGCCGACTTCTTTTCTTCGTCGATCCCGACCTTCTCGATCGTGGCGGGATTCAGCGCCTCGGCGATAAAGACACGCGGATCCTGTGTCCACGTAATAATGTCGATCTTTTCCCCGCGCAACTCACGAACCACAGCCTGCACACGCGATCCCTTGATGCCGACACAAGCCCCTACCGGGTCGACAGCCTTGTCCCGCGAGGAAACCGCAATTTTGGTACGATCGCCGGGCTCACGCACGATCGACTTGATTTCAACGATCTTTTCGCCGACTTCCGGCACTTCGAGCTCAAACATCTTCGCCACAAACTGCGGGTGGCTGCGGGAAAGAATGACCTGCACGTCCTTGGGGGTGCGACGCACCTCCAAGAGCAGGGCCTTCACCCGGTCTCCGCGACGATAGGTTTCGCGCGGGATCTGTTCCTGAATGGGAAGAATCGCTTCGGTCTTGCCGAGATCGACCAGAAAGTTTCGGCGCTCCATGCCGAGAATAATGCCGTTCACCAAATCACCCTGACGGGTCGAGTACTCCTTCTGAACAGCTTCCCACTCGGCTTCGCGCACTTTCTGAAAGATCACCTGCTTGGCCGTTTGGGCCGCAATCCGGCCTAACTCGTCCATCTCGATCAATGAGCCGATCTCATCGCCAACCTCCGCGCCTTCGTCATATTCGCGCGCTTCCTTTAGCGAGATTTCCGCTTTCGGATTGGCCACCGTATCGACAATGATTTTCTTTGAAACGACCGAGATTTCGCCGGTCTTCGGATCGATTTCCACCTGGATGTTTTCGGCCTGGCCGAATCGTTTCTTGGCAGCAGTTTGAAGCGCTGACTCGATCGCGCCAATGACCCTGGCCTTATCGATCCCTTTTTGACGGCCGATTTCATCGATGACGGCGATCAACTCTCGGTTCATAGCTCACACCTCATGGTTAACACACCACCCTGGCACCTGCTGCTACGAGAACTCCACCTTCCGCCGCGCCAGAGCGATTTGATCAAACTCAACTCGGATTGTCTCCGTGGTTTTCTTCTGCTGAATGGCAAGGGTCACCCCCCGGTCGTCCACCTCGACCACTGCGCCAACCAGCCGCCACTGCGCCTGAATAGGTTCGCACAATTTGAGTGTGACCGGCTTCCCGATCAGACGCCGATAGTCTTGCACGCTCCGCAAGGGACGATCCAGCCCGGGAGACGAAATTTCCAGCGTATAGGCATGCGGGAATGGATCAATCACATCGAGCGCCGGGCTCAACGAGCGATGCGCCTGCTCACAGTCTGTCAGGGTGATCCCCCCAGGCTTGTCGATAAACACACGAATCACGGTCCTGGGCCCTTGGCCGACGCAGACGGCCTCGACCAACTCCAGACCATGAGACTGCAAAATAGGAGCGGCAATTTCTTGGATGCGAAGGTTCAGCGCCTCAGCGCGTTTCACCGACGGCTTCCCTGCCGACACTGCTCCCGCGTCACTCATAGAAAAAAGTTGCTCAAACAAAAAAGTGGGCCTTGGCCCACTTACAGCGCGAGAACCTTACCATGCCATAGTAGTGAAAGCAAGGGGCGGCTAGCCGATCAGCGCTTCAAAACGGCGAGACAATAACTGAGAAACGGGGCCGGGCGATCCGCCCCCAATCGCACGTCCGTCGACACGCACCACGGGCAATACCTCCACGGTCGTTCCTGTCAGAAATACCTCCGACGCCGCAAGTAATTCTTCCCGAGTGACGAACGATTCCGCCACCGGAATACCTTCTTTGCGTGCCAGATCCAGAACGATCGCGCGCGTCACCCCGGACAGAATCCTGCGCCCTTCCGGCGCCGTCTGAACGGCGCCGTTCCGCACCACCATGACATTGCTGACCGACCCTTCCGTGACCGTCCCCTCTCGGACCAGAATCGCTTCAAACACGCCCGCCTCCTTGGCTCGCTGCCGCGCCAGGACGTTGGCCAGAAGATTGACGCTCTTGATGTCACAGCGTCCCCATCGAATGTCCTCGACCGACATAGCCTGAACCCCGGCGTTGCGAACGGAGACATCCAGCGGGTGGAGTTCGCGAAAGGTCAGAACGGTGGTGGGGGCGGACGATACAGGGAATGGATGATCGCGGGGAGCCTGCCCGCGAGTGATCTGGAGATAAATTTTGGCTTCAGGGAATTGGCTCAGCCGCAGGCCTTCTCGAATCAAGGAACTCCACTGAGCCCTCGTTTGCCCGATTGCAAGCTGCAGCGCCTGAGCACTCCGCTCCAATCGAACCAGGTGCTCCTCAATGGCGAAGGGCTGTCCACGATAGGTCCGAATGACTTCGTAGACCCCGTCACCGAACTGAAAGCCTCGATCCTCAATACTGACGACCGCATCAGCCAGCGGACCAAAGCGACCATTCACATACGCAATGTCAGGCATGACTCATTTCTCAGCACGTTTCGAACCTCAGGATACGGTCACGTAAAAAATCTGTCGGTCCTCAGCCGTGAACTTCCACCCCATCCGCTTTTCAAACACCAACCGGTGGGTTCCTGCGGCCATAGGCCTGAATTCAAACGTACGCTGCCCCGCGTCGACCGCATTGTTACTGGCAGTGCGAAGAAAATCGTCCTCAACCAGAGGCATGACGGTCGCGTCGTAGGACGGAACCCACAACTCCCCGCGGGTGCGATCCTCCCACAGCCGAATGTGAACCGATGCCCCCACTCTCGCCTTGAGCGTCTTGGCGCCCGGCTCCTGCTCTGCACCGGTGGGAACTGCCTTACTTAATGGACTCATACTATTCTCATGCTGCCCCGAGGCAATCACTCGCCCGACTATACCTTGCGCCGCCCCCCGACAAACACCTGCCCGTCTTCCACCCGCACATCATAGCTCCCGACACAGTAGCCGCCGCCATCCGTGCCTTGCCCATTTCGGACATCGAACGCCAGATCATGCCAGGGACAGGAGACAACATGCCCCTTCACCCGGCCCTTATTTAAAGGCCCGCCCTCGTGAGGGCAGGAATTGTAGATCGCGTGAAATTGACCGTCGATATTAAATACGGCAATGCCCCGCTCGTTGACCTTCACAACCTTGACCTGCCCAGGAGGAATCTCTTCGACCTTGGCCACGCACTGAAACCCTTCCATAAACGACTCCGATTCTTTACATACGAAGCGTAAACTTGAGTTCCATCCCCGTCGTGATGCCTGCGCGCTGGACAGAGCCCGCTTCAGCCTCGATGAGGTAGCGAACCGGTTCGGGCGGAGGCCCATAGAGTGGACACGGATCCTTCTCGCAGGGCGGCACCTGTTCCAGGATGTGGACCACGTGGTGGCTCTCATCAATCCACACCATGTCGACGGCGATGCGAAACTGCCGAGTCTGAACGCGATGCAAACCCGTCGACTCAAAGATATAAAGCATCCCCGTATCGGCTGGCAATCCTTCTCGAAACGCCAGACCGAACAACAATTTCTCAGGGGTGCTGGCCACTTCCGTTTCCATGGTCTTTCCGTTGGGAAATTCCACGATGATGAGCTCGGACTCCTTCGGCCCCCCAAGAAACAGGCTCACGCTGACCAACAAAATAACCAAGAGCACGAACGTCACAATTTTCTTGCGACGCTGCTCCGACTCAGCCGTACTCGCGCGCTTCACCATAACCAAATGCGGTCGAACATGGATGCATCCTCATGTGATCGCACACGCGCAGAGCCGCATGTACATTGGGCCCAAAGCCCCATGACTTTCCGAGTGCTAGGCCTTCTTCCCGAGCCTCACTCTGTTGACTTGCCGAAGAACGGCGGCATAGAATGCGGACCTGTTTCGCCGCGAACTATGGTCGCGGCGGCACGAAATTGTCAACATCTTATCCGTCATTAAAGAAACTGAGAAGGAGGCACAGGCCATGGCGCTTCTGATCACCGATGAGTGCATTTCCTGCGGGGCATGCCTGCCAGAATGTCCCAACGAAGCGATCTTTGAAACCCGCAGCGACGCTGAAGGCAAGGGCAACCACGTCGGCGACGGTCAGGGAGTCGGTGACAACATTTATGTCATCACTCATGATCGTTGCACGGAATGCGTCGGTCACTTTGACGAACCTCAGTGCGCGGCGGTCTGCCCGGTAGACAATTGCTGCATTGCCGATCCGGCCTACCCCGAAACCACCGAGGTGTTGCTCGACAAGGCCAAGACCTTGAATCCGGATAAAGAAATTGATCCGGCCAAGGTGTGGAGCGGGGTTCGAAACTAGTCAGAATACGTCATTCTCCTATAGGTGACACCACGAAGGCTCCTCCGGGAGCCTTCGGCGTTTCTGCGCTGCAAAAGAGATAACTCCCTGGCTTTCACTGGCCAACAGCTGTAGACTTTAAGAGCGAGGCGGCCTGCGCAGGCCCCCACCCTTAAGGCCTTGCTGCACTCCGCCCATTCGTCACCCTCTCAGCGGGAGGTGCTCATGACACGCGTAAGTCGCCTCATCTTATTCGCCAGCCTCGGCCTCGCCCTGCTTCCCGTCCAAACCATGGCCGATACCGGAGACATCGGAACCATCATCGAAAGCTTCGTCACGAAACAGTTTCCGGATGCAGCCAATCACTTCTGGATCGTCAATGACACGCAATGGGACGGCGACGAAATGATCGTGGACATGAACGCCATTGTCACCGAGCGGCGGCAGGATGTCCCCACAGCAAGCCGCTTTTTGCTACTCATCGTAGACGGGAGACTCAGAGGCATTCAGAATATTCCTTTGGACGCCGAAGCCGAATGCCAAAAGGAGCAGGAAGCCTAGGAAGGAAACATTGTATCGATACCAGTCGGCGATGCGCCTGATACAACAACGCCCCATCTGCATCACTGCAGATGGGGCGTTGCACTACACGTATTTGAAACGTCGACTACTTGATCATCAAGATCTTGCCACCGACGTGGGCCGGATGCAAATGGCAGCGATAGGTCAACGTGTTACCCTGGGTGGCATAAAACATGTCACTGGTGGGAACACCGATGTACTTGGTTTCTCCCGGCTTCAACACGACTTCAGCCTTCATCACGAACGGGGAACCGGAATTCGCAGCATCGGTCATCTGGAACCCATGCTCTGCGGTCGAGTTGTTCGTGACTTTCAAAACGACCGGACGGCCCGGACGAACTTTAAAGTCGATCACCGTGACAGGCGGATACCACGCCTTCATGTTGCCGATTTCGACGGCGTACAATTCCGCATCCACGACCAATTCCTTAAACGGCTGACCGACGACAGAACCGGTATCCAAATCACCGATTTCGACACCACCAGCTTGAAGCGCATATGCGCCTGATGCCCCAGCCACCAGCATGACCAGGCCAAAAAACACTGCTACCATCGTCTTACCCATGACCTACCTCCTTAAAGAGATTAAGAAGAGATGCGATTAGGTTGGTGAATAAT
>JACCDZ010412360.1_pt1 | contig 15620 bp, 14 predicted proteins | sample 7449551 | NCBI WGS metagenome assembly JACCDZ01 (sample SAMN15323452, study PRJNA562643) | freshwater metagenome | isolation source: river surface water | place: USA:Blue River Watershed | collected 2017-08-18 | reverse complement strand
GGTTTTACCTTGACAAGGCCGAATTCTGCACCCTAAACTGTGACAACGTGGATAATCGTGGGTAGATGTGGATCTTTTTTCGGATCTAATAATAACCAAGTGGGATCGATAGATGTTTCGTGGTTCATTTGCTTTGAGTTTGGATGACAAGGGCCGGTTGACGCTGCCAACGCGTTACCGCGATAGCCTATTGTCTGAAACTGGCGGGCAATTGATTTGTACCATCGATCACAAAGATCCTTGTTTGCTGTTATATCCGCTCAGCGAATGGGAAGAAATTGAAGAGAAACTGAAACGCCTTTCCAGTTTCAATCCACAAGAACAGCGTTTAAAACGACTGTTGCTTGGCCATGCTACTGACTGTGAAATGGATAAAGCCGGCCGCATTTTGTTGCCAGGAACCCTACGCAGCCACGCCCACCTCAGTAAGGGGTTACGTTTAGTTGGCCAACTGAACAAATTTGAGATCTGGGACGAAGAGACCTGGCATCAACGTGTCGCCGCAGATATGGCGGTAGAACAAGAATTAGCAGCAGCCGGCGATGCCGAGCTATCTGAACGTTTACAGGAACTTTCATTGTGATTGAGCAACAAGCACATATCTCCGTCTTGTTGCAGGAAACAATTGACGGTTTAGCGATTAAAGCCGACGGCGTATATATCGACGGAACTTTCGGTAGGGGAGGGCACAGCAAGGTTGTGCTGAGCCATTTGGGTGCTAAAGGTCGTTTATTTGCCATCGACCGTGACCCATCTGCGATTGCTGCTGCCGAAAAGTTTGCTGATGATCCGCGTTTTCACATCAGCCATTGTGCATTTGCTGAATTAGCTCGGGTTGCTGAAACGCAACAAATTGTCGGCGCAGTAGACGGTATTTTATTAGATCTTGGCGTTTCATCGCCGCAATTAGATGATGCTGAACGCGGTTTTAGCTTTATGCGCGATGGCCCACTGGATATGCGGATGGATCCAACCAGTGGGATTTCCGCGGCAGATTGGTTGGCCAAAGCCGATGTTGAAGATATTACTTTTGTGCTTCGTGAATATGGCGAAGAAAAGTTCGCTTGGAAAATTGCGAATGCCATCGTCAACACTCGCGACACAGCACCGTTAACACGCACAAGCCAATTAGCGGCGCTGATTTCGGCGACTGCACCAAAAAGTTTTAAAGAGAAAAAGCACCCGGCAACACGCAGCTTTCAAGCGATCCGTATTTATATCAATAGCGAGCTTGAGCAGGTTAACCAGGCATTAGAAGCGGCGATGCAGGTGTTAAAGCCTGGTGGGCGGCTAGCTGTCATCAGTTTTCACAGCCTCGAAGATCGGTTGGTGAAGCAGTTTATGCGCAAACACAGTAAGCCTGCGCCAGTGCCAAAAGGCATGCCGTTGACTGAAGCCCAATTAAAACAGCATTTACCGCTGAAACTAATTGGCAAGGCGATTATGCCGTCTGACGCTGAGCTGGCAGTTAATCCGCGAGCGCGAAGTGCGGTATTACGGATCGCGGAGCGGCAATAATCATGAGCCAAATCCGGTTAAGCCGTTTGATTTTAAACGACCTTGGTGGTCACAAAATAATAATTTTCTTGTTGATTTGCTGCGTACTTTCGGCCTTAGCGGTGATTGAAGTAACCCATCAAACTCGGCAATTAAGTATTTCGCAAGACAAAGTATTCCAGGAACGGGACGCGCTCGAAATGGAGTGGCGGAATTTACTGGTCGAACAGCGGGCACTGTCTGAGCACAGTCGCGTTGAAGAAATTGCAACTATGCAATTGCAGATGGTTCGACCTACAGGACAGCAAGACATAGTGGTGGATGAACCATGACCAGACATGCCAAGAAAAATAAAAAACCTATGGTCATCAGTTGGCGTTTTGCCTTCGTGGTGTTGTCACTTTCGACAATCTTTGTCGGCTTAGTAGCTCGTGCGGCTTATATCCAAGTGGTTGAGCCAGACATGTTGGTCGAACAGGGTGACATGCGTTCACTGCGGGTGAAATCTGCAGAAGTAATGCGTGGCATGATCCTCGATCGCAACGGCGAAGAGCTGGCGGTGAGCGTGCCAGTCGAATCTATCTATGCTGACTCTAAAGTTGTGATGCAAGCGAACTCTAAGAATGACGTGCGCCGTTGGTACGCTTTAGCAGAAATGCTGCAGATGACTCCCGAAGAATTAACCAAGAAAATTGCGACGGATCCGAAAAAACGTTACGTGTATCTGCAACGTCAGGCAAGTCCTGCAACTGCTGATTACATTCGTAAATTAAAAGTCCCTGGCATCTATTTCAAACAAGAAGCAAAACGTTATTACCCTGCGGGCGAAGTTGCTGCGCATGTGGTTGGTTTTACTAACGTTGATGATCATGGTGTGGAAGGTGTTGAACGGCAATTTGACGAGTTATTACAAGGTACTCCGGGTCGTAAACTGATCCGAAAAGATGCCAAAGGCCGTGAAATTGAAGTGTTGGAACAAACTGACGCGACTGCATCACGTAATTTACAGTTATCAATCGACCAACGGATCCAAGCCGTTGCTTACCGTGAATTGAAAAAAGCGGTGCTGACCTTTGGAGCTACTTCTGGCTCAGTTGTGGTGGTCGATGTTCACACCGGTGAAGTGTTGGCGATGGTAAATAGTCCGTCATACAACCCGAACAATCGGAAAAACACAGAAATTCATCGGTTCCGTAACCGCGCAATTACCGATTCTATTGAACCTGGTTCTATTGTTAAACCACTCCCAGTATTAGCGGCACTGGAGAATGGTACTGCTGATATGAATACAGTTATTTCAACGGGTTATGGCCCCATCATGGTTGGCGGCCGCCGAGTGAAAGATACTCATGGTTATGGTGACTTAGACTTAACTGGCATTATGCGTAAATCTTCAAACATCGGTGTGACTAAGCTTGCGCTAAATATGCCGCATGAAGATTTGTTGAAGTTGTATTACGACATGGGTCTTGGTGCAGAGACTGGTTTAGGTTTACAAGGCGAAAGTTCAGGGATGCTGCGCGAGCGTGCTCGTTGGTCGGATCATGAACGGGCCACGTTGTCGTTTGGTTATGGCTTGTCTGTTACGGCAGTGCAAATGGCGCGGATGTATTCTGCAATTGCTAACGGCGGCGTAGTGCGTCCTTTGACGATCATTAAAGCTGAAACACCACCGGAAGGCGTTCGTGTAGTTAACGAGCAAAATGCCGACGCCATGGTTGAAATGCTTGAACAAGTGACCGAAAAAGGTGGTACAGCTACCAAGGCAAAAGTGCCTGGTTACCGTGTTGGCGGTAAAACTGGTACCGCGAAAAAAGCTATCGCTGGCGGTTATGGCGATGATTACATCGGCTCGTTCGCTGGGATTGGCCCAATATCTTCTCCACGATTAGCTTGTGTTGTCATCATCAACGAGCCAAGCGGCGACTACTATTATGGTGGTGAAGTTGCAGCACCGGTATTCAGTGCGGTGATGGGCGCTGCGATGCAATTAATGAATTTACCACCTGACGGCAATGACAGCCGGATCAGTAAAGTCACTGGAGGCCCGGATGCCGGTTAACCCACTGCAAAGCTGGTTGACTCCGTTCAAAGCGACTGCCGCAGGGCAGTCGCTTTGTGCGTTAGAAAACCTGCCTGAAATTAGTTCATATGCTCAGCTACAAATTAATAGCAATGCGGTCAAGCCAGGGGATGTATTTTTGGCTTTGGCAGGCGTGTCTGGGCATGGTAATCGCTATATTCGTCAGGCACTTGCAGCGGGTGCTGCGCTAGTTCTAACCGATGAGTTGGCGGCCGGTGATGAGGCGTTAGCGGCCCAATCGCAACTGATCATTTGGCCAGATATGCCAAGTATATTGCCTGCGTTGGTCAGTCGATTTTATCACGATGTGGTGAAATCCATGGACTTAGTGGCAATCACTGGAACTAATGGCAAGTCCAGTACGGCGATTTTTATTAATCAACTTAGTGAGTTGCTTGATGCTCCTTCGGCGGTGATTGGCACCCTTGGATATGGCCACTACCAGCATTTAACGCCCTTGCAAAACACTACGCCACATTTGGTTGATTTACATCGGATTTTTTCTAAGTTGGCAGGCGAGAAACGGCAGTTGGCGGCGATGGAAGTGTCGTCACATGCGCTGGTGCAACAACGGGTTGCCGGTCTGAAATTTGAAACTGCGATTTTCACCAATCTAAGCCGTGATCATCTGGATTACCACGGCACTATGGAAGCTTATGGTGAAGCCAAGGCTTTGCTGTTTGTGGCAGAACAAAGTCGCACAGCTGTGATTAATGTCTCCGATGCTTTTGGTAAACGACTCGCACAAGTTGCCCAGTTGCCAGTGTTGGTGTATGGCCGATTAAGCGATTGCCACGGATTCTCCAGATTTTTGGCTTATGACGAGCTGGAATCAGATGGGCATGGTTTTAGCTGCAAATTACACACAGACGCGGGCCAATTTAATCTGCATATTCCGTTACTTGCTGAATTTAACGTGCAAAACGTTCTGGCGGCAATGGGTGCTATGGTGCAATTGGGCTACAGCTTGCCAGCAGTTGTTGAAGCGGTGCGTTTGTTAAAATCGGTGCCAGGTCGCATGGAGTTGTGGCATTTTCCGCATCATGTGAGCGTGGTCGTCGATTACGCCCATACACCGGATGCCCTGCAACAAAGTTTAATTGCGCTGCGTCAGCAGTGCCGTGGTCGAGTTTGGTGTGTGTTTGGCTGTGGCGGCGATCGTGATAAAGGTAAGCGCCCTTTGATGGGACAAATCGCCGAACTTTATGCAGATCATGTTATCATTACCGCCGACAATCCGCGTACTGAAGCAGTTCTTGATATTTGTAACGACATTGCCGCAGGGATGAAAACTGGGGCCAATTGTCAGATTGAGCCCGATCGGGAATCAGCGATTAAATTGGCACTGATCGAAGCGCATGCGAATGACATGATTCTGGTTGCTGGTAAAGGGCATGAAACCTATCAAATCCTCGGCAATACAGTGCGCGATTATGACGAGCGAAAATTTATTGATGCATTATTGGCGGAGATGAGCTAATGATTCGGTTAATGGCTTCTGAAATTGCTTCGGCACTTCAGGCAACTTTTATTGGTGATGATGTTGCGATTGCAAGCGTCAGCACTGACAGTCGCCAGATCAAAGCTGGTGATTTATTTATTGCATTGCAAGGACCGAATTTCGACGGTCATCGTTTTGTTGATGAAGTCATTGGCCAAGGTGCCATCGCCTTGGTCGTTAACCGCCAGTTGCCGGTTTCAGTACCGCAAATCGTGGTGGAAGATACACGGATAGCCCTCGGTCAATTGGGCGCTTTGGTAAAAGCCAAAGTGGCGCCAAAAACCGTGGCCGTGACAGGTAGTGCCGGTAAAACCACAGTCAAAGAGATGCTGGCGGCAATTTTGTCGCGGATTGGTCAAGTCCTTGCTACAGCAGGCAACTTTAACAATGACATCGGTGTGCCGCTTACTTTGTTGCGTCTTGAGCCTCAGCATAAATTTGCAGTAATTGAACTTGGCGCGAATCATCTTGGTGAAATCGCGTATACCAGTTCTCTTGTAAAACCAGATGTCGCGATGATCACCAACGTAGCCGCAGCCCACATTGAAGGGTTCGGCGATTTATTTGGTGTCGCACGCGCAAAAGGTGAGATTTATTCTGGTCTTAGCGACGGCTCGCTTGCCATAGTGCCAATGGACAGTGAATTCCATAGTTATTGGCTACAGCGACTGACACATTTGACCGTGCAAGGATTTAGCTTACAGCAAGCGACAGACTTCACTGCTGAACAAGTGGTACTGGATAGTCAAGGTTGTGCGGGTTTTGAGTTAGTCACGCCATATGGGCGTAAGTTTGTACAACTTGTGATCCCAGGCAAGCATAATGTTGCCAACGCTTTAGCCGCATCCGCAGCAGCGCTGGCGATGGGCGCTTCCTTGCAAGATGTTCAGCTTGGTTTAGCATCAATGAAGCCAGTCAAAGGGCGCATTAATGTTTATCAACCCACAGCGTCAATTCGAGTCATTGATGATACCTATAACGCCAACGTGGAATCGGTGAAAGCGGCAATTGATTTGCTGGCGGCTTATGCCGGGACCCGCATCTTAGTGTTGGGTGATATGGGTGAGTTGGGCCCTGATGCTCGGATGTACCACGAAGAAGTTGGTGCTTATGCCAAGCAAAGCGGCATCAATTTGTTATTCACTCTTGGCGTGCTGTCGCAAAATGCCAGTGAACTGTTTCATCAAAACGGCGCACACTTTAGCTCGCGGGCCCAGTTACTGAGCAAATTACTTCCATATTTAAGCAGCGCGGACGATGTCTCGATTTTGGTTAAAGGCTCGCGTAGCGCCAAAATGGAATTGGTCGTGCAAGACTTGCTAGAAAGTTGTCAGCAGGAGAAAGACCCATGTTAGTTTGGTTAGCCGATTACCTCACCCAATATGTCAGCGCATTTAACGTATTTAGTTACCTGACCTTCCGTTCGATCCTTGGCATTCTCACTGCCTTGTTGTTGAGTCTGTATTTTGGACCGAAGTTAATCGCAGCTTTGCAACGGTTGCAGATCGGTCAAACCGTACGTAACGATGGTCCAGAAAGTCATTTCTCGAAAAAAGGCACTCCGACCATGGGCGGATTGCTGATTTTGGGTTCTATTGCGATTAGCACTTTGTTGTGGGCTGATCTCACTAACAAATACGTGTGGGTCGTATTATTTGTGCTTGTTGCCTATGGCTGGATTGGGTTTATCGACGACTACCGCAAAGTTATTCGTAAAGACCCGAAAGGACTTATCGCGCGTTGGAAGTATTTTTGGCAATCAGTATTCGCCTTAGTGACCGCTTTTTTCCTGTATGCAACTGCCGAACCCGGTGCTGAAACTAGCTTAGTTGTGCCATTCATCAAAGACGTGATGCCACAACTTGGTTTGTTTTACTTAGTGACGACCTATTTTGTCATGGTCGGTTTTTCCAATGCAGTGAATTTAACTGACGGTTTAGACGGCTTAGCCATTGTTCCAACCATCATGGTTGCTGCCGCTTTTGCGTTTATTGCCTATGTCAGCGGTAACGCGGTGTTTGCGAACTATTTGAATATTCCACACTTACCACTCACCAGTGAGTTGGTGGTCGTCTGCGCTAGCATCATCGGCGCAGGCCTTGGTTTTTTATGGTTTAACACCTATCCAGCACAAGTGTTTATGGGCGATGTTGGCTCATTAGCCCTTGGGGCTATTTTAGGCGTGATCGCGGTGTTAGTTCGCCAAGAAATCTTGTTGATTATCATGGGCGGCATTTTTGTTATCGAAACCATGTCAGTGATTTTGCAGGTGGGCTCTTACAAATTGCGCGGCCAACGTATTTTCCGTATGGCGCCAATTCATCATCATTACGAATTAAAAGGCTGGCCTGAACCTCGGGTTATCGTTCGTTTTTGGATCTTATCCATAATTTTTGTCTTGATTGGCTTAGCGACGCTGAAATTGCGTTAAGTGCTGCCGATCTGATGTGGTCAGATCAACGTGTGAGTGAGATCAGCAATGAATAAAATGTTCCAGGGAAAACGAGTTGCAGTCATTGGTCTAGGGATTTCTGGGCTTGCGACGGTGCGCTTTCTGCTGAAACACGGGGTTAAACCTGTGCTGATGGACACTCGCATTAAAGTCGCTGGCCTTGAGCAAATTCCGGCTGAGAAAGTTGACGGCATTTATCTTGGTGAGCTTGATGCAAATCGACTCGCTAAGATGGATGTATTGCTGGTCAGCCCAGGGCTGGATTTAACGTTACCGGCGGTCCGTTTTGCCATTGCGCAAGGCGTGCAAATCATCGGCGATGTTGAATTGTTCGCGATGGTCAACACCAAACCGGTAGTCGCGATTACCGGTTCCAACGGTAAATCGACAGTCACTAAGCTGGTCGAGCATATGCTCAACTGTGCCGGCATCAAAGCACTAGCCGCTGGCAACATTGGTTTGGCGGTTTTGGATGCGCTTGAGCAAACTGACACAGAAGTTTACGTGCTGGAACTTTCTAGTTTTCAGCTCGAGACCACCCACCAGCTAAATTTGGTCGCGGCAGCGCATCTAAATGTGAGTGAAGATCACCTCGACCGTCATGGCACTATAGCCAACTATGCTGCTGCCAAACAACGTATTTTTCAACACACCCAATTAGCGGTGTGGAATCAAGACGATACGCTGACTAAGCCGCAATTTAGTGTCCCTGCTGCTATCGCGATTGGTTTATCGACCGGCGCCTATGGGCTTATTCATATCGATAATGAAAATTGGCTGCAGGTTGCTGGTGAACCCTTAATGCGCGTCAATCAAATGTCGATGGTCGGGCGACACAATCAATTTAATGCACTGGCTGCAGCAGCGGTTGCGTTGGCAGCTGGAGCTTCGCGTCAGGCACTTATTCAAGCGTTACAAACGTTTGTGCCGCTGCCACACCGCTGTACCTTGGTTGCCGATAGTCAAGGTGTGCGCTGGGTCAATGATTCTAAGGCCACCAATGTTGGGGCAACATTAGCTGCAATTGCCGGGTTACGGACAGATGTCGTCGGCAAACTGATCTTAATTGCCGGCGGTGACGGGAAAGGCGCAGACTTTACCGAGCTTGGGACTGTGCTGCGTCAGCATATTGATGTTGTGATCACATTAGGACGAGACGGCCCGGCAATCGCCAAGTTGGTCCCGGGTGCTATTGAAGTCCCGGATTTAATTGCTGCTGTTAAACAAGCGGCAAAGCTAGTGCAAGCGGGGGATTTAGTGTTGTTGTCACCCGCTTGTGCCAGTCTTGATATGTTCAAAAATTATGAAGAGCGCGGTCGGCTATTTGCAGAAGCGGTGCAGCAGGTTATCCGATGAAAGCGTGGTTTTCGACTCTGGGTCAACGTATCGCTGATGACGTTAGGAATTGGTGGGACGCCGAAGATGGTGTTAGCTATGACAGATTTTTTCTGACCTTGCTGGCCATTGTCTTGTGCATTGGGTTTGTCATGGTCAGTAGTGCCTCAATGCCGGTCGCGGAACGCTTGTATCATGATCCGTTGCATTATGCGACTCGCCACTTGTTTTACCTTGGCATCGGTTTAGCCTGTGCATATGTGGCATTAAATATTTCAATTGAATGGTGGCATCGCACCAATATGGTGTTGTTGGTCCTTGGGTTGTTGGCGCTTATCGCCGTGTTAGCGATTGGCCGCAACGTGAATGGTAGTACTCGTTGGATTGCGCTTGGACCTATTAATATTCAAGCTGCCGAGCCTGCTAAATTGTTTTTCTTTGTATATTTGTCGAGTTATTTAGTACGAAAACACGAAGAAGTGATGGAGCATTTCAAAGGCTTTTTGAAGCCATTACTGGTGTTATTCGCCTTTGCGGTATTGCTGTTGATGCAACCCGATTTAGGGACTGTGATAGTCATGTTTTCGACTAGCGTGGTCTTGTTGTTTTTAGCTGGCGCAAAACTTTGGCAGTTTTTTGGTTTGATTTTCACCGGCCTCGCTGCCATTGGGGTCTTGATTGTTTATAGCGCCTATCGCTGGAAACGGGTGACTTCCTATCTTGACCCTTGGGCCGATCCATATGGTGGTGGTTATCAGTTAACGCAGTCGCTGATGGCATTTGGCCGGGGTGGCTGGTATGGCCAAGGGTTAGGGAATTCGGTGCAAAAACTTGAGTATTTGCCCGAGGCGCACACCGACTTTATTTTTGCCATTATCGCTGAAGAAACCGGTTTGTTAGGCGTGTTTTCTTTGATGTTTATGCTGTTTTTGCTATTTGTCCGCGCCTTATGGATTGGCAAAAGGGCTCTGCAAAAAGGACTTAGTTTTCATGGCTTTTTAGCCTATGCCTTAGGTATTTGGATTGGTTTTCAAACCTTCGTCAATATCGGTGTTGCTTCCGGTGTGTTGCCAACGAAGGGGCTAACGTTACCTTTTGTCAGTTACGGCGGTAGTAGTTTAATTATCATGTTAATTGCAGCCGCAGTGATTCTGCGAATAGATTTCGAAGTGCGATTAAAAGGCAAGCATGCCATTCGTGGAGGTGCCCATGTCTAAAAGCCCTGTGGTGCTGATTATGGCGGGTGGTACTGGCGGACATATTTTTCCAGCGCGGGCTGTCGCAGATTTACTGCATGCGCAGGGCTGGACAGTGCATTGGCTAGGTACCGCAGACCGTATGGAAGCCAAATTAGTACCGCAATTTGGCTATGCATTTCATGCCATTCCGGTTGCTGGGCTGCGGGGTAAAGGTTGGAAATCGTTACTTAAAGCACCGGCAATGCTATGGAACTCGCTACAGGCAGCCCGGCATTTAGTAAAAACCATCAAACCTAATCTAGTTTTGGGCTTTGGTGGATATGCCAGTGGACCGGGTGGTGTGGCGGCTTGGCTGTCAAAAACGCCATTAGTGATCCATGAACAAAATGCAGTGGCAGGGACTACCAATAAATTACTTGCGAGACTCGCAAAGTCGGTGTTGGTGGCCTTTCCGCAAGCGTTTGCCCAGCGAAAAAATTGCCAAGTGATTGGAAATCCTGTGCGCAAGGAATTAATTGCAGAAAAACCGCAGAATAATTTCAGTAAAGGCTTAAATATTTTGATCGTCGGTGGTAGTTTAGGCGCAAGAGTATTTAATCAGTCGTTACCGCTGATCTTGAAGCAAGCCGCGGCTTTCGGCCCGATCCAAGTTCGTCATCAAACCGGTGTTGCTGATGAACAGTCAACGCAATTGGCTTACCTGGATGGCGCGGAAAATTTAACAGCCCAAGTCTCTGCTTTTATTGAAAATATGGCTGATGCGTACCAATGGGCTGATGTGGTGATCTGCCGAGCGGGCGCGTTGACAGTCAGCGAAGTGGCTTGTGCGGGAGTCGCTGCAGTGTTTGTGCCTTTACCTTCGGCGATTGACGATCATCAAACGGCAAACGCAAATTGGTTGGTATCAAGAAAAGCAGCGGTGCTGGTCAAGCAGACTGATTTACATGCGCATGTTTTAGTGCCGATGTTGCAGCAATGGCTTCAGGATAAAAGCCCACTGCAATACATGGCGCAACAGGCACGACATTGTGCCATCGACGATGCAGCCGAACAGGTTGTAGCAGTTTGTCGACAAGTGATAGGTGTAAAATAATTATGATGAATAAAACCATGCACCCGGAAAAACCAGCGATGCGCCGAGTGGATCGAATCCACTTTGTCGGCATTGGTGGTGCGGGCATGGGCGGTATCGCCGAGGTACTGCTAAATGAAGGTTACAAGGTGTCCGGCTCAGATTTGGGCCCTAACGCCGTGGTAGATCGGTTAACGTCGCTTGGCGCTGAAATCTGTTTCGGCCATGCCGCTGACAATATCAAAGGCGCCAGCGTGGTGGTGGTTTCAAGTGCGATTAAAGCCGAAAACCCAGAAATAAATGCGGCACTGGAACAACGTATTCCTGTGGTTCGCCGTGCGCAAATGCTTGCTGAATTAATGCGTTTCCGTCATGGCATCGCGATCGCAGGAACTCATGGCAAAACCACAACAACCAGTTTGGTTGCGTCAATTTTTGCCGAGGCCGGTGTTGATCCGACTTTTGTCATCGGGGGGTTGCTCAACTCTGCCGGTACAAATGCGCGTTTGGGTGCTGGTCGGTATCTTATTGCCGAAGCTGATGAAAGTGATGCGTCGTTTTTACACTTACAGCCAATGGCTGCCATCATTACCAATATCGAACCTGATCACATGGAAACGTACCAGGGTGACTTCGAGAAAATGAAGGCGACCTACCTCGAGTTTTGCCACAATTTGCCGTTTTATGGCGCTGTGGTGTTATGTATTGACGATCCTGTGGTGCGTGAGTTGATGCCCCAGATTGGTCGTACGCTTATTACCTATGGTTTTAGCGAAGATGCGGATTATCGGATCAGCGAATTCAGCCAACAAGGTACCCAAACCCAATTCACTGTCACCGACCCACTGGGACAAAGCCGTGTTATCGAGCTTAATCTCGCCGGGCGTCACAATGCATTAAATGCCACAGCTGCTTTTGCGATTGCGCAAGATGAAGGGATGCCTGAGACTGCGATTTTAGGCGCTTTGAAAAAATTTGAAGGCATTGGCCGACGTTTTCAACAATATGGTGAATTCGAAACTGGCCGCGGTAAGGTATTATTGGTCGACGACTACGGCCATCACCCAAGTGAAGTGGCCGCGACTGTTGCTGCTGCCCGCAATGCATGGCCACACCGCCGTTTAGTGATGGCCTATCAGCCGCATCGGTATACCAGAACTCGTGATTTATACGAAGATTTTGCCAAAGTGTTGTCGTCCGTCGACACGCTATTGTTGTTGGAAGTCTATGGCGCTGGCGAAGCACCAATTGCTGGCGCAGATTCGCGTAGTCTGTGTCGCTCAATTCGGGCTCGTGGCCAACTTGACCCCATTTATGTGCCGACACCTGCTGATTTGCCTGCAGCGCTTGCCGACGTTCTGCAAGAAGGTGATGTGGTATTGACGCAAGGTGCGGGCAATATCGGTGCACTTGCGAAGCAATTGGCAGCACAAAAATTACAGATTTCCTCATTAAAAACCCAAGCAGGGAGCCAGCCATGAGTAGTTCATTTGGCAAAGTGGCCGTGATGTTCGGCGGCACCTCGGCCGAGCGCGAAGTTTCATTAAAATCCGGTCAAGCAGTTTTTAACGCATTGCAAGCACAAGGTATTGATGTGCATGCTTTTGACCCTAAATTTCGGCCATTAACAGATTTGCAAGCAGAAGCGTTTGACCGAGTATTTATCGTGCTGCACGGTCGTGGCGGTGAAGATGGCACTATGCAAGGTGCGTTGCAGTTGTTGGGTTTACCTTACACTGGTAGTGGCGTGCTGGGTTCCGCGCTGTCGATGGATAAAATCCGTTGTAAGTTTTTGTTCTCTGCGCATGGCTTACCGACCGCGCCATTTGCTGTGGCGCATAAAGGTGAGAGCATTGATTACGCCGAGATGCTGGCGAAATTAAATGGCAAAGTGATGGTAAAGCCGGCCAATGAAGGGTCTTCTATTGGTATGTCTGCAGCGGCCACTGCCGAACAGTTGCAACAAGCGTTGAACTTGGCATTCACCTACGACGATGCTGTTTTAGTTGAGCAATGGATCAGCGGTCGTGAATTCACCGTGTCGATGCTCGATGGTCAGGCGCTGCCGGTAATCGAAATGCGTACACCACGTGCTTTTTATGATTACGAGGCAAAATACCAGTCCAATACCACCCAATACCTGTGTCCAGCACCTATCGATGCAGAACAGACGCTCAGCTTACAACAAGCCGCGATGGCAGCCTTTAAAGCCGTTGATGCTAAAGGTTGGGGCCGGGTTGATGCGATGATGGATGAACACGGTAACTTCTTTTTGTTAGAAGTAAACACAGTGCCGGGGATGACTGAAAAGTCGTTAGTGCCGATGGCGGCAAAAGCCGCGGGTTATAGCTTCGAGCAATTAGTGGCAAAAATTCTGGAGCAAAGCAGATGAATGTCCTGCGGCAGAGTCAAAAAACTCCTTACACTCCTGCATTTGTAGGTGGTGTATTGTTTTTTTGCGCTGCCGTGGTGATGGTGGTTTGGTTTGGCAGTAAAGTCGCCGAATGGGTGCAAAATCAGCAAAACGCTCCGATTAAAGAAGTCCGGCTGTACGGTGATTTTGGTCACATAGAGCCAAAACGTCTGCACAGCCAATTGCAACACCAGTTCGTTGATAACTTTTTTAAAGTGAATGTCGATCAAGTGCAATTGTATCTGCAACAACAGCCTTGGGTTTATCAAGCGGCAGTGCGCAAGCAATGGCCTGGCACCTTGGTGATTGTGGTTACTGAACACAGCCCAGTAGCGATTTGGAACAAAGAATACTTACTCAATAAAAAGGGCGAAGTGTTTAAAGCGCCGCTGGAGCAACTGAATAGCACTTTACCTAAACTGGCAGGGCCAAAAGGTAGTGAGCAAGATGCGCTGGACATGTTCAGTCGGGTACAAAATCTGTTAGCATTGCATCAATTTGAAGCAACGAGCTTATCGGTGACCGAGCGTTTTGCTTGGGAGTTGCAGCTGGCCAATGGCATTGCCTTAAAACTTGGCCGGGAAGACACATTAAAACGGGTGCAACGCTTCATTGATTTGTATCCTGAGATTAGCAAACACAAGACTGAGGCGATCGAACAGGTCGACTTGCGGTATGATACAGGGCTGGCAGTGCAATACGCACCGCCGGTGATAACAGAAAAGAGAAAAGCATGACCAAGTCGTTGGATCGGGATCTAATCGTTGGGTTGGATATCGGTACGTCACAAATTAAAGCCGTTGTTGGCGAAATCACTGCAGATAATCAACTTTCGATTGTCGGTGTCGGTACTCATATTGCTCGGGGTATGGATAAAGGCGGTGTCAATGATTTGAATCTGGTTGTTCAGTCGGTGCAACGCGCGATTGACGAAGCAGAACTCATGGCTGACTGTCGGGTGTCCTCTGTCTACTTAGGCATCACCGGCAAACACATCCGTTGTCAAAACGAAAGTGGCATGGTGCCAATCAACGACACCGAAGTGACCGCAGACGATGTTGCCAACGTCATTCACGCAGCAAAATCGGTCCCAATTTCTGCAGAGCGTCGTTTGTTGCATGTGTTACCACAAGAATTCTCTGTTGATATGCAAGAAGGCATTAAAAGCCCAATCGGCATGTCCGGCGTGCGCATGGAAGCTAAAGCGCACATCATTACTTGTGCTAATGACATGGCAAAGAATATCGAAAAGTGTGTGGAACGCTGCAGTCTGCAAGTTGACCAATTAATTTTCAGTTCTTTAGCCTCAAGTTATGCCATTTTGACCGAAGACGAAAAAGAACTTGGCGTCTGTGTCGTTGATATGGGCGGTGGTACTATCGATATTTCGATTTATACCAACGGCGCGCTTCGCCACACGGCAGTAATTCCGGTCGCGGGTAATCAAGTTACGAGTGATATCGCGAAAATTTTCCGCACGCCTATCGGCCATGCAGAAGAAATTAAAATCCAATATGCGTGCGCGCTTCGCAGCATGGTGGGTAAAGAAGAAAGTATTGAAGTCCCAAGTGTTGGCGGACGCCCTGCGCGCAGTATGTCTCGGCATACCTTGGCTGAAGTCGTCGAACCTCGTTATCAAGAATTATTTGAGCTGGTCCTCGAAGAAATTCGAGCTAGTGGTTTGGAAGAGCAAATCGCCGCAGGCGTAGTCTTAACCGGTGGCACCGCCAAAATGGAAGGTGCGGTTGAATTTGCCGAAGACATTTTTCAAATGCCTGTGCGTTTAGGTTATCCAGCGCATATCACAGGTTTAAAAGAATATGTGCAAGACCCCGCTTATGCCAGCGTAGTAGGTCTGTTATTGTATGGAAAAGACGTGCGTGCACAGCAGAAAAAAGCCGGAGTGGCGCGTGAATCAGTTGGCGGTTTCCTGAAGAAGGTCAGCAGCTGGTTCAAAGGTGAGTTTTGAGTAAGCGTATAAGAACGGAGAGAGAGCAATGTTCGAGTTAATGGAAAACCACAGCGAAGAAGCTGTCATCAAAGTGGTTGGCGTAGGTGGCGGCGGCGG
>JACCDZ010138500.1_pt1 | contig 15621 bp, 8 predicted proteins | sample 7449551 | NCBI WGS metagenome assembly JACCDZ01 (sample SAMN15323452, study PRJNA562643) | freshwater metagenome | isolation source: river surface water | place: USA:Blue River Watershed | collected 2017-08-18 | reverse complement strand
TCAGGCAATTACGCGGTCGATACACAAAGGCCGACGTTGGCCTCGTCCATCACCATCAGTGATACAGCGCTGCGGATTGGCGATACCGCGACTGTAACCTTTACCTATACTGAGGCGGTCAGCGGCTTTACCACGGCGGATTTGTTGGCGCCGAATGCGACGTTATCGAGCTTAAGCAGCAGCGATGGCGGTATTACTTGGACGGCAACGCTTACACCCAGTGCCAGCACCACCGATGCCACCAATGTGATTACGCTAGATTACACCGGTATCGCGGATGTATCGGGTAATGCGGGTACCGGATCCGCAACGTCAGGCAATTATGCAGTCGATACCGTACGTCCAACCGCGACCTTGGTGCTAGCGGATACTGCGTTAAGCATTGGTGAAACCTCGGGGGTCACTATCACGTTCAGCGACGCGGTGACAGGATTTACGAATGCAGATCTAACCATTGCCAATGGTACCTTAAGTTCAGTCAGCTCCAGTGATGGCGGCGTGACTTGGACGGCGACCTTCACACCTACTGCGAACGTCACGGATGCTAGCAATGTAATCACCTTGGATAATACTGGCGTCAGCAATGCGTCAGGGAACGCCGGCACTGGTAGTACAGATTCCAACAATTACGCTATTGATACCGTCCGACCAACCGCCTACTTGGTCATCACTAACACCTCCTTAAAAGCAGGGACTACCTCGTTAGTGACTATCACCTTCAGTGAGGCGGTCAGTGGCTTTAGCAATGCCGATTTAACGGTTGCCAACGGCAGTCTTAGCGCGGTCAGTTCAGGCGACGGTGGGGTGACTTGGACCGCAACCTTGACCCCGAGCTCGAGTACAACGCAAGCCAGTAATGTCATCACTCTCGATAACACCGGTGTTTTAGATGCGGCTGGCAACGCCGGTAGCGGGTCGACAGATTCCAATAACTACGCCATTGATACCTTAGTGCCATCGGTGACCAGCAGTGCGCCAGTCGGCGGGGCGCAGGCGGCTGATACAAGTGTGAACTTCACAGTGACCTTTAATAAATCAGTTAGCAACCTATCGACCGATGATTTTGCGTTGGTGAGTACGGGGAGCGCCTCGGGCAGCATTGCCAGTGTTTCGACCACTGCAGGTTCGAGCGTCACAGTGACGGTGAATAGCATTGCCGGCAACGGAACATTAAAACTCAATGTCAACGGCTCGACCAACATTACCGATAGCGTCGGCAATGCAGCGCCTGCGGCCTATAGTAGCGGTACTGCGCACACGGTTGCCGTGCCGACAGCTCCAGACGCGCCGACCATTGGCACTGCGACAGGCGGCGATACCACAGCGTCAGTCAGTTTTACCGCGCCTGCTAATAACGGTGGTGCAAGCATCACGGGGTATACGGTGACTTCGAACCCTGGCGGGATCACAGGCACAGGTTCTAGTTCACCAATCAGTGTCACGGGCTTAACCAACGGCACCAATTACACCTTCACCGTGACCGCCACTAACAGTGCGGGAACAAGTGCTGCATCCAGCGCGTCGAATTCAGTGCGTCCAAATGGCGCGCCGACCATCAGTGGCACGCCAGGCACCAGCGTTAATCAGGATTCTGCGTATAGTTTTTCACCTTCGGCGACCGATTCGGTTGGTGATACCTTGACCTACTCGATCAGCAACAAACCCAGCTGGGCCAGTTTTAACACCGCAACAGGCGCGTTAACCGGTACGCCTGCCAACGCGGATGTTGGCAGTTATTCAGGCATTGTGATTAGCGTTAGCGACGGTAGCTTATCGGCCAGCTTAGCGGCCTTTAACCTGACGGTGGTGAACGTCAACGATGCACCGACCATTAGCGGCACGCCGGGTACCAGCGTCAACCAAGATGTGGCGTACAGCTTCACGCCAACTGGCGCGGATGTCGATACTGGCACCACTCTGGTGTACAGCATCAGCAACAAACCCGGCTGGGCCAGCTTTAACAGTGCAACAGGCGCGTTAACCGGCACGCCGACCAACAGTGATGTCGGAGTGACCAGCGGTATTGTAATTAGCGTGAGCGACGGCACGTTAAGCGCCAGCTTACCTGCGTTTAATCTAACCGTAGTGAACGTCAACGATGCGCCGACTATTAGCGGCAGCCCTGCAACCAGCGTTAACCAAGATGTGGCGTACAGCTTCACACCAACTGGCGCGGATATCGATACTGGCACCACTCTGGTGTACAGCATCAGCAACAAACCAAGCTGGGCCAGCTTTAACACCGCAACAGGCGCGTTAACCGGTACGCCTGCCAACGCGGATGTTGGCAGTTATTCAGGCATCGTGATCAGTGTCAGCGACGGCACATTAAGCGCCAGCTTAGCGGCCTTTAACCTGACCGTAGTGAACGTTAACGATGCGCCGACCATTAGCGGCACCCCCAGCACCAGCGTTAACCAAGATGTGGCGTACAGCTTCACACCAACGGGTGCGGATATCGATACTGGCACCACCCTGGTGTACAGCATCAGCAACAAACCAAGCTGGGCCAGCTTTAACAGCGCAACAGGCGCGTTAACTGGCACGCCGACCAACAGCAATGTCGGAGTGACCAGCGGCATTGTGATTAGCGTTAGCGACGGCACCTTAAGTGCCAGCTTAGCGGCCTTTAACTTAACGGTGGTGAACGTCAACGATGCACCGTCTATTAGCGGCACGCCGGGTACCAGCGTTAACCAAGATGTGGCTTACAGCTTCACGCCAACTGGCGCTGATATCGATACCGGCACCACTCTGGTGTACAGCATCAGCAACAAACCCAGCTGGGCCAGTTTTAACAGCACAACAGGTGCGTTAACCGGCACGCCGACCAATAGCAATGTCGGGGTGACCAGCGGCATTGTGATTAGCGTCAGCGACGGCACATTAAGCGCCAGCTTACCTGCGTTTAACCTGACGGTGGTGAACGTCAACGATGCACCGACCATTAGCGGCAGCCCTGCAACCAGCGTTAACCAAGATGTGGCGTACAGCTTCACACCAACTGGTGCGGATATCGATACTGGCACTACGTTAAGTTACTCGATCAGCAACAAACCCAGCTGGGCCAGTTTTAACAGCGCAACAGGCGCGTTAACTGGCACGCCGACCAACAGCAATGTCGGGGTGACCAGCGGCATTGTGATTAGCGTTAGCGACGGCACCTTAAGTGCCAGCTTAGCGGCCTTTAACTTAACGGTGGTGAACGTCAACGATGCGCCGACCATTACCGGCACGCCGGGTACCAGCGTTAACCAAGATGTGGCGTACAGCTTCACGCCAACTGGCGCGGATATCGATACTGGCACTACGTTAAGCTACTCGATCAGCAACAAACCCAGCTGGGCCAGTTTTAACAGCGCAACAGGTGCGTTAACCGGCACGCCGACCAATGGCAATGTCGGGGTGACCAGCGGCATTGTGATTAGCGTTAGCGACGGCACCTTAAGTGCCAGCCTAGCGGCCTTTAACTTAACCGTAGTGAACGTCAACGATGCGCCGACTATTAGCGGTAGCCCTGCGTCCAGCGTCAACCAAGATGTGGCGTACAGCTTCACGCCAACTGGCGCGGATATCGATACTGGCACTACGTTAAGCTACTCGATCAGCAACAAACCCAGCTGGGCCAGCTTTAACAGCGCAACAGGTGCGTTAACCGGCACGCCTGCCAACGCGGATGTTGGCAGTTATTCAGGCATTGTGATTAGCGTCAGCGACGGCACTTTAAGCGCCAGCTTACCTGCGTTTAACCTGACGGTGGTGAACGTCAACGATGCGCCAACCATTAGCGGCACCCCCAGTACCAGCGTTAAATCGCGTCAAGCCTATCGCTTTGCGCCAACGGCTGCGGACGTCGATAGCAACACCAACCTGACCTTTAGTATCAGCAATAAACCAAGCTGGGCGACGTTTGATGTTGGCACAGGGGTACTCAGCGGCACGCCAAGTCGAGCCCAGGTTGGGATCACCAGCGGTATTGTGATTAGCGTCAGCGATGGCAGCTTAACGGCGAGTTTGCCGGCCTTTAATTTGGAAGTGCAAAACGACAATACGGCACCACGTTTAACTGCGCGTACCGTTCAAGTTGATGAAGATAGTTCGGTCAGCGTGGAACTAAAAGGCGTGGATGACGAGGGTGACACGCTGAGTTATGAGCTGACCAGTCAACCTCAGCATGGTGCAGTCGAGCGAGTCGGCGATGCGTTCAACTATATCCCGAGCGCCAACTTTAATGGTGAAGATGTCTTTAGTGTCATCGCCAAAGATGAGGGGTTAAGTTCCGCCCCTGCATTGGTAACGGTGCAGGTGGCTGCCGTCAATGATCATCCTGATGCCGTGGATGATAGCTACAACCTCGTACGCGCGGCGAATGATAACTATCTGCTGGATGTGCTAGGCAATGACAGCGATGTGGATGCCGATGCCGTGATCATTGACGGCTCGTCCAGCAGTTTGGGGACTGTGAGTTTCTCCGATGCTGGCTTACGCTTGCAAACGCCAGCCAACTATGTGGGGGCTGTCGATTTGCGCTATACCGTGACCGATGGCCACAAAGGCCGCGCCCAAGCAAATGTCAGTGTGTTGATTAATGGCCAAGCCGGCGATGGCTTACCGGTGATCACGGTGCCTGCCACGGTCAATAGCAATGCCACGTCCCTCTTTACCAAGGTTGATTTAGGGACGGCTACGGCGATGGATAGCGCTGGTAAACCGTTGGCCGTGTCGCTGGTGAGTGGCAATACCTTCTTTGCGCCGGGCGCGAATTTAGCGTACTGGCAAGCGACCGACAGCAGTGGCCGCAAAGCGGTGAAATCGCAACGGGTCAACATCACACCACTGGTATCGCTAGGGAAAGATCTGGATGTCACCGAGAACCAACGTGTAGTGGTGAAAGTGCTGCTGAATGGCCCTGCCCCTAGTTACCCTGTGCGTGTGCCATACAGTGTCAGTGGCACGGCAACACCGGCCGATCATAGCTTGGCCGATGGGGTGTTGGACATCACCGAAGGCACAGAAGGGCAGATCGTGTTTGATGTACTGCCGGATAACGTGCAAGAAGGCATGGAAACCATCGTTATTCGGTTAGGGAATGACGTCAATCGGGGTAGCCAAGCACAAACCACCATTCGCGTTCGCGAGGACAATATCGCGCCCAGCTTGACCATCTCTGTGCTGCAACAAAACCAACAGAAGCTCACGGTGGCTAAAAACCAAGGGCTAGTGACCGTGGTCGCCACTGTGCACGAGATGAATCCGCAAGATACCGTCAGCCGGTTATGGCAAGCCCCGACCTTAACAGGTGTCAGCATCGCAGAGGATGTGCTGAGTTTTGACCCCGCCGCGCAAAGCGTCGGTGTGCATGTGGTCAGCCTTACCGCCACCGACAACGGCACGCCAGCCCTTCGCACAGTGCAACAGGTGTACATTGTCGTAGTGCCCAGTTTACCGACCTTGGGGAACCAAGACAGCGATGGAGATCTAATACCGGATAGCCAAGAAGGCTTTGCCGACAGTGATGGTGATGGGATTCCTGATTATTTAGACCGCATCGCCGAATGTAACGTGGTGCCAGAAGTTGGGGCTGAGCAAGGCAAATTCCTCGCCGAGGGTGCGCCAGGTGTCTGTTTACGTCGGGGGCAAAGTTCGGTGCTAGCGTCTTCCGGTGGCTTACAGCTAGGCGGCAATGAAGTGGCCACCGATGCGCAAGCGAGCAATATTGGTGGGATCTATGATTTTATCGCCTATGGCTTGCCCAATGCCGGTCAAGACTACGCGCTGGTATTGCCACAACGGTTGCCGGTGCCAGCCAATGCGGTGTATCGCAAATACACCAGCGCTGGCGGTTGGAAAGACTTTACCATCAATGCCAAAAACTTTGTGTCGAGCACCATTGGTGAACGCGGCTTCTGCCCGCCGCCAGGCGCGGCCGCATGGAGCAAAGGCTTGCAAGAAGGCGCGTGGTGTGTGCAAGTGACGATTGAAGACGGTGGGCCTAATGATGCGGACGGGCTGGTCAACGGCAGTATTGTTGACCCTAGTGGTGTCGCCGTGCCGCAAAGTAGCAACCGCTTACCAGTGGCGGTTGCTGATACTGCATCCACCCGTATCGGTTTTGCCATCGATGTGAATGTGCTGAAAAACGACAGCGACGCGGATGCTGACTTGTTATCGGTCAGCCAAGTTAGCGCCCAGTTCGGCCAAGTGGTGATCTTGCCATCAATGGAACTGCGTTACACCCCGCCGGCCAACTTTGCTGGCAGCGATGTGTTGGTGTATAGCGTGACCGACGGCAAAGGCGGCACAGCCAGTGCGGAGCTGACGGTGTCGGTGGTACCCAATAATGCGGTGGTGACCAGTGCCGATACTGCTGCCACGGATGATCGCAGCTATGTGTATGCCGATGTCAAAGCCAATGACGTCGATCCAGATGGCGATGTATTTACCTTGGTGAGCGTGAGTGCGCAAAAAGGCGCGGTGAGCATCACCGCTGACCAAAAAGTGCGATACATCCCGCTCACTGGGTACGAAGGCAGTGACAAAGTGACCTACGTGGTGCAAGACGCCTTTGGCGCACGCAGTGAAGGCGTGCTCACGGTGAGCATCAAAGCCTATCAAGAGGTGACGGTGAAAAATCAAAGTCGGGGTGGTGGTGCCAGCGGCCTTTGGTCGGTGCTGGTGTTGAGCGTGCTTGCGCTGTGGCGCCGCAAAGGTCGCGTGGTGGTGCTGCTGCCGGCCTTGTGCTGGAGCCAAGCGCAGGCCAGTGATTGGCAGTTGCAGCTGGATTATGGTGGCACGCAGGCTTTCAAAACCGCCGCAGAGTTGCAACCTAGCCAAGGTCAGCTGCTGGGGTATGACAATAACGATCAAGGTTACCGAATCAGTGTGGGGTATCACGTCGCGCCCGCACTGGCGGTTCAACTGGGCTACATGGACTTTGGCCGCGCCAGCGCCGACATTCAAGGCGCGACGCTCACCCCAACCCAATACCATCAACTGGTCAACACGCTATCGCCGACACTGGGTCAGGCAGTCAGTGTCGGCGTCGAGTATGACTGGTTTACGATCGACAAGGTGCAAATCGCGGTGGGAACGGGCTTGGCGCAATGGTCGACCGATATTGAGAGTCGAATGGGCACAAGTACATTGATCACTGAACTGCGCGGTGCCGATCTGTACTTCCGAGCCAGCGCGCGTTACCGCGTAAGCGACACGGTAGAGCTTGGTATTGGCTGGCAGCAAAATCGCTTTGCCAATAACAGCGCACGGTTGACGGGCCTGAGCCTGCGGTGGCGTTTTTAGTTGCAGCCTTGGCATGACTAGAAATAAAGACGCCGCGGTGTTAGCGGCGTCTTTGATTTATTTGGGTCATGAGTCGGTCTAGTTGGACGCTTAGCCTTTCGGCCGTTGGCACACTGCCGCCGTGAACACCACGTCGGTGGAGCTATTTAAGGCGGTTTCGCACGAGTCCTGTACCACGCTGATCACAAAGCCAATCGCGACCACTTGCATTGCCACGTCCGGCGAGATGCCAAACAAGCCGCACGCCAGCGGAATGAGCAGCAGTGACCCGCCGGCAACACCTGAGGCGCCGCAGGCACATAACGCAGCAACCACCGACAACAACAAGGCGGTCGGTAAATCGACTGCAATGCCTAGCGTATGCGCAGCGGCTAAGGTCATCACAGTAATCGTGATGGCGGCGCCTGCCATATTAATGGTGGCACCTAGCGGAATGGACACCGAATACGTGTCTTCGTCCAGTTTTAACTTCTCAGCCAGCATCATGTTGACTGGAATATTGGCTGCCGAGCTGCGGGTGAAAAACGCAGGGACTCCCGATTCTCGCAAGCAAGTAAGTACCAGCGGGTAGGGGTTTTGCCGCGTCGTCACAAACACCAGCAAGGGGTTTACCACCAGCGCAATAAATAACATACAGCCGACCAGCACGATGAGCAGTTGACCGTAGCTCGCCAAGCCCGCAAAGCCAGTGGTGGCAACGGTTTCAGCCACTAAGCCAAAAATACCCAGCGGTGCTAGTTTGATGATCATCGTCACGAGGTGCGACACGCCATGCGAGATATCACTAAATACTTTTTTGGTGGTGGCGTTGGCATGATGCAAGCCCAAACCAAAACCCACCGCCCACACCAGCACACCGATAAAGTTGCCGGTGATCAAGGCGTTAATCGGGTTGTCGACCGCTTGGAATAGAATGCCTTTGAGCACCGCACTGATCCCCTCAGGCGCCTTGGCTGCTTCTGCTGCGGTTTGTAGCACCAGGGTGCTTGGGAATAACGTACTCGCTACGACCGCGGTGAGCGCCGCTAAAAAGGTGCCTAACAGATACAGCACCAGCACCGGTTTCATTTGGGTGTTGCCACCCACGGTGCGGTTCGCAATGGCGGAAGCCACCAGCACAAACACCAAAATTGGCGCCACGGCTTTGAGCGCTTTAACAAACAAAGTGCCCAGCAAGGCCACTTGGGCACCCGCCTCAGGCGAAAGCACAGCCAGCAGCACGCCGAGCAGCATGCCAATAAATATTTGTGGCACTAGGCCAAGTTTAAATGAGGTCGCCGGTGGCGGTGTTGTTGTAGTCATGAGGCAAGTCCTGTTGTAGAAGGCTCGATTGTGCCGATAAACCGCAAGCGCGGCAAGTCATCGCACGTTGGTCAGGCCTGCCCGTCGGTTAGTTCCAAGGCAAACCAAGGGAGCAAATCAGGGGTAAATCAAGGGGTCAGAGTTGTTGAACCGATGGTTCAACAACTCTGACCCCTTGATTTACCCTTTTGGTGCGGCCATGTATTGTACATATTTGCAAGTGAGGGTTTAGTGATGCGGCAATGGATGATGCACCTTTTGTTGATGTGTGGGTTAGGCTCGATAGCCGGCTGTCAGCAGTATGCGCCCGTGACGGTAGTGCCGACGGTAGCGCCGACGGTGGCGATGCCGCTGCTGCCGCAGCTGGATCTGTCGCAGGTCGCCAGTGAGCAGAGTTTAACCACGCTCACGGCCGAGCAATTAGCTCAAGTACAGCAGTTTATGGCGCGGCCAGACTTGGCCGCGATGACCGCCCAAGAACGTCTGGGATACTACTTAAGTGATGTCGCTACACGGTATGAATTTCACAGCCAAACCACCAATGCGCAAACAGCATTTCGCACGCATCAAGGCAATTGTGTCACCTTGGCATTGCTCACCAAGGGGTTGGCCGATGCGATGCAGGTGCCCATTCGTTTTCGCGTCACCTACCGCGACCCTGTGCTGGATATTCATCAGGACATCTTGATTAGCGCGGCGCATGTTCGTAGTTATTTAGACCCTGCCGCAAGCTCTGAACATGCAGAAGCCATCGTGATTGATTATTTTCGAGAATCGCTCGATTACTTAGGCGCGGCTATCGATCACGCGCATTTTATGGCGTTGGCTTACAACAACTTTGCCGCCGAAGCCCTGTTGCGTCACGATTTGCCGCTTGCCAAGGCCAATACAGTGCGTGCCTTGCAGCTGGCTCCTCGTTATGTGCCTGCGGTGAATTTAATGGCGGTGCTGTTAAGACGTGAAGGCGAAGTCGTGCAGGCGCAACAGTGGTACCAATATGGTCTGGCCGTTGAGCCGACGAACATCACCTTGCTGGTTAATTATCAGTATTTGGCTCAAGAGCAACAGCACGCAGCCTTGGTCCAACAGCTCCAGCGTCGGATCGAACAGTTGCCGGAGACTGACAATCCGTATGCGTGGTTTAGCCTCGCGGTGCAGGCAGAACGTCGCGGCGATACTAGGTTAGCCATGCATTTTTATAAAAAATTGTTGGCAAAAGCCCCGTATTTGCAACCGGCCAATCAGGCGTTGTTAAAGCTACTGCTGGCCGATGGCAAGCTAGCTGAAGCGCGGGCCCTGATCAGCACTGCTTTGCAATATAGCTACACCCAAGATCAGCGTCAGCTGTTTGAGAAAAAGCAGCAGGCACTAAGCCAGCTGCCTTAACGTTGTTTGACGAGGCGCTCGGCTTAAGAGGCATCCGCCGAAGCGCCGCCATCGCTGACACTACTTTCTGCAGAACTGCTCGCTGCAGCGCTGTCAGCGACAGGGCTGTCTGACGCCGGTTCATCGGCACTGGCCGCCGTGCTGGCAATCACCGTGGCTACCATGGCGGCAGTGACGGCCGCCGTTGTCACGTTGCTGTCCGCTGTCGTTTGGCTGCTGACTGGCTGCTGCGCATGTGGCGTGCTGTTGTCGGATGCTGGCTCGACCTGCTGTTGGCTTGGCTCGTTTGCTGTGGGGAGGCTGTCCACCGGCACCAGCGCCAGCTGCAGGCCTTTAAAATCCATGTCAAACAGATACCGAAAGCCCCATAACGAAATACCCAGCGACAACACGATTTGCACCAGCCCCGACCAAATTGGTAACTGCTGTTCAGCGCGAAGCAGCTTCAGCAGTAATACCAGTAACAGTTGCATGATAAACATCGCCACCACGCTGATAAGTCCGACGCGCCACGTAAACGCCCACCAAATGCCTAGTAGTTGTCCAAATGCTGGTTTCATCCGTTAATCCTCTGTGATCAGTTGTTGCCACCTTACGGCATCAGTCCACGGACTGCAAATACAACCTCGGCGCCTTTGTCATCACGTTGTTACATCACTATGTAGCCAAGGGGCTTCTGCTTGGGCGGCAGGGGCGCAAGCCCTGTTGGACGGATAAAACTGCTGGTGCATTGGAACTGCTGTTGCGACTTGTAGTCTGAATCTGGCACCCTTGGTGCAAGGTTTTAACCAATTGAGTACAAGATCTGATGCGTTATTTGTTCATTCCTTCGGTGTTATTCGTGACGGCGTGCAGCCAAACCCCTACGCCCAACGCTCCTGCGGCAGCGGTCAATCAAGCTGCGCCGGCGGTTGTGCAAATCAATCTGGCTGATGAAGCCTACCTGCAACAATTACAACAGGTACAGCGCCAGCCTGATGTGGCCGGCATGAAAGAATTGCGGCGTTTATTTGTCAAAACTACGGGGTATGGTCGGGCGCAAATGCTGGACCAAAACATCACCCCCAGTATTTTTCAAGCCATGGATCAGCAGCAATGGGCGGATTGCCAACAAAAAGCGCAAACCTTGTTAAAAGCCAATGCGATTAGCCTCAACGGGCATTTTGCGGCGATGGTGTGCGCGGAAAAAACCTCGGATGCGACGCTGGCGGCGCGGCACAAGCAGCAGTTAGATCTGTTGATGGAAGCGATTTGGGCCACCGGTGATGGCAAATCGGCGCAAACTGCGTTTTTTTGCACCGGCACCGCCGAATTGTACGCCTTTATCCGCTTGCACGGCTTGCAAGCCACCGGCCAAGCCTTGTTGCAAGAAGGCGATAAAGCCTATGACAAAATGACCGTGCTTGACCCAGACAGTAAAAATACCCTGACTTGGTACTTCGATGTGACCAGTCAAATGGCGGCGGGATACTAAGTGCGCAGCTCTCCGTCTGTCGCCTAGTATCACTGTCTGTCGGGTAAAACCACTGCTTGTCCCTTGGCGCCGTGATGCGCGCAAAAAATCAGTAGCCTAGAGACGTTTTCAATTCGGGAGAACGTCCTATGCAACCTCATCGCGATATGTCTACGGGCAGAGCCCAAGCTCGCACGCTAGGTGCCAGACCCAGCACGCTGCTTGTTTATTCTCTGCTCGTTGGCTGGCTGCTGGCTCAGCCAGCCAGTGCGGCCGAACTGGTGCACTATCGGGCTTTTGCGACGCAACAACAGGCTCATGCGGGCTTGTATGGCCGCTCGAATGATTTTCAAACGGTGCACAGTGTGTCGCTGGACAGCCAACGCACCTACAATCAACACAGCCTGCAGTTTGCCGCATCTAGTTGGCTGACGCTGCAATCAGGCGCCGATAGGGTAGACAGCAAGGTGTCTGAAGCCTGGTGGGGCTATGACGTGGGCAATTGGCAATGGTCGATTGGCAAACGCAAACGCGATTTTGACGTCAATTTTGCCATGCGTCCGCTGGATATGTTTTCCCCAACCGATCCATTGGCGCTTTACAGCTTGGTCGCGCCCGGTGTGCTGCAAGTCGCTGGCGATTGGTTTGGCGGTGGCCACACCATGACCTTGTTGTGCAATCAAACGCAACCGCAGTTTTTAAACTATGCCAAGCCGCAAGCGGCCAGCTGGGGCTGTGGTGCGCGCTGGTATCAGCAGGTGGATGCGCTGGAATGGCAAGCGGTCGCCCATCACGATACGGACTTGGGCTACCGCGTGGGAGCGAGTCTGCAACAGGTGATCAATGACGCCTTGGCTTGGCAAAGCAGCCTGTTGTGGCAACAACACAGCGTGCAAACTGAGTACGTCGCACGAGTTGTCACGCCAGTAAACCCGAGCACGACGCTGGACCTGCCGCTGGTGCGCGTGGTTGAGGGGCGCCCTGCCACGCAGTGGAGTATCGGTCTGAATTACACCAGCAGCTTGGGGTTTAATCTGCTTGCGGAATACGGTTATGACGGTCAAGCGCCCGCAGCAGCCAGCTGGCAGGCGTTTCGCGATAAAGTAGCGCAAGGCCCGCTACAGCAGCTCGAGCTAAAAACCAGTTTGCAATTGTTTGCCAGCGCGCATTTAAGCCGTCAGCAGTATTTTTTGCATGTCAGACGCAGCGGTGAACATGCGTTGCAACCTGTGCTAAGTGTGATGTACCAACCGGCTGTAAGAGGATTGTTAATAAACGGCAGCCTCAGTTATAGTGCGGGTGAACATAGTCAGTTATCGTTCGGTTTCAAACGATACTTAGGCCCGCAACAAGGCGCGTTTGCCTTGTTAGGCCTGCATAGCGAAGCAGTGGCAGGATTCCAATATGTCTTCTAATGCATCCCCAGCACCATGTGACACACAAGCCACGCCATGGTGGCGTGACACCCTCACCTTGGTGGTGCCTTGTTCGGCGCTGGGCTTGTTATTTTGGTTGTTTGGCATGGGGCCGTGGTGGATGCAGTTGCTGATCGCCAATGGCATCGGCTTGACGATGCGCAGCAGTATTCGTTGGCAGCAGCGGCGTTTCCCTAGTCTCAGTATGCTGCACAACACCTTGCTTGCGCTGCTGCTGGTAGTGGTGCTGTGGTATGGCGGCCCAACCTTGTATTTCATCTGGTATCTCGATCATCACGTGGCGGTGAACCCTACGGTGGTGGTGATCGTGGTATTGGTCAGTGCTGGCATGACCTATTTTTATTATCTGCTAGAACAAAAACACGCGTTGAAACAAGCGTTAATCCAAGCCGAACTGACCCAAACCCAGCAAGAAAAACAATTGCTGCAGCAACAGCTGCGCTTGTTGCAGTCGCAAATCGAACCGCATTTTTTGTTTAACACCTTGGCCAATATTCAGGCGCTTATTCGCGTCGAACCCAAACAAGCCAGTCAGATGCTGGCGGCGTTAACCACCTTGTTGCGCCAGAGCTTAAGCCAAAGTCGCGCCGAACAAATTCGCCTCGCCGATGAATTGGCGTTTAGCCGTGCCTACCTGCAAATTCAGCAGATCCGCTTTGGCGACAGGTTACAGCTGGATTGGCAACAAGACGATGGACTGCCGCTAGAGGCCTTGGTGCCACCCGTGATGCTGCAACCCCTGTTAGAAAACGCCATGCAACATGGCATCGAACCCCGCCGTGGCGAAGGGCGACTGTGCGTGTCGCTGCGCTATCAACCGCAACGCTTGATATGCACTATTGGCAATGACACCGTGGCGCCAGACGTCACTGTGCCAAGTAGCACGCTTGCGCAGCAACTCGCATCCGAGACGTCGCGCCACGACCACGGCATAGGATTAGCAAATACGCGCGAACGTTTGCGCCAACATTATGGCGATGCGGCGCGATTGGAATTGACCCGCCCCAGTGAGACTTGGGTGGAGGTGGTGATGGAGATCCCGTTGTGAATCAGTTACGTGTACTTATTGTGGATGACGAACCGCTGCTGCGTCGGCACTTGCAAGCGCTGTTGGCCGAGGTGTGGCCACACGCCAGCTACAGTGACGCCGAGGATGGCATCGCGGCCTTGGCCTTGTTGCAGGCGCAATCGTTTGACGTGGTATTTTCGGATATTCAAATGCCAGGCCTCGATGGCCTTGGTTTGTGCAAAGCGCTGCGGCAGCTAGCAAAACCACCGCTGTTGGTGTTTTGCACCGCCTACAACCAACATGCGATCAGTGCCTTTGAGCTAGAAGCGGTCGATTATCTGTTAAAACCATTGGACGAGGAGCGGCTGCATCACTGCGTGCGGCGCATCGAGCAACGATTGCAGCAGCAAGTGTCCGCGACCGCCTCATTGTTGCACTTGCAACAACTGTTAAGTCAGTTGCCAAACGCCTTGCTGGCAACAGCGCCCCAGCAAGCAGCGCCAGCTCAGTCTAATGTGCAGCATAATGTCCAGCCAGCGCATACGGCTGACAGCGTCGCAGAAAAAGACCCTGCGGGCGACAGCGCTGCGCCGCTGAAATGGATCAAAGCCAGCCTGCGCGACACCGTGCATCTGCTCGATGTCGACGAGGTGGACTTTTTTCTCGCCGAATACAAATACACCACCGTCGACTGCGCCGGCGCGCAATACCTCATTCGCACCCCGATCAGCCAGCTGGAGCAACAACTTGATCCGCAGCAGTTTTGGCGAATCCACCGCGGCACGATCGTGCGGGTAAAAAGCATTTTAAAAGTGCAACGCGACGAGTTCGGCCATATGACACTGCAACTTAAAACCAGCCCAACCGAGTTAGCCGTCAGCCGCGCCTACCAAGCGTTGTTTCGACAGCACTAGCGAGGCAAAGGCGTTGATGCTTCCGTTCATGCAACTGCATGCGTGCAAAAGTGTTAAAAGTTGCTGACGGTTCGAGTGGCTGTCCTACAAGCCGTGACAACCGTAGAAGGGCTTGCGACCATCGCAGTCGAAGAAAACCTACCCAAGGAGCTTAAATGAGCAGGATGCAATTTAATTTATTTATATACAACTTGAGTGGATGGGTATTTGTTATTCTTGGTGTTTTATTGTTTATCTGGCAATATTCAAACAGGAACTTTCCCTCTTTAAATGAAACAAGAACAATTACAGGAATAGTTTCTGAAAGCCATCCAAAACTGTTTGCATATGAGTTCTCCCTCGAGGGGTATAACGAAAGTTTTACTTATTACATGCATTACGGTGGTTTTAATGAGTTTAAGAAAAAAATCCAGCATAAAGGCGCTGCTGTCGAAATGATTATTGATGCCAAGGGTAGTATTTCGGACTCGATAATTTATGCCATTTCTATAGATAATGTGAAAGTCACGGATTTTGCTAAAGAAAAATCTATGCACAAAGAGTTGACTAATGAAGGTTATGCCGTAGCTTTAAGTTTTATTTTTGGTAGCTTGTTTTGTATGTGGTTTGTTGGGCGTGTATACGGTAATCGAAGCAGTAGTTAGGAATTACAAGTAAAAATCCACCTCCTTAGAAAGAGTAACCAACTAAGCTAATCACTATAATTTAATGTAATTCTGGTTCAGAAAAATTACAACTGTTGTCCTACAAGCCCGTTTGCTGACACTTGTTTCTGAAATAATTCAACTCATAGGGTATGCAGTATCAAATTAAACATTACCT
>JACCDZ010499555.1_pt1 | contig 15628 bp, 12 predicted proteins | sample 7449551 | NCBI WGS metagenome assembly JACCDZ01 (sample SAMN15323452, study PRJNA562643) | freshwater metagenome | isolation source: river surface water | place: USA:Blue River Watershed | collected 2017-08-18 | reverse complement strand
TGCCTTCGTAAATCTGCGAGATACGGCAGTCGCGCACCAGCTGCTCCATGCCCCATTCGCGGATGAAGCCGTGGCCGCCGAAAACCTGCTGGGCATCCACGCAGCCTTCGAAGCCCTTGTCGGAAAGGAAGGCTTTCACGACCGGAGTCAGCAGTGCCACACGATCAGCCGCCGCCTTCGCGACATCGCCCTCGGCATACTTGGCAAGGTCGAGATAACGTGCGGTATACATGGCCAGCGCGCGCGCCGCCTCATTATGCGCACGCGTTTTCAACAGCATGCGACGAATATCCGGATGCACCAGCAGCGGATCAGCGGCCTTGGCAGGCTGCTGCACGCCGGTGGCGGCTCGCCCTTGGAGACGGTCACGCGCATAAGCCGCCGCACTCTGATAAGCCACTTCGGAGGCACCCAGCCCCTGTATGCCCATGGACAGGCGTTCGTAATTCATCATCACGAACATGGCCGCGAGACCTTCGTTCACATTACCGATCAGCCAGCCCTTGGCCGCATCGAAATTCATCACGCAGGTGCTGGAGGCCTTGATACCCATCTTGTGCTCGATGGAACCGGCCGCCGCGGCATTACGCGCGCCGATCGAGCCATCCGCATTGGGAATGAACTTGGGTACGAGGAAAAGCGAAATGCCCTTGGAGCCGGCCGGGGCATCCGGCAGCTTGGCAAGCACGAGATGGATGATGTTTTCCGCCAGATCGTGCTCACCACCGGTGATGAAAATCTTGGTGCCGCTGATGGCATAGGAACCGTCGGCATTGGGTACGGCTTTCGTCTTGATGATGCCGAGATCGGTGCCGGCATGCGGCTCGGTCAGGCACATGGTGCCGGCCCATTCACCCGAATAGATTTTCGGCAGGTAGAAATCATTGATCTCGTCCGTGGCGTGCTGCGACATGGACAGCGCAGCACCAATACCCAGCAAGGGATAAAGTGCAAACGACGGATTCGCGGAGAAGAGGATTTCATCCGTCAGCACCGTGACAGTCTTGGGCATCCCCTGGCCGCCCCAGCGTGGATCAGCACCCAAACCTATCCAGCCGCCTTCACCAAACTGCTTGAAGGCCTCTTTGAAACCTTTGGGCGTCGTCACCACGCCGTTATTGAATTGCGCGCCTTCTTCGTCACCGGAACGGTTGAGCGGGAAGATCACGTTTTCATTGAGTTTGGCGGACTCTTCGAGAATGGCGTCGACCACATCGCGGTCGGTCTCGGCAAGCGCCGGCACGGAGGCCCAGAATTTGGTGGACTGGAACACTTCGTCCAGCACGAAACGCATATCCCGCAGGGGAGCTTTGTAAACGGCCATAATTCACCTGTTTCGTAGGTGCGAATTTATTCGCACATATCAGGTCGCTCCGTGCGAATAAATTCGCACCTACAGGACCTGACTGAAAGTTTTTAGCAAAAGGCCCGCTCACGCGGGCCTTTTGCACTCACACCATCAGCAGTGTTTAGAACGCAAACGCGTCCACGTCCATCTGCATCAGCACGTCGAGGCCACCTTCGATGGTGTCCACATGGCCCTTGGTACGCGGCAGTATCTTCTTGAAGTAGAACTGCGCCGTCTGGATCTTGGCCTTGTAGAAAGCCTCTTCCGAGGTACCGGCAGCCAGCTTGTCCTGTGCCACCTTGGCCATGGCCGCCCAGAGGTAGGCCAGGGTCACGTAGCCGGAGAAGTACAGGTAATCCACCGCGGCAGCGCCCACTTCATCCGGGTTCTGCATGGCCTTCATGCCGATCCTGGTCGTGATCTCGGCCCACTGCGCATTCAATGCCTGCAGCGGAGCGGTGAACTCGGCCATGGCGGCATTGCCTTCATTGGCCTGCACGAACTTGTGCACGATCTTGGTGAACTGCTTGAGCATGGCGCCCTGGGTCTGCAGCACCTTGCGACCGAGCAGGTCCAGCGCCTGGATTTCCGTGGTGCCTTCGTAGAGGCAGGCAATGCGCGTATCGCGCACGATCTGCTCCATACCCCACTCGCGGATGAAGCCGTGGCCACCGTAGACCTGCACGCCATGCTTGGCGGCTTCAGAACCGGCTTCGGTCAGGAAGGCCTTGGCGATGGGCGTGAGGAAGCTCATCAGGTCGTCTGCTGTCTTGCGCGCTTCTTCGGTTTCAGCCGCGTCCACGATGTCGGTCTGCGTGGACAGCCAGTACACGAGGGCACGGCCACCTTCGGCAAAGGCCTTCTGGGTGAGCAGCATATTGCGCACGGCCGGATGCACGATGATGGGATCGGCTTCCTTTTCCGGCGCCTTGGGGCCGGAGAGCGAACGCATGGCCAGACGTTCCTTGGCGTAGAACAAGGCGCCCTGGAAAGAGCCTTCGGCCGCGCACACGCCCTGCAGGGCAGTGCCGACACGAGCGGTGTTCATGAAGGTGAACATGCAGTTCAGGCCCTTGTTGGGCGGGCCGATGAGGAAGCCCTTGGCGGCGTCGAAATTCATCACGCAGGTGGCAGAGGCCTTGATGCCCATCTTGTGTTCGATGGAGCCGCAGACCACGCCGTTGCGCTCACCCACGGAACCGTCAGCCTTGGGCAGGAATTTCGGCACGATGAACAGGGAAATGCCCTTGGTGCCCTTGGGCGCGTCCGGCAGACGGGCCAGCACGATGTGCACGATATTCTCGGCCATGTCGTGCTCACCGGCAGAAATGAAGATCTTGGTGCCGGTGATGGCGTAGGAGCCATCGGCGTTCGGCTCGGCCTTGGTGCGGATGATGCCGAGGTCGGAGCCGGCATGGGACTCGGTCAGGCACATGGTGCCGGTCCACTCGCCCGAGATCAGCTTGGTGAGATAGACCTCTTTCTGTTCCGCGGTGCCGTGGGCTTCGACGGTGTTGATGGCACCGTGCGAGAGACCGGGGTACATGGACCAGGACCAGTTGGCGGTGCCGGTCATTTCGCTCATGGCGATACCCAGCGAGGGCGGCAAGCCCTGGCCACCGTGTTCCACCGGGGAGGCCAGCGCACCGAAACCCAGCTCCACGAACTTGGCATAGGCTTCCTTGAAGCCCTTGGGCGTGGTGACGACGCCGTCATTCCACTGGCAGCCTTCTTCGTCGCCAGAACGGTTGATGGGGGAAAGCTCGTTTTCAGCAAACTGCGCACCGGTTTCCAGCACGCTGTCCACCAGCTCGCGGTTGGTTTCGGCAAAAGCCGGAATCGCAGCGTAGTGTTTTTCGACATCAAGCAGTTCATGCAGCACGAACTGCATGTCGCGGAGGGGGGCTTTGTATTGCTGTGCCATGGTAGTGACCTCGCATAGTGGGGGCGCAGGGAGGCGCCCATCAGTCTGGCTTGCGCTGAAGGCAGTCACAGGCGAGCGGGTACAAGCAGGCCTTGCCGGACGCAAAAGCGGCGGAAGTATGAGGCAGAAGCCTAGTGCAACACAGCCTTTTGGGTGACCGGCAATTCACAGGCAAGCAGCCACTTTTCGTCACACCGCCAGCTGAATCTAGCCCATGTCCCTGTGCCTAACGCCTCTACAAAGCTGCTGCAAAAACGTCCCTGCGCCACAGGGCGGGAGGTCACGGCGGCTTTAGCGCGCCAGTTTTTTCACGGCGGTAAAAGTGGCATCGGCTTTCTGCTGCTCAATGGCCATGGGCAGGGCTTTTTCATGCAGCAGACGGCCAAAAGCCACTGCCAGCTTCGTTGCGCCCGGCACATTACGACGCAGTGTTTCCAGAGAAAAAATCACGGGCGACGTGGAGAGCACAGCCGCTTTCCAGCCCAGGGATTTCGGCAGACCCAGCGCATCACCACCAGCATCGCTCAGCACCAGGCGCGAAAATGCACTGCGATAGTTGATTTCGATACGCGCCAGCATTTTTTTCCAGGCCACATCACCGGCGTACTGCATGGGCACACCATTCAAGGCCTGCCCCAGTGCCCGCGTGTCCTCGTCGGGCTCGCCATGCAGCAGGTACTGCAGCATGAGCGCTCGCATGGAATCATCTTCACTGGCCGGCAGGATGCGCTCGTCCACGCCCAACAGATAGCCGGCATAACGCCAGAGATGGATGACTGCTTCTCGCTCTGCACGCGAGAAACGGAAGCCCAGCATACGCAGCCCCAGCAAAAATACGGAAGAGAACTCCAGAATGGTGGCCATGCTGTCCGACTGGTTGATGGGATGCCCCCAGGCTGCCTCATCCCACTTGCCGGACTTTTTCAGCATGGCACGCACCTGTGCATGCATGAGACGCACACGCACAGCACTCTTGAAGCCGGTGTTGTAACGCTGCATGCCGTCACGCGTAGTGACGCCGGTCCAGAAAATACCGGTTTCCACCAAACGGCGCGGCGCCATGCGATCAAGCTGCCCGGTGAAGACCAGAGGTTTTGCAGCAGCGGCCACCAGATAGCCGCCCATCAGCGAAACATTGCGCAGGCAGAGCTCGGCAAACCAGCCGGTGCGGCGCGTGACATCACAGGCCAGATTGCATTTTTCAACATCCAGCCAGGCGGGGATTTCATCCACCTGATGAAAAAACGCGACCAGCACCGGCGGCGCATCGCTGACCGTGGCAATGCCGTGCTCCAGCGCCTGCTCCATCATCTTGCGGCCCTGCCCGGCAGGGAATTCGCCATACATGGCGATAACGGCATCGGCGAGCGGATCGCCGGCGTTCAGATAGGGGATATAGGAGTCCAGCTGCTCCTGCGAGAACTCGAGATTGGCCGAGGTCAGCAGGCGGCCCAGGGCGCGCACTTTCCAGTTCTGGCGTGCCCCGGGATCGGGAATGCGACTGGGACGTGGGCGGGGAAATTTGGCGGCGGCGGTCATGATGGCGATCCCTGACTGATGGGTCGCGGGAGGATGGCACAGCCCTGGCAAGAGCGACAAGACAGCCTGGCCGGATAGCGCGACCCGGTCAGAAGATTGTCAGGCCGGGTTACAAGGGCCTCGGACGCAGGCTGTGCATGACCATGGTCACGTCGCTACACCTGCGCGTGCGCAAGCCAAGCTTGCACACCCTACTCCGGCAGGCGTAGCAGCGCCCCGCGCTCAGCCGCCGTTGCTGCCGGATTCCAGGGCAACACACCGAGGCAAGGCGCAGCAAAGAGGTTTTCCAGCGTGGCGATATTTTCTTCCAGCGCTGCCATCTCCGGATCAATCACATTCGCGACCCAGCCCGCCAGACGCAGACCGTCACGCACGATGGCCTCAGCCGTGAGGATGGTGTGATTCAGGCAGCCGAGGCGCATGCCCACCACCAGAATCACCGGCAGACCCAGCATCTTGGGCAAGGCAGAAAGCATCTCGCGCTCGTTGACCGGCACACGCCAGCCACCAGCGCCCTCCACCAGTTTGAAATCGGCACGCCGCATGAGACCACCGCGCGTAAAACCGGCCAGTTGCTGAATGGAAAGACGGCGCCCGATTTGCGCCGCCGCCAGATGCGGCGACAAAGGCGCCAGCAAGGCCACCGGATTCACTTCTTCATAGATCAGCGGCTCGCTCATTTCCGCCATCAAGGCCAGTGCATCGTCATTGCGCAGACCCTGGGTTGTCTGTACGCAGCCGGCCGCCAGCGGCTTCAAGGCCAAGGTGGTTTTCCCCTGTGCCTTGGCGGCGGCCAATAGCGCACAGCTCACCGTTGTTTTGCCAACACCGGTATCGGTGCCGGTTATGAAATAGGCCTGGGCCATTATGGAAACCTCGTGAAGCGATGACTTTTACGAAACCGGAAATCCCGTCAAATCCATCGCGGCTAAAGCCCTGCCTACCAATCAGCCCCGGGCTTTGCAGGAGGGGATTTAGCCGCGATGCCTTTTCTTCTCCCGACTCACCCGATGCCGCAAAGCGGCGCGTCAGGTATCACGCGTGGCGATTATGAAAATCACATCATAAGACAGCGGCAAACCTTGAGGCCTGCGCTGCGTCTCCAGCGCGGCACTCACCTGCTGCAGCCAATGCTTGCCCAGCAGATGATTTTCACGCGGCGTGTCACTGGTGCCAGCGCCTATCCCCTTGAGTGCGCGCAAAAGCGCCGGCACGGAATCAAACCAAAGCGTGAAATCCTTCTGCACGAAATCACAGTCGGCAAAACCGGCCTGCATCAGCGCCATGGCCCACACATCAGTGCCGACAAATTCATTGATATGCAAAAGCCCGCTGGCACGCAGCGCCGCCAGACTTTGCGGACCGGGCACGCTGGCCAGCAGACGGCCACCCGGCTTGAGCACACGCGCAAACTCGGCGGCTACGACATCCGGCGACTCACACCACTGCAGGGCAAAATTGCTGAACACGACATCCACGGCAGCGTCCGGCAAGGCGATGGCTTCCATATCCCCCTGCAAGGCCTGGATTTTAGGCGAGGCTGGCAGCGCCGCCAGCATGGCCGGCGCCATATCGAGGGCAATCACCTTTTCCACCGCTGGGCGCAGGCTTAAGAGCAGCGACTCTCGCCCTCGCCCACAACCGGCATCCAGTACGACACCCGCCGGAATGTCTGCTTCCAGCAAGGCATCGGCAATCGCCGCCTGCAGTGCTGCATACGAGGCGTAATGGCTCGCGGCCTGTGAAAAGCGGCTGGCGATTTCCTGCTTGCGGCTGGCGAAACGACTCATGCCAGCACTCCGGCGCGACGAGCGAAATCCGTCAGGGTTTTTGCCGTTTGCTCCGGATGCGAAATGAAGGGCGCATGGGCCGCGGCCGGCAGCACCGTGACGCCCGCATCAAACTGCAGGATTTTCAATGCAGGCTGCAAGCTGACGGGTACCAGCACATCATTTTCACCCAACAGGAAATGCACTGGCAGGCGCAAGGCAGAAAGCCGGCTGCGCAGATCGCCACGCACCAGCACATCAAGACCGGCCTGCAATGCGCTGGTGGAAAGATTGGGACCGGCCTCCAGCACGGACTGCAGGAAACGTATATCGGCACGCATGCTGGCACTGCCCCGGCATTGCAGGGCAAGAAAACTCTCCAGCGTGAGCAACGGGTTTTCGCGCAAGGAATCGGCAAAGTCGGCAAACACATCGCGTTGCATGGCCGGCTTCCAGTCTTCGCGCTGCACGAAGCAGGGAGTGGCCGCCAGCATGAACAAGCCTTGCACGCGTTGCGGATGGCGCGCCGCCATTTCCAGCGCCAGCAGGCCGCCCAGCGACCAGCCCAGCCACAGCGCGCGTGGCGGCGTAACCGCCTGCACCGCGTCAAAAAACTCGACAAAGCGGTGCCCGCTGCCGTGATTGCCGCCAAAGCCCGGCAGATCCACACAGGTCACCCGAAAATGCGGCGTGAGCCAGGGCAACAACTTTTCCCATACCGCAGAATGCAAGCCCCAGCCATGCACAAGCACGATCTCGGGCAGGCCGGGCTTGCCATGCAGCTCATGATGCAAAACAGCACTCATAGACTTTCCTGACACATAACAAGTGCCGCCAGCAGGCTGTGCACATCCGCTTTTTCATGGGCGGCGGACAGCGTGATGCGCAAACGCGCCGAGCCGGCAGCTACCGTCGGCGGACGTATGGCGCCCACCAGAAAACCTTTGTCTTCCAGCGCTGCACTCCAGGCCAGCGCGCTTGCATTGCTGCCCAGCAGCAGGGGCTGTATGGGCGTGGGGCTGTCCATCAGCGCCAGCCCGGCGGCTTTTGCACCGGCCCGGAAATATGCAATCAATTCGTTCAGCTTTTCGCGCCGCCAACGCTCTTCGCGCATGACACGCAAGCTGGCACGACTGGTCGCGGCAACAGCCGGAGGCAGCGCGGTGGTGAAGATATAGGGCCGCGCCGTGTTGATGAGGTATTCGATCAAATCATCCGGGCCTGCGACAAAAGCGCCAAAACTGCCGGCGGCCTTGCCCAAGGTTGCCATGAGCACGGGCAGCTGTTTTTCGTCCAGCGCAAAATGCCTGGCACATCCGGCTCCGCTCTCACCCAAGACGCCAAAGCCATGCGCATCGTCCACCATCAAAAGGGCGTCATTTTTCTGCGCCAGTGCGGCCAGTTCCGGCAAAGGTGCAATATCGCCATCCATGCTGAACACGCCATCGGTGACGATGAGTTTTTTGTCTGCGCTATTTTTTACCAGCAGCTCGGCAAGATGCGTCACATCGTTATGACGGTAGCGTTGGAAAGTAGCGCCGGAAGCCAGGCCACCGTCAAGCAGCGAGGCATGGTTCAGCCTGTCCTCGAAGACCGCATCACCGCGCCCCACCAAGGCCTGCACGATGCCGGTATTGGCCATATACCCGGTGGAAAACAGCAGTGCACGCGAACGCCCGGTGAAAGCCGCCAGCTCTTCTTCGAGCGCATGATGCTCGGCGGAATGGCCGCAAACGAGATGGGAAGCACCGCTGCCGGCACCATATGCCTTGGCCGCTGCATTGGCAGCGGCAATCAGCGCCGGATGATTGGCGAGACCGAGATAATCATTGCTGCAGAAGTTCAGCAGCTCGCGGCCATCCACCAGCACACGTGCGCCCTGTGCGGACGCGAGCGTGCGGCGACGGCGATAAAGACCGTCGGCCTTTTTCTGCGCAAGGACGGAAGAGAAATCGAAAGGCATGGTGGCGATCTTATCCCCTCTCCCTCCAGGAGAGGGTCAGGGTGAGGGTCTGCGTCTGACACAAGCCGTCATTTTTCACCCGGCCCTCACCCCAGCCCTCTCCCGGAGGGAGAGGGAGAAAAACAATCAGTTCACGGTTTCAGTGCGCGCAGCACTCACCGGCGCCATGGCATCACGCGTCAGCGCAGCAATCTGCTGATTGCGCAGCGACGCTGCAATCGCTTCTTCACGGGATTCGTCAGAGACATCCTGCGTGGCCTGCGTATTGATGCCGAGGCGCTTGAAGAGCTGCATATCGTGCTCGGCTTCCGGATTCGGCGTGGTCAGCAGTTTTTCGCCGTAGAAAATAGAGTTGGCACCGCCCATGAAGCAGAGTGCCTGCATCTGGTCATTCATGGTTTCACGGCCCGCCGAAAGACGGACATAGGATTGCGGCATGAGAATGCGGGCAATGGCCACGGTGCGCACGAATTCGAAAGGATCGAGATCATCCACCGTACCCAAGGGCGTACCTTCAATCTTCACCAGCATATTGATGGGCACCGACTCGGGATGCGCCGGCAGATTGGCCAGCTGCATGAGCAGACCGATACGGTCTTCGCGCGCCTCGCCCAGACCAACGATGCCGCCACAGCAGACCTTGATGCCCGCATCACGCACATGGGAGAGCGTATTGAGACGATCTTCATAGGTACGCGTGGTGATGATCTTGCCGTAGTGCTCAGGCGAGGTGTCGAGATTGTGGTTGTAGTAATCAAGGCCGGCTGCAGCCAACTGCTGTGCCTGATCACCGGAAAGCATGCCCAGGGTCATGCAGGTTTCAAGACCGAGCCCCTTCACCTGCTTCACCATTTCCAGCACATAGGGCATGTCTTTTTCACGCGGGCTGCGCCAGGCAGCACCCATGCAGAAGCGGCTGGCGCCCTTGTCTTTGGCGTTCTGCGCTTCCTCCACCACCTTTTGAATCGCGAGCAGCTTTTCTTTATCCAGACCGGTGTCGTAGTGGCCGGACTGCGAACAGTATTTGCAGTCTTCCGGGCAGGCGCCGGTCTTGATGGACAGCAGGGTGCTGACCTGCACGGCATTGGGATCGAAATTGGCGCGATGCACGGTCTGGGCGCGAAACAGCAGGTCCATGAAGGGCAGCTCGAACAGCGCACGCACTTCATTACGTGACCAGTCGTGGCGCAGCGACTGGGCAGCGGGCTGGAGAACAGCGTTCATGGGCATTACCTGACAGGATGCAGAGTGGAAATAGGCTTGGCGGCCAACAGAGGCGCAGCTAGGCTGACACTCCGTCAACCCGAGATCAGCCTCAAGGTTGACGGAAGTCTCGCCCGGGACAGGATGTCCCGTCAACCTGTAGGGACACTCATGGTTAACGCGCGTCTTGGCACCGGCCTTTGGCCCCACCTTGTGCACTCGCTCAAACCTGCCAGCCGCCGGCACTGCCTGCTTTGCGAGAGCATCGGACAAGAAGCGCTCTGCGCTGATTGCCTGCATGATCTGCCCTGGAATGCCCACCACTGTCAGCGCTGTGCCCTGCCCCTGCCTGCTGGCGCTGGGCTCTGCGCCCGCTGCGCGGAGCAGCCTCCCCGACAAAGCTCGGCCATTGCTCCGCTGCGCTATGAATTTCCGGTGGATCATCTGGTCGCCGGCCTCAAATACCACCGGCATCTGGAAAACGCGCCACTGCTGGGCCAGCTCCTGCTGGATGCGGTCAAGGCACAAGGCGCACCGGACCTGCTGCTGCCCGTCCCCTTGCACGACCAGCGCCTGGCCGAACGTGGCTATAACCAGGCCCTGGAAATTGCACGCCCACTGGCCCGACATTTCCAGCGCCCCCTGGAAGTGCGCCTGCTTGAGCGCAAGCGCGCCACTGCGGCACAGATGACACTGGATGCCGCATCCCGCGCCCGCAATCCGCGCGGCGCTTTCCGGCTGAATGCGGCCCGCCTTGCCAGACTCGGCCCATTGCACAGCGTGGCCGTCATCGACGATGTGATGACCACAGGCGCCACCCTCGCGGAAATTGCCGGCCTGCTGGCCTCGGCCGGTATTGCCGACATCCGTTTCTGGGTGGTGGCCCGCACCCCCTAGCCATCGCGGAATTCGCAACCGCCGCAAAACGGCCCGCGGAACTGTCGTCGCCAGTCCCGGTTGAAACAATTCGGCATACAAAGAACGACACCCCGGTCTTCATCGCTGGCCGCCGCTGTCGCCCCGTTGCTAGAATGGCCGCGCTTTCAGCTACCAGTTGCCCAAGGGCTCACAGACCCCTGGCAGGACCCTCGCCTATCGAACCAGAAATTGTGCTGCCCTCACTCCATTGTTGCGGCAGCCCCAGCTGTTGAGAGAAACGCCCATGTTGATGGCTTTCACACTGAACAAGGGACTTCTCGAGCAAGTCGCCATAAATGCCGCCACCGACCTCATTCCCGAGGTGATCTGGGTGGATGCCATAGATCCCAGCGAAGAAGAGCGCGAATGGCTGCGTGAGGCCTTCCAGCAGGAATTGCCCACGCTGGAGGATATTTCCGAAATCGAGGCTACCTCGCGCTTCTATGAAAATGACGACGGCCTGCACATCAGCTCCTACTTCCTGAATTACGCCGACGAAAATTCGACCAATATTTCCGCGGCTTTCGTTTTCAATGGCGAGCGCCTGTTCACCCTGCGCGAAGAAGAACTGGCGGCCTTCCGCCTTTTTCGTCTGCGCGCACGCAAGGGCCTGGTCTCCTTGACCAACTCCAAGTCCATCATGCTCGGCCTGTTCGAAACCAAAGTGGAAAATCTGGCCGATATCGTCGAACGCATTGCCGCCGACCTGGACAAAACCAGCCGTCAGGTACTCGGCAATGCCGAGCAGGACGACATGGAATCCGTGCTGACCGCCCTCGCCCTGCAGGAAGACGTAAACGGCAAGGTGCGTGTATCCATGGTGGACTTGCAGCGCATGCTCTACCTGCTGCTGCGCTCCGGCATCCTCAATGCCGAGCAGAGCGAGCGTCTGCGCGACATCATCCGTGACTCCGAATCCCTGATTGCCAGCACCAGCTTCCTCTTCGACAAGATCAAGTTCTTGCTGGACACCACACTCGGCTTCATCAATGTCAACCAGAACAAGATCATCAAGATCTTCTCCGTGGCCTCGGTGGCTTTCCTGCCGCCGACCATGATCGCCAGCATCTACGGCATGAATTTCGACATCATGCCGGAGCTGCACTGGGATCTGGGTTATGGCTGGGCCCTCGTGCTCATGCTCGCCTCGGCCGTGGCGCCCTATCTCTGGTTCCGAAAGAAAAAATGGCTGTGATTTTTAAAACCCATAAAAAGCCCGCTTCCCGCGGGCTTTCTATCGGGAATTTCATACCTGACTCCCTGGCTGTGAGCGGCCAATTCTGTTTGTAGGTCGGGCTTTAGCCCGACAGCAAATCCTGTTGCAGAAAAACTGTCGGGCTAAAGCCCGACCTGCAAAAAAGCAGACATCAATCCCGGCGCAAATGCTCGGAGACCGCAATCGGATTGGGATAATTGAACACCACGATATAAGACGAAATCACGAAGGTGAGAATCGCCGTGGCTTCGATCACATGCGCCGCCTCCTTGCCGATAAGCTGGCTGCCCAGCGCCATGAACACAATCAAGAGCGAGAACTCGCTGATCTGGCCGAGGCGGAAGCCCACATCCCAGGCCAGATTGGTGGTTTCACTGAAGCGGGCCAGCAAGTAACGGAACACCACCGGCTTGCCAACCACCACCAGCACCGTCAGCACCAGCGCGGGCAGCCAGATTTTCGGCAGCATGCCGGCATCAAAACCGGCGCCCAGCGCAAAGAAAAACAGGATGAGAAAGAAATCGCGCAAGGGTCGCAGGCTGATGGCGAGATATTGCGAGACCGGATGGCTGGCCAGGGTGATGCCGGCAATAAAGGCACCGGTTTCTGCCGACAGGCCGAAGACATGGGCCAGCTGCGCCACCCCCAGACACCAGCCTATGGTCATGAGAAAAAGGTATTCATGGAAGCGGTCGAACTTCTCGTAGAGCCGTATCAGCACGTATTTCACCAGTAGCCAGGCGGCCAGCACCAGCAAGGGCAGACCGGCCGTCACGCGCAACAGGGTGAGGCCGCTGGCCCCATCTTCCGCCATGGCATCCAGCGCGATGAGGATGAAAAGTGCAATGAAGTCCTGCAACAGGAGCAGGCCTATCATCAGCTCGCCCATATGCTTGTGGTGCAGCACGGTGGTGGGTAAAAGCTTGAGACCGATGATGGTGCTGGAATTGATCAGTGCCAGACCGACGATGAGTGCTTCGCGCCCGGTAAAGCCGAATACGATGGCAACGCCATAGCCCGCGGCAAAGAACACCAGACTGGAAAGCACAGTGACCCAGGAGGCTTTTTTCAGCACCGCCGCCAGTGCCGACGGCTGCATGTCCAGCCCCAGCAGGAAGAGCAGGAACATGATGCCCACCGAAGCCATCTGTTGCAGCGCGCCCACATCGGCCACAAAGGCAAAACCATAGGGCCCGATCAGGGCACCAAGGACGATATAGGCCATGATCAGCGGTTGCCGGCTGTACAGGGCCAGCGTGGCCAGCACGGCGGCCCCGGCAAAGATCAGGAAAAAAGCAAAAGACAGCGACTCCACACACAGCTCCCGGCGGCCGGATCAGCAAACCCCTGCATGCTCTCATGCCCGTGACGCCGGCGTAAGCGACAGGCCGGCCGGGCGGCTTCTGTAATGCCGGGCAACACGGCATAATCGGGCAGCTTCTGCCTCAGGCAGGCCACTTTGCCGGTGTCATGACGACATGCCGGTCAGAATAAGAACAACACCAGACAGAGGACTTGCCATGCGTTTTCCTTCTCCGCGCAGACACGGACCGATTGCGGCACTGCTAGTCAGTCTTGTTGCCGCCCTGCTGCCCCTGCATGCCCATGCCGGGCCGCTGGACCCCAAGATTCTTCCCGCCATGCTGTATTCGGCTGGTCGTGTGGATACGCGCGAAGACAATAGCGGCGCTGGTAGCGGATTCTTTCTGGATGCCAATTACACGCGCACCTTCCTTAATGGCGGCGTGAGCTACAAGTCCTGGGGCAGTGACGGTGGCGACCTCGCCAATCTCTACGTCGGCGTCGGCTTCTCCAAGCTCATACAGCTGCAGGTCGGCATGGGCACTCAGGGCATGGTCAGACGCGTGCGTAACGACTTCAATCTGACCTCGATTTCCGACTTCATCACCGGCACCAAACGCAATCGCTACAACACCAGCCTTGGCAACCGCCTCACCCTCACCTTCGCGCTGGAAAACTATGCTGATGAAGAGCGGCTGGACAACTTCCATATCGGTGTCGGCCTGCTTTATTGACGACGTTCATGCCACGACTCCCGGCATAAGCACAATTCGCCCGACGTGAAGTCGGGCTGCGCTTCCTTTCATGACCTTGCCATCGCTTGTCGCGCCGGCAACACGCTGCGCCCGACGTGAAGTCGGGCTGCGCTTCCTTTCATGACCTTGCCATCGCTTGTCGCGCTGGCAACACGCTGCGCCCGACGTGAAGTCGGGCTGCGCTCCTCCGCAGGCGCTGCTGTGCTCTTTTTCGGTGGGAGTGGCTTTAGCCGCGATTGCTTATGCCTACCTTGGCGGCATCACCTTGTCACCATAGTTTCACCAAACTGTCGTCCAATCGCGCTGCCGCAAGCCATGGCATGCCGAGGACAACACCCTGAGCAACTTACCCGAACTCCTCGCTCTTGAAAGCGTGCTCAAGCGCGGCCGCAAGCATCTGCGTGCCGATGTCGTCACGCACATTGATGCCGGAGGAAAGTCACTGCCCATCTGGTGCATAGAGGCCGGCAGCACGGATATACGCCGCCCTGCCATCGGATTTTTTGGCGGCGTGCACGGCATGGAACGCATAGGCACGCAGGTGCTGATTGCCTATCTGCACACCGTGGTCGAACGTTTGCAGTGGGACAGGCATTTCGCGCGCCTGCTTGATGAAGTGCGTCTTGTATTCATGCCCATGGTGAATCCCGGCGGCTTGCTGCTGAACACACGCGCCAATCCGGAGGGCGTGGACCTCATGCGCAGCGCGCCGGTGAATGCGGAAAAAAGTGTGCCTTTTCTGGTGGGCGGCCACCGCTTCTCGCCCCACATTCCCTGGTACCGCGGCCGCATGGAGGATGATGTCCCGGCAGAAGCCGCCGCGCTGTTTGAGATCGTGCGTGCACGCCTGCACCCGCATCCGTTTTCCATCGCCATGGACTGCCATTCCGGCTTCGGTTTCCGTGACCGCATCTGGTTTCCCTATGCACGCAGCCATGAGCCCGTCCCCAACCTGCCGGAAGCCTTTGCTGTGCGCGCCCTGTTCAATCGTACCTGGCCCAATCACAGCTTCTACATCATGGAGCCGCAGTCGGTGTCGTACACCACGCACGGCGACCTCTGGGATTTCCTCTACGATGAATTCCAGCAACGCCGCCCCGGCATCTTTTTGCCCTTCACCCTGGAAATGGGCTCCTGGCTGTGGGTGAAGAAAAATCCGCGCCAGTTCTTTTCCTGGTTCGGCCATTTCAACCCCATCCTGCCCCATCGCCAGCAACGCGTGCTACGCCGCCATCTCACCCTGTTTGATTTCCTGATTGCCGCCACTGCCTCCTGTGACGAGTGGCTGCCGCAAGGCACGCAGCGCGATATCTGCCGGCGTGAAGCCATGAAGCGCTGGTACCACGACGGCAGCGATGAAAACCTGCGCGCGGAAAATGCGCCCATGAACAACAAAGGCCGCTAAGCGGCCTTTGTTGTTCATGGATCGTGAAGTCTGTCCCGGGAGGCTTCCTGCGGTCGTAGCCAGAGCTGCAAACACCATCGTCGTCAGTCAATCAACACGCGCTGCCGTTCCGGATGTCAGCTATCGGCCAGTGGATTGTGTGCGCGTGAAAGGCAAGCTGGAGCTGGTGACCATTTATGAGCCGATTGGCGCAACGGCCACGCTTGACGCGACAATACTCGGCCAGATCAGCGCATGGCAAAACGTGCTTGACCCCTAGTGCCGGCAGGAATGGAATGTCGCCGAG
>JACCDZ010589116.1_pt1 | contig 15634 bp, 33 predicted proteins | sample 7449551 | NCBI WGS metagenome assembly JACCDZ01 (sample SAMN15323452, study PRJNA562643) | freshwater metagenome | isolation source: river surface water | place: USA:Blue River Watershed | collected 2017-08-18 | reverse complement strand
TAAACCCCTTGTTATGAAAAAGTCGAATTTAGACAAATTGAGCAACCAAATCTACAAAGTAGTAAAAGTTGGTTCGCATTTTAAACTACAAAATACCGCTGGTAATGTAGTAGGTACAAATGGTATTGGTACTCCTACCCGTAAAAAAGCGTATGAGACCGGTAAAGCCCTTAGAGAAGTTGTTGGTAAGGGTGGTAAAATTTCATATCGTATGACCGATATGGCTGAGTTTGAAAACTTAGTTGCTCCTCTTAAGAGTAATGCTGAAGTGAATGTTGAGAAATTGGATAATCATAAAGAGATTACCGATTTCATCCACAATGAAGCAGTTAAATTAAAACCTGAAGGGTTGGTTATTTCTGACCTTAAGTGGAAGTATTTAATTCGTTCAGCCGTTAGAGCTAAAAATATTATGATGACCGGACCTGCCGGTTGTGGTAAGACATTGGCCGCTAAGGCACTTACCAAAGGTTTGAAAAGACCAGATTTCTATTTCAACTTAGGAGCTACGCAGGATGCTAGAGCAACCTTAATTGGTAACACTCACTTCGATTCTAAGAAAGGTACATTCTTCGCTGAATCTGCCTTCGTAAAAGCAATCACCACTCCAAACGCTGTGGTATTGTTGGATGAGTTGAGTAGAGCACACCCTGATGCTTGGAACATCCTAATGACTGTGTTGGATTTGGGACAACGTTACCTACGATTGGATGAGGCTGTTGATTCTCCAATTGTGAATGTGGCTGAAGGTGTTACCTTTATCGCTACCGCTAACATCGGTGGTGAATATACTTCAACTAGAGTATTAGATAGAGCAATCTTAGACCGTTTCACCACAATTGAAATGGATGTACTTAACGATGAGCAGGAGTTCAATCTCTTAAAGTATATGTATCCTTCTGTTAGTGAGGAAGATTTGAAAGCAGTAGCTGAAATCGCTACCCATACTCGTGAAATCGCTAAGACAGGTGATGGTAAACTTTCAACCGGAATTTCAACTCGTGCTAGTGTAGAAACCGCTGGGTTGATATACGATGGGTTCAGTTTGTTCGAAGCAGCTGAAATTAGTATGTTTCCATTCTTCTCCAACGATGGTGGTGTGGATTCTGAAAGAACGTATGTGAAGCAGTTGGTTCAAAAGTATATTAAGGATGAAAAAGCTGATGAAGCATTATTCACCGAACCAATTGCAGATGATAGTGAAAAAATTGTTTGGTAATTTAAGGGGTTAAATCCAAACAACCGGTGGGTGGCTTCGGCCACTCACCATTTTTTATAAACCCTAAAATTTAAAAATAAAAAAATGAAAAAATTTAGTATAAGTGAAATTCTTATTTTGGTAGTATGTGTAGTTTGTATATTCGTAAGTGAATACATCTACTTAGTTCAAGGTAATGCATTGAAGGCAATCTTTATTGGATTATGGCCTCCAACGATTTTGGGATTGGTTAATTTTATAAACATCAAACGAAAGTAAAATGGAAAATTTAGATATCATAATTCTAACAAGCATTATTTCAACTTTATTTTTGGTATTTGGTATTCTAATGTACAAAGAATTTTCCAGTATGGAAAAGAATGGATATCAATATGACCCAAATGCTAAAAAGTATGGTAGAGATGCATTATTTGTTTTTATGCAAAAGCTGTTTGATGAAGGTGGGACAAAAAAGATGACTAAAAAAGATAAAACTATTATGGCAAATTCTATTAAAAAGATAGTTGCTGATATGGAAAGTGATGGTGTTTATTTTCCAGAAGAAGTGAAGGAACAACTAAAAGAATATAGAGAGGAAATGCATTGTGAATATAGTGGATTACCTTCACCAAAAGCGTACGAATCTATTAATAATGTTATAAGCAAACAGTATGTTAAATAAAGCAAACGGAAACGAAGTAATAGATAAGTTCGAAAAGGGTAAGAGGTTAGAATCAGCTGCTAAGTACTATGGTCTATTTTTAGAGTCATTAGGATTTGATTATGAAGCTGACCCTCAAACAATAGATACCCCAAAGAGAGTAGCTAAAGCTTGGTTGGATGATTTGATTAAAGGTAGTATAACAAAGGAACCTGATATCACAGTATTCCCAAATGAGGAGCATTACAATGGTGTGGTTATTCAGACTGGTATCAAAGTTAATTCAATGTGTGCACATCATAACTTACCTTTCTATGGATACGCGGCTGTGGCTTACATACCTAAAGAAAATGTAATTGGATTGAGTAAGTTGAATAGAGTAGTTGAGTGGTTCAGTAGGAGACCTCAAATGCAGGAATCTTTAACGGCTCAGATACATAATTTTCTAAGTGATAAGTTGGAATGTGAGGATGTAGCAGTTTCCATTAGTGGGCATCACCTTTGTTGTGGTATGAGAGGTGTACAACATCCTGATAGTATGATGACCACCAACAAATTTAGTGGGGCATTTGTGGAGAAGGATAACTTAGTAAGACAGGAATTTCTACACGCAATTAAAATGAACAATTTAAAATAAAAGTTATGAGTAATCAAACAAAAGATTGGATGGAACGATTAGCTAAAAACTATAAGTTGCCGGAAGAACAACCTAAAGAAAAAAAAGAGCCTGTATCAATGTTAAAAGAATCCCAATTAAAAATTATTATGGGGAGGGATAAAAAAGATTTGGTTAGTAAGAAATAATTTCGTATATTTGTTAAAACAAAATTAGTTATGAAAACATTCAAAGATTTGGAATTTGTTGAACATCCCAGTCATATTGGGGGTGTGCAAGCTCGTATTACATTTGATAATGGATATGGTGCTAGTATAGTTAAAACACCGTATAGTTATGGTGGTGATAGGGGTTTGTATGAATTGGCAGTGTTGGGTACTGATGGACACCTAACATACGATACTCCGATTACAAGCGATGTAATTGGATACCTTAGAGATATTGATGTAACCGATGTAATGGAAAAAATTCAACAACTATAATATGAGAGTACCTGGAAGTAAAAGAAAAGAGTACACTACGGAGAGAGTTCGTAAAATGAGAATGGAAAGAGAACTAACCAAAGCCAAAACAAATGGTGTAAGTGATTCTCAAGTACAACATTATTTAGGTAAGTTGCAGGCCGCAGGACATATGAAAGTGAATGGATTCCGAAGTATGAATCTTGAGCAAGAGGGTATTGTGGATTCTTTTACAAATGAATCTGGTGGTGTTAAAAAAACTATTAAAGTGGAATACCAAATGTATAATAAAAATGGCATGGATGATAGACCGCACTTTGATGGATACCTTCGCTCGGCATCGGAAGTAGATAAACGATATAAATTAAAAGGATGGTTCAATGAAGATGGTACAATCAGAATTGAACTTGTAAACTAATAGTTATGGGATATAATCCATTTAGATGGTGGACTAAGGGTAGACCTAATAAACCACTTAAAGCAGAAGCACCACTTCTATTAAAAATCAGAAATGGTGATTTTGATTACTCTTATATGTTTAGTGAAGCTAAGCAAATGAGAGAAACTTCGGAGAGTACATACAATGAAGCATATAAAAATTATGGAGGTACTGACCAAAAGAATAGAGAACAGGCCGCATTGGAAGCGAGTAGAATGAAACGTATCAAAGCTATTAAGTTGGAGTTGGAAGCGGGTAGAGATGAGGAAATGATATTGTGGAAATTGAGAATGGAACTTAAGAAGGAATTTGGAAAGGACTTGTGGGATAAAGCGATGGAAAGACAGAGAGGTAAAGGTACATTAGAAGATTTGTATTGGTGGTATAAGAAGCAAGTTAAGGAGGCTATAACTACATCTGAAATCGATATTAAGTTTAAAAGAACGAATACTAAAGGACTGGAATATTTATTCTAAATAAAACAATTATGGAGCAGGGATTAAGTTTTATAGCAGTGGTTACATTATGTAGTTTAGCTATGTTTGTATTAAATTCACCAATCACATTTTTAGTAACTTTTGTAGTAGGTTCAAGTTACTTAGTAGTGAGGGGGAAACAAAAAGGGTGGAAGCTACCTAAAAATATAAAAGATACGCATCAATGGAGAAGTTAGTAAAATTAGAATCTATGAATGTTTGGGTGGATTCAAACGGAGTGTACCAACCAAATTCGGATGGAACGCCTAACATTGAAGATATAAAATTATATAAGGATATAAATCCGGATTGGTATCAAAACCTTTCATCGGATGATAGAGAAAAAATTTCAATTATTATTAAACATAAAACAAATAACTAAGAGTTATGGAAATCGTAAAAAGCCGTTATGGATTAGAGCGTTCAATTGAGAGAATTGACATTGGTAGAATTAGAGTTATGGGTGAATCTCAATTCATTCGTAAATCAACAAACAAACAAGGTGATGTTAGCCTGTTTGATTTCGAAGGAGGTCCTTGTTACACTTTGGGTGGTAAGGTATTCTTTGAAAAAATGAATTGGAGGGTGAGAGGTATCGAACCACGTGATAGTGGATTCAAAGACCTATATGAGGTTATACTCTATGTAGACCCAATCTATTATTAATATATGGAATTAGACCCAATACAACAATCGGAGTTGGAGAGATTGAATAAAGCATTAGCTAATCAATCCCTTCAGCCCGAAGATAAAAAGAAACTCACCAAAAAGAAGTTGAATCCTAAAACAGGTGAATTGCAACTATTTGTTGATAATGGTAGAGGTGGCGTAAAAATGGCATCGGTGAATATCTTCGAATAACGAAATCCGAAGGATGGAGTCGTAGGAGGAAAAATTTTTGATAGTAAGATATTTATTGGTATGAAACTATTACTAATAAAAATCGAATTAGCTTTACTAGCTGCCGGAGCCGCCCTTTACGATTACTACAAAAATGGTGGAAGATTTTATTAAAACGTTAATAAATGGCATATAGTGAAAAGGTGATAGGGCACTATGAAAACCCTAAGAATGTGGGAACTTTGGATAAGAGTAAACCCAATGTTGGCACCGGATTAGTGGGTGCTCCCGAATGTGGGGATGTGATGAGATTACAAATCGAAGTAGAGGAAGGAATCATAACCGATGCTAAGTTCAAAACTTTCGGATGTGGTTCGGCAATCGCGGCATCTTCTCTAGCAACTGAATGGTTAAAGGGAAAGAGTATTGAGGATGCACTAACCATTGATAATATGGATTTAGTTGAGGAATTGGCTCTACCACCTGTTAAGATACATTGTTCGGTTTTGGCTGAAGATGCGATTAAGGCGGCAATCAATGATTATCGTGTAAAGCAGGGTTTAGAACCATTAAAGTTTGAAGAAAAAATCCATTAATATGATAATAATCGATGTAACAAAATACGCCTCAATAGACCAGGCACTTAAGTTGTATAAGAACAAAAACAATAAGATAGGAACTGTTAGAGAATTGAGAGATAGACAGGAATTTGTGAAACCATCGGTGAAACGTAGGGCGGAAGTTCTTAAGGCGAAATATATAGAAAAAAAGTTTAACAACAACAATTAAAAAGTTATGAAAGAGTTTATCTCAAAGTATCAGAAAGCAATCGTAGGAACTGGTGCTGTAGCAGTGTTAGTAATATGCTACTTACAACAAAAGGAATTAGCTAAGTTAAGAGCCGAACCGAAAATCGAAGTTTATACTGGTGGTGATATCGAAAAAGGAAAGATAATCGATTCCTTACAAAACCGATGTGATTCCCTATATAACGAATTGTATCCTGCTCAAATCGAATTGGGTAGATACGAAGTAGCATACCAAATCCTATTAGAGAGAAACCCAAAAGCGGCAAAACAATATGGGGATATAATCTCCGAAGAAACTGAATGAGTAAAATCCTAATCAGAATATTGGCTATTATATTTATGATTCCGATTGTACTGTTTGGGATAGGAGTATCTATTGTTTGGAATATCTACTTACTTAGTAATTCCATTATTAGGGATATAAAAAGAAATTCAAAAAAACGGTCCAATTAAAAGGTGAATACTTATATGGGTAAAAAACCTAATAAGATGTCACTAACAAAAAAACAACAAAAAGCAAAAGTTCGTACTGCTATGGCCAAAAAAACCATAAAAGAACAACAAAAGAAGGGTATTTATAAGAAGAAATCTTAAGGATAAGGAAAGTATTAAACAACTTGCATGCCATCCAAGAAACCACCTTAAAATCGTTCTGGTGGGATTTTAAAACACCCATAACCCATTGAAAATCAATCGATTATAAGTCATTGAAAATCAATGGGTTATTTATGTCATTTTGCTTGGTAATTTCGATTATTTTTCGTATATTTGAGTATAAAAATTAAAGTATGAAACTGACATTAAACAAAGGGCAAAAATTGTGGTTCACTTCGGATACACATTACAATCACGGAAACATTTGTTCAGCTACAACACAATGGACAGACCCAGTGACTTGTAGAGAATTCACATCATTGGAAAAAATGAACGCACATCTTGTTGGTAACATCAACGAAACGGTTGGTGAGAATGATATTCTATTCCATTTAGGTGATTGGAGCTTTGGAGGGTTTGAACAAATCGAACTATTCAGAAACCAAATCAATTGTAAAAATGTTCACATCATTACCGGTAATCATGACCATCACATTGAAAACAATAAAGAAGGTATCCAATCGATTTTCAGTTCCGTAAACAAGTACCTAAACTTAGTTGTTAAGTGGAATGTGGGAACTCCTTTGATGGGAGAACAAAGATTTGCTCTAATGCACTTTCCAATTGCAAGTTGGGATAATATGGCTAGAGGGGCAATTCACTTACATGGACACGTTCACTTTCCGGCTGATAAAAGAATTGGTGTAGGTAAGATGATGGATGTGGGATGTGATGGAAACGAATTGTATCCAATTGAAATGGGTGAGGTATTGAAGTTAATGAGAGACCAACCAATCAAAAGTATGTTTGAGTTTGACCATCATGAAATTGTAGAAAATTATAAATAATAAAGTTATGAGAGATGGAAAATTAGAATTCCTTTCCGATGAAGTTCGTAAAGGTAACCCAATTGGATTAAGGGAAGCAATAGAAGTTGCAGAGTATCAGAGTGGATTGCAAAAAATGCGAAAAGCTCGTAGTGAAAGACGTGAGAGAATTATTAAATCATTAGCAGCAGTTGCATGTTCAGCCGCAGGTGGTATGGCATTAGTATTAGGTGAAATAGATGACTCTCCGGGGTTAGGTGGTATTGGATTGATTCTTATTGCAACATGTATGTATTTGAATTCAAAATTAGTAAGTGGAAAATAAAATTATGATACCAAAAATATTAACATTAGTAAGAGGATTGCCAGGAAGTGGTAAATCTACATTCGCCAATGCCATCACAAATGAATTTTCAGTATGTGAAGCTGATAAGTTCTTTTATGATAACGAAGGTAACTATAACTTTGATGCTACTAAACTGTCCCAAGCACACAAATGGTGTAGAGAGCAAGTGGAAACTCGTATGAAAGATAACGCAGTTAATCCACAATTCTATCCCGAAATTGTAGTATCAAATACATTCACAAAAGAATGGGAGATGGTTGAATATTTTGAGTTAGCTAAAAAGTATGGATACCAAGTATTCAGTATTATTGTTGAGAATAGGCATGGTGGAGTAAATCAGCACGGAGTTCCTGTTGAAAAGTTGGAACAAATGAAAAATCGATTTGAAGTAAAGTTATGATAAAGATAATAGAAAGTATCAAACAATTCTTTAAGGATGTTTGGTTAGGATTTAAAATAGCAGAACAAAATAGAGATAAATCCCAATGGGGTAAATTTTAAAAGATGGAAAGAATATATTGTGCAGCTATTTGGTATAAGGATATGCCAACTCCTAAATATAATCCTAAAAATATTGAAAAGGGTTTAGTTGTGGAAGGACATAGGCACGCTGATGTTATTCGTACTATGGTGAATCTATTAGGTAAACGGACTTGTACGAATGGCGAAGATTGTGCTGGAGAATCTATACAGGGGTTTGTTACAAATACCCATAGATTTGTGGATAGATATGAAGGGATGAAAATAGCAAGAGAAGCTAACCAAATTATATCAGATACAACATTTAAGGAATTATATTCTGAAGATTTATATTAAGAAAGTTATGAAATACGATTTAAACATATTGAACGATTATATAGAAAGGGGATTGGTTATAAAGCAAGTTCACCCAACTTTGCCTTTATCAATCTACAACTATTCTCGTACTTGTCAATATGGTGCGCAGTGGGATGATATTACCTTAAATTGTAGAGGTTTGGTATTAGATAATGAAGGTAATGTAATTGCTAAACCATTCCCTAAATTTTTTAACTACGAGGAACACACTGCGGAAGAAATTCCGAATGAACCATTTGAAGTCTTTGAAAAGATGGATGGTTCTTTGGGTATATACTTTTATTATGAAAGGGAACTTACATACACGGAAAGATATAAGTTATGGTTCAATGGTAACTATGAAACTGGTATGGAGTATTGTGAAGAAATAGTTCCTAATTTTGATGACCCATATTATCATCCAACGCCAAAAACAAAAGGTGGTTGGTATATGGCAACAAGAGGTTCTTTCACTTCCGAACAGGCTATTAAAGGTATGGAGATTGCAAAGAAATACAACTATGATAGGATTTGTGTACCTGGCTTTACATATCTTTTTGAAATTATCTATCCTGAAAATCGTATAGTGGTGGATTATGGTAAGGATGAAAGATTGGTATTGTTATCTATTGTAAATCCAGAGGGTAATGAAATACCATACGAAGATATTGAAATGGATGGCTGGGATATTGTGAATAGATACGATGGTGTAAGTGATTATACTAAGTTGAAAGGGATGATTTCAAATGATGCCGAAGGTTATATTATTCGTTTCAAAAATGGAATGAGAATGAAAATCAAAGGTGATGAGTATGTTCGCTTACATAGAATCTTAACTAACTTTTCAACTACCGATATTTGGGAGTTGTTAATGAATAAAGGGGATATGGATGAATTCTTAGAAAGAGTGCCGGATGAATTTGATAAGTGGGTAAAGAGTACAATATCAGAATTGAAGTATGCATTTTTTCAAATCTCTGAAAGAGCTGGTAAATTGCATGATGGATTCAGATATGGTAAGTATGGTGATGTATATCCAGAACCTTCTAAGAAAGAGTTTGCCGAATTTGTGATGAAGCAACAAGAGATATTGAGACCTGTGATGTTCGCAATGTGGGATAAAAAACCATACGATGATATTATTTGGAAACTTATCAGACCTAAATGGAGCAAACCTTTTAAAAAGGATTTGGATAATTAATAAAATTGTTGTATATTTGTAAACCTAAATTATGAGACGTAAAATTATATTCATAGATGTTGATGGCCCATTAGCTTGGGGGACATGGAACGATGGTAAGGTTACTATCACCGGTGGGGTGGAGGACTTTACAATACCATACCCTTGGGTTAAAGAAGATTGTGAGGCACTACAAAAGATATGCGATGAAACAAATGCTGAGTTAGTACTTAGTTCAGATTGGAAAAAGCATTTCACATTCAATCAGATGAAACGAATCTTCTGGCACTATGGTATAACCGCTAGATTGGTTGATATAACTACGCATCAGGATTTATGGAATAAAATGAGTAGAACATCGTTAGAGCATGAAAGAGCATTAGAAGTTGCTAAATGGGCTAGGGATAATAAAATTAGTAATTGGATAGCGATTGATGATTTGGATTTGTATCATAATTTCAAATGGTTATCACCTAGAGTTGCAATGTGGAGACATGTACAAGTTGATGGTGACCACGGCGTTGGCGGTAGATTAAGAGATAAAATTGATGAATGTATTGAAAAACTAAATAGATAAAAATGGGCAGAAGAAAAGCAGTATTAGATGATGAACTTATTCAGAAGTTAAAGAATCTGGCGTTTGATGATTTGCATTTAGAGATAGATGATGATACGCCAGATGAATTACTTGAGGCTATTAGAGATGCATATGATGAACCATCTATTAGTGGCGGTGATTCGACTGCTCAAATAGCATCGGGACAACCATATCGTTTAGCGGATTCGGATGATTTTCCGTTTGGTACTTATGTACAAAATCAAACAGGTAGAATTGTAACAAAACACTTCCGAATTAGTGATGAGTACCAAATCAAACAGGCACCATTTATGGAAGTGGTTTCCGAAATGGGGTTTGAACGAATCTATGTTAGAGAATATTATGGGCATAACAATTATGGTGCTACCGAAGTTTGGGAAAAACGAATTGGTAGTTCAACCACTTTGATTAATATATCCAACATAATCAGAAAATGGACGGGTAAAGTTAAGAAATCATATAAAGATGGAATGGGATTGGATATACAATTGTATTCAAATGATGATTCCGAATTATATACTGAATTGGTTGAGAAGATTATCGGATTGGGTAAGAGGAGAAAGCATGAAAGTAATAACATTGCGTTAGTTATCCAAACACAAAGAGGATATGATACAACTACATTCGAACTACCAGACCAAAAGTTAGATATTGAGTTAGGATATGGTAAAGGATTCAAACCAATTCATGATAAGATTATCAATACACTCAACCAAAAGGATGGTAAGGGGTTGGTTCTACTACATGGTACGCCGGGTACTGGAAAGACTCACTATTTGAAGTATATCGCAAGTAAGATTAAAGATAAGAGAGTATTATTCATTCCACCTTACTTAGCAGACTTTATCACATCACCGGAGATGACTCCATTCCTAATTCAAAATAGTAATTCAATTCTATTCATTGAAGATGCGGAAAGAGTAATTACGGATAGAAACAATGGTGGGGCAAATGGTGTATCGAACATCCTTAACATTACCGATGGTATCCTAAGTGATATTCTAAAAATTCAGATTGTAGCAACATTCAATATGGATAAAGCTAAGATTGATTCGGCGTTATTAAGAAAGGGTAGATTGATTGCAGAACATAAGTTTGATGCTTTACCTGTTGATGATGCTAATAACCTAATTAAACACTTAGGTAAAGAGCATGTTGCAACCAAACCAATGACATTAACTGAAATATATAACTTGGAAGAACCCGAATACAAATCGGAAGATAAATATTCACCAATCGGATTCAATAGATACTAATGAAAGGATATTACGCAATATATAATCATAGAACAAACCAATGGTATTCTCACGGATATTGGATTGAAGATTCCGATACTGAAAAGGATGTATATAACATTGTAACGTTTCAAACTTTAGCCGAAGCTGAAAGTAGATTATATAGTGGTCAAATTTATAAAAATAATTCTAAAGATTTTTTCACAATACGAAAAATATATTATTAATGATAAACCCGTTTTGTTATATTGGTTGCCATAATTGGGAATACCGAAAAGAAAAGCATGAGTGTAAAGGACATCCACTTGGTAGGGAGGTTATCCGTGTAGTAGTTAGAGAATGTAAATGGTGTGGGCATAGAGAACACCATTCCCTCCCAAGACTAAATAGAAAGTTTGGAACTTGGAAATCATTCGATGATATTGGTAAAGATGAATGTGTAGATATAAAACGATTAACCGATGAGTCTTGATTTAAATAAGGGAGTTCAGCTAAACTTAAATAGTGGAGCTATATTTTCCGATAACATTGATAAAAGTAAAATTATAATATTAGTTACCGGTACTACTAATAAACCTTATGATGCAAATTGGAAGGAATGTGAAAAGACTTGGATACCTGAACTTAGAAAATTGGGGTATGAAGTAAAGGTGGCAATTGGGAATCCTAAATTAAAAGATTATTACCAAATTAAAAAAAATATAATTTACTTTAGAGCGGATGATAGTAAATTTGGGTTGTATGATAAATCTATAAGAATTCCGATTATATGGATACTAGCGGAAACCGATTATCAATATTACATAAGAATAGATTCTGACTCATTTGTAGAACCGAAACGATTTGATGCGATGATTCGGCAAAATTTAACGGAGGTTAATGATTTAAATTATATGGGATGCTGTCATCCTAGCTATGGGTTTAATCCACATCACCAATATCGTTTGTTTGTGTGTCAGGAAGGAGCAATAGCTAGTGGATGCGCGTATATGGTTAGTAAACGAGCTATGATTACCGCATTGGAACATATGAGAATAACACATGAAGATGAATTGAAAATAGATGATTGGGTTTTGGGTAGAGCTATGTGGGAAAATGGTATAAAATTACTACATGATTCTAAAATCCTATTTGAATCAAAATACAAGCCATTAGCCGCTGACCCATATAACGTTGGACTGCCGGATATAGCAGACCCAAATTCACATCTGGCTATTCAACATTATATGAATGGGCATATGGAAGAAGCAATGATAAATTTAGGATATAGAAAATAAAAGTTATGAAGTTTAGAACAAGAAAGTTAATAAAGCCTGAAGATTTAAATGCTAGAGGTACACTATTTGGTGGGCAATTATTAAAGTGGATTGATGAAGAAGCATCCATATTTACAATTTGCCAGTTAGGTGAACGTAGTATTGTTACAAAGGCAATGAGTGAGATTAACTTTGTATCATCTGCAAAAACCGGTGATATTATTGAGATAGGATGTGAGTTAGTACAATTTGGTACAACATCTGTGACAATAAGTTGTGAAGTACGGAACAAAGATACCAAGCAAACAATTATCCGAATTGACAAGATTGTATTTGTGGCAGTTGATGAAAAGGGAAAACCAACCCCACATGGAATTATAAAATAATCTTTGGTAATATGGAAAAAATATTGTATCTTTGTTAAATGAATTTACTAATAGGATTCCTTTATGGACTAGTGGCACAGGTACTAACTTTTTTACAATTACAGGGTAGTATCAAATATGGTTGGTATGAGAAATATCCAATGATAATAATTTTAGCATCAATACCATCAGGTTGGTTGTTTCTAAAATCAGTACAACATTTTGTAGTAGCGTTTGGTGGTGAAATATGGCCATCCCGTCTTTTGGGGTATGGTATTGGGGTAATCGTATTCACTTTAATGAGTTGGCAATTATTCGGTGAACATTTAAGCACCAAAACATTAGTTTGTTTGGGGTTGAGTGTGGCGATAATATTAATTCAAGTACTTTGGAAATGATAATTAAAAATATAACAAAATGAATATAGTAGTAACAGGAGGTTTAGGATTCGTAGGAACTAATTTGGTAAAACGGCTTTTAGCGGATGGTCATAAAATTATTGTATTGGATGATTACTCAGTTGGTAAAGTAGAAAATCAAATAGAAGGTGTACGATATATACCAATGAATATAGAGCAGATAACTTATATGAGTGGTGATGAAGTTGATGTATGTTTTCACTTAGCAGCACTTAGTAGAATCCAGCCATCATTTGAAAACCCATCGGAGTTCTTTAGAGTTAATACATCTGGAACTGAAGCTGTATGCGAGTGGGCTAGAAAGGGTAATGTAAAGGTAGTATATGCCGGTTCATCTTCACAATGGCATGACCCATTTCAATCACCATATGCAATGTATAAGAAGTTGGGTGAGGATGTATGTAAGATGTACAAAAAAGTATTTGGTACTAACATTGAGATTGCCAGATTTTATAATGTGTACGGTCCACATGAAATTACCGAAGGTAAGTGGGCAGCTGTGATTGGAAAATGGAGAGGGCAGGTTGAAAAGAATCATCCGATTACAATTGTAGGTGATGGTGAGCAAAGGAGAGATTTCACCCATATCGATGATATTGTGGATGGGTTGATTAAGATTGCATTTAGTGATGAAAAACACGAAGATGCTTGGGAGTTGGGTACTGGATTTAATTACTCTTTAAATGAAGTTGCTGATATGTTTATCAAAAAGTTCAATTGTGTGAAGGTGTATATGAGTAACGAAAGAGGTAATTATAGGGAAACAAAAAGAGAAAATAATGATGCTCTTAATAGACTTGGTTGGAGACCAAAAGATGTATTAAGAGAGTATATTGAAAATTTATAAAAATAATATATATGAATGGTATATCAATTCTGATATTAGTTTCCTTATTACTTTGGAGTTGGATTGCGTATGAGGTGTGGAGAGCTCCAATGATGAAGGAAAATGAAGATGGTACTTACACTACCATCAGACCAGAAAAGAAATTTAGAGACCTCTTTAAGAAAAAAAATAAGTTATGAAAATAGAAGCTAAAGATTCATTCTTTGAGAGTGTGGAAAAATTGGTGTGGTACGATACTAACCTATGGAAAGTATGGTCTGCCGTAAGATACGATATTCCCCTATTCTTTAAGAATGTGTGGAGGTTCAGAAAAGAGTTATATAATCATCAATGGTGGGACTATCGTTACACTTTGGAAATGATGTATCGTTCTTTGAGTATTATGGTTGTTAAATTAGAGAAGGATGGTATTGAGGAAGATTCAAGTAGAGGTAAGAAAGTAGCTAAGATTAAGAGAGCATTGGAGCTACTTAAACACAAATTGGATGATGATTATATCGAAAGAGCTGAAAATGAACTAGGACCACTAAGTACTAATTCATTTGATTTTGAACCGGTGGAAGGTAAGGAAGGTTTATATAGATTGGTTGATAACGATACACCAGCCGAAAAGAAGCATGCTAGTAAGGTATTTAAGAGAGCTAGAGTTATAGAAGAAAAAGAGTGGAAGGAACTGTGGGATATCTTCAAAGGGAAAAAATTTACTACATTCGAAAAATTTGATGGTAGTGACCTAAGAGGATGGTGGGATTAATAAGAAGTAAAACAAATAAAACAAATATAAAATGGTGTTGGTTATTTTATTAATTGTTGCTTCAACGGCGTTAATAAGCTGGCGGTGGGTTAAAGGAATCGATTACATGATGAAGAATCATCCTGATTATAGGGGTGAGGATTTATTCGATGAGGATTTGCATTCTGATGACAGCATAACAAAAACTGCAGGTAGAGATGGTTGGGATGACAACAAAGTTCATACAGAAGGAGATATTTGGTAGAAATACCTATCCTATTATTTAAGTTATGTTACCCATAGCCTGGCACACTATTGTCTAAAAATTAAATTATAAAAATATGTTACCATTAAAAGATGCAATTGCTGAAAAACATTCCCTAGCGGAAAAGATGACATTTAATCAAAGAATGTTCAATGGGGAATTATCTAAAGAAGAATATATTCTATATCTTTCACAACAACTGGCTATATTTGATTCAATTGAAAGATATGAATTACCACATCCATCTCTTAATAGAGCGGGATTGGTGTATGCCGATATTAAAGAATTAATAGAATTAAAAGATGGGGAATCATTGGATATTAAACCATTGGTATCAACTAATGAATATCGTAAGTATCTAAATACTTTATCAAAAGAAGAAATACTTCCACACATCTACTTAAACTATTTGGCACTTATGTTTGGTGGACAGATGATGAAAGCTAAAACACCAGGTAGTGGTAGAATGTATGAGTTTGACGGTGATGTTAGAGAAATCGCAGGAACTATTAGAGCTATTCAAAAGGATGAATGGGCGGATGAAGCTAATAAAGCATTGGATTACAACATAAACATATTAGATGAATTACAAAGAGTATCTGAATCAGCTAGCAACGAGGTTGAGGTTGATGGTGGAGAAAGCGCCTAATTGC
>JACCDZ011246694.1_pt1 | contig 15648 bp, 10 predicted proteins | sample 7449551 | NCBI WGS metagenome assembly JACCDZ01 (sample SAMN15323452, study PRJNA562643) | freshwater metagenome | isolation source: river surface water | place: USA:Blue River Watershed | collected 2017-08-18 | reverse complement strand
GGCTTCAGCGGAGAGGAATATTGTTTCATACTGGGCGGTCCTTGGGAAGGCTCTCATTCAGTGCTGAGCCTACGAAGGAGGAGGACACGAGTCAAGCGGACGAATATGCAGCTGGAATTCGCACACCATGTTGTCCGGCAATTCTGTTGACGGACCCTATGAATCTGACGTATCGTGAGCAATCCATCGTGTCTGTCTGAAAGACTGTCTTGTAGAGCCTAAGCTAAGGAGCTACGACGACCATGAAGATATATCTCGCCAATCCCCGTGGGTTTTGCGCCGGTGTCGATCGGGCGATCGATATCGTGGATCTGTCGCTCAAGAAGTACGGCGCGCCCATTTATGTGCGGCATGAGATCGTGCACAGCCGCCATGTCGTGAATACCCTTCGCAGGAAGGGCGCCGTCTTCGTGGAAGAGTTGAACGAAGTTCCTGAAGGGTCGGTCGTGATTTTCAGTGCCCATGGGGTCGCAAAGTCGGTCTGGGAAGAAGCGAATCAGCGGCGTCTGCACGTCATTGATGCGACATGTCCGCTCGTGATCAAGGTTCATAACGAAGTGAACCGCGACTATACCCAGGGCTATGAACTGATTCTCATCGGGCACGCTGGTCACCCGGAGGTGATCGGGACGTTGGGGCAGGTTCCCGACAAGTTTCACTTGGTATCGTCGGTCGAAGACGTGGAAAAGCTGAAGGTGGACAATACGGTCAATCTCTCCTATGTGACGCAAACCACGTTGAGCGTCGATGAATGTCGGGACATTGTGGGGGCGCTCCATCAGCGGTTTCCAAATATCAAAGGGCCCCATCAAGAAGATATCTGTTACGCCACGCAGAACCGACAAAATGCGGTCAAAGAGTTGTCACGTCTCGTGGATGTCATTCTCGTCATCGGGTCGCCGAACAGTTCCAATTCGAACCGGTTACGAGAATTGGGAGAGCAGTGCGGCATTCCCTCCTACCTTATCGACTCGGCTGCCGACATCGATCCTGTCTGGCTCGAAGGAGCGAAGGCCGTCGGCATTGCTGCCGGTGCGTCAGCGCCGGAAATTCTGGTCACGGAAGTGGTCGCATTTTTGAGAGCGGCAGAGCCGTTTGAAGTGGAAGAGTTGACGGTGATTGAGGAGGATGTCGAGTTCCTTCTGCCCAAGGAGCTGGTTCAAATCGAGTCCTCGAAGAAGTCGATGGCCGGTGTTCCCCGATAGTGTAGAACGTGAAATCAGCGATCGCTGTTCGCTTCCTCCACATGAGGGGGGTATTGTTTGCGGGCAGCTGATGGACGACTGTTTCCCTTCAGGTATCTATTCCTAACCAAATCTATAAATTGTAGGGGGTGCAATGGCCATCCCCTACCTGCGGTGTTTTGATTTTGATTTCCGCAGATCTCTATGGTACAAGGTCCCGGAGTTTTCCGTTTCTCCGAGGTGCGTGGCCTGTGGGCTCTCACGTAATGACTAGGGTGAGCTGATGCATTTAAAGACCATGAACATGATGGGCTTCAAGTCGTTTGCTGAGGCGAAGATCGAATTTCCCGAGGGCGTGACCGCGATCGTCGGTCCCAATGGCAGCGGGAAAAGCAACGTCGTGGATGCCATTCTCTGGGTGTTGGGTGAACAGAGCACCAAGACGCTCAGAAGTGAAAAAATGGAGGATGTCATTTTCAACGGGACCGAGCTCCGAAAGCCTCTGGGAATGGCCGAAGTCTCACTGATCATCGGCGGGCTGGATCCCACAATGATGAAGCTCGACGGAAGCTCAAGCCTCCCCAACGAGTTGACCGAAATGCAAGAGATGATGATTACTCGCCGATTGTACCGTAACGGCGAAAGCGAGTACCTCCTCAACAAGGTCCATTGTCGGCTCAAGGATATTCGCAGCTTGCTACTCGATACGCGTGCGGGAAGCAAAGGGCACACGGTGATCGCTCAGGGGCAGATCGATCAGATCTTGAACGCGTCTCCTCAGGACCGCCGAGAGTTGATCGAGGAGACCGCTGGTATCGTGCGCTACAAAAAACAAAAGGCGGAAGCGTTGCGTAAGCTGGACGCGACGCAACAGAATCTCCTCCGCGTGCGAGACATCGTGGCCGAGGTTAAAAAACAGCTGAATTCTCTTGAGCGGCAAGCGCGCCAGGCGCGAACCTATCAGACCGTGCAAGGGGAAGTCCGCGTGATCGAAGTGTCGTTGCTGACCAAAGAGTTTCGGGCGTTGCGGCAGGCGTTGCAGGACGTCGAGGGTGAGGTGCTCACGCTTGATCAGCAAGAATCGGAAAAGGCAGCGGAGCAGGCCCGGCTCACGACGGAACTTGAGCAGGCTCGGCTCGATGCGATCGGCATGTCCGATGCGATCGGCAAGATTCGTGAAGAGTTGGCAGGGGTTGAGCAGCAACAAGCCCAAGCGTTGACCGCTGCGGAGGTTGAACGAAGTCGTGGGCTCTTGTTCGGACAACAGCAGGTGCAGGAGTCGGCTGAACTCGAGGAACTGGTGCGCTCACAGGGGCAGGTGTCCGACACGCTGCAGACGATTGAGGCGTCTTTACGTGCAGTCGCAGAGGACATGACGCTTCGGGTTCAGACGCTTGAGGAATTGGAGCAGGAACTGATGCGATTGGTCGGTCAGCGAGCGGCGGCTGTCGCGGAAGAGGAGCGAGGCCGCAAAGATGTATTGCAGTTGGCCGTCCTTGTTGCGAATACCGAACAGGCCATCTCGCAATTAGCGAGACGCATGGAAGATCTCGTGGGGCGCGGTGCACGGTTGACTGCCGAGCGGGAGGAGCTCGAAGGTCAGCGTGCCGTAGCGATCGATCGGCATGAGTCCTTGCGGAAGGAGTATGGAGAGACCGATCGGCGAGTATCGGAACTGCGTGACGAGTTGCGAGCCGTGCAGGAAGAGGCTGCGCAAGCTGTGGGGGGCATGCAGTCGCTGGATCAGGTGATTCTACGCCGGTCTGAGGAATTGGCCGGGGTCGACTCACGCCTTGAGGCGCTCCAAGGTGTGGTGCGTGAAGAAATGGGCTACGGTCGACAAGGCGAGCACCAAGGGCCTGCTCTCAAGTCGTGTGAAGGCGTGCGGGATGCGGTTGCCGAATGGCTGGTCGTTCCCTCCGGGATGGAACGGGCGGTCGAGGCGGTGCTGGGGGAGCGTGTTCGCGGATGGTTCGTGGATGAGCCGTCCGTCGGCAAGCGGCTGATTCGGTTTCTCCAGCAGGAGGCCCTCGGGCGAGGTAGCTTTATCCCGCAGCGTCCACGATGGGAGAGGGCGACGACTCCCTCATGGTGGCCGATGATCGCTGCGGAACCCGGCGTAGTCGGGCGTGCGGTTGAGCTGGTTCAAACCGATGCAGCTCGAACAGCGGCTCGTAATGTGCTGTTCGATCGCGTGGTGATCATTCGGTCGTTGGATCAGGCACTGCAACTGTGGGCAGGACAGGAATGGGGCGCTCCTGATGGACCGATCCTCGTGACGCTGGACGGAGAAGTCGTAGATGCCTCGGGTATCGTGACGGGTGGTCAGGTGCAAAGCACGCCTGGTCTGCTCGAACGTCGTCGGGAGGTGATCGATCTGGAAGCCAAACGACAGTCGTTCGTGGCGGAGCTGGATCAGAGTAAGCAACAGCGGGACATGCTCTTTGCACAGATTCAAATGCTTACCCAGCGTGACCGCCAACTCAGTGATGCCCTGCGTGAAGCGGAGATGCAGAATTTGTCGTTGCGCAAGGATGAGGAACAACTTCAGCGCGTACTGGCCGATCTCGACCAACGCGTGCAGGCCGTGGATGCAGAGATTCACGAGGGCCTGAGTGCGCGGGAGTCGGTGGAAGAGGAGTCGCAATCGGTGCAGGCCCAGTTGGGGCAATGGATCGCGGAGAAAAACGGGCAGGATGCGTTAGTGGCGGGAGTACGAGAACGCCTAGGGGTGCTTGATCAGACCATGAATCGGCATCAAGAGCACGTCACGCAGGCCAAGCTGGCCGTAGAAGGATTGCGCGGTAAGCGGGAACACGAACAGCTGAATCGTGCTCGTGTCATGCAGCAGATCCAGGAGGCTGAAGAGCGGCGCCGAGCCTTGGGTGAGCATTTGAACAGTTTGAAGGGCTTGATTGAACAGAGCCGGGAGGAGCAAGTTCGGCAGGAGACGTTGTGTCAGGATTTCGGTGTGACTGCCGGACGGGTCAAAGGTGAATTGGTTGCGGCCCAGGAACAACAGGCGCAGCATATGGCCACGAGTCACACGCTTGAAGCCAGCTTGGAGGAGGTGCGGCGAGGGATGTCGACTGTTCGGGACGCCCGAATGACCGTGGAGGTTCGCCGTGCCGAGGTGCGTATGCAGTTAGGGACCGTGGAGGGGACGTTGGCCGGCACCTATCAGATCGATCCGCTAACACTCGTCGCTGTCCCGCCTCAATCAGATGGGTCGGCAGGAGAGACGGATGTCGCTGTACAGCAGGAGACGGACGAGCGTTCGGAGGTCGAGCTGAAAGAACAGCTACAGAAACTTCGTGATCGGCTGGATCGCATGGGTCCCATCAATTTGGCTGCAATCAGCGAACATCAGGAATTGGAGGAACGTCACACGTTCTTGTCGGCGCAAGAGCAAGATCTCTCGAACTCGATCGCCTCTCTGAAGGAGATCATCCAGCGTATCAACCTGACCACGAAGGAGATGTTTGCCGCGACCTATGATGAACTGCAGCAGAAGTTCACCGAGGTATTCGGACAGTTTTTCCCGGGAGGACGGGCTGAGCTGCAGTTGATCGAGGAGCCGCCATTGGAAAACGGCGAATCACTCGGCAATCAAGAGCCTGGTATTGAGATCGTTGCACAACCGCCAGGCAAGCGGCTGAAAAGCATTACGATGCTGTCGGGCGGAGAAAAAACCTTGACGGCGATGGCGCTGTTGTTTGCGAGCTTTCTCATTCGGCCGACTCCGTTCTGTTTGTTGGATGAAATCGACGCACCACTGGATGAGGAAAATATCGGCCGGTTTACGGCGGTTTTGAAAGACTTGGCGCAGAATGCCCAATTCCTCGTCATTACGCACAACAAGCGTACGATGAGCATCGCCGATTCGCTCTTCGGGGTGACGATGGAAGAACCCGGTGTCTCGAAGCTCGTATCTGTACGGCTTGGGGATCTGCAACCGGCCTGAAAATTTTGTTTTGTGCGAGAGTCCCTTGTCTGGGCGTCTCTCATGTCATGACACCATGGATGTACGTCGACCAACTTGAACGAACGGTCGTGTCGCTGGCTGTCATTCTTCCAGGTGAATCCTTTCCACGTGGACTCGGGCGATACCCTGTTCGGCGGACCCAAGTTGTTCGACGGCTCTCTTGCTTACGTCAATGATTCGTGTGTCGGAGTCGAGGTTGTGCTGGCTTGGAAAGGGGCCACCGCTGTCAAGCCGTGGGGCTCAACTCTGACGATGATCGACTGTCCGTTCTCAAGTCTGTGATCTGCACGTGAGTCAGGGGTGGTAAATATTGATGAGTCGCCGTCAGCACTCTGGGGTCGAACAGCTCGCTGTTGGCCGTCACGGCGCTTCCGGCAGTCGTCTTGTTGCTTCTCCATACCATGAGGCCAAGCCTGTTTCTGCGGAGGTGTGTGTGCTGGCGACCGGCATTGGGGTATAGCGGCAAGCTTTGATGGTATAGGGAGCGGTTTTCACCTACTCCTAGTCGAATCACCTCTGTGACCGAGAGGCTGTCAATGGTCTGGAGATTTTCTCTATCGACGGGAGCGTCCAATGGAGCACGGGCGATCTCGAAGGTGACCTTGCCTATATGTGATACACAAGGTTCGTCAGCGAAGTCCGTTAAGTCCTTAGCCGGAAAGCTGGTTTTTGTATAGGAAGAGGATAGGCTCGGGTATTCTGTGGGTGCAGCAACAGGGAGATGTTACCGCTATCCAGGAGGTACGCATGACACCTGTCCATGGACCAGTCAGACACCTGTATCTGCAATCGGTAGACGATCTTGCCCGTGCGCAGGTGATTGTGGAGACCCTCTACACTTCTGGTACAAAAATTGATGGAGCCTGTGTCAACCGAGCGGATGGGGAGAGGCTGGAGGAACGAGGTGATCATCCGTTGGATCCCGCAATGGGGATTCTCAATGGACTGCGGTTGTCGCTTGCCCTCTGGGGCGTTATTCTCCTGAGTGTCATGTTGATATGGTAATTGGCTTCCCCTTCAGCGGTCTGACATCACGGCAGTAAAGAGAGTTCCTTATCGGATTTCTTGTCGCATCCCACTTGGGCTTCTGTCCATTCATAGCGATGGCGGGACGTGTCGGATCTCTCACACCGTCAATCAGCATGCGGTGAGACTCGCGGGAGTTCCCCTACACGGTCCAGAAAGTTTCCACGTTGTGCCTCGATGTAGTTTTCCACCGGCTGAGTTCTCATTACTGTAGGAGCCATACTGATTTCAATCATCTACAGGATCTGAATCTGGTGGTACATCAGGCACTTCTGCATCGCTCACGCTTGACTCGATTTTGGGTGTCTGTTATAACGCAGCAGTGCTTGTGTAGGTTTTTTCGGACACATACGGGGAGACCTGTTGTAGATGACGGTTTCTTACCTGCCGCTCGTTGTTGTTTTGAGTCCTAACCATTCATGAACCTCATTAAGGCGCTCTTTAATCGCCTCTCTGACAGTTTGCTCTCCGGGACACCGGGAAGGCTTGACCATGCAACGGAGTTCAACCCCGTCGCATCGCTTCGTCTGGTGTCGGAGAAGCCAGTCGTACTTCCTGCGTTGGATGCGGCCACAGGCCGTCGTCCGATCGGACATGCGGTGGGGCAGCCGGATTCAGTTGATGATGCGATCAGGCGGAGCCAATCGTGGTTCTTTGCCCGCCAACATGCGGAGGGGTACTGGGTTGCCGAATTGGAAGCCGATACCACCCTCACATCCGAATATTTGATGCTTCGCCGATTCCTCGATCGGGTGGATCCAGCACGAGAGGTGATGGCAGTTCGATATCTCAAGTCGATGCAGCTTCCTGATGGCGGATGGCCCATTTACTATGGAGGACCGTCGGAGATTAGTGCTTCAGTCAAGGCCTATTTTGCGTTGAAGCTGAGCGGGGTGCCTGCGGATGAACCGTTTATGGTTCGAGCGAAAGCCCGCATCTTGGCCATGGGAGGAGTCCTTCAGGCCCATGTGTTCACGAAAATCACGCTGGCCTTGTTCGATCAGTATGATTGGGAAGGGGTCCCCCACATGCCTGTGGAGATCATGCTGCTTCCCAAGAAATTCTATTTCAGTATCTATGCGATTTCCTATTGGTCAAGGGCGGTCTTGATTCCATTGCTGATTGTTTTCGCTCACCGGCCGGTCTGTCGGATCCCCCGCGATCAGGGGATCGACGAGTTGTACCCAATCCCACGCGAGGAGGTGCGTTACTGGAAGTATCCTCCGTTCAACAAGGATCAGGCCTGGTTTACTCCTCACAACTTTTTTGTCGCCTTGGATTTCATGTTGAAGTTGTATGACCGGATGCCGATGCGGGCGTTGCGAGAGAAAGCACTGCACAAAGCCGCCTCCTGGATGGTGGAACACATCAAGGGATCTGGGGGGCTCGGCGCGATCTATCCGGCGATGGCGAATTCCATCATGGCGCTTGAATGTTTGGGATATAAGGCCGACGATCCGCTCGTCGTCAAAGCCCTGCGTGAGATCGAGGACCTGGAAGTCTACGAGTCAGTGATGATGGACGGCGAGTCTGTGTCCACGGTGCATTTGCAACCCTGCTCTTCGCCGATCTGGGATACCGCGTTGTTGACCAATGCATTGATCGAGGCCGGTGTATCGCAGGATCACCCATCGCTCCAAAAAGCAGGCCGCTACCTGATGTCCCGCCAAGCCAAGACGGTAGGGGACTGGATCATCTCCTCGCCGAACGCAAAGCCGGGTGGATGGTATTTCCAGTTTGAGAATGAGCTCTATCCGGATGTCGACGATTCTGCCGTCGTCATCATGGCCCTCTCTAAATTGAAGATCCCCGATCAAGAAGGTGAGCTGGATGAGTCTATGCGTCGCGGTATGCAATGGGTCCTGGCTATGCAGGGTTCCGACGGCGGTTGGGGCGCCTCTGACAAGGACAATAATCGAGTTGTCTTCAACTATATTCCGTTTGCCGACCACAAGGCGCTGTTGGACCCCAGCACGGCTGATCTTGCCGGACGGTGTTTGGAAATGCTCGGTGCGCTGGGCTATGACCAGAGCCACCCGTCAGCTGGACCGGCGCTCGCCTTTCTCAAGAAAGAGCAGGAGCGAGACGGGAGCTGGTATGGGCGGTGGGGTGTCAACTATATCTACGGGACATGGTCCGTGTTAGCCGGTTTGCGTGCTATTGGAGAAGATCTTTCGGCTCCCTATATTCGCCGTGCCGTGTCCTGGCTGGAATCAAAACAGAATCCTGACGGCGGGTGGGGCGAGTCCTGCCTCTCCTATCGCGACGATGGCGATTATCATGGAATGGGGGAGAGCACACCATCCCAAACCGCATGGGCGCTTATGGGTCTGATGTCGGCCGGAGCGATCGATTCCTTCAGTGTCGCACGGGGAGTCCAGTTCCTCCTTCGGCAGCAAACGAAGGATGGATCTTGGCAGGAGATTGCCCACACCGGTACGGGATTTCCTCGCGTCTTTTACCTTCGGTACCATTGGTATTGCCAGTACTTCCCCTTGTGGGCGTTGGCGATGTATCGTAACCTGCGTTCTCGTGGAAAAACGCGGGCTGACGAACTTCGCCACCATCTCAAAGGAACTGATCTCTCTCGGGCCGAGCATTGACCCCCGCCGGTCTTCTTCCTCCGCTATCTTTGAATGGGCAGACGAGTACGCGCATCGCTGTCTTCGCGGCGACACCATGGGAAATGAGGGCGATACGGTCGGCCTTCCATCCGGTGGTTGAACGAATCGTCGATGGCATGCATACCCTTGTGCATGTTGACAGGGGACAAGAATACTGGCTGGTTCAGACCGGTGTCGGTCCGGAAAAGGCACGGCAATGTGCTGTCCGGTTGCTTAACCACCAATCCTTCTCTCTCATCATCTCGACAGGGTTTGCCTGCGCACTGATCGCAGCAGGTATTGGTGCGCTCTTAGTCGGTCACGAGGTGGTGTATGGCGGTAGGCAGGGTACGGAGTCCGTACCGTCTATCGATGCTGCCAGCGAACAACGTGATCAGCTTGTCAGGTGTCTTCAGGCCAGGGTGCCTGCGGTCCACCTGGGTCGGTTTGTCTCGAGTGATCATGTGATCGGGAGTGCTCAGGAAAAACGAGCGATTGCAGCGAAGACGCAAGCGATCGGCCTTGATATGGAGAGCGAAGCCTTGGCTGTGGAAGCACATCGGGCTCATACGCCATTTATCATTATTCGAACGGTCTCGGATCTGCTTGATGAAGATCTTCCGCTTGACTTCAATCTCTTTCTCAGGCCCACTGGGTGGCTCAAAGGGATCGGGACTGTACTGGCTGCTCCATCGTGCCTTTTGGGGATTAACCGGCTTCGTCGGCAGAGTATGATCGCAGCCGAAGCGCTGACGGTCTTCTTTCGACAGTATCTTGCGGCGGTGGTTCAGCAAAGACAGGCGCGTGCATCGGTACCGCTGTGATCATGAAACTTCTTGAAGCACTAGGTCGCTGGGCTCTCACCTCCGTGGCCGAAATGGGTCGCATGCTGATCTTCGTGCTATCGGCTTTTGGCTGGTTGGCACGTCCTCCGTTTCGAGCCATTCAAACCGTCAAACAGCTCCATTTTATCGGCTATAAATCGACGTTTGTCGTCGTGCTGACGGCGACCTTCACAGGTATGGTGCTGGCGCTACAGGGGTATCATACGTTGCGGAAGTTTGGATCGGAGGGGCTGCTTGGAGCAGCCGTGGCGGTCAGTATGATTCGTGAGCTGGGGCCGGTATTGGCCGCACTGATGGTGACGGCGAGAGCAGGGTCTGCCATGACGGCGGAGATCGGAATCATGCGGATCACGGAACAGATCGATGCGCTCGATACCATGGCCGTCAATCCGCTCCAATACCTGATCGCGCCAAAATTGGTCGCAGGATTGATCGGCGTGCCACTCTTGGTCGCGATTTTTGACGTCGTGGGAATTTACGGTGGTCATGTCGTGGGAGTCGAGCTGCTTGGGGTGAATGCCGGGACCTATTGGAATTCCATAGAGTCTGCAGTTGAGTGGAAAGATGTCTACGGCGGTATCCTGAAATCCATCAGTTTTGGACTGATTATCAGCTGGGTTTGTTGTTATAAGGGGTTCTTTACCAAAATGAGTGCCGAGGGTCTGGGCAACGCCACGACTGAGGCGGTCGTACTGTCGTCGGTCCTGATTCTCGTGTGGGACTATTTCTTGACCGCTCTCCTCTTTAATCTGTAATCATGTTGAAGCTTGTCGGGGTGACGAAGACCTTGGGTGGGCAGCAGGTATTGAGAGGCGTCGATCTCGCGGTGCCGGAAGGGAAACTCACGACGATCATCGGGCGCAGTGGAGAAGGCAAGAGTGTCTTACTGAAACACATGATCGGCTTGCTCCAGCCTGATTCTGGAGAGGTGTGGGTCGACAACGTGGAGATTTCGCGGCTTCGTGGGCATGCCCTGAATGAGGTGCGCAAGCGATTTGCGATGTTGTTCCAGGGAGCGGCGCTGTTCGATTCGCTGACGGTTTTTGAAAACGTCGCCTTCCCCCTTCGGGAGAAGCTCCGATTGAAAGGACCGGAGGTGACCAACCGGGTCGAGGAAAAACTTCATCAAGTCGGCTTGACCGGGATGGGACATAAATTTCCAGCAGAATTGAGCGGAGGGATGCGCAAGCGCGCAGGCTTGGCACGCGCGTTGGTCATGCAGCCCGAGATCATGCTGTTCGATGAGCCGACCACAGGGCTTGATCCGCTCATGGCGAAGTCGATTCATGATCTGATTACGAGTATGCAGCGAAAGTTCGGGTTTACCGCTGTGATGGTAAGTCATGAAATCCCAGAAATCTTCGGGATTTCCGATTATGTGGCGATCTTGAAACAGGGAAAGATCGCGGCGATGGCCGAGCCGTCTGAGTTTCAACGCACCACGGATCCGGAGATTAAGGAATTCATTTCGGTGGGCGGTACGGTGCTGATGGGAAACTCCGGTTCCGCAAGCTAAAGGAGTGTCGTGATGGAGAAGGCCAAACTGGAGATGATCGTCGGCGTATTCGTATTGATCGGCATCATCTCGTTGGGGTATCTCTCGGTCAAGCTTGGGAAATTAGAACTGATCGGGGGGGATCTCTACGAGGTCGATGCGTTATTCAACTCCGCGACAGGATTAAAATCCGGGGCCGCTGTGGAAATCGCCGGCGTTGAAGTGGGTCGCGTCAAGGCCATCCGCCTGAAGGAGGATCGGGCTCTCGTCCGACTAGGGTTGCACAATGGGACGAAGCTCTATTCTGATACCATTGCATCGATCAAGACAAGAGGGATCATCGGTGAAAAGTACCTGTCGCTGTCGCCGGGCGGAGGGGGCGACCCCTTAAAGCCGGGTGAGACCATCCGAGATACCGAGTCCGGTCTCGATTTGGAGGAATTGGTGAGCCAATATGTGCACGGCAAAGTCAATTAGTTTGAGCGCATGGAATCATGCGCGAAGAAATGAGCTATTGGATCAAGGGAGTAGGTGAGGATATGGCAATGAGGACGTGGTGGAGCAGGGGAGATGTGTCTCGTTGGCCCATCGTGGTGTTGTTGCTCATGACGGTGGTCAGTGTGAGTATGCCTGTCCCAAGTGTGGCAGGGGAGCCCACGGTAGCGATGAAGGCAACCATTGATGAAGTGCTCCGGATCGTACGGGATAAAGAACTCAAGCAGCCGGCGAAAGCGGACGCGCGCCGACACATGCTTGAAACGGTGGTGTCGGGACGGTTTGACTATGCTGAAATGTCTCGGCGAGCGCTTGGAGCTCCCTGGAACCAACTGACAGACCAACAGAAGCAGGAGTTCGTCGATCTGTTTCGCACGTTGTTGACGAATTCGTATGCGGATAAGATCGAGACCTATTCCGGTGAAGGCGTAGAGTATTTGAATGAACGCACAGAGAAAGAGTATGCCGAGGTCCGGACGAAAGTGCTTTCCGGGAAAACGGAAATTCCCCTTGATTATCGACTGATCAACAAAGCCGACGAGTGGCGGGTCTATGATGTCGTCGTGGACAATGTTAGTTTGGTGAATAACTACCGTGGACAGTTTACGAAGATTCTTCGTGCCTCTTCGTACACGGATCTCGTTGACCAGCTCCGCAAGAAATCCGACAAGCTCAAGGCACCATAGCGCCGGTTCTGAAGTGATGACGACGTGTATGCGTAGCCTTGCGATTGGCTTTGTCTTTGTCTCGTGCGCGACCGTTTGTCTTGCGCCTCTCAACGAGGCTGAGGCTGAGGTCAAGCTGTTCCCGATCCCTGCCATCAGCAGCAGTAAGAACGACGGTAATGATATCGGACTGATTGTGCCGGCCCTCTTTACTGGGCCGGATGGCGATCTGAAGTATTTGGTCGCACCGATGGTGGTCTACAACTCCATCGTGGGAACGCGAGGCACCGTCAATTTGTTTCGATATGAGCCGGGCGGAAAGGAGCTGCGAGGGATCGCATCGTGGACTGAGCGGATCGAGAGAAAGTTTTTGTTGAGCTATGTGGACCCAGGTTTTAGTAACGGCCGCTACAGCATTGGATTCAGTGCGATGCATTTCAAGAATGCGACGGTACGGTTTTTCGGGCTGGGGCCAACTACACACAAGGATGACGAGACAAACTATACGGCGTCCGAGACGAGGCTGAATTGGAAATTCGGTGTCTACGCAAATGAAGTGACGCAGATTGCGGTGAGTCAACGACTGCGCCATATGCAATCGATTCAGGAAGGTGCGACCGACCTTCCGTTTTCAGGCACGAATTTCCCGAATGCTCCCGGCGTCGGGGGCGCAACCGTACTCGGTCAGCGGATCAGCTTCCACTACGATACCCGCAACAATCTTGTGACGCCGACCGATGGAATGGCGGTGACGGCCTATGCCGAGCTGAACTACGACCTCAAGAACGGCGACCATCCGCTCTATTCACGGTATGGGCTTGATGTGAAGAAAATGTTTGCCAGTGAGTCTAAACGGGCCATTTTGGTGGTGCACGGAGAACTGCAAGCCACGATTGGCACGGATGTGCCGTTTTTTGAGCAGAGCTCGCTCGGTGGACAAAATACGTTGCGTGGTTTTGGCGTGGATCGATACATCGATAAACAGATGATTGCCTTCAGTGTCGAAGAACGAATTCATATCCTGCGGGCACGTCTTGCGGGAGTCATGGCAGATTTCGAAATTGCGCCGTTTATCGACACTGGCCAAGTGTTCAACTCGTTCAAAAATGTCAGCTTCAAAGACTATCGCATTACGCCAGGCATTGGATTTCGAGGGATCATTCGCCCCAACGTGGTGGGACGGATCGACTATGGTTTCAGTAAGGAAGGGGGAGCTATTTTTGCTGGACTGGATTTCCCATATTAGTAAGCCGGCATCAAACTCTTCCTGCTCCTGTGACGGGTGAGCGCTCAGAGTGCCCGAGGCCAATTTTGAATAGCCTGTCGGATGCTCAATATGGCATCCGGCAAGGTTCCTTCCGGTGGGAGGTGCAGCGCAATCACTAGTGTTCATTTGGTAGATCCTCCTGAACCTATGAACTGAGGGAGTACAATGCTTGAGGATCTCTTGGCCTCCTGCCATCAGATGAGCTGATAGGGGTTGACGACGGCATCAACGTTCGTGCCGCGTACGGTGTGAGTGGTTTCTGACGTCCGTGCGCCTTCCGTAAGTACTTGACTTCATGTGGTTCCTGTGTGAAACTTCACGAAAATTCGATCCTGGATCAGGTGAGAGGTCGCGCATTCCTGCCAAAGGCGGTGAGCGTCCATGGTAGACAAACGAAGGAGAGCATCCATGTCCATCTTGAAAAAGATCCATAGCCCTGCTGATCTGAAACGACTATCTCCAGACCGGTTTCCGGCGCTGTGCCAAGAGATTCGTGAGCAGATCATCGGCGCGGTCTCCAATGTCGGTGGACACTTGGCATCAAATTTGGGTGTGGTTGAACTCACGGTTGCCCTGCAGTATCTCCTCGATACGCCGACCGACAAGATTGTCTGGGATACCAGTAACCAGTCCTATACACATAAACTCCTGACCGGTCGCCGCGAGCAATTCCACACGCTTCGCCAGTACGGAGGGTTGAGCGGGTTCTGCAAGCGGGAAGAAAGTGAATACGACACGTTCAATGCCGGACATGCCGGGACTGGGGTGTCGGCTGCCTTTGGTATGGTAGAAGGCCGTGAGCAGCTGAAGCAAAAACATAAAGTCGTGTGTGTCGTCGGTGATGGGGCGATGACGGCCGGCATGACGCTTGAAGGTCTGCATCACGCCGGAGGGCTTGGAAAAGATTTCCTCGTAATCCTCAACGACAATCAGATGTCGATCTCGAAAAATGTCGGGGCGATCTCCGCGTACTTGAGCCGAACGATTACGGGCGAATTTTACGGGAAGATGCGTGAAGAAACGGGGCAACTGCTGGGCAAGATCCCCCACATCGGTAGTGATATGCAAAAGCTTGCCCGTCGTGCCGAAGAGCTTGCCAAAGGCGTGATTCTTCCTGGATTGCTGTTCGAGGAGCTTGGGTTTCAATACAGCGGTCCTATCGATGGGCACAACTTCGAACATCTCCTTCCAACACTCGAGAACGTGCTGAAAATGAGGGGACCGGTCCTTCTCCATATCATTACGAAAAAGGGACTGGGGTATGAGCCGGCCATGAAGAATCCCGTGTGGTTTCATGCCTGTCCGCCGTTTGTTCGCGAGACGGGTGCCCCTGCGAAAAAAGCCGTGCGCCCTTCATACACGGCATTCGCAATGGATACGCTGGTAAAATTAGCTCGTGAGGATAAACGCATTGTCGCCATCACGGCAGCCATGTGTGAGGGGACAGGTCTGACGGCGTTCGAGAAAGAATTCCCCGATCGTCTCTACGACGTCGGGATTGCTGAACAGCATGCCGTGACCTTTGCGGCAGGGCTTGCGGCGCAAGGGCTGAAACCGGTCGTCGCGATGTATGCGACGTTTCTCCAACGGGCCTATGATCAAGTTGTGCACGACGTGGCGACGCAGAATCTTCCTGTGGCATTCTGCATCGATCGTGGCGGCCTCGTGGCTGAGGATGGAACCACTCATCACGGTGCGTTCGACTACGCCTTTTTGCGTCATGTTCCCAACATGGTTGTGATGGCGCCAAAAGATGAGAACGAGCTTCAGCATATGATGAAAACATCTCTGGAATATAATGGCCCGATTTCGGTGCGGTATCCGCGCGGAGTGAGCCTGGGCGTGAAGATGGACACGGCTCCACACACGCTTCCTATCGGGAAAGGCGAGTTGCTGAAGGATGGGACGGATGTGGCGATCATGGCGATTGGCGTATCGGTATGGCAAGCGATGGAGGCCGCGAAGCGACTCAGCGAAGAAGGCGTCTCTACGGCGGTCGTCAATGGTCGGTTTGTCAAGCCGCTCGATCATGAACTGGTCGTGGATGTGGCGAAACGGGTTCGGTATGTCGTGACGGTTGAAG
>JACCDZ010286120.1_pt1 | contig 15653 bp, 16 predicted proteins | sample 7449551 | NCBI WGS metagenome assembly JACCDZ01 (sample SAMN15323452, study PRJNA562643) | freshwater metagenome | isolation source: river surface water | place: USA:Blue River Watershed | collected 2017-08-18 | reverse complement strand
GTAGCGAGCAACCCGGAGTGGTTTACCACTCGCCCAGATGGCAGCATCGCATACGCGGAGAATCCACCAAAGAAGTACCAAGATATTTATCCGATTAACTTTGATAATGATTATCAAGGAATTCTTAACGAAGTATTGCGTATTATTAGATTCTGGGTATCTAAAGGAGTTCTTATATTCCGCGTGGATAATCCACACACGAAGCCGGTAGCTTTTTGGCAAGATGTAATGTCAACGATGAATTCTGAAAATCCAGATGTTATTTTCTTAGCCGAAGCATTTACTCGTCCAGCCATGATGCATGCACTGGGCAAAGCTGGTTTCCATCAGTCTTATACCTACTTCACATGGCGCACATCAAAGTCTGAGTTAACTGAGTATGCAACAGAAGTGTCTCGCCATACATCAGCGTTCTTTCGGCCGAATTTCTGGGTCAATACTCCAGATATTCTGCCGTTCCATCTGCAATCAGGAAATCCGGCAATCTTTGCCTTGCGTGCAGTTTTAGCGAGCACTTTGTCACCTTCGTGGGGAATGTATGCCGGATACGAACTTTATGAACATCGCCGCTTTAAAGAAGGTGGTGAGGAGTACATGGATTCTGAAAAGTACGAGATCAAGGTCCGTGATTGGGAGAGTGCCACAAAGATGCAGGTCACTCTTGCCCCTTTCATCACAAAGCTCAATGAGATCCGCAAGAAACACATTGCCCTTGCTCGACTTCGTAACCTTGTCTTCCATCACTGCGATAACGATTCGATAATCGCTTACAGCAAACGTGAGGGCGACGATCTCATTTTGGTAACAGTTAATCTCGATCCACTCAATGCTCAAGAAACAACAGTGCATTGGGATTTATCGGCGCTAGGAATTAAAGATTCTCGATTTAAGGTCACAGATCTTATTGACGGAGCACAATACGAATGGGATCCTCATTCATTCGTACGACTAGATCCCAGCCGCCCGGTTGGAAAAGTCGCTCATATCATGGCGGTGAATCTCTAGTGTCCCTCTTCTCGAAGTTCTTTAAGAAGAACCCAGAGAGCGCTCCTGCCGAATATATCTCTCCTGTTACATTTCTAAACCCTCACTCAACCTTAGGTGAGCTCGATTTTCACCTCATCGCAGAAGGTCGTCATGAAAGATTGTGGGATGCATTAGGTGCACACCTCATCCGAGATAATGATGGCAATATTCTTGGAACTGCCTTTTCCGTTTGGGCTCCTAATGCGCGTGCTGTGAGCTTGATTGGTGACCATAATTTCTGGGACAAAAATACTCATCCCATGGTTCGACTTGGTTCAACAGGTATCTGGGAGATATTCATTCCAGGAATTGGCGTTGATACTCGGTACAAGTTTGCTATTTGTACCGATTCTGGGTCATGGGTAGATCATGCAGATCCTCTTGCGCAAGCGACAGAGGTTCCGCCATTAACCGCCTCTGTTGTTACTGAATCAACGTATGTTTGGAAAGATCAAGATTGGATAACAGCACGCAGTAACTTTCAGCCGTGGCGATCACCAGTGAGTGTCTACGAAGTGCACCTTGGATCGTGGAAGTTGGGATTAAATTACCGAGACCTTGCAACTGAGCTCGTTGAGTACGTCAGTAAGCAAGGTTTCACACATGTTGAATTTTTACCTGTAACAGAACATCCATATGGTCCATCATGGGGATATCAAGTCACTTCCTTCTTTGCGCCGACTTCTCGCTTTGGCTCCCCTGACGATTTCCGATATCTCGTTGACACACTTCATCAGGCCGGCATCGGTGTAATTCTCGATTGGGTTCCAGCGCATTTTCCAAAAGATGAATGGGCGCTAGCTCGATTTGATGGCACCGCGTTATATGAGCATGCGGATCCTCGCTTAGGTGAGCACCCTGATTGGGGTACCTACATCTTTAACTTTGGCCGCAACGAAGTGCGTAATTTCCTTGTTGCAAGCGCACTTTATTGGCTCACCGAGTTCCATATTGATGGTCTGCGAGTGGATGCAGTTGCATCCATGCTCTACCTCGACTACTCACGCGAAGATGGTGAGTGGCTTCCAAATAAATTTGGTGGTCGTGAAAATCTTGAAGCGGTAGCGCTACTACAAGAAGCGACTGCAACTGCTTATCGCACACATCCTGGAATTATGATGATTGCCGAAGAGTCAACGGCTTGGCCTGGTGTTACCCGCGAGACTGCATCAGATGGACTTGGCTTCGGATTTAAATGGAACATGGGCTGGATGCATGACACGCTGCAGTATCTTTCGCATGAACCGATCCACCGCATGTATCACCACAACGAGATCACATTCTCAATTCTTTACGCTTGGTCTGAGAATTTCATGCTTCCACTTTCCCATGATGAAGTTGTTCATGGAAAAGGTCAGCTTGTAAATAAATTCCCCGGAGATCGTTGGCAAAAAGTTGCAACACTTCGGGCGCTCTATGGATTCATGTGGGCACACCCTGGAAAGAAACTTCTCTTTATGGGTAGCGAATTTGCACAAAATGACGAGTGGAGTGAGAGTGCTGGACTGCAGTGGTATCTCACCGAATATGACGAACACCGACAGGTTCAAGATTTAGTTGCGCATATAAATCAGGAGTACAAAGGCCATCCTGCGTTATGGGAGAAAGATACAAACCCAGATGGTTTCTCTTGGATCGTCAATGATGATGGTGCTGCAAACACATTGGCATTTACTCGATGGTCAGATGATCAAAGTCCGCTAGTCTGCATTACAAACTTTTCCCCAGTCCCTCATGAGCGTTATCGGCTGCGCATGCCTGCTGCCGGAGTCTGGCGCGAGGTGCTCAATACTGATGACCTCGCGTATGGCGGTAGTGGTGTGAAAAATCAATCATTTGCAGTCGATGTAGATACAGATCTCTATATAGAACTTCGTGTTCCGCCCCTTGCGACAGTCTGGATTGAACGCGTTTAAAGGTCTTTTGCTACACGCGACATGAAGGCCACTGAGATCAACATCAGGCCAGGAATGATCATTGCTATTGCGATTGATCCAGAGAATTGTGCAGTCCAGGCGATGATTGTCTTCACAATCAAGACAAGAACTGCGTTCACAACACCCATCTGACCGACAACGACTGCACTTGGCTGAGATGAACGTTTATTGGCCGCCGTGAAGAAGGTTGGTGAAAGCACGGCGGAAAAGAAGCCACCAATAGAGAATCCAAGAAGAGTGCAAATATATGCCGCCGTCTTCGAGTGATCCACCAAAAGTGAAGAGGCAAGAATGAATCCAATAAACCCGACACCACCAATGACGCTGCCATATTTAATCTGCCGTTCAAGTGAAACATACGGTGTGATTCGATGTTGACCCAAGCGGCCAACAATCATGGCGGTAAATGTAAGGATGTAGGGGATGGTGGCAAGTGATCCACGTACGCCAATTGTCTCTTTGGCGTAAATTGCAGACCAGTCAGCGGTCGCGAACTCAACCATAATTCCACAAACCAAAGCTGCTGATACTAAGTAATCAATTCGGAATGAGGTGAAGAGATCCTTAAATCCGAAATCATCTTCCTCTTCCGCACTTGGTTTAATCAATTCGGGATCTAATTTTCTTATAAATCCTAAGATTATAAAAAATACAACCACACTGAGAACATTGATATGAAGAGCAATTCCAACGAACTCAACCATGAATCCAGAAAATATCGCAGTGGCAACCGCTCCCAAAGTCCAGTACCCGTGTTGGCGACTGAGGATCAATTCACCAGCTCGATCTTGGGCGTGGAATGCCTGAGCGTTGAGAGCAATATTGAATGCTGAAATGGCTCCACCATTAATCATATTGATGACGATGAAGACTGGCGCCGATTGAAGATGAGCGATTACACCAATTGAAAGACACATGCTCAGAGTAGAAAGAATTAAAACTCTCTTCGCTCCATATTTATGAACAAGATGGCCGCTAGAAAGCATTGCAACAACTGCGCCGACTGAACCCAAGCTGAGGTATGTGCCAAATTCACCGTTTGATAGCCCTAGATTCGCCTTGATCTCAGGGAAGCGGGGAACCCAACTCATGATCTGAACGGCAAAGAAGAAGAAGAGTATGCCTATATATTTCTTCTCATCCGCAACGCTTAAACCGGTTTTAGAAGAGTGCATTAGCAAGATCCGCCCTAGCTTTGATAACTCGTGGGTCGCTCGGATCAACTAACGAGAATAGTTCGAGCAATCTGTCCTTAACTCTAGACCTATCATCACCTGAAGTTGTCTTAATCAATGCCAGTAGTCGAATAAATGCTGGTTCAACGCTGCCGGTTGCAACTTCCATGTCAGCAGCCGATAGAGCGAAATTGATATCGTGTGGAGCGTTGTTTGCTGCGGCAATCGTCTGAGCAGGATCAAGACTCACGATACGAAGTTGCAATTGTGTGTGTGCTAAACCTAATTTCGCATAAGGATTTGCCGGCATTCGAGCAAGGAATCGCTTGTATGCATCTTCAGCTTTGACTAAATCTCCAGCTTCAAGTGCTGCTAGCGCTTCAATCTCTTCTGGCTCGAGTTTTTCTTCTGGGACTTCACCGATTCCCTGCTCGGCTGCAATCGTAAGAAGCTTGACAATGACTGACTTGATATCACTTTCAGTCATAGCTTCTTCAAAGAGAGGAATTGGTTGTCCGCCAACAAGTGCGACAGCATAAGGAACAGTGCGAGCCTGTAACGCACCGGCAACTTCAGGGGCAGCGTCGACATCAATGCTTCCGAGTTCCCATGCTCCAGCATCTTCTTTGTTGAGCTTATCTAGAATTGCAAGAGTGTCGAGTGACTGTGGAGCACGAGATGTCCAGCAAAGAAGAATAACTGGCTTGGTCATGGAAAGTTCTACAAAATCGGAGGCGAGATTTTCTTTAGTTACAACCTTGCCTGCTGCAATAGTTGGCGATGTGGGCGAAGCAGGTGGTTTTCCGAGTGAACTCAAATCAAAGGCTTGTCCGAAATTAGGCGGAAGTGACATCAAGATCAACCCCCGAATCTCGTCTCATAGGAAGTACATCAGCGATATAGGACTTTGCAGCAAATTCTAGTCCGACATCGTGGCCAGCTTTCTCGCTTAAATACCAGCGATGCTCAAGGGCTTCATGGAAGAACTGAGCTGCTTCAATTCGGCCCTGCATATCAACCGGAATTAAAGAGACTGTCGGATAGAAGACTTCATCCAGCCAACGTTTTGCAGATTCATGCATCGGAGGGTGAGGAAGATTTTCTCGACCTCGATAACGATCAAAGGAAGCGAGTAATCGCTTTGCCTGAAGCTCTTCTGTTTCGAGTCCGACCAAATCACGCAATCGATTCTGATGGTATCCAGCTTCAACTAGTTTAGGTTGGAAAAAGAGCTTTTTGCTATCACCATCGATAGTTACTGAAACTTCTTCAACGGTGAAGCCAAGATCGTGAAGTTGGCGCATCGCACGTTCAACGGCGTGACGATCGTTTGGATCCAAAACTTGTCGATCCTTAAGGGTTGCCCAGATTCTGCGGTAGCGTTTCATGACAGCATCACTTGCGCGAATGGGATCCATTCCTGGATAGAGGACTCCAGAGAGCGCGAGATCTTCGAGTTCAGCCGCAACGTTGAAGTGAGCAATTTCAAGATCGTGTTCTCGTTGACCATCGCTTAAATTCTTTTGAAATTCACCAGTCTCAGCATCAACCAGATATGCAGCAAAGCCTTCAGCATCTCGCCTAAAGAGAGTATTAGATAGCGAACAATCTCCCCACCAAAAACCAAGAAGATGAAGTCGCACCAGGAGTAGCGCTAGCGCGTTTGCCATCAAAGTAATGTCTTGTGCGGTGACATCTTTTCCACTTAACAAAACTCGATACGGTAGCGAGTACGGGAGAAAACGAGTTGCTAATGCGCAGGGAAGTTCTTCACCTGCTTCATCTGTCCGACCTTCAATTACTGCAATCGGTTCAACACTTGGCGCACCCAGATGGGCCAACTCTCGCAACGCTCTATATTCACGGTTGGCAAACTCTGAGACAGTCTCTTTCACTGCATACACTTCAGAATCGGGATCATCCGTGGAGCGAACAAGCCGAACAACGTGGCGAGAAATTCCGCGCTTTTCGGTCAAGCTGGGATCTTCTGGCCACTCCTCGAGGCTGATCTGCCAAGGCAATCCAGAGACGGATGCGATCTCCTCACCAAGACCAGTAATTCGCAGCGCCATGCGTGAATTCTCTCATTAACCAAGGGTGAAAGCCCGATCTAACTAGGGATCGCACTTAGAATGGAGATATGTCACATGAAAAGCGAGAAGAATTCGGTGTTGCGGGCGCTCCAATAAATAGAACTAACCCTTTCTACTTCGGTTTCGTTGCAACTCTTGGTGCCCTACTAGCAATCGTTCTCTTGAGAGCGCTAGCCAGCGCAAGTCAGATATTCATCATAATTTTGCTTGCCCTCTATCTCGCCATGGGTTTAAACCCAGCAGTTGAGGCTTTAAGAAAACGAGGACTCTCGCGAGCAAGTGCCGTCGGTGCCATTTTTGTTGGAGTTCTTGCATTTGTTTCATTCTTTATAGCAGTTGTTATTCCGCCAGTTATCTCACAGGGTAGTTCACTCATTAATTCAGCTCCTGGATTGCTCAAAGACCTCGAGAGCCATCCGCTGATTGCAGATCTCAACTCACAGTTTGGCATTATTGATACTTTGCAAACCAAGTTAGCTGAAGTCACCTCCGATGGATCGCTGATCATCTCTGCATTTGGTGGCGTAATTGGTGTTGGAAAGACAGTTCTTTCCGGCGCGTTTACCGCGATTACAGTGTTAATCCTGACCCTTTATTTCATCATCGGATTGCCACAAGCCACAAACTTTGGATTACGTTTTGTTCCTGCAACCCGTCGTGATCGAGTATCAAAGCTCACCTTTGCAATCATCGCTCGAGTTGGCTCATTTGTTGGAAGTCAGATCGCAATCGCCTTTATGGCCTCGATTTTCGTCCTTTTACTCAGCTTTGCGTTAGGACTTCCATCCCCATTTGCTATCGCAATGATCGTATTGGTCTGTGGATTTATTCCTTTGATTGGCCATTACATCGGAGGCACAATCGTGACTCTGATCGCTCTCACTCAATCTCTTCTCTTCGGCGTAATTGCCTTTCTTGCTTACGTCATCTACGTACAGATTGAAAACTATGTTGTGACTCCGCGCATTATGAAACGAGCCCTTAACGTTCCAGGAGCGGTCACCATTATCGCTGCCCTACTAGGAACTTCGCTTCTTGGACTTATAGGTGGATTACTGGCAGTACCAATCGCGGCATCGATTATTCTGATTTTAGAAGAAGTTGTCTTTCCGCAAACAGATAAGAATTAATCTTCAATCTCTTGAGCTAGAGGTAACCGCTCTGGTGCGATAACCCGAGTAATTTCAGTGAGTACAAGATGAACTGAGGGTTCTCCCACCCACAAGTGTTTTCCTCCATCGACTGCAATCAATGTCATATGTTTAATCTTTGCAAATCTCTTTCTTGCCTCTTCTGGTACTAAGTAATCATCGAATTCAGGGATAAGTGCAGTGATCGGACGAGGATCACTTACCCAAAAATCAAGATCAGACTCCTGCGAATACTTAAGTGGCGGACTCAAGAGAATAAGGCCCTTCACTCTTGGATCACGAGCATGACGAATTGCTAGATCGGTACCAAAGGACCAACCACAGACCCAAAGTTCTTCGATCTTTAACTGATCAAAGCAGTAATTAATCATCGCTTCGACATCGAATTTTTCACTATCTCCATTGTCGTAAGTACCAGTGCTAGTGCCAGCTTCACTCGTTGTTCCACGAGTGTTGAATCGAACGATGGTAATTCCTGTCATTGCAGGAAGTCTGTTTGCGGCCTTCTTATAGATATGTGAATCCATCATTCCCCCACCCGCCGGGTTGGGATGAAGCATCAGCACCGCTCGAGATAGGTTTCCATCAATTGGCGCGGCAACTTCGCCCACTAAAGTCTGACCATCTGCCGTCGTCACAGTAAATGGGGTTCGAATTGCCGGCAACACTGTGCTCGGACGGATTGGTTGCGCCATAGAGCCCAGTCTAGTCTTTACCTATGAGCACATTCGATTCCTACAATCCCGTGACAGGCTTAAGTATTGGTCAGCACGCACTTTCCTCGAAAGAAGATGTTGATGCGGCGGTGGCAAGTGCCCGCGAAGTTGCACCATTTTGGCAAGCCCTTGATTTCAAAGGCAGAAAGAAAGCGCTACTGCAATGGAATAGCTACTTACTCGAAAACCTTGATGACTTAGTTGAGATAGTTTCACTTGAAACGGGAAAACCACTAAGTGATGCCACTCTTGAAGCTTCCCTTGCACTTGCTCATTTGGGTTGGGCTGCTCGACAGGCAGAAGAAGTGCTTCGAACCTCACCCCGATCGCCTGGATTACTTATGGCAAATATGTCAGCCACAGTTGAACGTTCACCCTTGGGTGTTGTTGGAGTAATTGGACCCTGGAACTATCCCGTGTTCACTCCAATGGGTTCTATTTCTTATGCACTCGCAGCGGGAAACACAGTTGTTTTCAAGCCAAGTGAGTACACACCCGCTGTTGGAAAGTTTTTAGCAGATTCATTTTTAGAAGCCACTGGACTCAATGACGTTTTCATCTGCGTCACTGGTCTGGGCGAGACAGGAAAGTATTTATGTGAAAGTGGTGTCAATAAGTTGGCATTCACCGGATCAACTGCAACTGCGAAGAAAGTTGCAGCAACGTGCGCTCTCTCTATGACCCCAGTAATTCTGGAATGCGGTGGAAAAGATCCTGTGATCGTTGATCGAGATGCAGACCTCAAGCGAGCAGCGGATGCAACAATCTGGTCAGCTATGTCTAATGCTGGACAGACTTGTATTGGGGCTGAGCGCGTATATGTTCATCAAGACGTAGCTGAAGAGTTTATTGAGCATTGTCTTCGAATTGCTGCAGCAATCAAACCTGGTGAACCAGGTATTGGAAATTACGGTCCTGCCACAATGCCTGCACAGATAGCAATCATTGAAAGACATATCAAAGATGCAATCGCTAAAGGTGGACGCGTGCTCATGGGTGGCGTGGAATCTGTCCATGCACCGTATGTTGATCCTGTCATCATCGCAGATGTCCCTGAAGACTCCACTGCAATAACGGAGGAGACCTTCGGGCCAACTCTAGTAATTAATCGTGTGGCTACGATGCAAGAAGCGATTGCGCTTACAAATGCATCTCGATATGGACTTGGTGCTTCAGTCTGGTCAAAGCGCAACGGCAAGAAGATTGCGCGATCACTTGCATGTGGAATGGTCTCGATCAATTCTGTGATTGCATTTGCGGCGGTTGCGTCCATTCCATTTGGTGGCGTGAAAGATAGCGGTTATGGCCGCATCCATGGCCCAGAAGGAATTCTCGAATTTACCTATGCGCGGAGTGTGGTTCGTACGCGCTTCTATCTCCCTCTTGCATTTACATCGTTTAGACGTACAGCAGGAAATGACAAACTCATTGTTCGCGTGAATAAAATCTTAAAAGGTAGATTGGGTTAAAACTTAAAAATTCTTTGGTCTGCGATGCAGCCGCTTGCTCCAGCAGACGTTATGCCAATGACGTCGTAGATCTTCTTCACCATCTCGCCATGCCACTGTGTGTGGAGTTGCCATCGGAATAAGTTGATCGCAACCTGGGCAGCGATATGGTTTTGTTGCACCTGAGCCAGTGAGCTGTCTAACAATCCACAATCCATCCTCAGCATCTTCAAAACTTTGATTTGAGGGATTTATCTCACGATAGTCATCGCTGGCTCCGCCACCACCTGACTTACGTTTCTTGGGATAGTTACGGCGCGGACTCATATTCCATTTTCTCGCACTTTTGCCTCCAATGTGGCACAGTGACACTTGTGAACCAGGTGATTGAGGTCAAAGGGCTCAAAAAGTTCTATGGCGAACTCGCTGCAGTCAATGGCGTAGATCTCGGCGTCCAACGAGGCGAGATATTCGCCCTCTTAGGTCCAAATGGCGCAGGAAAATCAACCACTGTCGAGATCCTCGAAGGTTTTAGAAGCCGTGATGGCGGGGATGTAAAAGTGCTTAATACCGATCCAGCTGTCGGTGGACTCTCTGCACGCCAGTGGCGCAATCGAATTGGAATTGTTCTGCAAACAAGTAATGATGCGGGCGATCTCACCGTTGCCGAGAGCATCAAACACTTCTCACATTATTACTCGAACCCGCGAGATGCCGAAGAAGTAATCGATGCTGTTGGATTGCGTGAGAAGCAAGGTGCACTGGTTCGCACTCTCTCGGGTGGTCAACGTCGACGTTTAGATGTCGCACTTGGGATTATCGGAAACCCCGAACTTCTCTTTCTTGATGAACCGACTACTGGATTTGATCCCAAAGCTCGCCGCGATTTTTGGTCCCTCATTCGCACTCTCAAAGATGAGGGTCGCACCATCTTGCTGACTACACATTATTTGGATGAAGCGGAAGCTCTTGCAGATCGTGTAGCCGTTATCAATAAGGGGCAGATTATTGAAGTCTCAACTCCTGCCGAACTTGGAGGACGTGCAACATCCCTGGCCCAGGTCTCTTGGCGTGAAAATGGTGTTGTCAGGATTGAGAAGGCACCACATCCAACAGCATTTGTGGCAGAACTATCGGCACGTTTCGGCGGCGAAGTTCCGGAACTCGTTGTTAAACGTGCGACTCTTGAAGACATCTACCTCGAGATGATTGGGGGCGAAGATGCGTAACAAGGTGAAGCGAGATTCAACTCCATCCATGTGGAAGCTTGGTCTCTTGCGTGGCAATATTGAGATCAGACAATTTATGCGCCAACGTGAGTCAGTTGTTTTTACAATCGCATTTCCGCTTATTCTCTTGGCAATTTTCGGTTCGGTATTTTCGGAATCGATCGCGCCAAATGTCACATTTAGCCAATACTTCGTCGCAGGAATGATTGCATCCGGCCTTGTTAATTCAGGGTTTCAGAACCTTGCGATCATGATCCCGATTGAACGTGAATTTGGTTCTCTCAAACGTTTGCGCGGAACTCCAATGGCTGCAGCTAGCTACTTCATTGGAAAATCAATACTTGTCTTCGTCACGATGATTATTCAAGTCATTCTCTTGCTTGCAGCCGGAGTCGCCTTCTTTGGTGTTGATCTACCAACCGATCCATATAAGTGGTTCACCTTTACCTGGCTCATTATTTGGGGAAGTGCAGCTTCAACAACCCTTGGCATCGCATTCTCGGCAATTCCAAAGAGCGGACGTGGGGCATCAGCAGTTGTTTCCCCCGTTGTTATTGTTCTTCAATTCATAAGTGGAGTCTTCTTTATCTTCACTCAACTGCCTACATGGATGCAGCAGGTTGGAGCGATTTTCCCTCTCAAATGGATGACGCAGGCAATGCGCTCAGTCTTTCTCCCCGACTCATTTGCTTCACAAGAAGTTGCTGGTCAATGGGAAATTGGTAAATCATTCCTTGTGATCACCGTGTGGCTAGTAATCGGTCTCGTATTCTCTTTGCGCACCTTTAGATGGAGTGATCGATGAAACGCGCCGCATTAGTTTTTGGGCTCTGCCTCGCACTCGTTCCTGCACACGGCTTAGCGGCTACATCGACTCCAACACCGTCGCCTTCTGCATCTGCATCCGCATCCGCGACAGTGAAGGCAAGTGCCACTCCAACAGCTAAAGCGAGCCCAACCAAGAAGGCAACGCCGACAAAGAAGCCGGCGACTAAGAAGAAGAATCCAATTCCTCCTTCACCATCTCCGAAGTGGCCACCTGTTGGATTTAAGGTGATGGATGACATTTACTATCGAACTCCATCTGTTGAAGTAATGATGAACGTTGCCGCTGGTAATTCCACACTTGCTAAAGCGATTGCTGCCTGCAAGGAGTATTCGTGCGGTCGCCTGCAAGTGGCCTCTCTCATTGGCTGTGTGTATTGGGAGATCGATTCAAAGGTAATTACACCGAATCCAGATATTGCAGGATCATTCTTGACAATGGGAATGCTGCGAACCCTTGCTAAGAAGTCAGTCGCCAAAGAAGTTGTGACTTTGGTACTGCCATCGGGTGAACTTTATTCTGGATCAATTGCCGTAGTCCCAACTGGGATTACATGCCATCAAGATCAAACAACAGAGAAGGTTCCTAGCAACACCTATATCAGTCGTTAGAAGTTAGCGATTAGCTCCTGGAACCCAGAGCTGGTCACCAATTTCCTTATTTGCAACGCGTGCAAGAACGAAGAGAAGATCTGAGCAGCGGTTGAGATATTTAGCTGTCAGTGGATTTACTCCTCCACCAAATGCGTGAATGGCTGCCCATGTGCAGCGCTCGGCACGACGAACAACTGTGCGTGCGACATGAAGATGAGCTGCAGCTGGAGTTCCTGATGGAAGTACAAATGAACGAAGAGATTCAAGATTTGCGTTGTAGCGATCTATGGCTTCTTCTAGATAGACAACCTGTGATTCCAAGACGCGCAATGGTTCAAATGCTGGGGCATCCACGACAGGTGTGCAGAGATCTGCTCCAACATCAAAGAGATCATTCTGGATTCTGATAAGTAGCGCACGCACATCTTCGGCTAACTCATCAGTTGAAAGGACAACACCGATTGTTGAATTTGCTTCATCGACAGTTGCGTATGCCTCGAGTCGAGGATCGTTCTTTGATGTACGGCTCATATCTCCAAGAGATGTTGTGCCGTCATCGCCAGTCTTTGTGTAAATGCGGGTCAGATTAACCATGGCCCTAGCCTATAAGTAGATAGCCTTATAAGTAGAATGGAACTATGGCACCTCAGCCCAATCTCCAGCAGAACGACCGCTTCCGCATCCACGGTGGCGCCAGGCTGGTTGGAGAGGTCCATGTAGGTGGCGCTAAAAACTCTGTCCTGAAATTGATGGCCGCTGCGCTCTTGGCCGAGGGTAAGAGCACGATCGCAAATGTTCCAGCTATTGCAGATGTCGAGATTATGTCTGACCTGCTGAGGCGATTAGGTTGCACGGTTATTCATGAAGGATCACTTCTCTCAATTGACGTTCCAAAGACCCCGATGCACCGCGCGGATTATGATCTGGTTCGCAAAATGCGTGCATCAATAAATGTTTTAGGGCCACTTGTTGCACGCATTGGCCGCGCTGAAGTTGCCCTACCTGGTGGAGATGCAATTGGTTCTCGTGGTCTTGATTTTCACATTAAGGGACTTGAGTCACTCGGTGCACTAGCCCACGTTGAACATGGATATGTCATCGCTGAAGCTCCTAATGGTCTAACTGGTGCTGACATCGCTCTAGATTTTCCAAGCGTTGGCGCAACGGAGAATCTCATGACTGCTGCTGTGTTGGCGCAAGGTGTGACCACAATCGAAAACGCTGCACGCGAACCAGATTTAGTTGATCTTGGTGAGTTCCTAATCTCGATGGGTGCAAAGATCGAAGGACTTGGTTCTCCCGTCATCACGATTACTGGTGTCAAAGAGTTACGCCCTGCGCATCACGTGACTGTTTCTGATCGCATCATTGCCGGCACATGGGCATTTGCTGCGGCAATGACACAAGGTGATATCACAATTCACGGTGCACGCGCCGATCACATGGAAGTGATGCTCGAAAAACTTGCTTCCGCTGGAGCGATTATTACTTCGACATCTGACGGTGTGCGCGTCAAGATGGAGCAACGCCCCACTGCCGTTGACGTTGCAACACTTCCCTATCCAGGATTTGCTACCGATCTCTTGCCATTTATCATCGCGATGAATTCAATTGCTGATGGAGATTCTCTTGTTACCGAGAATGTTTTTGAATCACGATTTATGTTCGTCAATGAGCTAAGCCGACTAGGCGCACAGGTCCATGTTGATGGCCATCACGCCTCAATTCATGGAATTACTGAGCTATCAGGGGCTCCAGTTGAGGCGACAGATATTCGCGCCGGTGCTGGATTGGTATTAGCCGCACTCGTGGCAGATGGTGTTACGACGGTAGATGGAGCTTTTCACGTCGATCGTGGGTACCCAGAGTTTGCTGAACAGTTACGCGCACTTGGCGCAGATGTGACAAGGGAGTAAGTAACGTGATTCCAGACCGCAACTTAGCCCTTGAGTTAGTTCGCGTGACGGAGACGGCAGCCCTTGCTGCAGCACCGTGGGTTGGTCGAGGTGAAAAAGATCTTGCTGATGGTGCAGCGGTAAAAGCGATGCGCGCAATGATTAACACCGTTGATATGTCTGGGATAGTTGTTATTGGTGAAGGCGAGAAAGATCAAGCGCCAATGCTCCATAACGGGGAACAAGTCGGAAATGGCGATGGGCCACATTGCGATGTTGCGGTTGATCCCATTGACGGAACTTCGCTAACAGCCCAAGGGATGAATGGTGCAATCAGTGTGATCGCTTTAGCCCCACGTGGCTCAATGTTTGACCCGCAAGATAGTTTTTATATGAACAAGATTGTTACTGGTCCGGAAAGTGCTTCTGTTATTGACATTACTGCCTCGGTTGCCACAAATATCTCATCGGTCGCTAGAGCAAAATCTCTTAACGTCAGCGATATCACCGTCGTCGTTCTCAACCGTCCTCGCCACCTTGGACTCATTGAAGAGATCAGGGCAACCGGTGCCAGAATCAAATTGATTCAAGATGGAGATGTTGCTGCAGCAATTGAAACTGCGCGACCAGATACCGGAATCGATCTTCTTATGGGTATCGGTGGAACTCCGGAAGGAGTAATCACTGCAGTTGCCATGATCTGTCTAGGTGGAGCAATACAGGGGCAGCTTCATAAAGATGGGGTCACAGAATCTCGCGTGCTGACTACTTCGGATCTCTGCAACTCAGATGATGTGTTTTTATCAGCTACAGGAATTACTGACGGAGAGTTAGTTCAAGGTGTCAGATACACAAGATTTGGAGCGACCAGTAATTCGCTCGTTATGCGTGGAAAGTCAAAGACGGTCCGCTTAATCCAGACCGAACACAATCTGTAGGATTATCCTACGCTCTCAGTAAGAATAGAGACGCGATCGTTGGAGACAGATAAGAATCCTCCACTGACGACAAATTCCTTCACACTTCCATCAACGCCCTTAATCTTTACAGCCCCATCGACTAGTACGCCAAACAAAGGAGCGTGACCTGGAAGAACTCCAAGGTCACCCTCTGTAGTGCGAGCTGAGATAAATGTTGCTTCTCCGCTCCACACCTTCTGTGTTGGCGATACTAGTGCGACGGTAAGTGCCATTGTTATGCCTTCGTCAATTCTGCAGCCTTGCGCTCGACATCGTCGAGGCCGCCGCACATGAAGAATGCCTGCTCAGGAATGTGATCGTACTTTCCATCTGCTAGAGCTTCGAATGCTTCGATTGTCTCTGAGAGTGGAACGAATGATCCTTCGATTCCTGTAAAGACTTTTGCCACGAATGTGTTCTGTGACAAGAAGCGCTGGATGCGACGAGCGCGTCCTACAAGAATTCGATCTTCTTCTGAAAGTTCATCGATACCCAAGATAGCGATGATGTCTTGAAGATCCTTGTAACGCTGCAAGATCTGCTTAATACGGTTTGCAACACGGAAGTGCTGCTCACCGATGTAGCGTGGATCCAAGATGCGTGAT